>Ga0247780_1001589_pt1 | contig 12143 bp, 2 predicted proteins | sample UWRJL079202R5_FD_179927 | JGI IMG/M metagenome (GOLD analysis project Ga0247780, IMG submission 179927) | Plant litter microbial communities from Arlington Agricultural Research Station in Wisconsin, United States - UWRJ-L079-202R-5 | ecosystem: Environmental > Terrestrial > Plant litter >... | reverse complement strand
GGAATGGCCAAATATTGCCTAGCCATAAGACTCAATACTGGAAATTTATAAGCAGCTGATTTCCAGTATTCTAAAGAATTAACTTAATAAACGTAATTAGTATAATAATAAAAGCGATAATAATATTAATAAATAAAATAAATACCTTTTTATTAGCCATAAGCTTACGTAAATAGGCTTTATACTCTTTATCTTCGTTTAGCTAAATATAGAATTTATCTTTATTATTAGATTTGTTATAAATATTCTTAGCTGGAGAATTAGCTTTATTGATATTTATTTCTTCTTAAACACTAAAGAATATTTAGTGTAATCCCCTCTCGGTGAACCGACACCGAGGGCCGCGCGCCGCGCGCGCGGTCAGGCATCGCCAAAATTGACGGGATGATTGTTTTCAATCAGCTTTATTAAGTCCTGGGGACTGTATTGCCGCGTAGTTGTTACGCGGTTGTGGAGTGGCCGAAACGCTAGTTATGTGGTCTTAAAGTTAGGATTTTCGTGAAAATTTTTCATACGCCTGAAAATCCCACACCGCCACACCTACCATTACGCAGTCAATCGACCTTCGATCGAACGACTTACCACTCCTATATACGAAAAATAAACCGACTAAGTACCGACTGTGACCCTTTCTTACATATATACAGTCAAAATTTAGCAAAAAAGAGGGAAACTAGGTAAAAAAACTACCTAACCCCTTTAACATTTTAAAAGGGGGATAAGACACCTTTAACTCTACCTGGCTTTAGGTAAGCGTTCCTTTATAAATACGGAAGGTGTAACGAGGATATTATAAAAGTTAGAGCGAAAGTTGGTTATAAGGGGAAGTAAGGAATAAGGTCGTTAATCGACTAAGGTGAGGGTATAAGAATGGGTTTATTAAGGGCGTAAAATGGCTTATAGGTAACTACTGTACTTACAGAGGAGTAACGCCTTTAATTCGAACGGCTAGCTAGCTATAATAACTTATAATCGGTAGATTAGAGTAAGTTAATAGTGGACCGGAGGTAAGGTTGTGCTGGTATAACGACTTTACTAGTATAGTAGCTCCGCTTACGGCTTTACTACGTACTAGCCTGTTATAAGATATAGTCGGCTTAAGGAGGGAGATTACCTTAAGTAATGGGAAGTTAAGTCTCTGTTAATAAGTAAAGGTAGCTTAATGGGCTATAGTGGTTACAGTTAACTAAGGTTAAAGCGACCTTAAAGCAGTCTTAGCTTATACCTAGGCTATAAGAGCTAAGTATACAGTACCTTAATAATAGACTTATAAAGTTACTTTACAATATAAGAAGAAGTTACTATTAGATTATACTAGTATAAGTGCCTTATAAGTGCAGTAAATACAGGATATTATCGCTATAAAAGGGTTATAAAGAGAGGAGAATTATAATTAACTAAAGAGGATAGACGCGTGTATTAGTTAGCTAATAAGGAGGAGTTACTGTAAAAGAGCTATAGATCTGGATTATACCCGGTGCCAGCTTAATTAGTAATATCGCTTACGTGCCCTTTTACGTAGATTAGCTTTATAAGGATAGCTTAAGGTGTAAACCTTAAGGTTACTTAGCGTAATGTATATGTAACGATAATAAAGTGCTGTAAGCTGTTACGTAATGGTTAGGGGTCTTGCCTTAGGCCTCCTCTTAGGTACCCCTTTACAAAGTCGGATCTTTACCCTTAAGGGGGCTTAAGTAGTACGTTTTAGGGGATAGCGAATTTAAAGACTTTAAGGTTAAAGTTAGGATTTTCGCGAAAATTTTTCATATACCTGAAAATCCCGCACTGCTACGCCTATTATTACGTAGTTAATTGACTTTCGATTAAACGATTTACCACTCTTATGTATGAAAAACGAACTAATTAAGTACTAACTGTGACCCTTTCTTACACGTATATAGTTAGAATTTAGTAAAGAAGAGGGAAACTAGGTAGAAAAATTACTTAACCCCCTTAACGTTTTAAAGGGGGGATAGGGCACCTTTAGCTCTGCTTAGCTTTAGGTAAGTGTTCCTTTACGAACGTGGAAAGTGTGGTAAGGACGTTATAAAGGCTAGAGTGAAAGCTAGTTATAGGGGGAAGTAGGGAATAGGGTTGTTAATCGACTAAGGTGAGGGTACAAGAACGGGTTTATTAAGGGCGTGAAGTGGCTTACAGGCGGCTGCTGTACCTGCAGAGGAGTAATACCCTTAATTCGAACAGCTAGCTAGTTATAATAACTTATAATTAGTAGATTAAAGCAGGTTAATAACGGACTGGAGGTAAGGTTATATTAATGTAGTGACTTTACCAGTATAGTAGCTCCGCTTACGGCCTTATTACATATTAGCTTGCTGTAAGATACGGTTAGCTTATAGGGGGAGATTACTTTAGGTAACGGGAAGTTAAATCTCTATTAGTAAGTAAAGGTAGCTTAGTGGGCTGTAATAGTTACAGTTAATTAAGGTTAAAGCGACTTCGGAGCAGTCCCGGCTTATACTTAGGCTGTAGGAGCTAGGCGTACAGTGCCCTAGTAATGGACCTGTAAGGTCGCCTTACAATATAAAAGGAAGTTATTATCGGATTATATTAGTATAAGCGCCCTGTAAGCGTAGTAAGTATAGGATATTATCGCTGTAAGGGGGTTGTGGAGAGAGGAGAATTGTAATTAGCCGGAGAGGATAGACGCGCGTATTAGTTAGCTAATAAGGAGGAGCTATTACAGAGGGGTTACAGATCTGGATCGTACTTAGTGCTGGCTTAGCTAATGGTATTACTTACGTGCCCTTTTACGTAGATTAGCCTTATAAGGATAGCTTAAGGTGTAAACCTTAGGGTCACTTAGTGTAGTGCACGTGTGATAATAACGAAGTGCTGTAAGCCGTTACGTGATGGTTAAGGGTCTTGCCTCAGGCCCCCTCTTAGGTACCCCCTTACAAGGTCGGATCTTCACCCCTAAGGGGGCTTAGGTAGCACGTTTTAAGGGATAGTGAATTTAAGGACTTTAAGGCTTTAGAAGAGCCCAGCTATATAAAGATGAAGATGGCTTTCAAAGGGTTGGAATAAAGAGACCCCAGCTACTATAATGGGGCCGGCTAACATTAATTTTAGTAGCTGGCAGAGACCCCTCTTAAAGCTGTATTAGCTTCGGCCTAAGGGGACCTACACTAAGTACCAGCTAACCTACCTAGCCTGCCCAGCCTACCTAGCCTGCTTAAACCCTGAAGACTACTAAGATAGATATTAATGAAGATTAAAATCCTACTTTGGAACACTGAAGGTAATAAAGAGGCACTTAAGGCCCTACTAGAGGAGGCACAGTATAACCCCCTTGTAATATAGGAGCTCTAGATTAACCGGTAAACTAAGTTAACTTACTGCCCTAGAGGCTCGAAATACTACCTTATTTACTTATAAGAGGGCAGTGTAGCTATATTTATCAATCGAAGGTTCGAAGTTAAGTAGTAGGAGTATAAAGCTATAGGTAATTACTGCAGGATATGGTTCCTGAAGATAGGGGACAGGGGGTTAGAGCTTTAGTCGATTTATAACCCTCGAGAGGATAAGGCTCTTTTACAGGGTCTTTTAAACTGGTAAGCTTTAACTTACCTAACAGTGCTAACAGGGGACTTTAACCTTTACTATTTACAGTAAGACCGATATAACCGGTATAAAAGGAAGGCTAAGGCCTTATTAGAACTGGCTTTATAGTGGGACCTTAACCTTCGAACTTTAACCGGCATTATAATTAGAGCACCTTAAGGAGCCTAGTGGGGACGAGTTTTAACTATCGACTACTTCTAAGTAATAATTAGCCTCTAAACAGCTTATTACAGCCTGGAGTATAAGGGGAAGTTAGACTATTACCTATAGGTACTGGAGGTTTATATAAGCGGATTACCACTATAATAAGCTAAGTTAAAGGGATAGAATTAGAAGATGATAAATTAGAGCTAGGTAAAGGTTAAAGCAGCCTTCCTCCCAGCAACGATAAGGTTAGGAGACACAGGGCTATAAGGCTTTTAAGCCCGTATTAGAGAGCGAGAGGGCCTAAAAGAGGCTTTCGAATAGCTAATCAGAGAGCTACAGAGGATAGCTAAAGCGGCCACCCCCCGGAAGAAAGCCAATAGGGGCTAGGGGTCCCTATAGTAGTTAATAGCGGTATAGGAGGCCTAGAGGAAGGTTAAGAGAGCCGAAAGGGAGTTTAGAACAGCCTTAACAATATATAATAAAGAAAGGTTATGCTAAAGCTTACAGGCTTTTAAAGCAGCTATTAATAAAGAAAAAATAAAGGCCTGGAGGCTAATATTTTAAAAAGCCACCTATCGTTAAGACTTACTTTAGAGCCTTAAACAGTAGGCCTGCTGTAAGAGCTTCAACCCCCTAGACCCCTTAAAACTACCTGCTTTCACAGGCTCCCTAGGCTACCTAGACCTCTTTACACACTATGAAAAAGCTAAAGCCCTAATAAGGAGGTTTTTCCCCTGCCTGGAGGCTGACCTTTCTGACATACAGGACTTAGACTTATTAGAAGAGTGGGAGCTGAAATTCAGTATAAAGGAAGAGGTTACAGTAAAGGAGATTAAAGCCGTCTTATTAAAGATTAGCCTCTGGAAGGCTCCAGGTGAAGACCACTTACCTACAGGCCTATTAAAAGCCTGTGGCTAGCTGTTATTTAAAGTATTAGTAGTGTTTATAAAAGTGTGCTTACAGCTTAGGTGGTTCCCTAGGAGGTTTAAGAGGGTAAAGACAGTGGTTTTACAAAAGCTAGGAAAAACCCTAGAAACTTACCGGACCTTAAGAAGCTACAGACTAATAGCTCTCCTACTTACTGTTAGGAAGGTAATAGAGGCTTTAGTTACTTAGAGGGTTATAAAGGTTATAAAAGCTTATAGTTTACTACTAGTTAAATAGATGGGTAATAGAAAGTATTAGTTTACTGAATTAGCTGTATGGTTAGTAGTTACACAGGTCCAGGAGGCCTGGAGACAGAAGGCAGCAACCTTCCTTTTATAATTAGATATTGCAGGAGTGTTTGATACCGTTAACTACAAATAGCTGCTGTTTACCCTTTAGTAATAAGGCTTCCTACAGTAGATAGTACTGTAGGTACAGGCTTAGTTAAGTAATAAAGTCGCGATCCTCTACTTTAACGGCTAGAAAATAGAGGATATTCCGGTAGCTGTAGGGGTACCTTAAGGCTCCCCACTCTCCCCCGTTCTCTTTATCCTTTACATAACCTCACTATATAAAGCTTTAAAAGAGGATTACCCACTTATTAGTATAGTAGGCTTTACTAACGACATAAACTTATTAGTGTTTAGAAGAAGCCTTAAAGTTAACATTAAGTAACTAAAGAAAGCTTAGAAAACATACTTATAGTAGGTAAGCACTTATGGGATAGCTTTCGCAGCCTAGAAGTGCGAACTGATCTACTTTAACAAAGGCTGAAGGTAATGGAAGAACCTTATAGCTCTCGTTAATATAAAGGGCTAAAAGGGTTATAGCTTAGTTAAACTAATAAGCTTAGCTTAGTTCTTAAGGGTTTAGCTAGACTGGAAACTATCGTGGAAAGCCTACTACTAAGTAATTAAATAGAAGTTAAGGACTTAAGACTTTACATTATTAAGGATCGTAGTTAAAATATAGGGCTTAAGCCTTACCCGTGTTAAGGAGGTCTATACTAAGTGTATCCGTAACGTTATAGCTTACGGGACTTTTAGCTTCCACTAGCTAACGGCCCTAAGAGGTACTAATAAATTAAGAGAGCTAGTAAAGGCCTTATTAAAGGCCTAGAATAGGAGCCTCTATATTATAGTTAAAGTTTACTAAATAGCTTCTATAAGGTGTTTAAAAACAGAAGCTTAAGTCTTATTATTAAACCTTTACCTTAATAAACAACTAGCCGACTTTGAAGACTAGTTATAGGAGAAAACCCTATAAACTGGAAAAGGGCTAGAAGCTAAATAAGCTCTAGCAGTACATTTAATTACAGAAGCCTGTAACAGAATCAGTTAGCGGTTTAGAAGGAAAATAAGAAACTGGGGACAGAGGCCTTAGTAAGGACTATAAAGCCCAACACTTACTAAACAGGCTGTAATTATAGTAACTTAGTAGGTTAGCTAAAGGTAGAAAATAGGGGAAAAGAAGGATAAAGAGTTAGAAATAAATAAAGTTATAAAATTAGCTTAGCAGGCCTGGTAAGAGAGCTAGAGAGCTAGCTAGCCGGTAAAAAGGCTGGCAGACAAAGACCCCCCTTCCCTTTTATTTACTAATAAGGCTTTAAAGCGATATAAAGGCCTTATAAAGGCCTAAAATAGCCTCCTTTCTTAAGCCTAGACAGGGGATATAGGCCTTAGGGACTACCTGTTTAAGGTAAAGGTTCTAAAGGTCTGTACTCCTTACTGTGGATATAGGGAAGGTAGGGAAACAGTGGAGCACTTAGTGGTTTGGTGCTTTAACCTACCGTTACAGAGGCCGTGGGACTACCGAGAGATTTGATTACGAAAGGACTTACAGGCTATATTACAGGTAGTAAACGCCTAGAGCGGAAGGCTTATTCGGAAGGTCCTTAACTAGCTGATAGACTCTAGCTGGCTACTGGAGTACAGACTAGCCAGACGGCTAAAGCTGGAAATAGGAAAAGAGGGCTAATAGGGCCGGAGGCCGACAAGGGCCTCCGTTCGTTTGTAACAAGATGGACTCGTATAGTTAGTGGCTTCGAAGGAGTTGACGAAGGTTTTTATCCGGCCTATACGGCACAGTTTCCTTTATACATAGCAGTAGAAGGACCGGCGCGCCTGCGGGCATATCGGTGTAGGAAATAATAATAATAATAATAATATTTAGTGTAATAATAAAGTAATAAAGTAATAAAGTAATAAAGTAATAAAGTAATAAAGTAATAAAGTAATAAAGTAATAAAGTAATAAAGTAATAAAGTAATAAAGTAATAAACTTGCAGTTGGTATTCTTCTTTTATAAGCTTACACACCTATTGTTCTGTTCTTTCAGTAAAGTGCAGAATTCCACCACTTCGAAATTGTGTAGTTTTAATATTGTGGATCCAGACATACAGCAAATACATGTGGTTGGAGCTGTTTAAGCCGTTCTTATATAAGTTTTCGTGGAAAGTATTTCTTCAGCTTAGCAATTCCGGCTTTTATAGCGTTAATACACGCTTCGTATCACTCAGCCTATTAATAAATTAGCAAATAATAATAATAATAATAATAAAAAGATAACAAATACATCCTAATTCAAGCTGGTCTTAAGCTGAAATAGTAAGCTTATTAAGTTTAATAATAGTTATAACATACAATTCATTTTTAATGCATTTTATTATATTATACTGAATTTTCATTTTATTAGTTAAAACTTTAGTCAAATTAGTTGACTAATAGTCTAGTCTTAGTATACTAAGACTAACCTTAGTCTAGTCAAGGCTTTAACTAAGACTAGCCTAGTTTAGTCAAAGCTTTGACTAAAACTAGAATACTAGACTTGACTAAGACTAATGACTAACGACTAATGACTAATTTACCAACCCTGAGTAAGGCATTTAACTTGTAAGTCTTCTACTTTATTTACTAATTTTTAATATCTGTTTTTTAACTCTAAAACCTTTTATTAATATACCTGTCTTTTATCTTCTTAAGAGACTATTACTGTTCTAGTTCTAAACATACCTGCTTTAATGTAAGGCAGCTATCTAAGCTGTCCTTCCTTTAAGGAAATAAGGGTATTAATTTACTTAACGTATTTAAAACGCTTAAAAGTCTTAAGGGGTATAGAGGAAAAGAATCTCTATTTCTCTAACTTAATTCTCTTTGTTTACTCCCTTTCACTTTCCAAGGCTTACTTCGCTACTCACGTAGCTTAAAGAGTTAGTTTCTCGACTTCTTCTACTATTTTAATAAGGTCTAAGTTAAGGTCCTTCTTAAACTTCTTTAGTTCTTAAGCTTATAACGTAAGGTTTTTAAAGCCTGCAACAGCCACTTAGAACCTTTCTTTCTAAAGTTAGTTTGTAACAACCTATACCTTTAGTTACTTTAAGTTTCCACCTTAAAGTCAGTCTGTAGTAACCTACACTTCCGGAATTAACTTTTCTAAAACCTTTTTAAAAACTAAGTACGTTATATTTTAAGGTTCTTCCTCTTCTTCTTCCTTGTCTCCTATGCTGCACTTACCTATCCAGGTACAGTCTTCTTCGTTACCTACTATCTTAACATGAACGTCTTTAAAGTTAAACTTAACGTGTTTTCCTTTATTTAAGATTAATTTCTGACTGACTCGCTTTAATAAAGGGCATTACCTTACTATATAGCTTTTCTTATCGCAGTTAAAGCACTAAACTTAAGATATATCCTTAAGTAACCTCTACTGCTGTTACTGTTATAACTTATCAGAGTTAAGTCGATTTTAACAGTTTACTATACTAATATCCATTAACCTTAGGTAAGTGCCGTACATAGTACTTTAATATTAATAATTAGTATAAAAAGGTTTTAGCATGTTTTTTTCCATTCATTATAAAAGGGGTACCTTGCTAATACTGGCCACTTTTCTAACTTACGTTCAAACAGCTAATTGTTAATAATAATAGCTTTAGTAACGTACTAATTAAAGTTAAACGCGTACCGATCTTTCTTATAAAGCTTATCTTTAACGTTATCTTTTAAGCTTTTATAAAAGTAGAACTTTAATGCTAACTTATCTTAATTCACTTAATACTAGTTATAGTTAAAAGTAGATAAGTAAACAGCTACTAAAGACAGCTGTACTAGCTACTCTAAGCAGTCCTCAGCTTACTTCTGCTCGTCCTGAACTCTGTACATCTTAGTAATTTCTGTCTCGAAATTAGCCTATTCTTCATATTCATTGAAAACTCTAGTAGTAATAATCCTTCGTTCTATAAGGACGGAGTTTAAGTAATCCTTAACAATAGTTAAGAATTAAAGATTAGGATTACTCTTAAGCTAGCTTACAGTATAAAGGACCTTCTAATCCACTGTAATAATTTCTTAAAACTGAAAGTTGCGCTTTATATAAGTAAGCTAAGTAGATAAATTAGTACTTTTACTAATAAACTTAAATAATTAGCTAGTCTTAAAATTCCTAAACGTTTACTGTTTAGCTAACGTATTTCTAATTGTTGTGGCTATAAATACTTTATAAGTTTAAAAAGCTTTAGTAAACTTTACTTGAAAGAGCTTATCTTTATCCTTAGTTTCCACCCTTTATCTAATACGGGTAACATCAGGTATTAGGATATCGTTAGAAAGATTATTATCTCTAGTTGATAGGTTATATGGAAGAGGTAGTACCGATATAGTAAAGGGAAAAAGCGGGTATTTAAGAGTTTAATAAACAGTATTTAGAACTGTAACGTTAATATTGTATTATAACTTACACTTAACATAGGCTTTAAGAGGACCAACGTAGGTTAAGACAGAACGTATAGTAAGACACTAACAGTTAAAAGGCATTTTAAAGACAACTTATTAAGCTAACACTCCTAAACAGGTGGTTTAATATCACTGTAGGTCGCTGTCACTATAATGCACAGAGGTAAGTCTGAACAGTAAGATATAAACGAATAAATGAATACTAACGTAAGGAACTAGGAATCCCTTACGTCTATTGTAGTTATGGTAATAACTATCTATACTAACTAACTAAAAGGTACCTTATACCTTACTTAATTCACTATACTTATTAATACACTACGCAGTTACGGCCAAACAGTTAACTAAATAGTGCTTAATATTAACAGTCCCTGTAAGTCACTAAGCTCTTTCTTACTAGTCGTAAGGGCTTAGGGTCTTTACACCCCTAGCCCAGTGCGCAGGACAGTGCACACCGCCCTCTTACACTGTTCCTTCTGCGGGGGATCCGTCAGGCCGCCCCAGCCCAAGTGACAGCCTGCAGGGCCGTCACATAATAATAATAATAGTCTTTCTAAGAGTTAGTTTCACCTTATAGTTAAACTGTTTTTTCTATATTATTACTATATTAATATCATTATAAAATTAATCTTTTACATTTAAAAGTCAGATTTTATATCTATATTATAGATAGTTTATAGTTCGTGTAGGTCGTGTTTAGGTTTAAGGCAGTCGTATTTCCTAATCGGAAAGCCTTTATACAAGTGTAAACTTTATTAAGTCTGGTCTTCCAATTAACCGCTTCTTTAATTTTCGTCACTTTTTTAAGGATCTTCTAAATACTTACGTTAGTAGTGTTACTGGTAATAATAGTTAGATTAACAGGCATTCTTAAAGTGTTAGCGACGTATTTACGTATCTGCTTTGTCCTGAAGACGGCTTTAAAATAAGCCCTTATAGCTTTAAGGACTGCTCTGAACGTACGCTTTTCAGCTCCCCTGCCTGTTACAGCGTCTTAGAAGTTTTTATAAAGATTTTCCCCCTAATTATTCTTCTACTTCACCTTTATAATCAGTTTATAAGCGTGTTGCGAGCACTATAGCTTACTTGACCCACTTTCCTGCTGAAAATTTCCTTATCGGTTTAGATGGACGTTTTCACCCTTAAAAGAGAGTTCATCGCCATCGCCAGCTGCGCCTTTGGTGCGCGATTAGTGCACCATCACTACGTAAGGCAGTTTAGGTCGCTGATTCTAAATCCGTTATCTAAACGGTTTTTAGAGATGTTATTATTTTTAATATAAAGACTTACCTTTTCAAGAAGAAGACCGTTATTAATGAAAAGTATATTGAAGTAGACTGACTGGTTATCCTTTTTAACGTAATTAGCAATATGATTAAAGATGTCTTTATAGAAAGGATCTTTAATGTAGTAGAAAAGGCTTATATTCTCCCTAAACTATAACTTATAGTATTATTAACTGAGTATATATAGTATAGCTACAGAAAGCCTACACGTTTGAATTATACCTAGATTTTATAAGAACGTGTAATAAAGTAAATAAATATTACACTTACTGTACTAATTAAGATATATATTTTATAACTTAGCTTGTTTAAGATAATAAATATCCATTAATATAAAAGTTAATTATTTAGCAGTGTAACAGCTTGGATGGCTGTTATTATATATTAAATCTGCAGCTTGTATAACTATCTGTTAAAGATCCAGTTCTTTAGCCCTAGGTTATAATATCTCCCACGAAGTTATAACTTTAAACCAGCGTACTGTACTATAAACAATCTAATATAGCCTAGTGGCTACCTCTGCTATATTACTAGCATCTATTCTCTTTTATAACCTCTAAACCTTATCCTCCCGCTTCAGAAACGACTAGTATACCACTGATATTAATATAATTTTAATAATGATAGAATAAATAAGTATGTCATTCATAAGTAACTCCTAGCTACAATCCCGTATTACGACCTGCATCTGACACAGGCTTCAAGAGGACTGGACAGGCCTGTTCTTCCTCATTCTATTAATAGGTATTATCACGTTATAAAGAAGGAAAAACTAATTAGAATTCTTTATAAGAAAAGAATATTAAAAAGGGAGAATTATGTGACGACCCTGCAGGCTGTCACTTAAGCTAGGGCAGCCTGACAGATTCCTTGCAGAAGGAACAGTGTAGAGAGACAGTACATACGGTACTGTGCACTGGGCTAGGGGTGTAAAGACCTAAAGCCCTTACGACTAATCGTTACTTACTTACTTTAATCTTGCTAAGTCGCAGTGATTAAAGTAAGTAAACTATGAAAAGTGATCACCTTACCTATCCTTATCTTTAGAGAGCACAGTGATTAAGGTATAAAGGTACCTCTTAGTTAGCTAGTATAAATAGTTATTATTATAACCACAATACATGTAAGGAACTCTTAATTCCTTACACTAATATTCAATTATTCATTTATATCCTACTGTTCAAACTCACCTCTACGCATTATAGTGACAACGACCTACAGTAACATTAAACCCCCCGTCTAGGAGTGTTAGCTTAATAAGCCGTCTTCAGAACGCCCTTTAGCCTTTAACGTCCTGCTATACGTTCTGTCTTAACCCGCGTTAGTCCTCTCAAGGCCTGTGTTCAGGGCTGTGATTTTAGTTGTTAGTATTTAGTATTAGTTTTAGTTTTCTTAGTTAGTTTAGTATTAGTTACCTATTGTACTAAACTAATTTAGTTTTAGTATAACTAAAAACTAAACTAAGATTAGT
>Ga0247780_1001586_pt1 | contig 12155 bp, 13 predicted proteins | sample UWRJL079202R5_FD_179927 | JGI IMG/M metagenome (GOLD analysis project Ga0247780, IMG submission 179927) | Plant litter microbial communities from Arlington Agricultural Research Station in Wisconsin, United States - UWRJ-L079-202R-5 | ecosystem: Environmental > Terrestrial > Plant litter >... | reverse complement strand
CAGCTCGAGGGCGCGCTGGTAGTTGGCCATGCCGACGTTGCCGATGGCGCGACAAGTGGCGCCGTAGAGGTTCATCCCCCTCGCCACGGTATATTGTTCGGCAAACACCCTCCTTGCATCGTCGTGCCGGTCCATGAGCCGGTAGACAGTGCCCAGCTCTCCAGCAATTTGCACGCGCTCTCTAGTTGGTGGGCCCAGGACTGCATCGGCGAGGGTGAGAGCCTGCTCGAGGGTTTCAATGGCCTGGGGATATTTTCCGCTCAGTCGACTGATCCAGCCGAGGTTTCCCAGGACCAGATACTTCCGACCCTCAAGGACCGGATGCGTCTCGCACATGTGCAGTGCCGTGGTGAAGTGATGGAGTGAGACCTCGAGTGATCGCTGTCCGAGACTCGTCCTCCCTTTGTCCATCAGTCGCCCCCACGTTGCAGCCGTGCTTCCCTCGGGGGTCATGTTGGTAGTTGCAGAGACGATGAGCTGTTGCCGACACACTGAGAAATAAGGGACGGAGAAGCTCACTATTATAAATGCACCAAGATTGCTCACCAGAACTGCTCAACCCGCATCATATCCGCAAGAAATGGAATAGAAGACAGTCACGAGAGTCGAGAAACATAGTCGCATAACTTCAGGTGGATGTCTGCCTTGGCTGACCCTGTGCAAGCGTAAGCGCGAGGTAGTAGGTTCGTTCGAAGGATGCGATCCGGGCTGCAATTGGGGCTACCAGGGTGCAGATCTTCACTCAGCCCCCCGTTTCAATGCATCGTTGTTCCCGGAGCCGCTCACGTGCTGTATGCAAAAGTGCCGCTCCCCAGTGGCGCAGGCAGGAGAACCCCCCCTGTACTCGACCTGGCGTCTTCACAGGCCTCCACGCACTTTTTCTCGACAGGTTGAGGGGACAAAAATTGAATCATTGCTAGAAAGTTCGAGACATTGGCATTCATAGGCGCCCACCATAGGTGACTTATTTGCGCGAGATGCACATCGATGTCATTGTTAAGTGTCCACCAAATATGGACTTATTCCCAGCGAGACACGCGTTGCAGAGTACGCTATGCGGTGATACTTCAACTCATGGGCACAAAAGAGGCAACCATCCCCAAGTGTTTGTCAGACAACATGGTGATTTATAATCTACTCCTTGATGCATGGTTCTACCAGAATGCATCCCGATCTCACAGATTTGTGAGGGTACAGTACAGTACCAACATTCCGTATCTTTAGGGGTCATCAGCTGGATGACTTTTACATCTCTGACCGCTGCAATGAAGTAAACTTTTGAAGCGTCAAAGCTTCGGCTATTGGAGGCTCAGACCCTCTCGAGGCGAGGTGCTTTTGTACTTCAAAAATCCAAAATATCCAGCCATTTCAACCCAAGACACTTTTCGCAGCAATTGGGCCATTTGATCACTTAGGCAATAAGCGTATGAATAGTAGATTCAGAAGCCGTAGACTAAGGTTACTTGTACTCCGTAGCGGTAGAAACAAACCACGCCGAAGGCCTTGAACAAAACATGGTACAAACCTAGATATCCCCCCAACCGAAAACGCCATTTTCATCCAAGCCGAGGCACAGACTCATTACATCTCTAGCAGCACCTTCAAGGCGCCGTGCTCTTGCGCAGCACTAAACGTCTCATACGCCCGCTCCACATCCTGGAACCGGAATTCTACGACGTCGTCAGCTTGAGCCCACCATTTCAAGTCCAAGGGGGAAAAAGGAAAACCATGGCGTACTGTGGGTGATCAACTGGCCCGGTTCCAGCTGCTTGGATTGGACCATCTTCAGCAGCATCGGCGTCGTGACCGTGTCAACGAGCCGGGTGGTGATGGCTGGAAGGTTAGCACAAGGTACCACGGTGTGGCCGTTGCAAGCAAGCAAGAGGGCTGGAGGAGGGCACTCATACTAATGTTCTTTGCCCAGAGGTCATCCAGAAATAAATCCACCTTGGTCCCATGGACACCCACGTTGGCGAGCACGCCGCCCGGGGCCAGCAGCTTCTGGCAGAGCTCAAAGGTAGCCGGGACGCCGACGCACTCGATGACGGTGTCGCAACCCTTTCCGTCGGTCAGGTCCCGGACGTCCTTTACGAGGAGGTCGACACCCATGGTGCTGCTATCAATAATCTCGTCGGCGCCCAAGTCTGAGGCGACCTGGAGCCGGCCCGAGTCGGTGTCGATGACGATGACGGTGGCGGGCGAGTAGAACCTGGCCGTCACCAGGGCCGCCAGACCGACCGGGCCGGACCCGACAATGGCCACGGTGCCGCCGGGCTGGACCTTGCCGTTGAGCACGCCGCACTCGAGGCCCGTGGGGAAAATGTCGCTGAGCGTCACGAGCGCTGCCTCGTCCACGCCCCGCGGCACGGCATACAAACTGCAGTCAGCGTGCGGGATGCGGACGTACTCGGCCTGGGTGCCGTCAATCGCATTCCCCAGCAGCCAGCCGCCTGTGGTGCAGTGCGAGTACATGCCGCGCCGGCAGTACTCGCACGACGCGCACGACGAGATACACGAGATGAGCACCTTGTCGCCCGGCCGGAAGCGCGTGACGGAGCCACCGACCTCGTCGACGATGCCGACCCCCTCGTGGCCCAGCACGCGGCCGGGCGAGCACGTCGACACGTCGCCCTTGCGGATGTGCAGGTCCGTCCCGCAGATGGTGGTCTTGGTGAGCTTGACGATGGCGTCGGTGGGCGCTGCGATCTTGGGTGTCGGCCGCTCCTGGAGCTCCACCTGGCCGACTTGCTTGTACACGAGCGCCTTCATGGTGGGGTTGGCCGTCGACATCGAGTGATAGGTGCGTGCTAGATTTACGTTCAAGCGTGTGCCGCTGCCGAGGCCGAATCCGGGCGTTGCGCGGGCCGAGAATGTGGGCAAGCGGCCCGTGTGGGGCTGTGGCGATGGCGATGGCGGTGCGAATGTTTTGGCAATCCTTACCATGCACCGGGGCGCAAACAGTTTGGACGTAGAACTCATGGAGGGCGTCGTTTTGCAGGGGCTTAAATGGGTTGCAAACTGGAGGGACTCGGAAGGGCTTTGTTATTAATTAACCGTTGCATTGATGGCATGAAGGATTGGGGTAAGGGGTGGTCTGATTCTCAGCTGAGGATGACTGGTCGCTGCCCCGCCTGTACTGTTCTTCAAAGACGACTTGTCCGCCACTGACGTAGTAGCAGCGTGTTTCATCTGTAGTGTAGCAATTCTCGGGTCGGATACTCTCATTTCTACCTTGTAGAGGATATGATGATTTTGGCGATAATGCATGTGGTCCTGCAAGTTCGCCACACGATATCTACAGCCTGCAGAGATGTCACTAAAATAATACGATGCAGTCAGAGCCGGTTTCTCCGCGAGCGCCAGCCCGGCTCACTAGCAATGGTCCACCTGGCTGAGGCGGTCTCCGAGCCACTGGACAAGCAGATCATCCGGATTCGCCAGACGCTGGAACTTGTACCAGCAGAGAATGAGGACCCGCGCTTGCATCTCGGGGTGCTCCTCGCAAAGGCTTGCAAGGAGAAATGTGATACCAGGTAGCTGTGAGACGAATCTGGGTCTACGAAATTTCCTTTTTCGTTCGTAGTCCTGAGCTAGGGTGAGCTGGGGTGAGCTGTAGCTGATTTGTCCTGAGCTTTTCCTGATTCTTCCCTGAGCTAGGGTGATCCTGTCAGAATCTAGCACTCATGGCCAATTGTGGTGATAGTTGTGTATTGTTGTTCTGTGGAAGAGAATCTCTGGCCTGCAGGGTCCCCTATTGCCAAGCCGGCTACATCCGCGAATGGCTCCAATTGCTTATATAAGCTGACAGATCCCACATGCGGCTGCTGCAGTCTCAGTGGCCCGTTTTCTGAACTCGCATTTTAACCAAAACACTCCAATCTGAGACCGATATGGGGCTTTTAGACAGACTCCGATGGAAATCCAAGGAAACAACATCAGGGGCATCCTTCAGAGGCTCAAAGGGCGCAAGTCATCGCTTTCATTGATGTTGATCATCCTGACCTGGTGAGTTTGTTCGACTGCGTGCGCGGTCCATCAGCTGATTTTGTCCGCAGCCAAAGACAATACGAGGCCGAGGACAAGGTGGATACGCTGTGCGACTTAGTGCAACGCTACGAGTTCCTCAGCTAGCGCCTCGCTTCCGTCGAGCCACGGCTCTACAAGACAGATTCCGTCGCACTTGGTGCTGCAGTCCTGCAATCTGTAAAGGCGGAAAGCGGACTGAAACCTCTCGGTGGCCCCACTGATATCCAAGTGTTCGCATTTGAAGAGGTACTGACGACCGCACGTCCGTACCGACACGCATACAGGGATGTTTCGGATGTGTATTCCATCTCGATCGTCAGCTCGGCCAGGCGGACAACGCCCTGATCTATGCTATCGGGACTCAGCCTTTCCGAAGTATCACATATTGCAATTCTTGCTATCCCCATCTATCCCAGCGACCTCAAAAACATTGACACATATGACTTCGAGATTGTCGAATTTATAGCCCCCAAACTCGCGCCACCTGCTCCCCAACAAAAGCCGGTGAAGTCAAGAGCAGAGCGCTTCAGGAGGAAGATTCTTCAAGGCACTCCAGGGACATCAAAGTCAGAAATGGCGAAATCAAGCTCTATATTTGGAGTACCTTTGCAACAATGCTTAGAGCGTGCCCAAGCATCACTCTCAATGGCCGTTGGCAACAAGACCGAGTTCACAGACTAGTATATACCAAACGTTTTGCGTCTGCGGGCTGCTTTTGCAAGTATAATGAGAAATGACTTCTTACTGAACACTTTGGAGCTGGTTAGTCTGGGTTAGTTACTAATGTATTTCGCCTTAAGTGCTAAATCCGTTGATATATTTGCTCGAAGTGGACACCCAAGGCGCCTAATGCAACTTCAGTCTGCATTTGAAGCGTATCACGGCTCGAAGTACATGTGGAATGGCTATACTATCTACGATGGTGCTGTGTTGTTGCTCCGATACCTTAAGAGCCTCCCAGAGTCAGTTATACTTCTGGCCTACCACGGGAAATTCATAGAAGAAATATGTCCATTTGGGGGATTTTGCGAAATCTCGGTACTAGATGAGTAACTGAAAACCGGCGCGGCTAAGGCCCAAGAACTTTTCTCTAAGCTCCTACGCCTAGATCGCCACCTGCTCTAATACCTGCTCGATTTTCTAGTCATTCCCTAGTTCCGGGCTCATATGAACGAAATGACGGCGGGGAGAATTGTAACTGCCTTTCAGCCATCCCTGATGTCAGGCTCTCCTGCCGTCATGGACGCTGGTTTCGGTATCTAAAGTAGTTTTGTCTAGGAAGCGGCTATCTTCGATCTCACGGCCTTTTAAATTTTCGATCAAGTAAGAGAGGTGTTCTCTCGCCTGATCCTCGTGATGATGGCGTCTAGCCCCAAGCGAGTGTCTGCTCCAACGACCAGTGCGCTTATACGAGGTTTTTCAGGTACTACTCTAGTTGTGAGCAGAGTGGTGAGCTGATTGCCACGTATTTAGCAGCCGAGAATAACGCTTTGTTACCAGACTACCCCCCATTTGGGGGCTCAGTACAGAACTTCCTTGCACCAACATTCAGAGCTCCGTTTGAGGTTTGGAGTCGAAGATACGATGGTGGAGATGAGTGCTGTTGCGAGGTAAGAAAGTTAGAAAGAACGGAATGTAAGAGGCAACACTGTTTATTCTTCAAAAGGAAACCCATTTTGGTGATCTTTATATATGGACCCAATTCTGGGCCTCGTACATGACATCCTAGTCTACTCCATAGGACAGTACGTAGTATCTTGGCACTACAACTAGAATGGTATTTAATATACCAGTACATAACGTACCAGCTTAAAATGAACCAGTATATAATAAACTACTTGAGAAAATATACTAATGTTAATACTAGCATTTACTGATCGACCAGCGATATTTCTAATGCTTGCACCTTCAAATAATAACCTTTTAGAGTAGAGCTTAGTACCCCCTTAACTACCAAGAGAAGCTCGCCAATTGCCAACACTCCCCATACATGACACCAATGCGCTAAGGCAGGATGGGAGGATACATAGCGGCGCACGGTGGAGCGCATCTGGGCATGCACTGGGGCAAGTTGACACCACAACCCCTAGTGCACAACTCGATGCAAGCGATCTGATACATAGGACGGATTGTTAGGTGCGAACTCACAACTTTGGTATAGAACTAGAGGGTAATAAAAAGGCCTCAACTTGCATATTCGGGGTTCATAGCTCGCTCAATGACATTGGCCTCCGCAACTGATGTGGAGTCAAGGGGGATCGCGGTGGCGACGGTACCAAGAGCAGCGAGGAGGGAGAAAATGAGCATGGTTGCTGATAATATGCAAGGATTTGTGAATTGAAAGTTAATAACAGGTAACTGTGCAGATAGATTGAAGTGTCTAGCATAATCATGCTTCTTGAGGGAAGATAGTTCCTCTTAAATAACCGCGACCTTGCAATTCGACTCCGGGGTCGGGGCACCAAGGAGGATAGCGGCTTAGGAAAAGGAGGTCCCGCTTGTTGGCTTCCAATGTTCACTTGAACGAAACTTGCGCGCTCTGACTCAAGCGAGGTCGCAGGCCTTTCAGCTGCCAAGGTGAATGAATGGAGTGCATCCGGTTTCGGGGAGAGAACTGCCTCTGCTGCGGACTATCCCTGTCGTCCTGGGCGCCACGATATGCACGTTCATCTTATCAGATCATCTGATAATCAATCTTTCAGGTGTCATCACCCCACCCCCGAACGTCAAGCCAAGCCCTGGGTCAGAGAAAATGGCTGCAGGACTACAGACTATTAGAAGAGGGATTTACGTAAGGGTCCCGTCTTCCCATGCACATGCTAGCTCATTGGGCCCCCCCATATCCTATAACCGAGAGGCGAGAGGGCGGGCAGTCCTGCACGACGGGCCTGCAACGGATGCGGCAGGGATCAAACTATGTCGGTGTACGGGGATGAGAGGGACCGGATTTTGTACAGCTGGGTGCCTCTTTCTCTGGTGCAAACTTGTTGGTGCCGTTATTCCCACATTTCATCCAGTCGATGGTCTCAAAGGTCCACACCCCGGGCACTTCCTAAAAACGCCAATGAGTTCTACGGTCCGAGAAACCCCTTGGCCGAGAGTCAGCGCCAGGTGCTACCCTTTCTCGCCCATGTTTACGACATTATACACGTCGCCCTCTCGCACGACTCTGCATTGCTGGCAGTAGGATCCTCGGATGGGACTATCCGGCTCTGGGATTCCGCTATAGCGAAGCTACGGTAAATACTTGGAGGCTACCAGAATTGGTTATCAATTGCCTTTTCACACAACTCCAAACTGCTACTAGCATTAATATCCTCTCACGGAACAATCCGGTTCTGGAATGTAGCCACAGGGCAGGTACTGTAGCAAACACTCAAGGGACCCGCAACTGGGGTTTCTTCATTTACCTTCTCACATTGTCTGTCACTCGCGAGACAATCCAAGACGCGCTCTGCAGCCCGGTCTGCTCCTTCGAGCCCTTGGCCGCAGCGCTTGCTGAGTCCATCCTGGGGGGCAATAACACAGCCATCTTCACAATTGCTAACCTCTGCGCCATCGTCCCCAACCACGTTGTGATGCGCTGCCCATGGTGCATGGACGCGTGCTTTCGCGTTACCTTCGGCGACTCGGCGACTCGGCGGCGACCGCCACCCAGCGCGTGCGCAACGTGTCCTGGGCGCGAGAGGAGGTCAAATACTTCCAAAAACAGTCGCCGACAGCGGGGAAGCCCTGGACACGCTTTCCACTGACGTGCGTCGACTGGCAGTTTGCGCCCAAGTATGCGTTCAACGGGCCGTTCGAGAGCTCAACGTCAATGCTGATCTTGTCAGGCCGCTGGCGAATGAGTTTGCATTGTCGCGCCAGCACAATGGGTCTGCCGTGGTGGTGTAGGAGTCGTATGGGCACACGGCGATGTTCACGTCGGCGAGTGACTGCACCACGAAAATCGTGAGCGAGTACTTCGCCAGCGGGAAACTTCCCGCCAACGGGACTTCCTGTGAGGTCGACTGTACTGCTTCGATTCCATTCACGCCTTGCCCCGGTTTTCTCGGCTAGGTGAGCGAGGAGGTTTGAGATTTCTAGTTGGGATGGAAAGAGGTTTGATTGCGGTGGTGTTGATGAATGGTGGGTCGTCACATCGGCACGAGATTGGACCGCTCAACTGCGAATAGGGGTTGACCGCCTATTTGTTGGCGCCAGGGACTGCGGCTGGAACAGGGAAGGCGCGTATTCAGGGGAGGAGTTGATCCATTGGGATTGCGTGAAGTGCGTTCTCAGACGGGCTAACCAATTGACACAGATTCGCTTCGGTGTATAAAGTGTATGACGGTCTTGGCACTGTGGTCGGACGCTGACAGAGAGTGATCGGGCACTGTGCCGTGCGCAGCGAGAAACTGACGAACCTGAAACTGCCGCCTTCCCCCCAAAACATTTGTGATTCGCACGCGGCGCAGCAGGAAGGACATCCTGGAGTCCGAGACGTATTTTGCGAAACCGGGAATGCCTCCTCGCGACGTCCTCTTTTCTCCATTCTCACCCACCCGCAGCTTCCGTCTTCTCTACATGAATCGCCGTCACAATGGTGCGCCTGCGCCAGGCTCTTCTCTTGCTCTCCGCTTCAGGTGTTTGTCTGGCGCAAAACCGATGTTTCTACCCGAATGGAAAGAACGCGACCAACGACTTCCCATGCGACCCCTCAGCCGAAAACAGCGCCTGTTGCGGCGGAACTCTCGGATCCGTCTGCTTGAGCAACAAGTTATGCAAAGGCCCGGACGGAAACCTGATTAGAGGTTCATGTACAGACAAAAACTGGGGAGCGCCAGAGTGCGCCCAATTCTGCTTGGGTAGGGAACGGCGTGGAGTCGGGGTCGCTCAATTGACATCGCTAACAACTGCGACCGCAATACAGGCGCGAGCACCGGCGGCACTGATCTGATCTCCTGTACCAATGTCACCCGTACCGACACCTCCTACTGCTGCGACCACACGGTCAACTGCTGCGACACGGGTGTGGCGCGCTTCGATGTGCTGCCGTCCAACCCGCAGGCGTCAGCGACCTGGGACGCAAAATCGTCGCGCTTCGCAGTCGTCTTGACAACGTCGAAAACGTCCTCAGCAACATCCTCTACTCCGACATTGCCCACTACCTCCGGATCTACCGATGCTACGAAAAGCACCCCTAACCCGAGCCCGAACCCGAACCAGTCCCCGGATCCAGCAGCGCTTTCCCAGACGACGACACAAGGGCTCTCATCCGCCGCGCAGGCAGGCATCGGCGTCGGTGCAGCCGTTGGTGCAATTCTTGTGGCAGCGGTCGTATGGCTACTGTGGCGACGCAAGAAGGACAAGGCAGCCCTCGGAGCGGGAGGGACCGATCAAACGATGACGTCCACAAACTGGCAGACGGGATACTATAAGCCAGGGGGCCTCCCGCCGCCTCCGCAAGAGATGGATGTCCCTTCATCGCGGCAAGAGGTCGAGGGCCACACGTGGGTCGAGCTACCAGCAAATCACTGAGGTTGGGTGGTGTTAAGGGCGAATGTGACGATAATAATGTTATGGTTCCGACGGCGGGCCTTTGGGCTTCTCAGGCGCTTATGGGGGTGGTCAAAACCAAGCGGAGGATGATACCAGGGTAAATAAATTACAGGATAATAAGCCGGCTACTCAATGGCCAGCGAATAGAACCGCTCGAGATTTGGGTCTGTCTTCATCAGCAGCTCGGAGCCGTCGAGGAAACCGGCGTTTTGCACCCAAAGATCCTCCGGATCATGCGGAGAGCGGCCCTCGATGTCGTCGTGCGAGAAGATGGCAAAGGTGTTGAGGAGACCCCTGTATTCCTGTCTGGCATTTATGCTGACGAACGTGGCGGTGGCGAACGCGAGGCCCATGTATCGGTGGAAAAACCAGACCAAAAACTTCCCCGCGAGTGGGGGTAGCGCATCCCGTACTCCAGGCAAGACTGTCGTCCGATACCGATTTGGGCGTCCTGAATAAACGGATATCGCACCGAGGAAATGCATCGTGAACGTAGGAGCAGCGGGATTGGGGGTTCTCATGATCTCTGGGGCTCTCCGAGGTCTAGGGCTGTTTGGAGTTTCCGTGGGTAAGAAGGCTGGGAGTCTTATCTCCTCGGCCTCAAATCTCCCAAAGAAGACGGCCGTGGCTTTTCTCGATAGCGTGGATCCGGAGGCGCCGTCCACAACCTCGGTACCGGGGCCAGTAATCAAGAGATCCATGCGCTCGTCGGCCCACACCATCTGCATCAACTCCCATACGACAAGGTGGGCATCCGAGTGGCTTTCGGCCCTGTCAACAAAGCCTAAGGGACAGTCACCACGACTCCTGCAGTACAGCGACCTGCCATATCCCCTCTCGAAGCGATCAGCCATGGCGGCGCGCGACTCCTTATCCGAGAGGATGCTCTCGAGGAGCCACCTCCCCAAAGGACCAAACACGGCCTCCTCCTCCTCGGGCATCTCCTCCATGTTGGAGATGCCGAATTGGTCGAAGAAGGCGAGTTGTTTCTTGGTGAGCTCAAAGGGATAAGTAGTGTTCAACGCGCGCAGGCCCGAGATCTCGGGGTCCGGGTGGCGGGCAGCAGCAAAGCGCGGCTCGTGGAAGGCTCCTGCCAGGGCGCCACTGACAATGATCATCCGGAAGATGGCTTTGCGAATACGGTTCTCAAACTCGGGCATACGGCTTGGCTCTTCCGGGTCTCCTTCGTCCGAGCGTTCGTCGTCTTCTCCCGAACCTCCACGGAACGGACGCAGCAGGGGCGAATGAAATCGCAGTATATACACGATCGTTCGCCCGAAGTAGTCGAGTTCGAAGGCGGCCTTCAGCTCGGCAAGGGACGGCAGTTGTCGGGACGGCGACAAGTCGGCCGGATTCGCGGCTGCGGCTGGCAGCTGCTCGGCTCGACGCGCGGCATCCGAGACCCGTTCCGTGAGGCGCACTGCAATCAATGCCTCTTCCATCAACGGAGTCTTCCTGGACAAGACACGCCACAGAATGGCGGCGGTGTTTGAAGTCCACACATTGTGCATGTAGCGGCACGTCCGTGCCAGTGCGAGGACGTCATTGGTTGAGTCGCAACTCTGGAAGATGGCGAGGATGATCTCGGCTGGTGTTGATTGGGAAAAAATGTCGTGTGTTCTTTCCATTTTAAGCACCTTAAGCTTGCTGTGCTTTTCTTGAAATCCGATGGGGTTGCGGAGAAGGGACAAAGCTTGTTGGGTTGGATGTCCCTCAAGGAGGGGAAGCAGGAACGAGGTGCATGCCCGAGCAATCGGATGAGAGCAAAATGGTCAGTCAGCCGGGGGGAGTGGGGTCGCGGCAACCGTCTACTGCGCAGGAATGATGTATGGGTGTGAGCACTTCCAGACCGAGAAATGAGACTATAGTAAAATGGATGTGACTTTGATGTTCTGTGAATATCGATGCACCCCTGAACACAACACTCCAGGGAAAGTGTCATCTTCCATCCCTTTGATCCCGTTGATCCCTTCGATTGGGTGATCGGCGCTTTGGGGGAGTGTAAGAGTCGTAGAGTCCATCCTCTGCGTTCACGAATTCGCCGCTATGAGAGACGACTACTTGGGGATGTACTACTCTCGGCGGTGCACTCGGTCTTGGGGGAGGGTGAGGGTTGTCATGGTACGTTCCATCCTCTTCATCCGCAAGTATGTCGCTGTCAGAAACCACTAGCTTGGGACCTCTTCTCCGCGATGGAGTCGATCTTGGGGGAAAATGGCCGTGGTAGGTTCCGTCCTCTTCACCCAGGAATGCGTCGCTGTGAGAAATCATTACTTGGGGATGTACCGTGACCAATCTCGGCAGCGCACTCGGTGGGACTTTCGGTGGCGTATCCTCGCTGAGCTGGTAGAGTACATGAACTTCTGAATCTGGCTGCGGTGCCCGCTGGCCGGGAGACTCGATATTGCCGAGTCTGTCTTGTTCGAGCTCCTCTGTTTCCATCTTCGAGGTCACTTGTGGAGTAGTAGCGGGGAGTGAAAGGCTTGAGGCCATTGGGGTGTTGGCGGCAAGGAAGTCGAATATATTCACGTGCCCATCGTTGGCCGAGGAAGGAGTGGGCGCCTCGGGGGGGGGGGGCGGCGGGGTTT
>Ga0247780_1001582_pt1 | contig 12199 bp, 7 predicted proteins | sample UWRJL079202R5_FD_179927 | JGI IMG/M metagenome (GOLD analysis project Ga0247780, IMG submission 179927) | Plant litter microbial communities from Arlington Agricultural Research Station in Wisconsin, United States - UWRJ-L079-202R-5 | ecosystem: Environmental > Terrestrial > Plant litter >... | reverse complement strand
ATTCGGGAACTCCGCCGAGGGTCATGCCGATGCGCACGGCGATCGCGTCGATCACTTCGCTCGCGCCTTTGCCGAGTGGGGCACCGTAGGCGAACTCTGCGCGCGAACGGGACGCCACTTGGGCGCCGGCGAGCGTTTTTCCATCGCGCTCGAGGCGCCAGTGACCGCGAGCGCCCGCGGACCAGCCGGGGCTCTGGGGATCAGGGGGCAGCGCTTCGAGATCGAGGTCGATGTGCAGCACGTAGTCGCCCGGGCGAGCCGCGCGCGAGCCGATTTCAACGCCCGGAAAGCTCGTCCAGAGGGAGCGGGTGAGCGCGCCACCGAGCGTGCTGCGCAGCCGCTCGAAGCACAGCAGGCGCGCGTTCCCGGGGGCCACGCAGTCGTTTTCGGGCATGCGCTCGGCCACGTCGATCCAGAGCCGATTGGCGTGCAAGACCGTGGGCGCCAGCGCGGGCAGCTCGGCGGAGCGGAGCGGGGCGCGGTGCTCGAGGCTGCAGCCGCCCGCGGCGACCAACAGGCCCAGGCCCAAACCGAAATAGACCCCGAAAAACTTGGAAATCATGGTTTTGGAACGATATCGGAAGCCTGTGGGCCACCGGCAAGTTTCCGGCGATTTGCGCGGCCCCGACGAGCGCGGAAAAGACGCGCCGCCAAGGCCGGCCTCAGTGCGCGGGCGGCCCGAGTTCGCGGGCGCCTCTAGCCGGCGTTGGGTTCGCCGTCGGCCGTGGCGTACATCGCTTCGGCGATCTCGAAGGTCGCGTTTTCGAGCCGGGAGTACGCCTCACGCACGGTTTCCAGGTTGGCGCCGGTCTCCAGCATTTTCTTCAAGACCTGCACCTCGTTCCGTACACTCTCGAGCTTTTCCGGCGCGAGCAAATCCGCGTAGCCCTCGAGCGCTTGCTCGGTAGTGTAGATCAGCGTCTCGCCTTGATTGCGCATCTCCGCCAAATCACGGCGCAGCTGGTCCGTCTCTTTGAAGCGCTCGCCCTCTTGCACCAGGGCGTCGACTTCGGCCTGGTTCAAGCCGCTGGTCGCGGTCACGCTGACGGCTTGGCGTCGCCCGGTCCCCAGGTCACGCGCTTCGACGGCCAGGATGCCGTTGGCGTCGATCGCGAACGTCACTTGGATCTTGGGTACGCCACGCGGCGCAGGGGGGATGCCGGTCAGCTCGAAGCGCGCCAAGCTGCGGTTATCGAGCGCCATTTCACGCTCGCCTTGCAGCACGTGGATGGGCACGAAAGATTGATTGTCGACGCTGGTCGTGAAAATCTCGCTCTTTTCCGTGGGCACGGTGGTGTTGCGCGGGATCAGCTTGGTGGCGACGCCGCCGCCCGTTTCCACGCCAATCGACAGCGGCGTCACGTCCAAGAGCAGCACTTCGTCGATTGCACCGGACAGCGCACCGCCTTGGATGGCCGCGCCCACCGACACGACTTCATCCGGGTTCACGCCCTTGTGCGGATCTTTGCCGAAGAACTCACGCACGGCCTTTTGTACGGCCGGCATGCGCGTCATGCCGCCGACGAGCACGATTTGCCCGATGCCGGAGGGGGTGAGCTTGGCGTCGGCGAGCACGCTCTTGCAGGCGACGATCGTGCGATCGACCAGATCGCGCGTCAGGATCTCGAGCTCGCTGCGCTTCATCGTGCGCTCGAGGTGCAGCGGGCCGGAAGCGCCGGAGGCGATGAACGGAATGTTCACCTCGGTCTCGAGTGACGAGCTGAGCTCGTGTTTGGCTTTCTCGGCGGCCTCTCGCAAGCGTTGCAGCGCCGTGCGTTCCTTGCGCAAATCCACGTTGTGCTTGGCTTTGAACTCGTCCGAAAGCAGATCGATGATGCGTAGATCGAAGTCTTCACCCCCCAGGTGCGTGTCACCCCCGGTGGCCTTGACGCTGAAAACGCCGCTCGAAATCTCCAGCACGGAAATGTCGAAGGTGCCGCCGCCCAAGTCGTAGACCGCGATCACTTCCGCCTTCTCTTTGTCGAGGCCGTAGGCGAGCGCAGCGGCGGTGGGTTCGTTCAGGATGCGTTTGACGTCCAAGCCGGCGATGCGACCGGCGTCTTTGGTGGCTTGGCGTTCGGCATCGTCGAAGTAGGCGGGGACGGTGATCACCGCTTCGGTCACTGGCTCACCGAGGTAGGTCTCGGCGACCTCGCGCATGGCAGCCAGCACCATGCTCGAGATTTCCGGGGGCGAGAGCTTCTTGTCCTGGACCAGCACCCAGGCATCGCCGTTTTCGTGCTCGACGATGTGATACGAGACCGAATTTTTTTGGCGTTGTACCGTCGGCGCAGAAAACTTCTGCCCCATCAGCCGCTTCACGGCAGAGATCGTATTTTCGGGGTTGGTCGTCGCTTGTCGCTTGGCGACTTGACCCACGAGGCGCTCGCCCTTGGCTGAGAAGCCGACGACGCTGGGCGTGGTGCGCGCGCCCTCACCGTTGGCGATGACTTTGACTTCCGGCTGACCCGCCGCGTTCGTTCCCTCTAAAACGGAGACGCAGGAGTTGGTCGTGCCGAGATCGATGCCGATGATTTTCCCCATGCAGACCCACGATCATAGCTCGGAGCGCGCAGCTCAGAAAGTGGCGGCGGGCTCGCATGCATGTAGGTGAAGCGCCCACGTAACCGGCGCTCGCTCCGCAGCGGGGAGCGAGCGCGGGGACGCCTCAGTTCGGTTTGGCTTTGGCGACAACCACGATTGCGGGGCGCACCAGCTTCTCGCCTTGGATGTAGCCAGCCTGGACTTCGTGAATCACGGTCCCTGGCGGGTGCTCGTCCGTTTCGAACTGCTGCACGGCCTCGTGAAACGCGGGATCGAATGCGGCGCCTTGAGCTTTGATGCGCTCGACGCCAATCTTGGACAAGGTGTCCAGAAATTGGCGCTTGACCAGGCCGATGCCGTCCGCGAGCGCTTTCACGTCCGTGGCAGTTTCGGCGTGAGCCGTGGCGCGCTCGAGATTGTCGAACACCGGCAGCAACTCTTTCAGGAAATCTTCGCGGGCGCGCTTTTCCATATCGGCCAGCTCGCGCCGCGAGCGCTTGCGAAAATTGTCGAAATCAGCCGCGGTGCGCAGCAGCTGATCGCGCAGCTTGGCGTTTTCGGCCTTGGCGGCCTCGAGCGGGTCGACCTCGACGGTGGCGACCTCTTCGGCCGGTGCTTCGGGGGCGGATGCTTCGGGGGCAGCGTCTGTCATCGGGTTCTCTTCGGGCACAGCGGGCGGAGTATAATCACTCGCGATAGCGAAGCTAGACGGAAGCTCGCACACCCGGCTCGCGCGGCGCGCGAATTATCGTACGGGGCGAACTTCTTGGGGCGCTTCTGCGCAGGGCGCCTGCCTCAATGCGGTCAAGAGACCGCCAGAACTGTGCGCGTTCGCGGCCGACGGCGCGGGATTGGCGGCAAACCAGGTGTCGATCCCGCCCGGCAGCACCCAAAAGTGCTCCGCTCCCGCCAATGGCTGATAGCTCGGGGTAGCGCGCTGCTCGCGCCCGTAACCAGTCGTTTCCAACCAGAAGCAGGTGTCGTCCGCGCCAATCGCAAACAGGTGCACGGCCCCGCTCTGAAACTCGACCGCGCTCGAGCCGAGCGCCGAGCCGTCGATGGACGAGAAGGCGGACAGGGTGTGCGCACCCGCCGGTACGCGCACCAGCGCGCCGCCCGCAGGGCTCTCGTTGCTCGTGGCATCGACCAACGTCAAACGCCTGCCGTCGAGCGCAACTTCCACCGGCACCGGACCGAGATTGAGCACACGGAGCAGCGGGTGGTAGACGAAGAACGAAAAGCAGGCAGCGCCCAGCCCGAGCACGGGCCCCGCGCTCAGCCAGGCCGAGCCCCAGCGTTCGGCGATGGGCGCTCGGAGGAGCTCGCCGCCGTTGAGCGCCTGCACGCGCTCGGCGTAGCCCGGGGCCGCGCACAGCAAGCGCTGATCCGGGCCCCAAAACACCGCCCGCCCCCGGGCCGCGTGCGGCGGCTGCAGGGGCCGCGCGGGCAGCAGCGCCAGCAGCAGCGGCAACGCCGACAGGGCACCCACCCAGAGCAGCAGCGGCAGCAAACGGAGCCACGGCAGCAACAGCGGCAGACCCGCGGCCGCCGACAGCGAAAGGAGCACCGAGGCCAGCGTCAACGACAACACACGAGCCGAGCTGCTCGCCTGATGCTCCGCGCACTCGTCGCAATAGCCCACGAGCAAAGAGGCTCCGTCCCCGCGCGTCAGCGCCTGATGATGACTGGCCGGGGCCGCGCAGCAAGCGCACTCTTCCGGCAGCACGGTCGCCGTCGGCGAAGCGGGCAGCGCGACGCTCGCGCCTTCGAGACGAGACGGGCCCAGCGCGCTCGGCGAGCCAAACGAGAAAGCGGTCAGGCGCGGCACGCGCGGAGCGTAGAGCAATTCGCTCGGGTTCGCTCTTGTCTTGTGTGTGAGTGGCGGCAAGGTTAGCGAGAGGCCTGGCATCGATGACCGTCACCACAGATCTCAACGAACCTCAGCGGCAAGCGGTCACCCACGGTGAAGGGCCGCTGCTGGTGTTCGCAGGAGCCGGCAGCGGCAAGACGCGCACGATCATCTATCGCATCGCCAATTTGCTGGCTTCGGGAGTGCCGCCGTACCGCATTTTGGCGGTCACGTTCACCAACAAGGCGGCCGGGGAGATGAAGTCGCGCCTGAGCCAGCTGGCGGGCGCGGAGGTGACGCGTGATCTGTGGGTGGGCACCTTCCACTCGGTGTGCGCCAAGCTGCTGCGTCGCTACTCGGAGGAGGTCGGGCTCAAGCGCAATTTCGTGATCTACGACGACTCGGACCAAAAGGCCGTGCTCACGCGCGTGGTGCGGGAGCTGAACCTCTCCGATCAAGAATACCCGCCCAAAGTGATGGCCTCGCTCATCAGCCGCGAGAAGCGAGAAGGCCGCGGCCCAAGCGAGGTCAAGGGTGACGCGGGCTTCAACGACGCCCTGCCCGACATTTACCTGCGCTACCAAATCGCGCTGCGCTTGGCCAACGCGGTCGATTTCGACGATCTGCTGTACCTGATGGCGCTAATCGCGGAAAACCCGAACAGCGTGGGGGGCGAAGAGCTGCGCAATCGCTTCATGCACGTGCTGGTCGACGAGTTCCAGGACACGAACCTGATTCAGTACCGCTTGATCCGCGCGCTCAGCGCGAAGCGCCGCAACCTGTGCGTGGTCGGTGACGACGATCAGTCGATCTATCGCTGGCGCGGCGCCGACGTACGCCTGATCCGCAGCTTTCGTCGTGATTTTGCGGACGCGGTGGTGATCAAGCTCGAGCAAAACTACCGCTCCACCGGCAACATCGTGAAGGCCGCCTTGGGCGTTATCGAAGCCGCTGACGTGCGCGAACCGAAGAAGCTATGGACCGATCAGGAGCCGGGCGAAAAAGTAAAAGTGCGCTTGGTGAAGGACGAACGCGAAGAGGCGTCGTTCGTGGTGCGCACCATCAAGTCCGAAATGGCGCGCGGCGTGCCGGCCGATCAGATGGCCGTCTTCTACCGCGTGCACGCTCAATCGCGCACCTTAGAAGAGGCGTTCCGCGCCGCCAACCAGCCGTACAAGATCGTCGGCGGCATGAAGTTCTTCGATCGTGCCGAAGTCAAAGACTTACTCTCGTACCTGCGGCTGATCGAAAACCCGATGAGCGACACCGATCTGGTGCGGGTAATCAACATGCCGCCACGCGGCATCGGCAACAAGACGGTCGAACATTTGCTGAACTCGGCCTCCGAGCGCTCGATGAGCGCCTACGACGCGATCGACCACGTGGCGCGCGATCAGGAGCTGGGCAGCGCAGGGCGCAAGAAAATCGCCGCCTTCAAGGCCATGCTCGAAGGCCTGCGCGAAGAAGCCAAAGGGCTCTCACCGCACTCCCTCGCCGGCCGCGTGCTCGAAGTCACCGGCTACCGCGATCTCTTGGTCAAAGACGACACCGCCGAGAGCGACGCGCGCTTGGGCAACTTGGAAGAAATGGTCGGATCGATCGCCGAATACGAACGCGAGCTGGGCAGTGAAGAAGAAGCCACCCTGTCTGGCTACCTCGAGCGTGTTTCGCTGGTAAACGCCACTGATGCGCTGGAGGGCGTGGCCACCGTCTCGTTGATGACCGTACACAGCGCGAAGGGCCTGGAGTTTCGTAGCGTGTTCATCACGGGCATGGAAGAAGAGATTTTTCCGTACAGCCGTGTCAGCCACGAAGAGCCGGAAGAAATCGACGAAGAGCGGCGCCTCGCCTACGTCGCGATCACGCGCGCGCGCGAACGGCTGTGGATCGTGCACGCGGGCATGCGCACTCTCTTCGGCAAAACGCGCTACTCCTCGCCGAGCCGCTTTCTCCGCAATTTGCCAGAAGAAACCGTGTTGCGTGAAGGCAGCGGTTGGTCCGCCGCGCCTTACTCCACCCCCTATCAAGCGCCGCGCGCCGTCTCTTTGCCGGTCGGCACGCGCGTCATCGAACGCGAAGCCGACGACAGCCAAGTCGGCGAGGGCATCCAAGTACGCCCCGGGTCGATCGTGCGCCACAAACAATTCGGCGAAGGCATCGTAGAGAAAGTCGAACTCGGCATGACGCCCACCGTCGTCGCCAAGTTCAAGGATCACGGCACCCGTCGCATCCACGCGAAATTCCTCGAGTACGAATGACCCACCAACGTGAAGGTGAACGTGAACTTGAACGTCTGAGGCCCCGTACATCCGATTCGATTCACCCGCCGCCTAGGGACGCTGCCCTCAAAAAAGCAGCGTTCGAATTCAAACTCGAGTCGCCACCTAGGACGCTGCCCCGCAAAAAAAGACAGCGTTCGAATTCAAACTCGAGTGCGTGAAAAAAAGAGGACGCTGCGTGGGAAAAAAGGGTTCGAATTCCAATGCCGATCGGTTAGCAGCTCAAGGGATCGAAATCGTTTGGGAAAGCAGGCCACTCTTTTGTTGGCGCCGAGCATCACTCACGCTCACATTTGGCGCGGTGGGGTAGGCTCGCGAAAAAATCGAGTTCGAATTCGAACTCGATTTTCTAGCCGTGAAGGTGCACTCCGCGCAAAATTCGGCGCGAAGCTCTTAACCGAACGGCATTGGAATTCAAACTCCAGCCCATCGACACAAAGGGACGCTGCGTGCAAAAAAAGGTTTCAGCTCGAAGCCCCCGCTATGTTGCTGGCGCGATCGCCCCCACAAAAGCAAAAAGCCGAGCAGTGAGCCTTTCGACTCACCACTCGGCCTTCGCTCAGGGAGAGCTCAGGGAGAGCTCAGCGAGAGCTCAGCCCGGGTGGCCCGCAGGGGCTGCCGTGGGCTTACCGCTCAGCGCGCCTTCGATCTGGGCGGAGATGGCTTCGAAGCTGGTCGGGTTGGCGACGCGCGCGCCGTTGATGAACATGGTGGGCGTGCCGTTTACGGCCACGCTCTCACCGAGCTTCATGTCGGAGTCGACTTCAGCCGCGTAGGTCTTGCTGTCGAGTGCTTTCTTGAATGCGGCCACGTCGAGACCGGCCTCTTTGGCGAAGCCTTCCAAGCTGTCGCGCGTGAGCTTGCTCTGGTTCTGGAACATCTTGTCGTGGAACTCCCAGAACTTGCCCTGAGCGTTGGCGGCCAAGGCCGCTTCCGCCGCGCCGCGCGCGTTCTCGTGCATCGGCAGCGGGAATTGGCGGAACACGAAGCGCACGCGGGTGCCGTATTTCTCTTTGATTTGATCGACCGCAGTCGCCGCACGCGAGCAATACGGGCACTGGAAATCGGAGAACTCGACGACCGTGACTTTGGCGTCCGGCGGTCCGAACGAGGGGCCTTTGCTGTTGGCGATGTTGGCCGCGAGCTCCGGCGCGAGCGGTTGGTTCGCCGCTTCCATCTTCTTCAGATCGGCGGTGATCTCGGGGATGTGCTCGAGCATTTGCTTGCAGCGCGACGCAGGAAAGCTCTTGGTTTGGGTCTTGACCATGTTGCAGGTCTCGGTGGTCGGGCCGATCGCGCCGCACAGCTTGCCCACCAAATCTTCGCAAGACTTGTTGGCGTCACCGAGCTTCTTCAGCGAGTAGGCGATGTCTTTCAAGCCGGCGGAGCAAGCCGCGGGCGAGAGGATGTCGGCGCTGGCGGTGAGCGCCTGACAGCTCTCCGATTCCTTGCCGGCTTTTTCGCACAGCGTGGCCGCGTACTTTTGGCACGGGCCGGCAGCGGCGGCGGCGGAGCCAGCGGCGGCAGCGGAGCCAGAGGCGGCGGCAACCGCCGTCTTGCTCTTGTTGTGCTTGGGCTTGTTGCAGCCAGACGCGAGCGCAACGGCGAATAGCCCGACACCGATGAGCGCGCGAGCTGAGGGGTTCTTCGATAGAAACATGGGATAGACCTTTCCGCTCAGCAGGCAGGAGCGTCCCCGAGCAGGGCGGGTTCGTAGCAGCTTCACGGCGGCTCGTCACTGGCCGCGCTGCCCACGGAATGTTCGGTTGACTCTCGACGGTCCCCGGGAAATGGCTTTTGCCATGAATAAGCGCCTGGCGATGCTGGAAAAGCTCACGACTTCCGCGGCTGCGGACTCCTTCGCGTTCTATTGCTTGGGCCTGGAATACCGCAAAGAAGGCCGCGTGGACGACGCGCTGACCGCGTTCACCACGCTGCGGACCCGGGATGCCGGTTACCTCCCGATGTACCTGATGGCTGGACAAATGCTCCGCGAAGCCAGCCGCCTCGCGGAGGCCGCCAGCTGGCTGAAGCAGGGCATCGAGCTGGCCTCGCAAAAGAGCGATTCCAAGGCCTTGGGCGAGCTCGAATCCGAGCTTGCGACGGTCGAAGCGGGCTGAGCCGAGCCCTTATCCCGCGCGGCGAGGTGCGCGTAGTGATGGAACGATGATCAGGGCGTATGCATCGGGTTTCATGGTCGCCGTAGTGAGTAGCCTGCTTGCCTGCTCGGGGAGCGATGCTATCGCGCCGGCTTCGGACCACACCCCGCCCCCGACCAACGTGATCACGACCGAGACCTTCGGCGAGCAGCACAGCGGCGACGGTACGTACTACACCTTCGCCGACGGCTCGGGCGCGTGCCTGTTCGACAAGACGAACGACTTTCACATCGCGGCGCTGAATGCTCCGGATTGGGCTGGCAGCGCCTGGTGCGGCGCGTGCGCAGACGTAACGGGGCCGAGTGGCAGTCGCGTGCGCGTGCGCATTGTCGATGAGTGTGGATTGCGCCAAGGGCCAGCTGGACTTTCATCCCGATGCATTCGCAGTGCTCGCGCCCAAAGAACGAGGGCGGATTGCCATCACTTGGAACTTCGTGGCCTGCGACGCTCAAGGGCCCGTTTCCTACAAATTCAAAGACGGGAGCAACCCGTACTGGACCGCGGTTCAAGTGCGGAACAGCCGCTTCCCCATCGCCAAACTCGAAACCTCCAAGGATGGCCTCACCTTCAGCGAAGCGCAGCGCCAAGAAAGATTACAACTATTTCTTGAACGGCAGCGGCTTCGGCGCGGGCGCGACTCAAGTGCGAATCACCGCCTCCAATGGCGCGACCTTGACCGACACCTTGCCCGAGGTGCAGGCCGAGCTGGTCGTAGGTGGAGCGAGCCAGTTCGAGTAACGCCCGCCGCGTAGTCAGCGCGGGGGGTTCAACGGATTGTCGATGCCGCGCGGGGCGTCCGATGCGCCGTCAGGCCGGGTGAGCACGGCTTGCACCACGCGGCGTTCGACGAAGGAGCGGCGGAACAACGGATCGCGAATGTGCTCCAAGAGGGAGAGCGCATAACGGGCGGCGCGTTCACGCATTTCTTCGGCTTGGGGGGAGCGCGCCACGCGCAACGTTTCGCAGCCCAAGGCGCGCGTGGCGAGGCCGTATTCGGAGCCTTGCAGCGTGTCGATCGCGCCCAGCGCGGTCGTCGCGAGCAAGATCCCGGTGTGCTCTTCGCCCATGTCGACGCGCGCGCGCGCTTCGATGGCCATGGCGTAGAAGTGAAATGCGACGTAGGCCTGCGCTTCTGCGGCTTGGCGTGCGTCGAAGGCGTGCATCACGGCGCGCGCGTGATCACCCCGTACGCGGGCCAACAGCGCGCGCAGGATCTTCTCGTGTACCGAATCGAACGCGCTGCCGGTCACCGCAGTCAGCGCGCCGGCATCGCCCACGAGCGTTTCTGCGCCGTCTACGTCTCCGAAATCGATCAGAATTTCGGCCATGGACAGCAGCGTGTCGGCGCGCGAATCGCGGTCCCCGTAGCGCTCGTGGGCGTCACGCGCGCGGCGCAAATAGGCGAGGCCGCGGTCCAGATCGCCGAGGCTAGCATAGCATTCACCGATCGTGCTCAGGGTCTTGGCGATTTGGAAGCGCCCGCCGATCGCGAGATCGATGCGAATTGCATCCAGCGCGAGCGCGATACCGTCTTCGAAGCGACCGAGAACGAGCAGCGCATAGGCGAGCGAGTTCTTGGCGCGAGCTTCCATACGGCGCACGCCCGCTTGCCGGAAGACCGCGATCGCTTCGGCCTGCGCTTCCACCGCTTCGTGCACGCGACCTACGCGCCGCAGCAGCGTGCCGCGCAGCCGCAGGGCTTCGGCCCGCAGGCGCACAGGCACCCCGCTGCCCTCGGCCGTGCTGAGCGCGCGGTCGACGGCCGAGAGCGCGCCCTGCATGTCTCCGATGTCGTGAAGGATCTCCGCCATCAGCGTGCGCGCTTGCACTTCGAGCACGGGCGAATTGGCCTGGGTGGCGACCACTTCCCCGCGCTTGACCGAACTCAGCGCCTTGGACAATTGCCCGGCGTCGAGCTCGAATTGGGCCGTGCGCAGCAGCGTGATCGCTGCCCAATGCGCGCTCTTGGCGTGCCGGGCCAGCGCTCGCAATTTGCTGAGGTGGGTGCGGCGCTCGCGCCAGCGGCCTTGGTTGCGGCAAATCGATTCCAGCGCCTCATGGGCCTCGAGCAGCCGCAGATCGCCTTCCGCAAGCAGCGCGATCACCCGCCGGTAGCAGCGTTTGGCCAGCTGCGTTTGGTAGCTAGCGCGGGCGGCCTCGGCCGCTTCCAGGTAGAAGCGCGCCGCTTCCTTGCGCGAGTTACCGCGCGCCAAGTGGCGCGCGACGATCGCCGCTGTGAGACCCTTGCCGAGCGGAGTACTCGCCAAATGCTCACCCAGCGCGCGATGCATCCGCACGCGACGCCGGCGATCGAGCGCGCGATAAGCTACGTCGCGCGTCAACGGATGCCGCACGTCGATGGTGTCTGCGCGCAACTCGCACAAGCCGCGCGCGGCCAGGCGCGCCACTGCCTCCGACGGATCTTCGCCGCTGATCAGCCGCAAATCGGCGAGGCCGAGCGGGCCACCTGCGACGGCCAGCCACTCGATCACCGACTGCTCTTCGGACGGCAACTCGTTCAGGCGATCGGCGATCAGCTGCTCGAGCGTGGACGGCAAAGAGAGGCTGGCATCCCCGAGCCGCTCGACCTGCACCAATTCTTGCTGGCCGTTGCGCTCACGGATTTCCAGCATGCCCCGCTCCAGTAAGGCGTCCACCATCTCCAGCAAGAAGAACGGGTTACCGCCCGCGCGCGGCAGCAAATCTGCGCACACTTGGCGCACGCCTTGGCTCACGCCCAAGCGCGTTTGCAAGAGCCGCAGTTGATGCTCGGAGCTGAGACCCTTCAGCTCGACTCGTACCAGGCCCTCGATGTAGCTCGACACGCGATCTTCGGGCCGTGACAGCAAAATAACGAGCACGCTGAGCGGCTCCGCGCGACGCAAAAATTCGACTATCAGATCCAGACTCGGCCGATCGCTCCATTGCAGGCCGTCGAGCGCCACGACCAGCGGCGCATCCATGGCGGCGCGCGCGAAAAAGCGGCGCATGCCGAGCGCGATCAATTGTCTCGTTTCGGCGACGTCTGCGTCGTCGACGGTCTGGCGCACGCGACCAGTGGCCAGCTCCGCCATGCGAAGCACGACCTCCGGCCCCTCTGGCTCGGTGGCAAACTCGCCGAAGGCGTCCGTGATCTGCTCGCGCGCCTGCTCGAAGGGTTGATCCACGCGCGTGCCCGTGAGCTCGCGGATCCACTCGCTGATCGTCGCGAACGGCACTTCGCTCAACGCGGGCGATGATTCCACGCGCAGCACGCGCGCGTCGGGCGGCAGCTCGTTCAGAAACGCGGCCAAGAGCGCGGTCTTGCCGATGCCCATCTCGCCATAGACGACGCGCGCCGACACTTGCCCGGCGTTCGGCGCGGAGCC
>Ga0247780_1001580_pt1 | contig 12201 bp, 18 predicted proteins | sample UWRJL079202R5_FD_179927 | JGI IMG/M metagenome (GOLD analysis project Ga0247780, IMG submission 179927) | Plant litter microbial communities from Arlington Agricultural Research Station in Wisconsin, United States - UWRJ-L079-202R-5 | ecosystem: Environmental > Terrestrial > Plant litter >... | reverse complement strand
CCCCCCATTTTTTTCTTACGTTAGCATTTAGGTGGTTATCACATCCTCCCAAAAGTCGTACCATTCAATCCACAACCAGCAGTCTAGCAGGCACTCACAGCATGCACGTACTTGATCTTCCCGCCCTCACCCTTAAAGAAATGACTATCCGGCGCCGCCTCATTATTCCACGTCCGACCCAAACCAGGAAAGCCCACAAAGATATCCACGGCGCCGTACTCTTCGTCCACGACATAGCGCGCCGATACGGCACGTATATTGTGCTAGGCCTCACCATGACGCAGTCTGCGCCGCGGAGTTCGCCCTTTACTAGTAGACCGCCTTCGACGCACTCGCAGGGGGCACCCCAGGGGACGACGACGGAAACATTGCCGAAGCGGTTGAAATAGGCATCGGCGTAGGCCTAGGTGGTCTCTCGGTTCTCTTGTTTTTCCTTAGGGATGGGATCCCATGTCAGAAACACTGCACTCTTGGAAATCTTTGGGGTTACATGGTTTTGTCAGTGAGCTATATACTTGTACGTTTTGCCAATTTGAGCTCCGTTCAGCCCCATACAGCTTTGTTCAGCTCCGATCAGACGTATTTCACCATACTCTGATCGATGATGTTGTGGCCCCTGGCCAGACCCCCTTTCTCTCTGACAACTCTCCCGTGATGTCCATGTTCTGGGCTCGGCATATACTGGTATATGTTGTGGGATAGTATATAACATCCTAGTCTGACCTTTAGGATAGTACCTGGTATCCTGGCACTAAAATTAGGATGGTATTTTATATACCAGTATATTATACGGTATAGTACATGATGTGACAGGATGAGCCCTAGGGAAGCCTCGGCGACTCTTGGCCGTGGCGCCAGCACCGCGGAGGTGGGGCGGAGCCCCACCGGCAACCCCTGAACGAAGCTATTCCCAGAAACGTTGATGTGCACACACGGACCACAGCGCTAACCCACCGCAAGATTCGGTACGACTCTGGAATCTTCCATCTCCCTCTGATCAGACCAGCACAATTGTGTACATATAGAGAGCGCTCCCTCGGAAGGCCACATTCCGTCAGGAGCGTGGGGAGGTAAATAGCTTAGCTACGCTATAACTTCGGTTATAGAGCTGTAGATCTTGCCTATCCGCAGAATCTAGAGTGCCTTCTCGTTATTGTTAGCTTAGTTAATATATAACGTATCGGCTTATATAAGCCACAGGCAGCGATTTCGGAAGATAACTTTATCTATAGGGATCGGCCAATAGCCTTGTGCGGTATTGCTCACTTCCTAGTAATAAATGGTGCATAAGGCGTATTAAAGGTTTAAGGGGATAGGGGCGTTGTAGCTATTGAGTTCAATTTTTTGCCGGTCCGTCCCTTAAATATACGATAGAGTGATGTACTGTAGCGGTAGGGATGTGTCGAGAACCATGTGGATGAGTTTGCAGCGGAGTTTGCGGCGCGGGGGGGTGTCCGTCTCCGTTCTATCCTCTCGTGGCAGAATGCGAATGAGGCGGATGGCGGACCCTGTGAGGGGGCGGTAGCGGTACCCAGTGGGCATGTGTTGGATGCTGGGACCTGTACTGAAAACTGACTGAATTGGTTGTATTGTCCGAATCTTGTCTGTCTGTCAGCCACGCTGCTTGAATCATCTGTCGGATTTGGCTGCCTACCCCACATGTGGTGGTGCCCCAGGCATCTTTGCGTCGCTTCTGTTCTGGTTGAGCTTGTTGGAGAAGGAGCTTTGCCGTTTCGGGGTGTCAGTGCTTGGAAGGCGTATTGTATCTCCTCCCTTTTCTAATCCTCCGGAAAAGGTGATCAGCAAACAGGGAATCGGTCTCATTCACAAACGTCAATCCAACTGGCAAGGGCCGGTCACAGCTCCTGACTCCTGCACAGGACCTCCTGTACCTAGAATACTCCTGAAAATCAGAGCATGACGTGATTTGAGCCAAGCTAGATGCCGAGCTGCAAACTCCGTCAGAACTCCGGTTCACAGCTGCGGGGCCCCGCCAACTCCTGCACTTTGTGCCGCTACGGCACCCAACTCTGATGCTCGGTTAGACGTAACCACCCGTCAAGGACCGTGCAGCCGCATGTGCAGCCGTGGGTAGGTCGCACCTATGGCTTGGGGCGAATAAGTTCTCCTCTCGCGGGCCAGGCTCGGGTTTACCACGCCGTGGACTCGCAGGCAGAAGAGGCTGCAATAGATCGTGTCCCGCGACTGCAGCGTATCAGCGGGGATGACATATTGTTGGCTCAGCGCGGGGTAGTGAGCTTCCAGCCTCCAACGCGGGAGGCAATGCAACGCGATGCCAGGCCCTGCCGACTTGTATGATGGGATTTGTCAGGTATGGAACTTTCAGGTGGTTTACTCTAGGGGGTATAAAGAGGTGCCTGCATATTCAACCGAGTTTCTGTGTTTCGTTACAGGTCCGTCTTTGACTGTAAGCCATTGAAGTCGAAGCGTTAAAAAGCTTGAACCAAAATGAAGCTCACGATTTTCTCCGCCGTCACCCCTCTGCTAACGCTCTCGGGGCTAGCCGCTGCTTCCGGCGCTCCAGGCCCCAAGACGCCTGGCCTTACTTACCTCTACACCGTCAACATCACCGGGGGTGAGCCGGCCACCGTCGGGCCAGGTCCGCGGGGGACGCGCATTGTCGTTGCGATTCTCAACGGCACCTTTTCCGGGCCAAAGTTCGGCAAGGGTGAGATTTAAAAACCAATTCCTTTTTACTGTTGAAAAAAAAAACACCGCAAAAAGCAATAGAGGTACTGACACACCACGCACTTCAGGAAAGGTCCTCCCCCTCGGCGGCGACTGGGAGCTGATCGACGCCAATAACTCCAACGGGACGCTCACCATCGACGTGCGCCAGACGTTCCAGCTCGATGACGGCGCCGTCATCCAGGTGTTCGAGACGGGCGCGACCCAGACCGACGGCACGGCCCACGTGCGGCTGACTTACGAGACGGGCAGCCCAAAGTACTACTGGATCAACTCTATCGTCGCCATCGGCATCATCCGTCCTCTTCCTAGCCCGCCGGGGTCGTTGACCATTGATGCGTGGCAGATGAATACTCCTTCCTAGGTACCTAGCTTGTATTATTGCGTTGTTTGCTGGAAATGGACATGGGAAATAGAGAGGTAGGCGAAAAGCCTCAATTATTGTATTTTCATTATTTTCTCGTAGCTTTTGAGCTTCAACAGCTTCAGATAGGTCTCAAAAACCAATACCTTGATGCAAAGGTATCTGCAAAGTAATCCTATTGAAAAGATGGTGAAAAAGATGCTTGGTTGTTCGAAACTTAGCTGCGTCAGCTACTGTCCGAAATACTGCTCTCTACCTTATCTAGGTAGCTGAAGTGACTTGACATGGCTGAATGAGAAATACGCCCCCAACCCTGTTCGACAGCACAATCCACCACTCATTTGAGGTAGGTACCGACTTGCATGTTTCCGTTTCCGTGGGCGAATTCATGCCCGTTTCTCGCCCGAAGAACGCTGATTATGCAGCCTGACTCCACGGCCCGGACCGCATGAGCCACATGCCTGCAATAGCTCTGGGTAGGGAAGTTGCCGGCGGTGTTGATTCCTTCTACGGTGGCACGGTTGTAGGGATCGCCGCCGATAGTGATGGAACAAAAAACAGACGAGTAGTACTGTGACGGAGTTGAAGGGAACAGCTGGCAGGCCGTATTTCCGAGCGCCTCGAGGTAGTTTGCGCAGGCCAGCGCCGACAAACGATAAAAGGATCCGGCGGGAGGGGCCCAGCAGGCCACCCGTCGAGTGAGCGGAGACGCCGGCGACTCGGCACCAGCTTGCTCGATTTCGATTTCGAGGAGAGCCTGTTCCACAAGTTCGACAGCGGTGAGATTGAGGCCCGGAAGGGAGGGGAGCCCCGGGCCGGGGGGACTCGTTTTGGTCGCCGGCTCCTCTGCCATGGGATGGTGGCTCTCACGTGTTTCGCTGTTGACGGGATGCACCAACATGGCGTCAACCATGGCCCCGAACTGCAGGAGGAGCAAGAAGCTGCAATCTTCCGGCCAAAGTTGCAGGGCTTGATTTTCATGTCTCGACTGTTTTACCCCGCCCAAAATCCCAACTATAATGTTATAGACAGGCGCGAACGGATAAGACTAAATCGGCTTACTAGGCAATCACCAACGTCTCCTTGCTCGCAAACCACGACGAAGGATTCTCAACCATACTTCTGTCAACCCCCAAATCGGCCCCCAAGTCGTCTCGAAATACTAGGTAAACAGCGGTATCGTCCGCGGGATGTATCAAGCCAATCGGCTCCCACGCTCCATCGACAGTTGCCGAGGACCTCAAGACGAGACACATGACACGGTATGGAGAGGTGAGAGGTATGGCAACGCGACTTCCCGTAAGGTTCTTGAGTTTCGCGCACTCGAGCAAGAAGAGCCGTACCTCGTCGTCGCATTGCAATTCCAGAGCAGCCCCTGATGAATCACCAGGGGGGATCGAAATGTCAAGCCAGAACATTTGTCGGCCACCACCATCATCCCCCCTCCGCTGCTGTACAATGCATGCAGTTCCTTTCATGTTATCATACGTTCTCGAGATGTAGCCAACCGAGGCCCAGCCGCACAGCTGAATCTGACCTCCTGAAACCCACCGTAAGGGTCCGTTCCCTTGGGCTGAGAGAAGAAACTGACTACCTGGCAAAAGGTGAAGCCGTCAGGCGGGGCGTAGCCGAGGCTGCGCTTGATGGCTAGCGATTCAAGGAAGGAAATCGGCCCGTTTATGGACGCCCAAGATAAACTCGGAGCACGATAGCGGGCCGGCCTTGTGGCCGTCGGCGATGTGCAGATCCAACACAAGGCAAGCGGCAGCTCTGATGACCACAATCCAGCGAGGTGGGTAACGCTAGGGAGTCCGTCCCGCTTGAGCCGTGAATACATGACTGAAGCAATACCGGAAAGGGCCGGGAGACAATCCATCTCGTCTGTGAGGTCGAGGCGGCTGTACTCTTCCACTAGAATCCTCCACGTCGCGAGAATGCTAGCGGCGTTCGGAGGCTTCGAATCAGTGGTGGATCTGGCCATCTTGTGCACAAAATCGATGAAGCGGTTGCGTGTCTTGGCGATGTCGTATTCAGGGATGGACTGACGATCCCCACTTTGTGAAGGACTGGAGGCCTGACTTTCTGAATCATCTTGCTGGGATTCAGCAAAAGCTAAAGGAAAGTCGCCGCGTTCATGGCGATCCGTTTGAAAGACGAGGCTCTCGGTCCAAATCTCGCACCGACATTCCCAAGCCAGCTGGGTGTGTTTCCAAAGTGGAGCACCCGGGGGCTCAGGAGCCGCTCTTGAAAGACCCAGGCCCGTGTCAAAAGGGGATATCCAATCTTGGAAATATTGCCCTGGCGCACTGGGATGTCGCGGATGTTCATAACTTTTTGCCCAAGCTCCCGGTACCGCACGTGTTCAAGTTCGACCTCAGCCATGGAAATGAGTTCAGCCGCAAGTTCATGGTGCAGACCCATCTGCCGGGTGAGTCAGCCCTCGACGTCTATGGTGACCTTGGTCACCTTACCCGCTGCCAACTTGCCTCTGAGCTTGGTAGCTTTTACCGCCAGATGCTGAAAACGCAGAGCCGTATCCCCGGCGTTGTTGTCCTGGCAGCCGGCAGCGGCCCGCTGCGCATTGCCCCGTACCCCGACGCTGACCCCAGCGTCGGCGCCGTCAGCTATTATGATGCCAAGGCCACCGTTGAAGCTGTCTCGCTTCTGCAGATGGCCGAGGCCTTGCTCGATAAGAACCTCACCAAGTTGATCCGGCAAATCCAGCCGCGCGGTGCTAACCTGAAACTGCTCAATGAGCGGTACGCCAAGGTCAAGCAGGTGGCGCGTGAGATGGCCCAGGATGGGTATTTCGACGACGTCCCATACTCCTTCTTCCACATTGAACTTCAGCCACGCAACTTCCTCGTGGGCTCGGACCCTACTCCGGGCGCCCTCGTTCTGACGGGCATCATCGACTGGGACTTTGCTCGCTTCCATCCCGCCTTCATGATGGCCAAACCACCCCACTGGCTCTGGGAGTTTGACGCTTACGACAACTCCGACTCGGAGGAGTCTGATGAAGATGACGATGAGCTTCGGGCTGGTGATATACCCCCGCTGAAGAATGACCAGGAGGTCAAGGAGATCTTTGAGGAGGCTGCGGGCCCTCTTTACATGCAGTTTGCGTATAGCCCTGTGTACCGCCTTGCTCGTCGGCTCTTCCAGTTTACATTCGACCCGCGCTCTGTTAAAGCCAGCGCCCTCTTTGCTGAGTGGACTGCGCTGAGGGAGAGCATGATACGAGTGAGTCGGAGGACTCGGTGATGGAGGATGCCTGAGTGAGATAGTAGGTCAATGGTCAATGCTTGATGCAGATGCTTGACGTAGATACCTTGGAATCCGATGCATGGATGCATGTGATGGTGACTTACCGACAATAATAACAATAAACCGCAACCTTTTTGATTTTCCCAGTGATGCTCTTTGTGAATTTCTTGTTTCTTTGTGTCTGGCTGGCTAGAACTTGGGCATTTGGCATGGCTCCCGGCTTTGTTAAGTGATTTCTACCTAGGTACCGCCTGGGAAATTCTGTTGCTTCAAAAGGAAGAATCAGGAAGGCTCTGTGTAGCCAAAGGAAAGGAGTGTCCGCTCTATATTCCGTTCCCATCCACATTCCCACACCCCATTGTCTTCCGCCTTCGAATTAACAAATCGCAATATGATACCCGCGTCTGGGGCGAGCCCGTACCCCTGGCAACCCCTACCCTATTACCTATTTTGACATTACGGGGCTCCCGACAGTTTCCTAAACTGCACATTGACTGAGAGCCCCCAGGACTGCCCGGCCAAACCACCCATGCCAGCAGGCCCATCCACGTCAGTTGCGTTATCTACCAGTATCCGCAGCAAACCAGACCCCAAAGGAAAACGCCGAGACGAAATGGATGACGGACCAATTTCGTTGACTTGATTCTTATCCGAACGCCGCTGCCGTCGTCGACAGATGCTCCACAATAGAAGGATGTTGCTTGGTAGCGTTGCAGCAAGCGCAACAATGGCGACAATGGCTTCGACTGAGAGCTGCATGGTGGGAGGATATGACGGTTGCCGTTGAGGAAGCTTGGAGAAGTCCTCAGCACTTTGTACCCCCGGCTTTATGGCCCCTCTTTTGGCGACCGGCGTGGCAGGTGAGGTACTGGCGATGGAACTCGCCACCGACACGGGTACTTCTGGGAGTGAGCTGGGGTAATGGATTACCAGGCTGGAGACGAAAGCCACAATTGAAAGGGCAAAGAATGCAGGAAGATCCCAGAAGTGCCGGGGAGGAAGAAGAAAATTTGGCTAATGAGGCCTTATTTAGCGTGTGTGATGGCTCTGGGAAGAAAGGTCCCCAGAGCCAAAAACTACCAAGCCATCTACCTGGTGTGCTGGCGTTCATTGGGGAGGCCCGATCGGGCTGTGGGGCTCCCGCCCAAAGTCGGTGCTGAAAAGATCTTATAAGACACAGTGAAAAGCCAAGAAAAGGAATGAGGATTAAGGGCGGCGGGATGTGCGCACGGGGTGGCTAGCGGCAGAGTTACTCGATGAGAATTGGACACCGGGATTTTAGCAGATACCCCGTGGTGTGGCCTAAAGGATCGTCGGGAATCGGACCAGGGTGGGCTGGCCGAATGGGATGGTCGGGGCTCCAGGTCACGCTGCAAGGCGTATTAGCGGTGCTCCCATTGGACGGACGGCGGGGATGAGGTTGCTTGACGCGGTGAATGGAGAAGTCTCCTTTGTAGCACTGGTGGTGGACCGCTGGCGCACCTGGGCAATCCCTGTGATCAAGCTGATCTGCCTAGCGATAATCCCGGAAGAACCTGCGATAAGAAGACCCAAACGGACCAGATTGCAGCGACGTTGTTGCCTCCCCCCCAAACAAAAGAAAGCTCACAAAAGCTGCCCTGACTTTGTACAGCAAATACAGCCACCAAACAGTGACTAAAAATTGCAAAAATGATTGAGGGAGCTTGGATACTTCTTGAGACCTTCAATCTCTTTGCTATTAGTTTTGGAGTGTGGATGGGCTTGTTGCTGGCAGTCGGAGTTGCTACACTTTCGTAGTGATATCTTTTTGAAGGGCACTTGTGGTAACAGTTGCTGTTAGTGCATTTTGCCTGCGCACCAGCGAAAATAAATTGTTAGTTTACCAATTAAAAGTTTTGAATGTTATGGAATGCTTAGTTTCTGACAGAACGACAGAACGGCAATTCTAATCAGCGGATTTTGACATTGGAACGACAGACAGCACTCAAGAACGGTAGATTGGACACTGGAACGTTGGAGCTGTGGAGCGACTGTGGTACAGTTGAGCATCTCTATTATTTAGACTGCTGGAACTTTGAAAAGGCGAGGCTGTTAGCCATGAAGAATGTCCCTTTGCACTACGATTTTGTTTGATTTCTGCCCATCTATTACCCTCGACATCCAGCCTCACTATCGATTACGTAGTCAGCACCTGCGATAAACCTATCCCACTCTTACCCTCTCTATGAAATAAGAGATAACGCTAGGCAGTATCCTTTTAACATCTGTGTTCCCTTTCCCACTCCAACCCGCCGACCTGCTTCCTCGCAAACTACTCTTGACTAAGAGTCTGTGGTTGGTCGCTAGTATTGTAGTCGACGTCTTAACGGCCAAGGTCCCGATGGGACAGCGTGGGCGGGGGGTTGATAACTGCACTAGAGCGTCACAGGATTAGAACTTGCCATGTGGAGGGTATTGTGGATGGAAGTCGGCCAAAGCCTTGCTTACGGGTTGTTGATGAACTGTGTGCCGATTCCACCGAGAAGGGTCTCCTTGTTGGTTGTCTTGGGCTTCTTCTTGTTCGTGGTCTTTAAGGTACGGGATGGCCTTGACGAGGAGCCTTTTTTGGCGGCAGTGCTCCAGGTGTCGGGTGTCTCTCTATGGCGTGACCGTTTGGTGAGCTAGGGGAACTGCCGATGTAAGAGGGATGGTTGGCTCAAGGGCCGAGAGGGTTAGGGTTGGTGGTGTTCATGTTCAACTGGGTGTGGGAAAGGGAGAGGAAAAAGGAAAGGGAAACGACAGGGCTGATGAGATGGGCGCAGGAAGTCACTGGTGGCTTCACCCTGGGACCTTGTGGAATAGGAGGGGCTGCTGGTGATGTGGTATTTGAGATAGAGAGGAGGACCAACCTGATAGGCATGTTGTAAGACGGCGGAGGGTTTATGACGAAGCTTTGGTGATTGGAACTGGATGGAGATGGATGGCCAGATATGTCTTGGTGCTGATGGACGCAGGATAATTGAAGGGACAGAACTTGGGGACAATGTCCAATTTATGTCCATAAGATCAAGTGGTGAGACACAGGCTGAGGGCCCGCATCCTGTCGAGTGAAGGTCAATGGCGTGAACCCTGGACGAACCGGAGAGGACGGGCGGGGGGATACCAATAGTGAGAAAGGAGGGCGCGACGGTCAGGCCCCAGAATATGGCGGCGCTCGTACATATCATCCTCGTGTCGAGGTCGGTCAGGACCAGTGCGATGGAGACAGAGGATGTGGTTGGCCTGCAACGTTTTGTCGTCTCCACTTGGTGGGCATTTTCCTCACTTTCACATCCTCCATCTTGTCCAGGGTGTTCAATTCAGCCGAAATATTACCAGATTTGGCTTGGTTCAATGCCAACACTGAAAATCCCGCGCGAGGGCAAGTTGTGGAGGATCTCGTGGGTCGCGGCTCTGGGGTTTGATATATGGTGCACATCGCGGAAGGTGGGCCTTTGATGGTCCCAAGCACCCCCTCGGGTCGGGTGAGGGCGCCAAGCGGGGCACTCGGCTTCAGGGGGCGGCGCCACCACACAACCTGCATGACTCCCTGGTTTGTCGAAAGCGGCGCTTTTTTTCCTCTGCGGCCGTGGTCCGCGATTGGAAAAGCTCCCGAACGTCAGCCAAAAATGCCATGACAGAATAATTAAGACACTAAAAGCTTGGATACGTGTCTCGTCACCCAGACACCGGCAAAGAAATCAATCAAAGTTTGGGGAGGTGCTAAGTATTGATAGGATTTGGATTGCAAAGTTTGAGCCGTAACAAGCGAGCCGGTGTGCTGCACTGCTATTACGAGTGTCGTCGTCTCTGCTTAATGTGGTAAGGTATTTGCTTTGGGGCTTCGGGATTTTGGTACGCCGTGCAGCGTTGATGACTGGACGCCAGCGGGCGCGCGCACCTGCCCGCAATTCGCACTAGAATCGCGCTAACTAGCTCTTTACTTTGTGTTTTCACTTGCTACTTTGTCTCGAGTGTGTCTTCGTTGATGCACGGTGCACCATGTGGATGGTGGGGCCCTTCCTTGTAAGCGGCCCTGCAAGCCCAGCACCCGTAGGTCCCTGCGTCTCCTCCCCCCCGGCCTGAATGTCCCACTCGAGCAGCCAATCCACAGGTTTCCACCCTCACCCACCTTCGCTATCTGTCCACACCTCACTCCTACGCCCCTGCTCCTGCCAGTTAGCGGCACAGCAATTTTCTAGATCACCACGTCCTGTGCTGGAGACAGGCCACCCGCGATTGACGCAACATTCATACGCCCATTGGCTTGCGACCTTTTGATCCCTGGAAAACTGGGCCCTGGCTCCTGCACTCGCCCGGGAGGAAGGGGGTTAGCTGACCTCTCTCAATTTGGGCGATGCCAGCAGCATGAGCTCCTTGGCGACTTGGACCTCCAACATAATTTCTGGCCCCGCTTGAAAGTTGTGTTGAGTTCTGAGTGGCTGGTGACTTTCTGCGGCTCTCGCATTCAGCCATGGAAGATTGTCCTGCAAACCATTGTCGTTAAAATGGGGCGGAACCCAACCCTGGTGTAATTGTTAGCGTGGTTCTTCTGAGAGTGGCCGTCACAGTGAAATAGAAATGCTACTGTTTCTCTCTGGGGAAGCTATTGAAACACCAAAAAGGCTGCCAGCCTGAAGATATGGCGCCAAAGAATCAGGCCGAAGCAACTTTTCGCTTAATTTAATGGGCCGTTCCGCGCTCGTGATTAAACCAGGGTTAGATTGTATTCTCGAACATCCCCTGCGTTTTGAACTTGACCACATTACCTTATCTAACCTTTCCGCAGCAGAGTTAGATACGATGGCCTGCAGCATAAAAGAACTGAGAGTGTGGAAAAAGACCAGACCGATGGACGGAACTAGCCGGGGGCTCCTCCCACCTCTTTATATTTGCCGGGCGAAACAACCACTCATGAGGGCCACGAAGCCGCGACGGTCACTTCATCATGACCGTCTTATGGCGTTGCAGGTTGCATCCATGCAACGTCATTACCTAAAATGCGTTGTATGGTCCTCGCTTCCTTTTAGCCGCGAAATTGTGCTTTGGTAAAGCCAGTTTGCCTGGCAGTCCCAGCTATAATATGCCGTATTTCCCCACCTCAGCTAGATCGAGCACCTCCTAACTCAGGATCCCGAGCATCACTGTGCCCTCTTCTGCCATTCGACTCTCCGAAACATGAGATTGCTCATTATCTACGCCATCCTGGCCGTTGCCACCAAATCTTCCGCCATCCCACAGCCTGCGGACCTCGAAGCGTGCACGAGAGCATGTTTTCCCGAGCCACCTGTCTGCGAGGGAGATTGGGTGAGTGTAGTACCCCTTAAGTGTTGCATAAGGTAAAGGGACGGAGAGAGTGCCCGGAAGAGCTAATCGATTTTGTGATTTAGTATCCCAAACAGCTCGTAAGTATCAATCTGATTGCCAGTTAAATGTTCTGGCTGCATTCTCCTCAATATTCTATTTAGTAACCCCTTCCCTTGCTAATTTGATTCTTCACTCGACTAGGGATCCTGCTGGGCTTGCTGCCGCAAGGCTAGTGACTAGTTCTTGATTTCAGAACCGCCCATTGGCTGCCTCCAAGGGAAAAAGGTGGGAGATGACTTTGTCTTGCAGTAATGAGCTCGGAATTCACTTGGTATGTGTTACTGTAATAGTATGAAGCAAGCAAAATACATCCGAAATATGGGCCTTCTCGAGCCTTGCCAGACCAGGTTTTCGCATCAGATGTCTCAGTTCAAAATATCTACTCATTGAGCAAACTGTCGCAGCACGGTCCAGAAAGGAGAGAAGAACAACTCTGCTAAAACGGCTGGAACCCCCCCCCCCCCCCCCCCCAACCCCAACCAACCGCCCAACCC
>Ga0247780_1001578_pt1 | contig 12215 bp, 16 predicted proteins | sample UWRJL079202R5_FD_179927 | JGI IMG/M metagenome (GOLD analysis project Ga0247780, IMG submission 179927) | Plant litter microbial communities from Arlington Agricultural Research Station in Wisconsin, United States - UWRJ-L079-202R-5 | ecosystem: Environmental > Terrestrial > Plant litter >... | reverse complement strand
CTGGGGGCGACGGAGCTGGGAGCAGCGGAGCTGGGCGCAACGGAGCTAGGGGCGGCCGAGCTGGGAGCAGCGGAGCTAGGGGCCACAGAGCTGGGAGCCGCAGAGCTGGGGGCGACCGAGGGGGCGGCGGATGAAGGGAGGGTTCCGCGCACCAAGCAGATGGTTTGTCCAATTTGGAGTCCGGGGCAGTCTAGGTTGGGGTTGAGCTCCAGAATCTCGTCCACGGTCAAACCATTGGCCTGGCCAATCTTGTAGCAGGTGTCGCCACCGACAACGGCATGCTTCAAGAGGCAGTCGGTGCCAGAGGGGGTTCCTGGAAGAGTAGGCACGGTCGGGCCGCAAAGCGCCTCGTGAACAATCTGCTGGTAAGGCTCATCGTCCTGGTTCTTGTTCGAAAGGGAGCTCTCCATATCCCAGAGCATGACACCGCCGAACTTCGGGTTGCCCTTGAGCCCCTCCACCAACGCCACAGCCTTCTCGGGTGAGAGGTATCCAGTCTTGGCGGAAACGTCGCTGCCAGGAAGACCGACATAGAGCAGGGCGTCCTTGCTAGGTGTGTTCTTGATGTAATCCACCCAGGCGTCAAAGTTGAAGGTGTTCGAGTCCCCTTGGCAGGCTGCGTTGTTATAGAACTGGATGAACAAGGCATCGAACTTGGCAGTGTCGATGATCTTCTTCATCTTGAAGAACTGGGTAGCTAGGGGGCACTCGGGAGCAGCGGTGACAAGGAACGGGCGCTGCTGGGCGCCAATCAGCTGGCGAAGCTTAGTGACCATGGAGGGATAGCCGTTCTTGTTGTCGTCGAAGTACTCCTCGATGTCGAAATCGAAACCATCAACGACAACAGGGTCCTTGTTGGGGAGGTCGAAAGGGCGAGGAGTGGTGGACGCGGCGTTCTTGGGACCGAAGGCTTCCCACAGGAAGTTGGCGAAGTACTCTCCATTCGCAGCGGTTGTCACATTGTAGTGAGAGTTCTCACCCGGAGCACCGCCAATGGACAAGAGCACTTTCTTGCCCTTCCCTTGGCAGTAGGGGATATCGGTGGCAATCAGGTTGCACCCGCTGAGAAGCTTTGACTTCTTTGTCTGGCCATTCTCCGTGACCTCGTAGACATCGGCGGCGCAGTGGGCAGCAAAGTCGGTGCCAGGGTAGTTGAGGCCGGAGGTATCAAACTCGGGCGAGTTGTTGACAAAGCCAACTGTGACATACTCGAATGTTGACAGGTCGCAGAACTTTTTAAGTCTTGTTGAGCCACTTTGTCCCCAGTAGGCGTTGAGGTTCGGGCCGGCGGCCGATGCCAAAGCCGGGGCAGCGGCAAGCGCCGCCACAGCAAGAGTCTTGTACATTCTCGTGGGTCTAATATTAGAAATAACGGGAGTAAACACAACAAGCAAAAAAGGAGTGTTTTGCGGGGTGCGGAATGGCCTAGGCCGTAAAGAGCGTGCGTTGATACGAGATCAACAAACGAAAGGACGCAAACAAACGTTTGCAACGGCGAGGAAAGAGGCCGTCTTGGTGAGGAGTTGAAGACACGACCGGGAAAAAAAAGGAGGATGAGAGCAGCTAGGCAGAGAGCGACGGGCCGCCGCCCTTCATATTCACGCACGATCTGACATGGGTCACCATCGTGCGCACCGCGAGAAGGTCAAGGGGGTTCAAGGCTGGCCGTTGCGGTGTGGAGCCGTTGCGCTCAATTCGGACGCAGCAGGGGTGGTGAGGATCCATAGCGCCAGACCAAGCGCTCGGCGAGGTTACCGCTCGCAGGTACTGAGGAAATTACCCACGGCCAGGCGGCACACCTCTCCACGGTACCTGCATACCGAGTCCGCCAACAACCCGCCTTCCACCCTACCGGGCAGCCCTCCCCGCCAATGGCGGTGGCTGTAGTGGGGGATGTCGCTTTCTCTTCCAGCTCATTTCCCCGTTCCTTGGGCCGCTTCGATCGTGTTGACCGAGGCGAGCAAGGCGACCTGGAAGGATTCGAGAAGAGATGGAGGGGCTTGTACTTGCCCCCCACAGAGTGGTCCACAGCCATGATAGAATTCGACTGTAGTGCATATCGCCCATATTGCCAACCTTCCACCGCAGGCAGCGTCAGCAGCGTCAGCAGAACTGACCGCACACGGATACACAGCGGACAGCTGGGAAGAATCGCGGTCTGCGAGGATGTAACCTGTCAAATGGAGGAGGTCATGCAAGGCTGTTGTCACCCCTGCCAAGATATAAATTGACAGATATGGCCCGTGCCCGGGTGTCAAACCTAACCGGGGTCGCATCAAAAAGGGGCAAGAGCCCTTGCAGGGACTTTCATGGTTCCCAATCCCATTGTTGTTCATGACTGGGAGCGCGCCCCAGGCTGAGTCAAAGCCTCGCTCATTTGTCTCAGCCCTCGGGCCTGACGAGACAATCACAAAATTTGTTTAGGTCGATGTCGCTCCACAACACCAATGGAGCAGTTAATTCTTAGCCTTCAACACTAAAAATACAGGATCGGCGCGTGCGGCTCTGGTTAAGCTCATGACGAAAAACGGGACTGTCGTCGATCAGCCTGATTCCCCAAACCCGGTTTTCGACCTCAGTCCCTCCGCATTTTGCACAACAAAGGAATGCGGTCTTCAGCGTTATTTTCTTACCGTTCAGATTCCGATGGGGCTCTCTCCTGATGGTCACGGTGGCTTCTCAAGGTGGCATGACGCCACCACCCGCTCTCCCCTCCTTTTCGACTAACCTAGCATGATGGCGTGTTTGGCCATGCAAGGTACGGGACGCTACGATCACGGTGGCTTTCCATCGTATCTTATAACCCGATTTGTATAACATTCCCATGGGATAGCCTGGGCTGAAAAATGACACTACTTTCTTCCATCCAGCAAAGCTGTCAACAACATTCTCAAGGGCAATTCGACACAAAAGGCGCAGCATCCCAACTTCCATCATTTAAAATGAACCACGTCATTGTCGGCCATGCACCAGGGGTCTGTGTCAGCCCTGCGCTAACAAAGACTTCTTTCGCGAGGAATAATTTTTCTTCTGGAAATAGATTGGGGGGTTCCATCAGCATCCCACTCATTTTCTCTGGTCGCCGTCGGTAATCAGTACTCGAGTTACTGAGTTCTTTCTTTGTTGTCTTTTGCTGTGGCAGATTCCGGTGGAACCTGTCTTCGTGTTGGGCATCGCTACGGGAAATGAAGAATCCATGCAGCCCTCATCCGCCCAGAAATATTCTGCTCTCCAAGCACACCGCACACCGTGTAACACGAACTGGCGTCTGCAAGGTCGCAGCCGGATAAGATGCCCATTTGGGAACATATATACTCACGAGAACATGACCCAGCTATTGGCTGGATGAGACGACCGTGTTTGCAGCGTGCAAGTGTAAGGCAGAGTCACTCTGCCAGGATAGACGCGAATCCAGAAGGGAAGGTACCATTACCACCTAACGGTGACTGTTGATGGTGGGGCATCGGAGCTCAGCGCAACCTCACCACGCTGTGACCCATTTCCAATGGCCCTCCGGGTGGTCCTTACAGCCCCCGAACACCCTAGGAAATCTCAAAGAAATTAATAGAACCTCTGCCTAATACCTAAGGGCCGGGTACAGCTGTGAAGAACGGCGGCTCCAGTCGCTATTCCCTGACGTTGGGAAAGATGGAGACCTAGATCGCACTCCACCCGGACAAGCTCCGACGGCCCCGGGTTTGAAGCCAAGGGTTTTGTATACCAAGACCCGAAGCCAAGCAACAATCCCGGATACGACGACGTTTCTAGTCGAGAAGCCTAATCTCCCCTTCGCGCATCGCATCGAACCGGCCAACACGACACCTCTCCAGCTCACAGGAGGCAAATCTTCTCGTTACTGAATAACAGCTCGTTCGGAGGAATGGAAAAGCCGAGCGCAAAGGCAACAACATGTACGGCCTTCCATCCAGCTCACGTCACTGTGCGGGAAGCAGGGCAATGCCTTGAATGCCGTCACTGGCTTGAGGGTATCCCTTCCATCTTTTGGTTCTGTTCCCGTATGCGTGCCTGATCATGTTGGGAAGGCCAACGTTCGTTCGTCTGTGCCAGCAAGTCATTGAAGTGACAGATGCCCGGTCGTTTTGACTTGCCCCAGGCTTTGTCCGCGGGACGTTACGGCCGGTGGCCAGAATAACTATCATGAAGCGCTTCTCCTTTGCCCTGCCTAGGTACTGTGCACTAGCTCAGCGGATGATATTGTCGGCAACCCTCTTGTAACGGTGGCACTGGAGTTTTATATGCTTGCCGAAGTTGTCCAGTCTACCTTGGTGTTTTGGGCTGCATAATTAGGTACCTTACGGGATGGACTGGCGGAGGAAAATCACTCGTGTCTTCACTGGCTAGCCCTCTCGGCAAGTTTGGAACCCCTACTGCCATCGGAAATAAAAGAGCCATGCCCTGTCGCCATCACAGAGAGGTTTGACATCATGCAAATCCCTTAAATTCGATGTACATTTGAGAAAGCGTTGAGTTGGCAACAACCCCATTCGACTCCGAGATCCTAGCGGGCACCATCTCTGGTGGCGGGCGGACCCCCGTCTTGCGCTTGACCATTTTCTGCCTGCTTCTACCTTCGAGAACCTCATCCGACCCCCGCCTCTGCTTCCGTGCCCGATCAGAAGCCTCGGCAACTTGTACTAACTCATACAACTGAGCAAAGGAGATGGTAATTACCCCCCGGACCTGTTGGATTCCGGGGCAATCAAGCTTGTTAGCGAAATCCTTCAGCCAAATCCAGAGCTTCCGTCCGCCATTAACCAAATTCCCCTCTGCATCCCGAAAGATGCCCTCAAAGGTCTTCTTCATTGCAAGTATCGTTTCTCCGTTTTCCTTGGTCTTATTTGGTCGCCATACTATAACTCTTGCTTCTTTTCCCTGGTACGAAAGGTCAATCCCGATGACAGCCTGGGTTAACCCATTTGAACCTAAGATATATGCATCTGCAAGGAACGGCAAATCTTGGCATTTTTGCGAATGTGAGACCTCTACGATGACACCAAGTTCTGTCGCATCATAATGTGCAAACGACGCGTCTGGGTAATGGGTGTGACCATCGCGCTTAATCTTGGGGCTTCTAGCTGTTTGTACTCTCCGAGCGAAATCGGCAGCGACTTGGTCGTTACCTCGCCGTATGTCGATCAACTGCTCTATAACTAGGTCTCCGAATCCTCCGATGACGCTTTCGTGGACATTGCCTGCTATACGTAGGACGAACTTATTAAGGTTAGGGAAGTAGTCGTACCTAATTAGAGGTTAGCTAATGTGATGCTAGATAAAGGGGGGTAATAGGTAAACCTACTTTGACCAGCGGTAATCCCCTTCGGCTTCAAAACGCGCCTCAAAAGCAATGAACTCGTCACAACTGAGGCTGATGCACCACCACTCCTCTTCGTGCTCAACTTGGCCACAGATGCGATTGCGAATTTCGACGATAATCTTATCGATACTAGAGACCGGCAAGCTCACGGATGGTGTGGGGGAGTTGGGGGATGCTGTCTCTGGAGGCGTTGCCGGGAGGAGAGTCAGCCGATCGAGCTGGGCGATTGTTTTCTTGTCAGCCATATGGGCGGATGGCATTGATGAAGAAGATAGAATGTTCGTGCACCCAGGGCGACTGCAAGGAGTAGAGCTCGTTTGCTTATTGACGACGGAAGGAACAGGTGTTGTAGAGCGATGTTTCGCTTGCATTGTTGGTGATGGAAGGAGCTGGTTGCAGGGGCGGCGTCCAGAATTGCCCCGCCAAAAATGCACCTATCGAGCGTGTTTTGGGGGCTGTCCCGTTGCAAATGATGAGATGGCAGTGGGCAAACGGCTGAGAGTGGACCAGCTGCCCAGGTGCCCCGTTGCAGCTCCCGAACGCCCCGATCTTCGTGCTGCGCGAAAGCTGGAATACGAGCAACGATTGGCTGCCAACCCCTGTTCCATTTCTTCGTTTGCCTCGTGTGAGCAAGCAAGTCCTGCTCTTTCGTTTCACTGCGCAACCTCGCCGCCGTCCTTCCTTCCCTCCATCAATGAAAACCATTCCACCCGTCACTCGTTACTGATCCCGTCCTTTCCCCGCCATTCGTTTCGTGGTCTCTTTTCTGCCACCAATTTTCCACTCACCAACAAAGCCTGCATTTTATTACTACAGTTTTCTCGACAACGCGTTTAACGTCATTCTGGCTCTTCGTTGACCGGAATACCGAGACGACTTTAACCTTTTCTGTCCCGATCCGGGAACCGTCCATCTGCCGAGGGCTTGGAAATTCTCCATCAAACCCCACGAACGACAACGGGAACTGTTCTGTCGAAACCGCTCTGCCTCTGCCATTGAAGTCAGCCTCCAGCAACAATGCGCTCCCCGAGACTCCTCGATCTGCTCGTCCTCGGACTTTCAGTGTTCTATGTCGCCGAGGCCACCATGATTGACGACATGAATGCCGCCAGACTTGCCTTCCGCAATGGCGTAGCAATCCAGAAGCGTCAGCTGAGTGGCACAGGCTCCAGCTCGACCTCATCGTCGTCGTCGTCGACGACAGCCCCTCCCGCTCCGTCTTCGACTCCTCCCACATCCCCCACCACTCCGCCAACACCCACAACGACTCCTTCAACAAGTCGGTCCTCATCGTCAAGCCAGTCATCCAGCTCGACCACGCAGTCCGGCACCACCAGTCCCTCAGCTTCTATTACTCCTCCTCCCAACACCTCGGGAAGCTCAACTTCGCTTATCATCGAGACGAGCACTACATTCATTACTACTACTGGTGTCAACGGGCAGTCGACAACTATCACCAGCGAACTGACAACCACGCAGACCCCTGGATTGGCCAACAATGGAAGTAATGCGCAGACTGGCATGTCGCCTGACACCCGTAACACTGTTATTGGTGTCGTGGTCGGTATCGGTGGAGCCATCATTCTAGGCGGCCTGGCTTTTGTGGCTTGGAGGATCTGGGGACGGAAGAAGGCTGCCGAGGAGAACGACGATTTGATGGATTATCCCAGCACTGCGGGCGGAGAGAAGCCGGATACGGGCAACTCCATGAATGGCCGGACGCCCTTCCAGAGCACTCTTGAGAGTTATCATACCCCAACACAGGTCAACACCGCCTCGAATTTCTAACATCCTCTCGCATGATGCTATAAAATCTGGCAGCACTTCCCTAAAATTCTCACTTGTTCATAACCACGACCACCAATTTGTTTCACTTGTCGATATTTATTTATTTTGTCCCGCTCCTCTCACCATATGTTTACGGGAGCAAATCCGGAGTTCTGGGAAGCGCCATCATCGAGCATCTAGTTCGTACTCGCACCGAGTGATAGAGGGACGGATTCCATAAACTCATTACCAGAAATAACGGTTCGGAGAGCATACATCGGGGCGAATAGGCCAGGGAGATGAATCAAAATCGTTGGCGAGGCGTTGGAACGGGAGGGGACTGAGTTGGTTGAAGCTGGCTCGGGTTCCGGCGAGGAGGTGGAGGGTGGAGGCGTCAGCTGGTTTCCACGCGCTATGGAAGAAGGGAGTTTGTTATGTTTCCCAACGGATACATAGCTCGTCTTTTGTCGACATTGGATGACAACTTCGCCACAGGGAAAAAACATCGCATGTTTTCATACAGTAAGACATTTTAATAATAACAATTCATCATCCAGGCGGCGTGGGTCTGCAGCTTCTACAATGTATTTTGCGCTATTGATACTGCAAGCCGGGCGTTCGTGTCGATTGATGAACTCGTCATCTGAAGATTCAGCTGAACCCTCTGCACTCTCACGGCGGCCCGAGTGGACGCAGCTGCATCGCCAAGTAGGGTCTCCCAACTTGAACAGATGAACACCCTCTCCAAAACCCGAACCGTCCGATTTTACTTTGGTCGCATTTTGCCTGAATGAAATCACGTGCATTGGTGGGTTTCTGCTTGATTGAGGTCATCGCTCGTGCGCAGCCCAAGTTGTGTGGTGGGTGGGTGTCTCATGATGGTTTCAGCCGGCGATCGACTTACAACTAGGTGAGGGGATCTTCAACCGGGTAAAATGCGGGCAAGTTTGCCGGCGTGTGAGTGATGGATGGGTGCAGGTGCTTTGTCTCTCTCTCTCTCTTTCTCTCTTTCTCTCTTGCTCTCTTGTTCTCGTTTCTGTTAATTATCCTGACACTCTTTTCTACTACTGCTCTATTTTGGCAGTCAGTGAGACTTTGTTGTTTCTTCTGGTGAAGAACGCGTGTTTCAATATCAGCATTGGTACTGCCTCTCCTGCTCTGTTCTGAGTCGGCGAATTCGAAGCGAAAGTGAGAATCTCCGGGCGAGATTTACCGACGACGGTGAGGTGTATCGAAGAATCGACATCACACAAAACAGAAAGTGAAAGGAAGAGGAAAACATGAAGTGTGGATCATCGTTCTTGTGTCTGGTCGTGGCGGGCCTTGCCAGCAGTCGAGCCGTGGCATCTTCCGACAGCGATGGTATCTACGCCGGCGAGCATTTCCGCATGGCGCTTCTTACGCCGAGACAGACGGTGCCTACACGGAACTTGCAGGTGTTTTCGGGGTCTTTGGGCGGCGTGGCGGCGTCGGCGATCACAAATACGGGGAACCCGCAACGACAGTTTGGGGTGGATGGAGATACCTTCGTACGTTTTATGTCTCTGTTGTTGTGATGTGGGTTGGTGGTGATGGTGACTGCTGGCTAACTCCTTGCCAGAACGACTTCAAGACAGCTTCGAACAGAGCATGCGATAACCAATTCAACAAGTGCGCCGATATTGCCAACAACAAGCAAGGGAACTTTGCCGTGGGCGACTGTGACAAGCAGAATGGTAAGCTTTCCTTTGGGGACTGGGATTGATGTTGAATCCAATGCTGATATATGGTTGCAGTCGCGTGTAAGGCAGCACTCGATGCCGCACCCACAAAGACCTTCCCGCCGCCGGTCCTTGTAAGCCAGACGGCCGAGTTCGACATTTTCTGCGATGCATGAAGATCTTAGGGTCTGTGTTTGTTAGAAATATTTTGGTTACTTTCTGCGTGGGTGGTCATTATTCTACGGGTACATTTATTATTTTGGCTTGAGGGCTTGTTCGGCGTTTGTGATATCCACCTGGAACAACTGGACTTGGACTGGGTATGCTTTGATGATAATGGTTAGGTACCTAGCTGAGCTATACAAGGGAGGAGAATGGCATACGAATAAAAATTCGAGCCTCGGAGCTGCAGTGCAAACGGTTACCTGACCGGACAGTGTGCAAGACCCCGGAAAAAAAAACCCCCAAAAACAGGATCCGGCAAGCATGGGGTCTCGATGTTTCAGTTCGTCAAATTCGAGTATCTCATAATACCGACCAATCAGGCTTCAATGTCCATACCTATCCTCTTGGAATACTTTGTGGTCTCGAGGGCTTGCAGTTAGGCGTACAAAGTAGGCCATGATGATTTACTTTGCCGCATGGGGCGGGTGGGCCGTCCTGTTCTGAAGATCTCTGGAGATCCCCAGATGGAGAACGCAGGTGTTGCAGCGAACCCCATGTGAGTTGTCAACGCCATCGCTGAGCTGGCATCACACCTCCGCCGTGGGATCCCAGCGCGTCATGAGGCCAGCGCATTGGGTTCCTCAATTCTGTTGGCTGTTCTCTCGGTCGCTGCCCAAACTGAACAATTGAGAGTGCGACTCGATCTGATTCGGCGGCGCGCCATGCGGGATGCACAATGGGCAGGCTCGAGGCTCGAAAACCCGCTGCCGCGCTACCCAATCTCAGCTCTCAATGCGCCCGCCCCGTTCATGCTCAATCCCCAGTACCCCGGAAACTATCTTCGCAGGGCACATTTCGCTCAAAATGAATTGCAGCATCTTGTGGCATCTTGGTTCGGAGGCTGACAGCGGATGCGATGAACTCTTGGGGAGCCCCTTGATCTTGAATCATCTCGAGTGGAGTCTCTTTCGCTAGTGGCAAGGGTCCATGTCGGACCCCTTTTCGCGTCCAGCATCGACCTTGGGTGCGAAGTGTGAGACGTGAGGCTCATCAAGGTACAGAAAAAGAATTGTGCCAGTTTGGCAGCAGATGCATAGTGAGATGCAAAGGGTCACATAGTCGAACATGCCTGTCTCATTCTCGAAGGTCGTCCGTCGGGCGCCATGTGCCTGACGGCAGCTTGTCGTTGGCCCGAGACAATTGTTGGAGGGTACTTTCAGATGAGCTTGTGCCGGCACGCAATGCGCGTCCCCTGACCCCTCGTCAGGTACCGCCAAACTTCAGCCAAATGAATCTGCAAACCAGCGAGATTATCGGTCCCGGACGTGTGGAGTGCCAGGGAAGCGTGTTCAATTAAAATCGCTGTTCCCGAAAAATAATTGCTGGCCCCTGGCCCACGACGCACTTCACCTCCTTCCCGACCGCACTTCCCTTCCCCCAGGTTCACGCCAACACCACGGCTATCCTCCTCGCGTCGAACCTCAAGTCCCTCAACCTTTGCGCGCTCCAGATCGACCCGACGGCCGTTGCGACTCGATGCGTCCGTATTCCCCGGGTTGTTGCTTTTCCGCCTTCCTGTCGCTCTTTTAACCCACTACCAACTTTTTAATTTCATTGCCTATTTCGATTCACCACCCGTGCCCCGTTTTGCCGAGAACGCGTCGCGCCACGGCTTGCCCGACGACATTTCGAGCTTCTTTGCTACCTTTTAGATAATTCTTTATCTGAAAGCTTTGCAGAGACATTCGGCGGCGCGCAAATCCTGAGAATCAGCTGCAGACGAGTTTAACTTCGTCTGCGCTGGTCTCATCTTGGTGAGCTAAATCTGCGCCCCGGCCCCTCTAAAAACCGACCGCCACCCGACTCGTCCATGGTCTCATCCGGCACTGCATCTCAAGGAATCAGCACGGCTAATGCTCGCATCCCTCAAGGCAGCCCGAAGACGTCTTCCTCAAGGCCGTCCCCTCAAACTCCTCCTCGTGCATCCGCACAGGAAGGCCCAAGAGGCTCCCAGTCTCGGTGCCAATCCGCCACTGCGTCTCCTGCGTTCTCCTCCGCTTCCACCGCCGACGGCGAGGCATCCCCTGAACTCCCGCCTCTGCCAGCACCGAGGCTCCCCGACCGGGTGCTTGGTCTTCTGCGCACGCCTCCAACCAGCACTGTGAGGGACAATACCGCTGAGTACGACGCCACACATTGGGGCTCGCCATATCCAAAGCATCTTCGCAGTGAGAGCGTAAGCAGTGAAGCTTCGGAGGAGTCGCCCATCCACCAGATTGAGCTACAAACCCCATTTCTCCGACCCGTGCCGCTCGTTCAGGGCACACAGCAGGAAGCTCCTTCATCTTCGATCAGCGCCGCGGCGGCTGTCCTCGCAAACCGTGCACGTCGTGTTCACCGCGGGATAACTGAAGACTGGATTCGCCAACACACAGCTGGTGATAGCGATTTAGAGAAGCGTCACTGGCTCAGCGACGGCGCCGGCGATAGTGAGAACTCTTCATTGAGCGGCTCATTTTCTGGCGAGGAAGCTGCGTGGTTGGGATTCCCTGATAACGAAACGCCTAGGGCAAATCGCCAGAACAACGAGGATCCGAAGGTATCTCGAGGTCGCCCCAGGAAACAGTCTAGTAGTGAGACACTAAAAGCGCTTCTTAATCACAAACAACAGAACAGCACCAATATGGCGTCTTTTGACGACAGGTCCTCGCCTGAGGGCGAGCCTGTATTGGTAGCGGCAGCGGCCTCTGTAACCGAGAGGCCCAGTACACCTCCGATGGGCGGAGGCGCAAATAGTTTCGCTGGCACCCCTAAAGCAGATGCCGCAGCGCCAGCTACACCCTCGAGGGCAGTGACCAAACGCGCTCCATTGAACGGAACGCCGCGTCTGAGGAAGAAGGTGCCATGGAAAGGGAAAAATATTATGGTATCTCTCCCGAGAGATGAGGAACGTGGCCAACCCGGAAAGTCGGTCGTGCCGCTCGGCGAGTCTGCTGTCAAGGGCATGCTTCGGAGTTGGGAGCAACTTGGCTACAATATCAGCGGGTTTGACCTGAATCAACCGACTGGAGTATTCGCCCCTGGCGAGCAATCTCAAAGTCGAGGCGCGTGGCCAGATTTTGACGAGCTTGTCACAGAGAGAAAGCAAGGGAGCTGGAAAGTTCTTCTCCCAGATCTGAACGGTAAGTTTGAACCTTTTGATCACCCCCCCCCCCCACAAACCCCTCCTTCATAAAAGACATCATCAG
>Ga0247780_1001577_pt1 | contig 12222 bp, 2 predicted proteins | sample UWRJL079202R5_FD_179927 | JGI IMG/M metagenome (GOLD analysis project Ga0247780, IMG submission 179927) | Plant litter microbial communities from Arlington Agricultural Research Station in Wisconsin, United States - UWRJ-L079-202R-5 | ecosystem: Environmental > Terrestrial > Plant litter >... | reverse complement strand
TAACCCCCCAGGCGTGAGCCGCAATATGCTCTGAGAATTAGATCAAAGGCCATACTATAGAAAAACATCCGAATTATGTTCGATTGAGCCCATAACGATAGCTATATAGCGGACTGGCCTGACCTCTGGTCCCATCTCTTGGTGACTTCATGTCACTGGGTACTTCCCTATCTTAGTGGCAAGGGCTCTTATCCAGGGATTGGTCAATCGAACCCCACATGTACGGAGGCGAATAGGTAGATTTGTGTCAAAATCAAAATCGTCAAAGCGCCAGCGCAAATTTTGCCCCAAACTGATTTTTTACCCCACCACCTTCTCTTCCACCCACACCCAAGGCGTGGAATTGTTTTCTCCTCGTTCAACCAGCCACACTTCCCCCACGCAACTTCTTACTGCGATCTTCACCAGCCACTGCAGGCCAGTTTTACCTTCCCGCCTGTCACAAGTTGCGACATTTGACCTTAATTATACTTAATTACCAGCGATTAAGTCGCTACGCTGCTCTTAACAACTGAGCGCGCCATCCCATTTCAAGAGGCACACATTTGCTGCCGCGACACACCATCCCACGTGAATCGTCATAATAGTTTTCAACTCATCGGACCTGAAGTCTGAGTTCGAGAAATGGTTCGTAAAGCTAAAGGCTAATAACTAAAAGCTTATAGACATAATCAATCAGGACGTAAATAACATTAATAAGGTAGTTACTATAAAGGACGTCTTAAAGAAAATCTAACTGTAAGGAGATAACTAGGTGTTGAACTATTTAGCTTTAAAGAAGGTAAGTGAGAATGAATGCATTTAAGATGGCAGCTGCTAATATAATTATAATAATAGGAAATTATTTTCTTTTAAATACCTTAAAAGTACTTAAAGAAGAAGGAATTAATCTTAAGTAATGTAAAGATTAAGGATTAACAGTTTATAATAAGCATTTGTTAGTTTCTAGCCCTAGTGGGTCTACTGGGTCGGCGCACTGCGCCGAACCCTCTGGAACCCCCTGGAATCAGGGGGGTTTCACCCCTTAAATTCTACTAGTTTCCACTGGATTCCAGTTGCTACAGCAGAGCTGTGGAAGCTTCTGGAACCCAGTGAGTCACACAAGCACTTACGTGGCCTACAGCTATTATTCTAATCCTGTATAGTAGATAGAAGGCTCTAGAAGCCGACTACAGCTTATAAAAGGCCCTCTCCTCTCCTGTATCTAGCCTTCTACTAAGTAAGCAATTCACACCACTCATTCAGTCATATACAGAGGCACTGCCTCTGTACCTCAGGCCTTCTTTTGCTTCCTACAGCGCTGGAAGCGCTGTAGTCGGTTTAGAACAGTACTGCTTTACTTCCTCTAAGTAACAGGCCTGTATTACAGGCCTGTAAAACCTTACTATGTAACAGCATTATATACGTAATCTTTAAGGAGTAAGATGAGAGTATGGGAGTATGCATTACCTGTAAGTTAAATAATCATTCTGGCTTAAGTAAATATTATTATGTCCTAACTAATATAAGTGTAGGTAAAGGAGTATATACGAACTGCTATGCTAAAGGTATAGTTACATTATATAAATATCGTTACGGTAAGTCCTAATTATAATTACTTAAGATTAGATAAGGTTAACCGATATAAATAGCTATAGATAAGAAGAAGTTTAAAGAGGAGTTTAATAAGTTCTGTAAGTTTCGGCTGCTGACGAAGAGTAAGTTAGTAAAGGTTAAGATCCGGGAACTTAAGGAGCTTTTTTTTAAGTTACAGTGTGAGAAGCGTTAGCAGGAGTAGCTTTTTAACCTTAAGGGTTATATAATAAAACGACAGAAGATTAGTTAAGGGATATATTATATAAATAATAGTTTAGAACATAGTGGTATTATTAAATATAAATATCTTAAGATATTCTTAATGTTATAAATATAAGTTAGACAGGAAGTACTAGATAATGGTAAACAGTAATTAGGTTTATTTATATAAGAGCTAATGTAATTAATATAATGAAAACTTAATTAATAGTGATTTTATTTCTAGCTTAACAATTCTTTCTAACTTAATGTGACGACCCTGCAGGCCGTCACTTAGGCCGGGGCGGCCTGACAAATCCCCCGCAGAAGGAACAGTGCAGGGGGACAGTGCATACTGTCCAGGTGCACTGGGCCAGGGGTGTAAAGACCCGAAGCCCCTACGACTAATAAGGTGCTACTCGCAGCATACTAAGTGCTCGCATCGTAAGCAGGAGAAACCTTACAAGCGGAACGCTTACGTGGTGTAAAGTGCTTATATAACAAGCACTTACAACACTATCAGCAAGGTATAAAGTACCTCCCAGTTAATTAATATAGATAATTATAGTTATACCTATAACCACTATAAGGGACTTTAATTCCTTATACTAATATTTAATTATTCATTTATATCCTACTGTTTAAACTCACCTTTATGTATTATAGTGACAATAACCTACAGTGACGTTAAACCCCCTGTCTAAAAGTGTTAGCTTAATAAGCCGTCTTTAAAACACCCCTTACCTGTTAGCGTCCTGTTATATATTCTGTCTTAACCCACGTTAGTCCTTTTAAGGCCTATATTAGGTGTAGGTTATAATATAATATTAACGTTACAGTTCTAAACACTATTTATTAAATTCTTAAATATTACCTCTCTCCCACTAATATATTAACCTTTAAAAAAGGTAAGGAGATTAAAGAGGTGTAAGCTTAGCCTTAACTCCCTATTATTAATAAGTTAGCTATACGCCTTAAAGACTTAAACCTTAATTAGTAAGGACTGGTTAAGGAACTTAACAAAACTTTCCCTAGAGATATTAAAAGTTATATCAGTCTTATTAAGAAACTTTAAATTTAACTTAACGCTGTTAAGCTGGAGAATAATAACCTTAAGGGCTTATAAAAGAAACAAGTAAAGCTCCCCCTACCGTTACGTTTTAAAGGAGACTTTACACAGTTAAAGTCTTAAATAGCCCAGCTCTAGAGTTATGTCACTTATTACGATAAACAGTTCTTTAAGGAAAAAGGAAAGGTCAGGTTTACTAAAGCCTTACTAGATAAAGTAGCCGTTTACTAATATAAACCCTATGTGAAGATAATTAATAACCTCTCTGTAGATAAAGTATAAAAGGAAGCCCTTAAGACTTAGGCCTTTTTTAACGACTTTGACGTTTTCATTAATTAGCTTTAGACTGAGTTTAAGGAGCTAGACACTCCCAGGTGGGCTAAATAGCGCCTTATAGCCTTAAGACAGACATCCTTAGTTTTTAAGTTCTTTACCTACTTTAAATTAAAGGTAATAAAAACTAAGCTTAGTTAAAAAGCCTTAGTAATACTATTCTAAAGTAGCTTAAAAGAGTACGTTACTGGAGATCTTTACTGGGAAGACCGCCTAGATTACCTTTAAGAGTTAGTTAAGATGGCTATTAAGGCTGATAACCAGTATTATAATTACTATTATTAGAAGAACTACTAGAAGGAACAGACCCCCTATCAGCTAAGCAAATTAAAGAAGGGGAACTAGTTAATTATAATAGGTTACTACCTTAGACTAATAGACATTAGTATAGTAAATCGTTAGAATTAACCTAACTATAATAAGCCCTAACGATAATAGTAATAAAAGCAGCCTAAAGACCTATTACAGATCTAATACTTTAACTGTGATAAGAAAGGATATATAATACAGTAATGTCTATTATTAAAGCAGGTTAGTTAAAAACCTGTTTTAAAAGGAGGAAAATATATTAGGTTTAACTTAAGAGACGTTTATATTAAGATAACAGGTAATAAAGAAAACTGTAACTAGATAGGTGAGTGTGATTTAGGAGATAAGGAAGAAAAGAAAGAACCTTAAGATGTAATATACCTAGTCCTTAAGGGTGTTTTAGAAGAGTTAGTTATAAAGGTGTAGGTTATAAAAGACCGACTTTAAAGTGGAAACTTAAAATTATTAAAGGTATAGGTTATAGAAGATTAACTTTAAAAAGAGATGTTCTAGTTAGCTGTTATAGGTTTTAAAAACCTTACCCTGTAAGTTTAAGAATTAAGGAAGTTTAGGAAAGACTTTAACTTAGAAATTATTAAGATAGTAAAGGGAGTTAAAGAACTAGCTTTTTAAGCCACCTAAATGGTGAAGTAAGCCTTAAAAGGTAAAAGAGAATAAATTAAGAGAATTAAACTAGAGAAATAGAAGTTCTTCTTAACAATACCCTTTAAGACTTTTAAACATTTTAAACACGTTAAGTAAATCAGCACCCTTACCTCCCTAGAAGAAGGATAACTTAAATGGCTACCCTGTATTAAAGTTAGTGTGCCTTAGACCAGTACCTTAAGGGTCTCTTAAGAAGGTATAAAGTAAGTATACTAGTAGAGGATTTAAAAGCTGAAGGAAAAGTATTAAAAGTTAGTGGATGAAATAAAGAACTTATAAGTTAAGGGTTTTACTGTAACGTTTAAGGATAAAGTAATGGAAATTAAGTTATAACTCCGTAATAAAGTTCGCTTTATTAATTAGCTTAAGTATTAACTTATTAAAGAAGGTTATTTTATAGAAGAATAAGTTAGGTTATTATTACCTGAGTTTTAAGAAGAGGTTTAGGAGAAATAACGAACTTAAAGGTAGGTGGAAGAAGAGAAGAAATAAAACGCCACCCCTCCTGTTTTGTACTTTATAACTGTAGCACCTATAGTTAATATTAACTATCCCAGCCATAGGGATATACTGTGGATTAACTATATGTATAATAACTGCACTTTTAACTGATATAATGGTCTTAAGGCTTTTTATAACTATTTCCCCAGCGTATAGAGACAGGATTACGCTGTTATAAGGGTAGAATTAAAACCAGCCTATTATTAAGTCTCCTATTTCCTAATAAGAGAATCTAATAATAAGTGGAAGGTTATTATAGTTAATTAAGCTCCCACTACGTATTAGTAAGGGGGGGTATTTAATAATTACTTAATTATAATATGTTTATTATATTTTAATGGAAAAGTTAAAGAGTGGTAAAAGTGAGAAGACTATTAGTAGATCTAAAAGTAGAAGGACATTACTGTAATCCAGTCTTACAGAGTGTATTATTAACTTATTAAAGACTTTAGGAATATTATACTGTTTAAAGTTAACTGGATATTAAGGCGTGAAAACCTAGGAAAGATTAATCGTTAAGTTTATTAAAGTTACCTATTTTTCTAAAAGGAATTAAGAAAAGGTTACAGGCCCTTTAAAAGGGCCAGAAACTAGTAGTTTACTAGTTAGTAAAAACTCTGAGAAGAAGGAGAGGCACTTAAAGGTTAGGTTAAATAAGACCTTAAGGACAGATAATTATTATAACTTAAATATTAAAGGAGTATAAGTATTATTCTGTTAATGTTAATATAATAGATGGAAAAGGGAGGCCATTTAGGGTAAGAGTAATAATTAATAGCAGGAGTGCTTTTAACCTAATACACCCCTTATTAGTTAACTAAAGGAAACTCCTTAATTAAAAATATAAAAAGGCTATTCCTATTTAAAATAGAGAAGGAGGCCTATATTAGTATAATAATAGTAAAGTTACCCACCACTTATTACTCCTAATTAAAGTGGACAGGGATAAATAATAAGTAGACTTTAACGTTACACTAGTTATAAGTTATAACATAATATTAAGTTTACCTTAGCTGGAAAAGTATAACCCTGTAATTAATTAAAGGAGTGGCTACCTCACCTTTAATAAGTCCCTTAATTATAATTACTATTTAAAGAAGGCTAAAAAGGTATTAAACTGTTTTAAAGTTATATAAAGTACTTAAAAGCACGTTAAACCCTTAAAGTTAAGTATAGTTTAGGTTAGGTTTATTAAAACAGTTAAAGGATTAGAAGGTCTATTATATTATTTAAATAACGATTTAAAAGGTAAAAAGAAGTTAAAAGCTAATCCACAGATAAGTAAGGAAGTTAACTTATCTAAGGTACCTGTAAAGTACAGGAAGTTTACCCTGTTTTAAAAAAAGATATTATAATTACCAGACCACAGATTATAAGACTATAAAATTAAGCTAAAACTAGGAGTGAAGCTTTACAACTTCTAACCTTATTATTTAAACCCCTAATAAGCTAAGGCTTTAAGGGAGTATATTAATAAAAACTTAAAGAACGGGTTTATTATAAAGTCCTAGTCCTTAATAAGGTACCTAGTACTATTTATCTTAAGAAAGGGAGACGGTAAGTTACATATGGTTATTAATTACTAAACGTTAAATAAGGATATAATTAAAAATCGCTACTTATTACTATTTATTACAGAAATGTAAAAACGGATTATTAAGGTAAACTAATTCTTTAGCCTTAATTTCCCCATGGGATTTAACTATATTAAAGTAAAGGAAGAGGATAAATATAAAACGGCCTTTTAGACTTATAATAGGCACTATTAATATTATATCATACTAATAGGATTAATAAACGCCCCTACGACCTTTTAAGGCCTTATTAACAGTGTCCTCTACCCCTTCCTTAATAAGTTTATCTTTATATATTTAAACGATATTCTAATTTATTTTAAAACTTTAAAAAAACATTAAAAGCACATGTGACAGGTTTTAACAGCTCTTAAGAAAGTAAAGCTAATAGTAAACCTAGAAAAGAGCCACTTTTACGTTTAGGAATTAAATTATTTAGGGTTTAAAGTAACCCTTAAAAGGCTTAAAATATAACTGGAGAAGATAAAGGTAATTAAGGATTAGCCCACTTTAAAGAACTAGAAAGAGTTATAAGCCTTTATCAGCTTTATAAACTTTTATCGCTATTTTATTAGGTATTTTACGAAAATTATAAGATTACTTTACAAACTTACAGGTGAGGGAAAGCCGTTTAAGTAGACTAATAGACAGTAAAAGGCGTTTAAAGACCTTAAACACACCTTTATTATAATACTAGTCCTGGCCCTCCCTAATTTCTTAAAACCTTTTTAAGTTAAAACAGACTCTTTAAAGTTTATAATTAATAAAGAACTCAGTTAAGTCCAGGATAATAAGGAACGCCACCTAATTACCTTCTTATTAAAAGGAATCTACAGGCTAGCCTTACAGTATTTAATTTATAATAAGGAACTGATAGCGATTATTTAATGCTTTATTAAGTAGGTACTATATTTAAGTAGTATAAAAGAACTGGTCTAAGTCTTTTTAAACTATAATAACCTTTAATACTTTTTAATAAAAGAACTTAATTTATAATAAGTATAATAGGTAAAGTTAATAGCCTTATTCCACTTCTAGATCCACTATATTAAAGGAAAAGATAATGGGTAAGCTGATACTTTTAATTAAAAATAGGATTATAAGGATGTTAATCCAGTCCTGGTCCCTGTTATTATGTTTAATAAAGTTAAGAACGGCACACTAGAGTATACACTGTAAGTGTTAGATAACTAAATGCTGGAATAAATTATTAACGTCTGTATAAACTTATAAACAGAGTATAATATCTATTAGTAATAACAGGACTTTTAAGTAAGAAGATTAGTAAAAGGAACCTGTAAGTATAAGTGCCCCTTAAGAGACTTCTTAAGGCACGTGTAAAACTGTGGTAAGGAGTGCTTAAAGTATTTAAATTATAACGAAACTGGTTATTAGTTAGAACAGCTGCTAAAAGGTGTAAATGGCACACTTAAATTAAGAGTAAGGCTTTAGTATTAAGAGAAACTGTATATTTATAACCTAGATAAATAAAAGGAATACGTTTAGTAAGTTTATAAGTTTTAACTTAAAGGATATATAGGTTAAGTTAAGACTTTTACACAGGTTTAATAAGCGTACGCCTTCCTGGGAATGAAAAAGCTAGTTAAGGAAGTGGTTAATAATTGTAACGTTTGCTACTGGAAGTAAAACTGGTGTTATAAGCCTTATAGACTTTTTAAACCACTCCTTATACTACAGGCGCTATAAAGTTCCATCTTACTTAACTTTATCACTGGGATTCCAGAGTTTAGGGACCTTATTATAAGAGTTACTTATAATTAAATCCTTATAATAGTTAATAAATTAATAAAATAAGCCTACTTTTTATTAACTTTAAAAGACGTGATAGTGGAGTAACTTACTTACGTCTTTAAGAAAAAGGTAGTTTTATAACACCTTTAACTAGATAATATTATTACAGATTAAGATAAACTAATTATATTAAAGTTTTAGTAAGGGTTAATGTAAAGAATAGGTGTAAAGAGTAAGCTTTTAACAGCTTTCCACTTATAAACAGATGGTTAAATAAAGTGAGTTAACTAGATATTTATAATATATCTTTAAGTATACGTTAACTTTAAATAAGATAATTAACTTAAGTTATTACTAACAGTGTAAATAACTTATAATATAATACTAGTTAAGTTAACAGGTATGTCACTATTCTTCACTAATTACAGTAAGGAGCTTAAACTCCGTTAAGGCCCACCTACTAACGCCCTTTAAGTTATAATTTATATAAATTAAATATAAAAGTTATATAACTATCTGTAAGTTAAACTTAAGTTTACATGTAAACGAATAAAGAAGTTTACTAATAAACATTAAATTAAGTAATTAATACTTAAAAAAAGACTTTATTATAATGGTGAATAAGTTAAGGGACCGACTCTTTAAAAAGGGGATTACGTTTACCTTTTTTTATAAAACCTACATTTAAAACGGCTTAGTAAGAAGCTTGACTTTAAAAGGTATAGACTGTTCTAAATTAAGAAAAAGGTCGCCACCTTTAATTACAAATTAAACCTACCTGCCAGTATAAAGGTACAGATTAAGGTTTTTTATATCTTACTTTTAAAACCTGCCTTAAAAGGAGTTCCTCTGGAAAAGAAGATCGAGATTAACGCTAACAAGGACAAGTACGACGTTAAAGAAGTTATAGATTTATAAAAGGGAAAGAATATATTTAAATATCTTATTAAGTGGCTAGATTACAGCCTTAAAAACAACTTGTAAGAGCTAGTTAAAAATCTTAAGTGCCTAGACCTAATTACAGAGTTTTACTGAAAAAATCTATTACAACCTGCACCCGACACAGGCCTCGAGAGGACTGGCGCGGGTTAAGACAGAACGTATGGCAGGACGCCAACAGGTAAGGGGCGTTCCAAAGACGGCTTGTTAAGCTAGCACTCCTAGACGGGGGTTCAATGTCACTGTAGGTCGCTGTCACTATAATGCACAGAGGTGAGTCTGAACAGTAGGACACAAATGAACAATTGAATACTAGCGTGAGGAACCAGAGTCCCTTATAGTGGTTGTGGGCATAATCATGGCTATTTATACTAACTAGCTAAGAGGTACTTCGTACCTTAATCACTGTGCTTACTTAACACGAGGAGTGATCATAGTGATCAGAATGCCTCTGATCACTGTGATCACCGTGCTCTTGGCGAGATCAGAGTGATCACTTCAACGACTGGTCGTAGGGGCTTCGGGTCTTTACACCCCTGGCCCAGTGCGCAGTACCGTGCGTACTGCCTTTCTGCACTGTTCCTTCTGCGGGGGATTCGTCGGGCCGCCCCGGCCCAATTGACGGCCTGCAGGGTCGTCACAAAATCCAGATTAACTAAAATTAATAATAAGAACTAGAAATAAGATAAGATTTAATATTTAAATTACTATATTAAAGAGTAAGATTACTGTAGGATTTAAAGCCTAAAAAGCAGCAGGAGACTCCTTAATAAGTACAGGAGGATATTTATTAGAACCCTTAACTAAGGTTATAAAGACCTTAAACTTAATAAGGAGGTAAGGCCTCTAGAGCTTTTAATAAGCTTTATATAAAAATAAGTGCTGTTAAGGAAAGAAGTTAATAAAAGAAAAAAGTAAAAAATCGCTAAAACTTTTATAGGAAGTTAAACCTATAACCTCTTACTAAAAAAGGCAGTTATAAACTAAGTTATAAAGTAACCGCTTATTACAGAGACCTTATTAGAAAGTTCCCTTAATTAAAAGACTCCACGTTATTAAAAGGGGCGTTTAGCCTAACCTCCTTACTTTCTTAAAACTTTAACAGCTCCACTTTATAACTAAACGCTTTCACAGCCCAGTCCTTAAGACGGGACCGCTGCTTATAAAGGCGCACTAGGCATGCTAACACCTCTTAAAGCTTAACAGTGGCCTTATAAAGCTGTTAAGTAGTAAACTTAACTTATAAGTTAAGGTTTTGCTTTTTAATAAAAAAAGCCTTTAACTTCACTTTACTAATATTAAAAGCGTTATACTGGGAAGGCCGGTGCCTCTTTAAATAATAGTTATAACTGTTAAACCGGTTTAAAACCCGGCAGATAAGTGGAGGGTTAGCAGACTTATAAAAAAAGTAAGGGGACATTTCGCCACTAAACGTGTATATGTAAGCTGTAAGGTTTAAACGGTAGTTAGTACTTTTACCCTATTCCCGTTTTAAGACCTAGGAGCTGGATATTTATTATATAGTAAAGTGGTGAAAGGAGAAACTTACCTTTTAGGTTCTTTATAGGAAAAGAATGTTAAAAAGGGGGAATTATATAACAACCTTATAAGTTATCACTTAAGCTGGGGCAGCCTGATAAATCCCCTGTAAAAGAAACAGTGTAGGGGGATAGTATATACTGTCCAGGTGTATTAGGCTAGGGGTGTAAAGACTTAAAGCCCTTATAACTAATAAGGTGCTGCTTACAGCATACTAAGTGCTTATATTATAAGCAGGAGAAACCTTATAAGTGGAACATTTATATAGTGTAAAGTGCTTATATAATAAGCACTTACGATATTATAAGTAAGGTATAAAGTACCTCCCAGTTAATTAATATAAATAGTTATAGTTATACTTATAACTATTATAAGGGATTTTAATTCCTCACATTAGTATTTAATTATTCATTTATATCTTACTGTTTAGACTCACCTTTATACATTATAGTGATAACGACTTATAATGACGTTAAACCCCTTGTCTAAGAGTGCTAACTTAATAAGCCGTCTTTAGAACGCCCCTTACCTGTTAGCGTCCTGCTATACGTTCTGTCTTAACTTGCGCCAGTCCTCTTAAGGCCTGTGTCGGGTGCAGGTCGTAATACTTAATCTAGCTCTAGGGTCTTAACTGCAGTTATATTAATATATATTATACAGCTTTCGTTAATACTGAATTTAGTTATACGTTTACGAAATACACGGTATAATCTAATAAGGCGCTTACATAACTGTAGCTGAAGCTGAAACCCGTTACGCTTATGCTTATTAAGCTTTACTTATAAGTAGTTATAAGTTAAAAATCTAAGTACTTTTTTACAATCTTTATCTTTTTTAAAGTCTTTCCTTATTAATAAGGTCTAATATAGCTTTATTATCTCTTTTAGTAGATAACATTCCGTGTTAACTGTGTTACGTTCTGCCTTAATTGTTAGTTTATTTAACGTAAGCTTATCGATTAGGACTTTATAATAAACAGCTTTTATAGGATTTAGGAGTCTGTATAAGATCTTTAACGTATTATAGTGAACGTGATCACGTCTTTTCTACCTGTTAATCTTATACCTATTTTACTGTCTAGTGAAAGTGTGAAGGTTATATCGAATTATTAGTATGTAAATAAAAAGTAAAGTGATTCTGTTAGTTAAAGAAACTGTACTTTATTACCACTCCTATTTAAGCTGCTTAAAGAAGTTTTAATAAGAATAAATTAGTATAATTAATATTAGTTTAAATAAAAAGGATTATATTTACCCTTTAAAATAATATTCTAACGAAATTTAACTAACGTTACTACGCTTTAATCCGTTAATTTGTAATGTTAGTCCTATAATAGTAATATTCCTTTAGTAGCAGTGCTTTTAAATTATTAAGGTAAGTAGGAGTAGTAAGTAAGTCCTTAACTATAAATACCTTTTATTTATCCTGTTTTAATTAAGGAATAATCCACTTAATATAACTATTCTTCCTTTATAAAACTATTTACTGCTTCTTTACTGTAACTTTGGAAAGTATATAATAAGACTGTCTAAGTATTAAAGTCTTACTTCCTTTATTAAAGCGAATAAGTAATAACATCCACTTATACTTCTAAATAGCTTTAATATATAAGGTTTAGATTATACAGTCTATCTTAGCACTAATATTACAAAACAACTAAATAATATAATAAGAATATATATTAATTATTATATATATCTTAAAACTAAAATTCTTTAACTTTATATTTTTTTTTTTTTTTTTTTTTTTTTTATTTTTTTTTAATGA
>Ga0247780_1001576_pt1 | contig 12228 bp, 12 predicted proteins | sample UWRJL079202R5_FD_179927 | JGI IMG/M metagenome (GOLD analysis project Ga0247780, IMG submission 179927) | Plant litter microbial communities from Arlington Agricultural Research Station in Wisconsin, United States - UWRJ-L079-202R-5 | ecosystem: Environmental > Terrestrial > Plant litter >... | reverse complement strand
GAAAACCAGGGTCGCGTAATTAATTAAGCGAAATTACTAAGCAAAACAAAACATCAGCATAAAATACTTTATTGGTAGTTTACTAAGGGTATATATTTATTTTTTCTTTTTAGTTACTTATTATAGTTTTATTTATCGTTAAAGTTTAGAATTTCCGTTTACTAGCAAATCCCATACATAACCCTAAGAGTTGTTCTTCTATAATTACTTACATAATACTTAATAAATAAATATGTAATAAACACTATTAAATACAAGAATGTTACTAGCATCCAATATAATATCTTATATAACTATAAGCTACGTATTTTATAATTATATTTCCAATAATATAAAACGTCTGGAGATTTTGTATAGGAGCTTTTTTCACTTTTAATTATTATTTTAATTACATAACGTCTCTATATATAAACTAAGTTTTGCTTAAATAATACCTTTTAATAATATAAAATATCATTTGCTTAATTTTAAACTTTAGTATAAAGCTTTTATTTAAGAAAAATAAATCCTAGGGTTATATATAGGATTTACTAGTAAACGAAAGCCTCGAACTTTAACATTGAATAAAACTATAATAGATAGCTACAAAGAATAAAATAAACATATACCCTTAGTAAACTACTAGTCAAGTATTTTAAACAGATTTTTGTTTTTATCTGGTAATTTCGCTTAATTAATTACGTGACCCTGGTTTTCAGGGTTATATATGGGAATGGGTATTCCAAAGGCAGGGGTGTTCCAAAAGCCCCCCACCTGACTTATCAAAGTTACTACTCCATGACAAGCATCGTCATCAGTGACCCAAGAATATTGCCCAGACAGTCATCTTTGTGCTTCCTCAGGACATCAGGACACGCATCGCTAGTCAACGTTTTCCCACTATTTAAAACAGGCAGACGCAAACGATCGCAATACAGTTCAATAGTAATCATCGTATCTTCAACGTGGCTTATTCCTCCCGGACCCATCAACGACCATTTGCGTCCAATCTGCATCCACTACGCAGGTCTTGACATGGGGTCCACGGCTTACTCAGTTATCACATTTTTTTTTTTAAGAAGTCCAAGTCCCAATTTCGTTGACACTGCAACTAGCGTGGGAAGTCGCTTCACCCGAACACATCTGAAGCACATGTCGCTGCCGTGCCTTTCCCGTTAACACCGAGGCCAGCCGCCAGAGAAAGACCGCCGATTCGCTGCATGCTGCAGAGGAATGCTTTGCTGTCTGATGCGCAAAGAGCACCCGACACGGGATACACGGCTGGCTGAGAGTTGCGCCGGAAGGCTTGGCGTTTGACAACGTTTGTCAAACGATGAGACATGGCAGTTGAGCAAAACTTTAAAAGCCTACGCGTCAGCTTCACCTCGATTTCCATTTCTGCCTGCATCATGCACACCACCTCCCAATGGCGGCGCCTTTCAGAGTCATAATTGTGGGCGGAGGCCCCGCCGGGCTCATCACTGGCCACTGCCTCGCCAAAGCGGGCATCCAATTTGAGATCCTCGAGTGCGAGCTAAGCACGACATCAACGCCGGCGCATCCAACGCGCTCTGGCCGCAAAGCGTCCGCGTTTTTGACCAGCTGGGATTGTTGGAGGAAGCAAAGAAGCTATACACAGAGGTCAATTACAAGCAATGCGTTCTCGCCGATGGCACCGATTTTTACAAGAGCGAAGCATTCGCTCGAGTCAAAGCTCTGCACGGGCATCCCTTCATGCTCTTCCACCGCGGCGAATTGCTCGATATGCTCGACCGCCGCCTCCTCGAGAGGGAGTCCCGCGTGCACAACAACAAGATGGTCAAGGCGATCGAAACCGGCGAGCGCGGCGTCAAGGTCATTTGCGCCGACGGCTCCGCGTTCGAAGGCTCCATCGTCGTTGGCGCAGACGGTGTCCACAGCACGGTCCGGAAATTGATGGAAGAGAAGTCGCCGCGACCACCACCCGGAGAGCCCATGTCGACCACCTACGTCGGCCTCTACGGCAGCTGTACGCGACTCCCCAACTTCGAGACCGGGACGTTCTACGAGTCGCATGGCCCCAAGTTCTCGCTACAGCTCGGAGTCGGCAATTCACGCGGTTTATTCGTCATCTACCATCGGCTCGAAACCTCGACCAAGGCACGACATCGATTTACGGATGAAGAGAAGGAGGCACTCGCTGCGCAGTACGCCGACACGCACATCACACCGGACTACACCTTCAAGGAAATCTGGAAGTCGGCTCTGTGGTCCCACGCAGCCCATATCGAAGAAGGGCTCGTAGACAAGTGGTACGGTGACCGCATTGTGCTGCTCGGAGACAACGTGCACAAGATGACACCTAATGTCGGCTTCGGCTTCAACAATGCTATCATCTCGGCTGTTGCGCTCACAAACGGCCTGCGTCGGCTGATTCTGGACAAGACGCGCGATGGCCACTCAGCAGACATCGACACCAACGAGTTGACGAAGGTGTTTGCGGATTATGAGGAGATTAGAAAACCCGAAGCCAAGAAGTTCATACAAATATCGGACAACTATTCGCGGACGGTAGCGTGGGACAACCTGCTTCTCAAGGTTGTTGATCGTTACATCACGCCGTTCATTCACTTGGATGCCTTCCTCCTCAAGCAGCTCATGTCCCCTCAGGTGCGACAGGGTCTGGTGCTGGACTTTTGGAGGAGCATGATTTGAAGGAGGGCAAGGTGAAGTGGAAGCACCCAAGGCAGACCTTGGGGAAAGAGAGCGAAGATGAGGACGACAGGGCCCATCAATCCAACTAGCACTCGATACCTTAATTCCACGAAGCCGAGAATAAAGCGCGGGTACCTGTCCCGACTCGGTAATATGTCAGTAACTCCAGCCGCAGACTGAGTTGCAGGGGAGGATTGAACGGGCTTTTAAGATTATTACCAAAGTCAAGATTCGCGACAGGCAGTTGCCCATTTTTGTGATTGGGTGTGAGGCAAGGAGTGACGAGCGGAGGGCGATGGTGATGGAGCTTGTGGCGCGGACGGAAAGGGGGAGCAGTTCGAGGGTGTTTATTCATACGCCGTTGTTGATGCAGGCTGTTGGGCGCAGGAGGATTTGTCTGAGGGATAATCCGTAGGGTGGATTATAACGCGAGGTTGAGGGGGGTGGTTAGTTGTTGTGGGATTGTGCCGACCTTTATTTAGTGTTGGATTTATCAAGCCAATAGTAAAGTCTATCTCCACCTATGTGTAGATTCTACGTGACTTCTCACACTCTGTCCCGTCACCCACTTAACAGCATCATGCCCACCTCCTACTTACACGCTGTTATATTTACGTACATATAATGTGATTAAGGACTGTAACTCTTATCCTCGTTATTCCTAACCACTTACAGGCCTTATTTTCTATCTATAACGAGCAGTTCTTTTTCAAACAGTCAGGTGGTTAGAATATAAGTTCTAAGCACCTAGGGGGTGTATTAAACTGCAGCTGCCTTACTAGGCGCTTAGGCACCTAGGTGCCCTGCTAAGTTAGGCTTAGCTGGAGTGTAGGGGCCTTACATTATGTGCTCTCTCCACATATAGGGAGCTTCCATTTATATATAACTGGGGAGTGCGAAGCACTCCCCTTTTCTACTAAATTAAGTCACTTTGCAACTGCACTTCCGCTGCTCCTGAGCCCCTCGTTCCTCAGTAAAACGTTTCACATATCATGCATCGATGGTGGGCGGAATGGATGTGGTTTGGGTACTTTATAAGCCTGGCCGACACCGTCGATGAAGTAGGTGGGGTCACACTATGCCCCTTACTAAGACACTGCACCGAGACTTACGCTTACACATGGATATGGATATGTAACCCACCTAGTGACGTTTAGCGTTATGTTACCCAACATTCAACAGACTACATAGCGAAAAGACGTAACCCTTGGTGAATCGAAGGAGTGTGGGCACTGGAATGGATTGTGTGGAAGCGAATGTATCCTAGAGTCGGGGGGCTCCTGCGAAGCTTTATTCTCTATGTTTGGGAGGCCCGCGATCGCGGCTGGAGAGGTCATTGTGTCAACCTAACGAATAAGGGCCCACAATTTGTTTTATTTTGAGCACTATCTACTTATCTCTGGTTTCAAGGCTCGACATATTGGTAGCAGAGAAAGTTACCCTGAATGTCCAACACATCGGCAGTGGTCTTTTTGGGACCATTACCGTACACGTTGAGAACATGCTTCAGCGTGGTCACGGTGCCCGGATCACCGTCTGCTCCTGTGGGTTTTCTTACGAGACGTCAGCGGTCAGACGTGGCTGAAAACAAGAGAAAAAAAACTCACGGAATGTTGGCCGGCCTCGGGGGAAATCCTGGCGAGAAATCCGGTCCAATATTCGTCCCACCGACCCTCGACACCCGCGTCGTCCTATCCCTAGCCTGCCAGTCCCAAAACACTTTATCCAGCCAGGTATGGTGCAGATAGAAAAGGGGGTCACCGGGGCTCGACACGCCGTTCTGCATCTGCCCATCCACACTGGCGTGTCCCCCCGTGTGTGGCTGGCCTTCAATGCACGGCCACGCGGTCTCAAATCTAGTAGGGCGAGATAAGCGTCGACCTGGGCCTGCGAGGACATGGTGCTCATGGCGTCGCTGATGCGCCGGTTGATGCAGTGGCTGGTCACCTCGTACCCAGGCCCAAGCGAGTTGGTGTAGTTGGCAAAGGGGCCGTTGGTGATGCACCCCGTCGTGCGCGACCTGTCGCCGCCGAAGCCGTAGGTGGCGTCGAGCAGGGAGGAGCGGCTGAACTTGCCGGCATCGAGCTGTTCGTGCCAGTAGGGCTGGTATCCCGTATAGCCGCATTCGTTGCGAAGGGCCGTCTCGTGCGCGTGCATCATTAAGCGGTGGAAGGGCAGGAAGGCGCCCACAAAGTGCGTCGCATACGTTTGGAGCTGATGGATGGCCTGGAACTCATCAAAGCGCGTCTTGGTCCCGCGGAGACCTAATGTTGCTGGCTTTTTCATCAGACACAGCTCAACGTTGATGTATGCTGACTTTTTAGCGTTCGTGAGCTTGTGCCCATTAGTGGCCCTTACCGTCAGCTACCATCCATTTGGGATGAGAAGGTAGGTGTAAGATACCATGCTTCGCGCTTCGCTGCATTAGTGCATGGCGCGGCAGATACGGCGAAGACTAGGAACAGGACACAGAAGACGCCATGGAACAAAGTCATTTAGAGGTACTGAGGAGGTCCTTGGTGTCTGCAAAGGAAAGAGAACCCATCGCATAGTCCAAGACTCAGTTAGTGAGGTCAACTTTTTTTTTGTTCGGTGTCTTGAGGTCGTACCTGATGTTCTGGCCGGGTAAACGCAATCACTGCCATGGTCACCACCACACCTCGAGAACCTGAACCAGAATCCCGGGTCAATCTAAGAAAAGACCGGCCTAATTCGATAGAATCGGGAAATCCGGACCAAGCCTGTCTGCCGTTTCCGCTTGCCGACGGCGAGCCACACGGCGTTCGGGGTCCAACTTCACCAAACTGGTCATCAACTCCCCAGTCTGGGAACTATTGGCGCCCTGGATCTCCTGTGTAATACTCTGGGAATTGCAAATACCTCTCTATCTTTATCGCGAAAAAGTTATTTCAGCTGACGTTACGGAATTCGTCAATTATGGGTACCTGTAGCCTTATCTAAGCGTTATCTGCTTTCTATTGATAGGAGACTTTACGGGGGGGGGGGGACTGACAAGGGGCCTCTGAGGCTGTGCGGCGGTGGTGTATGCGATCACCCGAGGTTAGGGAAGAATCAGGGAAAGCTCAGGACAAATCAGCCACAGCTCAGGATTGCAAACGACAAAGGAAATTTCGTGTGCCCAGATTCGTCGCAGACAACCAGGCTGTTTCCGGAGACATGTGCCGCGCAATACTGATGGACTGGATATGACCGGAAAGGTTACGAGAGGAGGAAAGCTCTAATTTCTGGTAATCTAGCCATACATGTCGTCGAAGGTTGCATAGCATCACCGCGAGTCGCGTAATTACGATATATACAAAGCGGCGAATTCTCTCGATTGGCTTCGGGACCTATGAGCCGCGCTAGGCTGCAACGGAAGCCTCTGCAACCGGGGGTATGACCTATGGTCCGGGAACTCAGATACCTGGTTCCCCACCGTCTCGCTACTATGGGCTCGGTCCTTAACCTACGCAAGGTATCACGCCAAGCTGAACGTTGGGGGATGTTATCATAGGAATCTGCTAATACGAATCAATACAGCGTCACTGCTGACTTTCAAGATTCCCGACGGCTACATGAGTCTATTACCTCATAATCCGTCATCGGTGACCTAGTCAAGCCCGAATAAACAGTAAAGAAGCACCGCTAGCCGGGGTTCAGCAGTAGAGAGAACTATATTACTATAGAGCTATTAGCACCCCGATATCCCGAGAATCGGGACATCACCGTCCTTTAGGGCTATGTGGGTCGTTTCACCCCTGGCCCAGTGATTGGTCCGTCGCCGTTTGCCTCAGTCCCGATTATGACTTCAGATCGCGACAGCTGAATATGAAATGCCAGCTAAAATACCTAGTCAATTACAGCCCCATAGCTGTCGTCACGTTTGTCTTCCTTCACCAGAAAAGGTGAGATAATCTTGAAAAATCTGCTCATGTCAACGTTACGGATGTTGTCCGTGTCGATCCCCTCCACTTCCTTGCCAGCCTTCTTGTAAGAAAATTCCACCAATTGTTCCCTAGGCATCCCCCCCCAAATGCTCTGCAGCCTCGCTCGAAGATCCCGTAGCAGCCCGGTCTTTGCCTCCACCTTTGCGTGCATTCCGAAACGATCCCTCGCGGTTTTGTGCCTGATCACGACGGCGACTGTGAGCTGGGAAGGGAGCCCTGCGCCCTGGCGGGGATTCTCCGACAAGGTGAAGTACGCCGTGTTGTTCCCCTTGAGTCCTTCTTTCCCGGTCCGACGGGTGCTCCCGTAGACGAATCCCGTGTCGGTAAGGCTCACCTTGTCTGTTTTCCTGTAGATGTAGGGCTGGGTAGAAATCGGACCTAGTGGGCTGCCCATCCAAGCCCCGACACCCACCGTGTTCTGGGTTTCTGAGTCCCTGGAAGTAGCGTTGAAATAAAGAGAATTAGGGTAGACGTGTTCAACAACTGGTTCATCTCCCTCATCTTCATCTACTGCTTTTTCGAAGCGCAGCCAGATCTGGGCCTCTCTGAATCGCTGTCGATTTGGATTCTCGCTGCGGAAGAGAAATGTCATGACGAGAAGGGATGCGCGATCCCCCTGGCCGCCTTCGAGATATCCGTGGACCTCATGTTCTAGGGCAACCACAAAGGTAAGGCCAGCCAGCTCTCTTTCGTCAAGCCTGCTTAAAGTCTCGTAGCGGTAGCCTGCCCCTTCATCGGCTCCGAAGAAGAGGTCAAGAGCAAGGAGAGGCTCAGGCTCCGGCTTTGTATCCATCGCTGAAAGTTGTAGACGCTTGGTAGCTAGGGTGCAATTGGCCAAAGATAGAATAAGTGAAGTTTCTGGATATTCCGCCTCCGATTGGGGATCCGGCGCGCAGACATGTCTGGTTACATATCCCCTCCAAGAAGCATTTCGATTGTCAGGCCACTGTGAGGAGATTTTTAAACAGCTGATGATCATGCAAATTATCATCATGCCAATCTGGGCCTGTTGCCGCCTTTATGTAGCAGAGACCGCGTTGTGGTGGGCGGTTCAGCTCGGGCATTGGTGCCGTGCATACATACTCTAAAAGGGGTGTGCGTCACACAGCCAGAATGGAGGGGTATAGGCAGGGGAGCCGCTGACTGTTGGCAGCGTTATTCTCACAGGTACGATGGATAAAATTAAGCACATTTTTGCGACGTAGCGCCCCAGGAGGAGGCTCCCTTTCTTCCCGTCCAAGAGATTGTCCGAATCCAACATTTCACCTTCGGCTTACCGATACTCCAGCACTCAGCATCTCGCATAGTTATGGCGCTCTCTTGGAATCAATCATCTACCGCAAAGGCCAGTCTACTCTCCGTACTGGAGCAGGGAGATACGGCTCTCCGCGGTGCGCCGTCGAAGACGGCCGGGGTCTCAGCTATTACGATTGAGGCCGAACCGGACATCTCCAGAGGTCACTGGAACATACTGCACATGTTTGATGACAGCGTCGAAGATGCGATAACCGTTGGAGAGCTCATGAAGCATGGAGACAACGAGGAGTTGGCCAAGAAGCGCGGGAAAAACCATCAGAACATGCTGCACGTCGCAGCTCAGGACCAGGGAAATAAACAACGGCAACCTCTGATTGCGTGGATCGCGCTTCGCGACCCTGCTTTGCTGGTTCAACACGACAGCAAAAAGCATAATCCGCTGCAAACGGCGGCCGTATTCAATCTCGACTACCTTGGGGGGCTCCTGGAGCTGTATCGCACCATCGATGTCATGTTCGACCTCTCAGAGTCTGAGAACTTGAGCAAGACGCTCACGGGGCACTGCGAAGCCGTCGCGACGGAGAGGAAGTGCAAGTACAGCTGGGATCAACTCCTCGATGACCCGGCGTACCTTCCGGAGCCTGCCGCGCAGGCAGTCAAGGAGCTGCTGGGTGAGACGAGAGACAAAGGCACCTGTATCCACGACGCATGGGCCAAGGGAGAGTGGAGGGTGGTCTCCCATGGCGGGTGCCGCTACAGCACGCTAGATGTGTTCCGCCAGAGCATGCGCCAAGCCGTCAACGCAACCCACGGGAAGAGCTGCTTGCACCAGTTCTTGGAGTCCGTTGTCGAAGAGGAATCGGAGCCGCAGCTGAGCGATGAAGACGTCATCAGAGTCGTGGAGGATCTCCTGTACGTCGGTGGCATCGGGCTCTTGAAGCGTAGATACGAAGGCAAAGACCCCATTCACTTGGCGTGCAGGGGCCACGGGCTGCCATTCGCCGTTGTGAAAGCTCTGGCGATGGCTTGCCCGGCGGCCATCTTTGAGACTACCAAGGTCGGAGCGTCAAAGATTGGCTCGGCCTACGAAGAGCTCATGTCGGGCACGGACGTGGGGCCGGAGAGCGCGGAGCAGACGATGGACGATGAGAAGAAACAGAAAATGAGAGAGCTATTCCGCTATCTTTGCGTCAAGCTCCACTTCGAAAATCTCGAAAATGCTGAGGTAGTTCTCTACAAAGAGCTCCGAGATGGTAAGTCTCACCGAGTTCGGCCCTGGACATGGACTGACCCAAGTACTTCGCAGCACGGCCGCTGCCGCTCCCCAAGCTCTTCTTTGACATCACGACGGAGCTATCCAAGCGTGTAGATTCCGGCTATATGCAAAGTCTGGCGGACATGGGAGTCAGATTCGAAACTACGCTCGCATACGTCAGTCTCCCCAAGTGGGACAAGTCACGGCCCTTGGGAGGTCCAGCGGCTGGACTTCGAGAAGGGCACGGCAGCTCGACTTCCAGCGGCCAGCCGGCCGTATGGGGTCCATACCGTGAAGTTTTCAGGTGGCTGAAGGAGGAGGGAGGCGTGAGGACGATTATCAAGGTCACCGTCGACGACCTCGGAGACATGCCTCACAGCGATAAGGCCATCGTCGAATGCATCTCCGGACTTCATGTTGAAATCTTTGATTGGAAGAAGACAGATATTTCTATCGACGCTGTCCGGCACGCCGCGCCAATGGTTGAGAAGCTGTATCTGTATTGCAGTGGCAGAGAACCGGTGCTCTTGGGGTGGAGCGGCGACGGTGTGTTAGACCAGCTGAAGAATGTGAGTCGATGCAAAGGGGGGGGGGCAAATCTGAAACCAAACCAAAAAAAAGAGTGGCTGACTAACTTGTATGCCTGCTTTTAGCTTAAACAGCTGTTCGTCATATTCCAGCCGGTGCGTACATTCGGTTCACGACGCTTTGCGCCAAGTGGAATTTGTCTGACCCAATGCTGTTACAGGGACCGGAGGACAGGGAGACGTTGCAACGCCACTTCGCCAAGTTTCGTGCCAGAATAGGAGCTCGTTGCCCTGCTCTAAAGATCGAGCCCCCAGTCATACCGACGATGAGAAGCGTGGGTGTCCGGCCTCCCGGAGCCGGCAGCAGCCCTGAGAACGAGAGGTAAGTGGGCCGTGTCCTGCCTGTCTCGTAGTCAAAGACCCCAGCTCTGATAGCGACACCAGAAAGTGCGAGTGGATTGAGCAGGCAAAGTCGTTTTCAAATGACGTCCAGTCCATCTCCAAGTATTTTTCGCCTGACGCCAGAGTCAAGATTGCCATCATCGACAATGGGATCCAGCTCGGCGCCAGTGGCATCAACGTCGTGGACGGCAAATCGTTCTGGCGGTCTCCTAACGGCAAATTCAAGGATTTCTGGGTCGACCCGGGCACCCACGGCACCGACATGGCTAAGCACATTGTGAGCGTCTGTCCAATGGCGGAGTTGGTCATTGCCCGCGTGTTCGATGCGCCCGGAAGGGACGGAAGGCTCTGCCCTACCGCAGATTCGGTGGCCGATGTGAGTCACCAGCTGATCCGCTCAACCGAAGCGTTGTGATAGGCAGACGGGGCTAACGAGGGACTAGGCAATCCAATGGGCCGCAGAGCAAGGCGTCGACATCATGTCTGTCAGCCTCACAGTTAGGGCTGGCGATGCAACGCCCGAAGCGATCAAGAGGATCCGCGACGCAGTGGTTGCGGCATACATGGGCGGCGTCGCCGTCTTCTGCAGCGTGTCCGATGAGCGCCCCAAGACTGATGAACAGGTATTCCCGGAATGCCTCAAGGGCCAAGTCATCCCCATCGGCGCGGCCACGATTCAGGGCCACGCCCACCCTGCCATTGACGAGAACGCGGCATCGTTCCTCTTACCAGGCGTAGAAATCCCCAGCGGCGAAGGGGAGCTCAGGACGGGCAGCTCTATTGCCACCGCTCTCGCGGCCGGCCTGGGCGGCCTTTTGGTGTACGTTGCGAGGGGACTTTGTCCCCAACACCCACTTCTGCTACGGCCGGCGCGTGATGCACTAGAAAATGCAATGAAGCGCCTCTGTCGCGGTCCAAATGATAAGTACCTTGCTGCGTGGGAGGTGCTGTTGAGGCTGGACATGAAGACGCACGAGGCTGCTCTCGACTGCCTCCAGGGTCTATTGAGCGCCCTGGGGAATAAACAATGAGAATCCGGGCTGCCCGGAGACGGCTGGGCAGGTTTCAAGACGGCGGAGAACACGGTGGAGTTTTGCCGAGATTTTAGGTGTAACGTCATATTTTCAATGCTGCATCGTTTTGCGCTCTTCGTGATGTGGTGTGATAAATTTGGCAGGCGGGCAAGGCGGGGTAGAGAGAGGCTTGACGCGGCGGGACTTCTTCTGCTCCCATTGAGTGTGGTAGCCGTCTGCTGTTCGTTGCATGATGAAGGCTCCCTCGGCAAGTGTCTGATTATCACGCCACCTTTACCGGCCGGAATCGAGCCCTCAGCTTCAGGGTGTGGGACAGTTTCCGGTTTATCAGTCCTCCCCCCAGCATCCCTGGCCCCACCCAAGACCCTTGTCAAGGCTGACGCTTCGTAGAAATGGATGCCAAAGCAAATCTCATGGTCGGGATGGCGGAGGCGGGAGAGGGCACGCCTTCTCTCCCGCGCTTGGTCCCAATGCAGGATGAATATGGAGGCCAAAAATACTACGAGTAAGAGAACCCGATCCTTCAGCGACCGTGGACCGGCTAACGCATTGCAGTGTTGTTACCGTTGGCTTCCCAATGGGTATCATGGCCGGCCCGGGGCCTCAGAATTCTGACGAGCGGCCACGGTACCTGGGAGATGATCTTCCTCACTTAGTTCCGCAGGGGCGTCTTCTCCAATTTGACTTCTGCGCGGCCAGTTTGCAGGTTCGCGGTAGTTACGGCCGTGGTTTGGAAATGATGGCCTTAGAGCTTCTGCGCCAGCTAGGGAAGGCGCGCTCCAGTGTGGTAGGCAGCATCACGCGTCCTCGAATTGTGGAACCTCAACAGTCCAACAATACTGACTGGTACTGCAGAAGCGACCGATAACACTGATGGGCCATGGCTTAGGGGGGGTGTTGGTCAAAAAGGTTAGAGTCTGGCGAATGACGGTCCGGCTCATGTTTGAATGTCAGCTAATGTTTTATCCCCATTTCTTCCCCCGCTGTAGTGCTTGCTGATCGCAACCAGCCGAAAGGATTACTTCGACATTGCATTCAGGACTTCGACAATAGTATGCCCCCCCCCCCCCCCCCCCCCCCCCCCCCCCCTTCTCTCTCCACTCTCACCCCCCCCTCACTTCTCCACGCTCCCC
>Ga0247780_1001575_pt1 | contig 12230 bp, 11 predicted proteins | sample UWRJL079202R5_FD_179927 | JGI IMG/M metagenome (GOLD analysis project Ga0247780, IMG submission 179927) | Plant litter microbial communities from Arlington Agricultural Research Station in Wisconsin, United States - UWRJ-L079-202R-5 | ecosystem: Environmental > Terrestrial > Plant litter >... | reverse complement strand
AGACTCCACTGCCAACCTCGTATTCAGTCAGCCAACCTCGCTTCGCAGAAGCGAGTGTGGCCAATGCACTCCGTGCACTGGCCACCCTCACGGCTATAATAACACGGCTTCCACTCTCGAAGATAGAGAAAATAAATCACCTTCAACACACACTGCTTTCTAATGCCTTGACCCCTTTTGCTTTTTAACAACTACTGTAGGATTTAAAGCTTAAAAACAGTAAGAAACTCCTTAATAGGTACGGAAGGACATTTGTTAGAACCTTTAGCTATAAGTTATAAAGACCTTAGACTTAATAAGGAAGCTAAGCTTTTAAAGCTTCCAGTAAGCTCTACACGAAATTGCACACGTAACAGTACAGAGAATTAAAACGTCGTAAACTGGTAGCTTACAGGATAACTTACCCCTTATAACTAAAGGACTTACGCTTTATTATAGGTCTAGGGAAGGAGTTAAAGGGTAAAAAGCGATCTAGTATACTTTAAGGTCTCTTAAACCAGTTATATAGTAATATGTAATAGAAAAGCGTGTTTATAAGAATAAGTACTGTTGAGAAAGAAAGTTAGTAAAAAAAAAAAAATAATAAAAAGTTATAATACGTGTTGCAGTCCTTAAACTATAACTTATATTATAAAGACCCTTATAAGACTTAAACTTATAACTTCTCACTAGAGAAGGTAAGTGTGTTACTATTACGTTAAAGAGCCGTTTTGTTTATTAAAAGAAAGAAGTTATAAATTAAGTTAAAAGGAGGTTATTAGTTAAAGTAACCCGTTAAAGAAAGAACCGGCAAGTATTCTTACTAAGAAACCCCTTTAGTTAAAAGACTTACTAGCTTTAAGAGGAGTAATTAAGTAAGCCTCTTTCTGTTACTAAAAGTGAAAGATCTCTACCTTTTAGCTAAATATAGAAAAGGCCCGCTCCTTTATCTTATAACGTTACTTTTTAATCTAGTTAAGATAAGTAACAGCTTTGTAAAGCTCTTAGGCCTTTAGTTTTAAGTTCCGTATAACGTTATTATACTTAACGTTAAGATAATGCTTCTTAGAAAGAAGTTGTTAAAGGAAGATATTACTATAACTAAACACGTTACAGGAAGATAAGACCCCCGTTAGTAAATATTCCGAGTAACTGTTAGACTACGTAGTAATAAGATAAAAGAGTAATTTTAAAGAATAATAGTTATAAGGTAATATTTACAATCTAAAAGTTAAAATGAAGTTAATAAGGTTATAATAGCGGGAAATGCTGTTTTTCAAAGTGCGCTTTTATATATAGTTAATAAGTATCTTTACGTTAAAAAGAGAGAAAACTAACTTAATAATTCTTTATAAGAAAAGAATATTAAAGAGGGGGAATTATATAACAACCCTGTAAGCTGTCACTTAAGCTGGGGTAGCCTAACAGATCTCCCGTAGAAGGAACAGTACAGAAAGACAGTACATACAGTACTATATATTAAGTTAAAGATGTAAAGACCTGAAAGCCCTTATAACTAACTAACAGTTATTTAATCTTAATAAGAGTGCTTACTTACTAAGTGTCTGTAAGACTTTTAAGTAAAAGGTGTTTAACGATAAAGTGTTTAGTTCTATATTAAGTAATAAACTGTTAAGTAAAGTACGAAATACCTTTTAGTCAGTTAATATAGATAGTTATAATTATACCTATAACTACTGTAAAGGACTCTAATTCCTCACATTAGTATTTAATTGTTCATTTATATCTTACTATTCAGACTTACCTCTATACATTATAGTGATAACGACCTACATTAACATTAAACCCCCCGTCTAAGAGTGCTAGCTTAATAAACCGTCTTTGGAACGCCCTTTACCTGTTAGCGTCCTACTATACGTTCTGTCTTAACCTGCGCCAGTCCTCTTAAGGCCTGTGTTAGGTGCAGGTCGTAATAGTTAGATAATAAGACTGTTAAGATCTGGGATATAGTGACAGGTAAGTGTACGTAAACACTTAAGGTGTATAACCATTTAGTTAGCTCCATCACGTTCTTACTAGACTTAAAGCTTATAATATCCAGGTTAGATAATAAGACCGTTAAGATCTAAGATATAATAATAGGTAAGTATATACAGATACTTAAAAGGTATAACTATTACGTTACCTCTATCACGTTCTTACTAGACTTAAAGCTCATAATATTTAAGTTAGATAATAAGACCGTTAAGATCTGGGAGGTAGTAATAAGCACATACACACAAACGTTTAAAGGGTATAGCTGTTACGTTAGCTCCGTCACGTTCTCACTTAACTTAAAGCTTATAGTGTCTAGGTTAGGCGATAAGACTGTTAAGATCTAAGATATAGTGACGGGAAAGTGTATGTAAACACTTAAGGGGTATAACTGTTTAGTTAGTTCCGTTACATTCTCACCTAACTTAAAGCTCGTAATATCTAGGTTAGATAATAAGACCGTTAAGATTTAAGATATAGTAATAAGTAAATACATATAGACGCTTAAAAGGTATAATAATTAGGTTTACTCCATTACGTTCTTACTGGACTTAAAACTTGTAATGTCCAGGTCAGACGATAAAACCATTAAGATCTAAGAGGCGGTAACAGATAAGTATATACAGACACTTAAAGGGTATAGTAATTAGGTCTACTCCATTACATTCTTACTAAACTTAAAGCTTATAGCATTTAGGTTAGATAATAAGACCGTTAAGATTTAAAAGGTAGTAACAGGCACATACACACAGACACTTAAAGGGTATAACCGTTACGTTAACTCCGTTACGTTCTTACCTAACTTAAAGCTTATAGTGTCTAAGTCAGGCGATAAGACCGTTAAGATCTGGGATATAGTAACAGGCAAGTATACGCAGACGCTTAAGGGGTATAACCATTACGTTAGCTCCGTTACGTTCTTACCGGACTTAAAGCTTATAACGTCTAAGTCAGACGATAAGACCGTTAAGATCTAGGAGACGGTGACAGGCACATATACGAAAACGCTAGAAAATATAAGTTTCTCGTCTTTTATAACTTCCTGGTCAGGCGATGTGAGAAAAATAACCTAACAATATTATAGCGTATGCTCGGATAACAGGTGGATCACGAGGAGCTCAGAAAACTGGTTGTGGCTGCCTCCAGGATCCCGGCTAAAGTGTTCGGCCGTAACAGCATCAACGATTGCCATTAGCTGTACATCAGGACGTGTTCTAATAATTACGTTCCCGGCAGACAGCTAACGCTGATCTTTCTCTCTCTTTTTTCTATCACAGCGTGCCATAGGAGGGGTTTGGGGGGCTCCTTTAATTTATAAGACAGGGAGCCTACTTTCCGCCCACCTCTATTTCCGCCCATGTTAGGGCAGTCAGAGCTATCGAGGCAAGGCTGCGAAACTTCTGTATTGCAATTGACTACGATAGCGTACATGAGGAAGCAAAAGGAAGGTTTGCAAGGTAGGAGCCCTGAGTGCAGCCAAAGTGGTTGCGGCAGTGCACAGACCACTCGCCAAGCCTTTGGCAAGGGCTCTACCGAGCAAGTGTCAGGTGTTGGCAGGTGGCCAGCCAGGAGGCCAGCCAGCGCCGTGACAAAAGAGTATATACAACTAGCTGTAAGTAGGTGCGAGATATCGAGGTAAAAGCTAAGGCGGAACCATTCGCTTTCTGAAGACGGGGACCAGCGTAGCCATTTTTATGTATGGGACCAATTTTGGGCTCGCTCGGCTAGAGTTGAAGTGGTTGTGGATACTACAGCGCAGCCTTCCAGAAATGGCTCAGAGGGTGAGCAAGACTGAGCCAATCCTGAGCGGCCCTGAGCCGGCCCTGAGCCGGGGTGAGCGACGTCACGTGGGCGCGGTACGAAAAAGGAAATTTGGTGCCCCAGATTCGTCGCAGGAAACAGAGGATTCACACCGCTCTGATCAATTACGTCTTGTTTCCCACACTTCCGGAGAACAAAACGCCGATTTTCAGTCTCGTCAAGTATTTGTTTGAGAACACATTGCCTGGAAATGATCTCCGTTATCTGTTGACCAGATATTGCGCTATTTTGGTGCATGACTTGGAGAGATTCTCAGAGTGGCAGCTCCTCAAAAAGCAGATACCTGATCTAAGTGCTGTCATGTACACGGAGATGCTGCGATTGCTCTGAGCGTGGATGGATGGAAGGGGGCGACAAATTGCGACGATGGCTGATATGTATGGATTGGTAGGCACATGAGCTTGATAGGGTGTGCAGGTCTACAGCACTCAGGTTCTTTGATGAAACAGGAGCAGGGTCACAAATGTGTGAGCCTGAGAAGAATTTGCACTCATGTCTGGATTGATTTTATCAAAACAAGCCCGAATCTCTCAGGGCTTTATGTAGCATAGACTCCTTGACTGCAGCAAGAATGAATCTAATAGTCGACCGACTGGAAAGCTCCCCAACATGTGGATACACCCTTGTCCTGTCGCTGCACGTAGCGAGGAGTCTCTTGATCATGTAACTAATCGTGTCCCTAATATCGTTTTTCCCCACGAAGTCGCAGTGGGCCGCTGAGAATGGTTTCAGCTTCAGCTTCTCTCGGTACTCCTTGACGTTATGGAAGATGACGATTATCGAAGGGCGAGACTGTCGGAACGATGGCCTCTTGGAAATGCTGCGGAATTCTGAGACAAGCGAGGTAAGTGTCAGGTTCGATTCGTTTGGTTCTCCGTCCCAAAAATAGCGGTCGTATTCAGCCAGATCTACGGGGAATATCAAGCTTGTTGACTCCTCGACGAATTGGTCGACCATCTGTCTCGCTTTGGATCTTGACCGATTCACGTTGGTAGCATCGATTATGCTGACAGAGATCGGGTCGAAAATAAAGTTGAAGGTTCCGCGATGTGGAAGCCCCCTTCGATCGTTCCGGCTGATGGAGAACCGTCGGCAGTCGGCGGCGGTAGGGAGGTAGTCGTCTGCCACAGCGCGAGAAATAGCGTCGACAATTCTAGGGTGAGCAATGAGAGGTCAGTATGCACGAACTGCAGCTTTGTAAAGGCAAAGACTCACATCTTGTCGTATGCCTCCGGTCTCCCCTCTTCCAGAGACGCTTTTCGGCAACCGTCGAAAGACCAAAGGTTCAATATCAACTCTGCGCAGTCTCTATCCAAGGTATTGTCTGCGTTTTCCATCTTCTCTGCAATTGCACGCCGGTATGATGGCTCATCTTCGCCGAGACCAAGGAGCATGACCCATGCGAGCTTCTTGGCTTCAAGAAGGAGGTGCTTCCTAAAGAGATCCGGGTTGGCAGTACCGAGAGGGTCGAGATTCTCCGGTGCCCCTGATAAATCGCTCAGGGCCGCGAAGCTATCTGTCAACAGAAAATTGCCCTCATGGCTACCCGACATTATCAAGACCGAGCATTTGTTCCTTCGAGCAAAAGCATCAGTCTCGATCTGTCTGTCAATGAGTGCGGACCTCTTCCGCGCCTCTTGCACCTGTGGGTCGACATTGCTCTTCAGGAGCATGGGCCATGTCTTTGTTCTTGAGAGAGAAGGTACTGGGGTCTTGGGCTGTGGCTCGCCGTTGCTCCGATCTCTTCCCATCAAGCCTTTCAGGCGGAAAGGCTTGAGAAAAGACGTCCAAGGGGAACGGCGCCCTCCGCTGTCGCTAGGTGAGAGGCCCGAAGAGCTCTTTTCGAGCTGCCGGAACACCTCTCGCGATGCGACACTCTCTAACAGCGTCTCTCGACTTCGCAAATTGCTGCCACTGCGTATCAAGTTAGTGCTCTGTTAGAACCGCAGGTGACAGGATGAGACTAACGGTTGATTTGCTTCCAACACGCCCAAGATGATCCCCCAAGCTCTGCACAATGGCTCAACGACCACTTGGACGCGTCTCAAAATGTCGTCCCTGTCGCCGAGTTGCTGTCCCAACGTCGACTTAGCGTCTCTCACCGAATCTGCCAGTGACCCCCAGTCGCTCTCATAGCCCCAACCCCCTTCTGGCTCTGACAGGACGACCACAACATCCAATCTCTCGATCACGGCACCACAGCTCGAAACGCAAGAATCCAGGCGGCTCTGGAACCCTAGCCCACAGCACATCACAACCCCGGAAATGGTGTCGTCGTTATCGTTTCCTTCCGACTTGATACTGAGCCCAGCCAACAATCGCCGGATGCTCTCAATGCTGCTCTGAATCGAAGCGAGTCCATCAGCGACATTGGACACGGTCGCCACTAACTCGGCGTTCTCTTTTTGGGCTTCTTCACACAACCCCCGCAGAGAGGCGATTGTCCCGGTAAGCGAGTCGGTGAGCTGGTCCAACTCGGCAGTGGTGTCCATGGCTCGGGAATGCGGCATGGCGTTTCAACCGACAGGAGCCCACACATTCATCGATTCGCCGACGCAGCTGGCATGGCAGGTCACGACTCCGATGACTCCGAAGACTCCGCCGTCCCTCGGGGACGCAACAAGAAAAAGAACGGGGATCCAAGACGAAGAGAATTTTCTGGAACAAGCGAAACCGCGGCACGGCGCCCATTTAAAGACACGCGGGCTGCAGCACTCCCAGCCGGAGGCCAGGTCGTAATGCGGGATGCAACCACTCCGCTCCACGTGCGCCCTGGTCCTGCATCTGCATCGGTCACGCCGCCCAATCATGGCGCCGCTGGCTGAATCCAGGGGGCGTTTTTCAGGGCCGTTGATTGAGCCCGAATATCTCCATCTGCCGCCAATGTTCCGCCCACGGCCCGAAGGCGGAAATTCAATCCGAAGCCAGGGTGATCATCATGCCGTGTGCGTTCGGAATCGCGGCCGGGCGAGTATGCTTGGGAAATGGGTCGCAAGATGTTGCAAAAGGCATCCACGGCATCGTGATAGTGGTACGTGGATTTCTAGCGAATTTGCAAGGGCACGAAGCCTAGAGTGTCGCAGCACGAGAGCGGAGGTGGCACGGCTTGTCAGCCCCACATCCGAGCAAACGTCACCCCACCTATTTTTGCGCGGGCCAAATGCCATCACGATTTGACACTGGGCCGCTCTATTCTTCTCCCTGGCCAAATGCAAATTCCAGATGCAAAACACCTGCCGATGCGCCGTTCTATGGTATCAAACATGCAAACCCCAAAAAGATTATGCTCCCGTCGAGCTATGCAGCCATTTTCTGTTCCTGGGGCGCGTCCGCGATTTCCGAATCGACCCGACCAGGGCTCGCGTCCTCAGCGAGTCGATTGAGATAGCTCAAATATGTCTGCCACCCAACCGCGATGACGCCGGCGAAGAGCGACCTGTACTCGAGCGGGACAAAAGTGAACGAGAAGGCTGTCACAGCCGGCCAAACCTTGCAGCTATTGACATAGCTGACGGGCACCGTTCGCTTGATCCGCTCCCAGACCGCACCGAAGTCCTCGCCCGCGAGGGCGGCCTGCATCCCGAAGAAATATGTGTTGAAGATGGGCGTGAAGCACACCTGGTTGACAATAACCTTGGTCGCTAGCGATAGGAGGTGGGAGGAGTAGTTGAAGTTGTGCGATAACCAGACGAACCTATCGAGTCGAGTTCCGATCGTTAGCCCACGAAGCGGCGCTGCGTATCCCCTCTAACGGCAAGGGAGCAGAAAGCTTACCATTTGTAGCTCGGAATCGACGATATACCACCGATTATCAGCGACCTCACGGTTCGCATTGGGTCGTAGTCCCGCCCTCCCATCGACTGCGCCGAAACTACACCGCTCCTGTCAGCCATTGTCGCGTCTGCCTACCCCGGGGCACCAAACCCCTGGGGACACCTTGGCGAAGGCTGGAAAGGGTTGACCTACGGTCGGAGCAGAAGTATATCACAAGCGAGCTGCACAGCTGCGTCGTGAGTGGCCTTTTTCGCTGCGCGCGGCCATACGCCTCGGCCGCCCTTGTCAGGGGCCCCAGCCTCTGCCAGAAAGGAAGTGTTGGGATGTTATTCGGTGTCGGAATCTGGCCTTTCCCTGGCACAGACTTGCTCGTCGGAGGCGGATCGCTCTTCATCGAATGCGCCCGGCGACATCGGAGTTGGCGAAATCGGCTGGCATAGCGCCGCAGGACGTCGCGGTGTAGCGAAGGCAGAGGCATGGTCGGCACCGTTTAGCCCTTGGCGCCTCACCAGGGTCGGATATCACGGCAGCAACGTTGAAATCGTCGGCATCGGCGTTGCTGTTTTGTCGAGGGAACAAAAACAAAGACGGTCGGGAATAATGACTCGATGCCGGAACCTCGGTTTCCGCCGGCCCCTAGCGGGGTCTCCAATCGGGGAAGGCGTGCGAGAATTGTCGGCAATTTTGCCGCCGGTCGGGGTCGACAGGGGATTGCCGACAATTGCGACATTGCCGCTCTGAATGAGCATGCGATTCCGCAGTTTTACCGCCATGTTCCGCTCACACCTTGGCACGCACCCGTCTGCCACCAGCAATGACTCGGCGGGATGAGCGGTGTGTTCCCGGAGAGTTAGGGTGTCCTGCGAAGATGCACGTTCATAAAATAACCCCTGTCCACACTGAAGCTGCAGGCTGGTGGCCTCGTAAATTCTCAAACCAACACTGGTGTCGTTTCTAGGCCCTGGAATTACCCACCCAAGGGCACCCATGGATTTTTGTGGGTACCCACTACCCACCTATAGGTAGTGTGGGTGGGTAGTGAAAACCCATGGGTTATGTGGGTAAGTAAGTGCCTACTGCGTGTAGAAGTCAAGACCTGTCCTATAGGGAGTTTGCTCGTCTAGCTCCATCCATCATGCTTCCCTAGCAAAGGTTGCGGAAATCCTCTGCTTGGGTCCGGGGCGCGGATGAGTTTGGTCTCGGACTCCTCATCGGCGTACCTTCCGGTAGCCAAGATGGGCCGGTCGGAGTCAAGCTGCGACAGGGGTGGGCGCACCCAGCTGAGAGAGGGGCAGAGGCCTGGCCCGGCCTCGGGCGGCTCTCGCGTGTAGCCCGGTCAAGTGATGGGATGGGGAGCGTCGTATGGCAGGGGGTCGTCTCGGCGCTTGTTGGTCCAGACCATAAGGGTGTCGTACAAGGCTAAGATGTTGGCATCTAGCTCGACATCAGCATGTCGGACCCATAACTCTCGATTCATGAGCCGTCTCCCCATCTCATTTCTCTCGCCGAGGCTGCGAGGGTATAGGGAGGTGTCTCTGACAATGCGGCAGGCGACGGCCAGGGTGGCATGCTCAACATCGCTCTGGGCCGCCTCTTGCATGCCCCCTCGGCTGAGAGCTGGCAATGGTGTCGCAACGCTGGGGCATATCGTCCTACCTTTACCGCCAGTCCGCCATGCCATGGTATGTCCAGCGGAGCCAAGATCAAGCAGCACAATGTCGTTATGCAGGATGCCGCACTGCAAATTGAGAAAGTCGACAGCTCCCATCAGCTCGTAGAGCCATTTCTGCAGGAAAGACCACGGAGCCTGCTGATGCGACAAGGTGTAGCCGCTCATAAAGGGCATAGTGAAGCCGACAACACCAAGACCGCTGATCTCTTCCACCACGAGAGAAAGCAGCGACACGACGTTGGGGTGTGGCGGGAGCCGCCCAAGAGCCTGCATATCTGTCCAGAGACCACCACCGACCACGTCGCGGTTAAAGGGAAATTTAAAGGTGGCTAGCTTCCTCTTGCCCGAAGATAGGTCCATGTAGGACACCTTGTCGATCCCGTGTGCCATGCGCTTAACCACGGTGAGCTTCGATCGGTAGATGACAGGGATCTCGGGCTAGCGTGACGGAAGGCCGTATTCCGCAACCGACGGAAAGTACGGCTAGCCAAAAGGAACAATTTGCTCGTCGGTTGTGGTGTGTAGTATCTCTCCCGACTCGGAAATCCAGACGCCCCGGATTTCGGGAGCAAGGTTGGCCCTCATCCGGGGCGAAAAAAGCGCCAAGAGCTTGTTGGACATGTCCTTCTCTTCGTCGTCCCTCAGCCCAGGAAGCTCAGTATTGTCATTGTCATCGTCACCGTGCTCAAGCGTTATGTTAAGAAAGCTGAGGGTGTCGGCATCTCTGAAAGTCACCGAAGTGATACCTGGCTGGTGGCTTTGAGCAATGTTCATAAAGGTGAGGGCAGGTGCCGCTGGTTCGCGTTTGACTGTCATGGTGGCGGGCGGAGCGAGAGAAAAGTGTCGTGTAGGAACTTTGAGAGCAGGTGAAAAGAAGGGGACAGGAGGGGACAGGAGGGGAGGACAAAGGAGGGCAGCGGGTGGGCCCATAAGTAATTCCCCTATTCCGGCACCGGGCCACAATTTTCTTTTTTGTCACTCGTCACAAAACCCTCTGGCGATACAGCCCGCCGCGCCAGTTCCCAGAGAGAGGTAAATATCCATCTTTGTAGGGCCTAATTACGTACATGGTAGAGAGGGTGTCCGAACATCCCATCTCTAGCCGTTCAGGTAAGATCTAGCAGCTTCCTTCTACCTGACGGCCTAGGAGACAGGCTCTCGTGAGTCCTGCTCAGCTTATGATGGGCAAGACCTCCTCCTACCTCTAAAAATGAGAAGTGAGTTTGAGAATCGTCTCTTCATTACTAGCTACCTGGGTATCTTTGTATCATCGCTCCGTTTGCCACCATATCATCGTCTCCCAGATTGTAGCTGGTGCTTTTCATGGATGAGGCGCATCGGAAGCCTCGAGCGTGCGCGCAACGAACGGAGAAGCTTTGCACAGGTCAGTTTCATGAATACCACAACTTTGATGAAGGGACAACATACTATTTGGTCATATAGATTCCAAGGTATGTGGAATTGAATTGGAAGCCAATAAAGATTGGTACAAGCTGGTTAGGGTTAGCGGTGACCATTTTCACAGAATGTACTGACGACTCAAAGGCTCAAAGTGCCCAGCGGGTGCAAGGGCCAGATAGGGCAACAAAGGCTTTCAAGAGAGGGAAGAAAAGAAGAGTATTTTACGAGGAACATCTCTTTGCATTTAAAAAGGGCCCAGATCTTGCGGAACTCCTCCTTGAAAGAAGCCTTTTTCTTTGCGGCAGCGGCACTTCGGAGCTTTCGCCGTTGGGCTTGATGACTTTTTCGGGCGGCGAGATGAGGAGGGCCAGGGGAAGACCCAAGCACTGCAGCGCAATCAAGACAAGATATGTCGAATAGCCAACCTTGCCGCGGTTCTGGGACTGGACGTTGAGAGAGAGCTGGATCGAGGAGCCGATAAGTTGGCCAAGCTCACGCAAACCGAGCCAGATGCCAGTGAATTTGCCACGGTTGCGGATGTCTGCGTATCCGAGAGCGATACCCTCCGATGCCCAGAGCGCAGAGGCTGCAAGACCGCAGGTTGCGCCGCCAAGGAGGACGAACCACTCGACACCATAACGGTTGTTGACATACAGCGAAGCCGAGTAGGGCGCGTAGCCCAGAGTGCCGAGAATTAGGACCGTCTTGATGCCAATTTTGTTTGCCACAGTTCCGAAAAGCGAGCAGCCAAACACCATGATACTGGCCGTGGTGTTAGCCACCTTGTTGGACGTCCAATATGGATGGGTATTACTCACCCAAAAGTCAACGAATTTGCGCCGTTGACGAGGTACGGCTCCTGCTGCCCACCGGCTAGAGAAGCATCCGGAGTTTATCGAAGAGCTGGGGAAGGAGGTGAGGGAGGCAATCTGCGTATGAGAAAGCGGAAGCTGACCGCTCTACACAGGGCGTCAAGTACACGCTCTTCCACCCCAATGGGCCCCGAGACCAAACCTCATCGGCGGGTACAACGGTGCTTCAAGCGTATGGCCAAGACGTATTGGATACCGATGATACCGAGACTGCCCGCCAGAAGATTGAAAAGGGTGTCTAGAGGCTGCCCAACACCACATGGCGATGGGAAAATCAGTCCGAGGAGAACCCGCTGGGTGATCTGCGTGTGTTACGGGTGGTACCAGGCATGAATGTCCAGTTCTGGCTGCTCTTTGTGTTTCACCACCTAGAACTTCATGGACAATTCCTCCAGCCTTGCGCTTAGGAATGCTTATATCCATTGCTTGATCCTGGGTTTTAGGAGATGCCTATGCTAGTGCGCGTCGTTAGGAGATTGAAGGGTATTTCGTACATCGAGAACCTTAGTGTCACACGCTGAACGCCCCTGAACACCCGCCTTGCTTTAAAACACCCAATTCCGCTGCTAATTTTTGATCCATTGAAGCATATAGAGTGTATGTGCATGGCAGGATTGTGGTTGTTGATCGATAACAAGCTTGGCTTGGCTGAAGACCCTCTCGCACTCATATGTAGTCGGTGGGATAGATAGGATATATAAGGCTGTTGCTAGGGG
>Ga0247780_1001574_pt1 | contig 12237 bp, 7 predicted proteins | sample UWRJL079202R5_FD_179927 | JGI IMG/M metagenome (GOLD analysis project Ga0247780, IMG submission 179927) | Plant litter microbial communities from Arlington Agricultural Research Station in Wisconsin, United States - UWRJ-L079-202R-5 | ecosystem: Environmental > Terrestrial > Plant litter >... | reverse complement strand
CCGACCAGTCCTAGGTCGAGTTGAATTTCCTTATCAGTTTTGACTGAATTTCCCATAGTAATTTTTTTTTTTGGACCACCCTTACAACAAATTGTCCTCCGGACAGGATAAGACTAAATTACAGTAATATCCTTTTACTCTTAAATCCGTTAATAATCCTCTCACTTTTACTATTCTTTAGCTTTTCCGTTAAGATGTAACAAGTACGTTACGACTGGGCAGTTATTAAGTACCCCTTTTCACTAACACGTAACGGGAACCTAGTTAACTATAATAACCTTCCGCTTATTACCAGACTTTTTTATTAAGGAGTAAGAGACCTAGTAATAAGCTGGTTCTAACTCTATCCTTATAACAGCGTAATCCTGTCTTTATACGCTTAAGAAATGGTTATAAAGGGCTTTAAGTTTATTATACTAATTAAGGGTGTAGTTATTATATATATAGTTAATTTACAGTATATCCTTATAATTAAGGTAGTTGATATTAACTGTAGGTATTATAGTTATAAAATATAAAATAAGTAAAGTAATACCTTATTTCTTTTCTTCTTCCACTTACCTTTAAGTTTATTATTTCTCCCAAACCTCTTCCTAAAACTTAAGTAATAATAACCTAGCTTATTCTTCCACAAAATAGTCTTCCTTAACAAGTCGGTATTTAAGTTAATTAGTAAAGCGAACTTTATTATAAAGTTGTAACCTAATTTCCACTGCTTTATCTTTAGACGTTATAGTAAAGCTTTCAACTTACAGGTCTTTTATTTTATTTACCAGCTTTTAATATCTTTCCTTTAATTCCTAAACTCTCTACTAATATACTTACTTTATACCTTCTTAAGGGACCCTTAAGGTACTAATCTAAGGCACACTGTCTTTAATGCAGGGTAATTATCTAAGCTATCCTTCTTTTAAGGAGATAAAGGTGCTGATTTACTTAACGTATTTAAAGTATTTAAAAGTTTTAAGGGGTACTGTTAAGAAGAACTTTCGTTTTTCTAACTTAACTCTTTTTACTTACTTTTTCTTACCTTTTAGGGTTTATTTCACTATTTAAGTAACCTAAAAGGCTAACTTTTTAACTTCCTTTACTATCTTAGTAAGGTTTAAGTTAAGGTCCTTCTTAGACTTCCTTAATTCCTAAGTTTATAAGGTAAGACTTTTAAAACTTATAATAGCTAATTAGAACATTTCTTCTTAAAGTTAGTCTTCTGTGACTTACACCTTTAGTAATTTTAAATTTCCACCTTAAAGTCGGTTTATAACAACCTACACCTCCGTAACTAACTCTTCTAATACACCTTTAAGGACTAGGTACATTATATCTTAAGGTTCTTCCTCTTCTTCCTCGTCTCCTAAATTACACTTATTTATTTAAATACAGTCTTTTTCGTTACTTACTATCCTAATATAAACATCTCTTAAGTTAAACTTAACGTACTTCCCTCCTTTTAAGATAGGTTTCTAACTAACTTATTTTAACAACAGGCATTACTGTACTATATAGCTTTTTTTATTATAATTAAAGCATTAAACTTAAGATAAGTCTTTAAACTGTTTCTACTACTGTTATTATTAAAGTTTATTACAGTTAAGTTAATTCTAATAGTTCACTATACCGATATCTATTAGCCTAGGGTAGTAACCTGTTACAGTTAACTAGTTTCCCTTTTTTAATTTGTTTAACTAATAAGGAGTCCGTTCTTTCTAAAAGTTCTTTTAGTAATGGTGATAATAATACTGGTTATCAGCTTTAATAGCTATCTTAACCAGCTTTTAAAGGTAATTTAATCAGTCTTCCCAGTAAAGGTCTCTTATAACGTGCTCCTTTAAACCACTTTAAAATAGCATTACTAGAGCTTCTTAGCTAAGTTTAATTTTTACCACCTCTAACTTAAAGCGCGTAGAGAACTTAAGGATTAAGGATATCTGCCTTAAAGTTATAAAACATTATTTAGCCTGCTTTAAGGCGTTTAGTTTTCCAAACTTAGTCTGGAGTTAATTAATAAACACATTAAAGTCGTTAAAAAGGGCTTAAGTCTCAGGAGCTTCCTTTTATACTCTATTTATAAAAAGGTTGTTAATTATTCTCATATAAGGTTTATACTAATAAACAGCCACTCCGTCCAGTAAAACTCTTACAAACCTAACCTTTCCTTCTTCTTTAAAGAACTGCTTGTTATAGTAAGTGATATAGCTCTAGAGCTAGGCTACCCAAGACTCTAGTTACATAAAGTCTCCCTTAAAACGTAACGGTAAGGGGAGCTTCACTTATTTTTTCTATAAGCCTTTAAGGTCGTTATTCTCTAACTTAATAACGTTAAATTAAGCTTAAAGTTTCCTAATAAGATTAATACAGCTTTTAATATCTCTAGGGAAAGCTTTATGAAGTTCCTTAACCAGTCCCTGTTAGTTAAGGTTTAACTTTTTAAAGTGTGCAGCTAACTTATTAACTGTAAGGAGTTAAGGCTAGGTTTACGCCTTTTTAGGCTCTTTACCTTTACTAGAAGTTGATATGTTAGTGATAGGAAGGAAGTAGTGTCTGGAAATTTAATAAATAGCGTTTAAAACTAAGACGCTAATATTATATTATAACCTGCATTTAACATAAGCCTTAAGAGGACTAATATAAGTTAAAATAAAACGTATAGTAAGATGTTAATAGGTAAGGGGCGTTCCGAAGACGGCTTATTAAGCTAGCACTCCTAAATAGGGGATTTAATGTTATTATAGGTTGTTGTCACTATAATACACAGAGGTGAGTCTGAATAGTAAGATATAAATGAATAATTGAATATTAATATAAGGAACTAAAGTCCCTTACAGTAGTTATGGGCATAACTATAACTATCTATACTAACTATCTAAAGGTACTTTATACCTCACTTAGTGGCTTGTTACTTAGTGAAGAGCTAAGCAACCTGCTACTAAGCACTTCCTGCTTAAAGGTCTTACAGTTACTCAGTAAGTAAGCACCCCTGCTAAGACTGAGCAGTTACTGGTTAGTCGTAGGGGCTTTAGGTCTTTACACCCCTAGCCCAGTGCGCAGTACCGTGTGTACTGTCTTTCTGCACTATTCCTTCTGCGGGAGATCTGTCGGGCCGCTCCGGCCCAAGTGACGGCCTGCAGGGTCGTTATAGTAATGTCACGTGTGTGAGGTATGAAAAAGGAAATTTCGTATGCTTAAATTCGTCTCAGATAATCAAGCTGTTATATAAGACGAATCTAAGCATATAACATTTCCTTTTTCGTTCGTAATCCTAAGCTGGGGTGAGCTAGGGTGAGCTGTGGCTGGTTTGTCTTAAGCTTTCCTTAAATCTTCCTTAAGCTGGGGTGATCCCGTATGCTGCTGCCGCATAGCCTTAAAGGCCCCTTTTTAGTCCCCTTAGCTAAAATTCCTATTGATGGAAAGTAGACGACGTGTAATCTGTAAGGATAGCTTCTAGGTAACAATTCTAATTACGATATATACGTGTACTGGGTATATATATGTGACTTGAGCTGGAAGCTTGATTGTTAAAGCTGAGTAATAAATGCCTTATAAAACTCCTAAAATAAATTAAAAGGATATAATTAATAAACTAGTGTAATAGCGTAACAGGGAAGAAACCACAAAGAGAACGACACCTACAGAACGTTGTTGTCGGCCTGAAAGGCCGACTCCCAGACTACTAGTCCTCCGATCAGAGGGACATAAATGTAACTGACGTAGAAAAACAGATACGTACCTAGTATAGAATAAAACCTAATATGTAACGGTGCCTAGTATGGAACGGACCCTAGTATGGAATAATAAAGGAAACGCGACCGTGGATCAGGTTATCTTCCTTCGATTGAAGGGCCAGAATTTCACTGGGCTTTTAATGGGAGGTCTTTATGGTGAAAATCGTCAGATCGATTGTTGATTGAAAGAAGCACGGTTTAAAGAACCGCGCGGCGTGGCCCCTTTTTGACAGTGGCAAGCGCCAGAGAACGCATCGCTACGTACATAAACGGTTACAGTAATATTACATACAGAGCCTAAAATGAACGACAGGGTTGGCCTGAACAAACGCCCCTAGTCATTAAAATAATTTTACACTTATACTATTACTATATTATGCCGAGAAGGATACGGTACCGATAGAGTCGCTAATGATAATAATAACATCACCTGTCTGTGCTTGTATTATAATTTATTTTCTATTATTAGGGATATATAAGTTGTCTTGTTAAATTTTCGATTTTTGCTCCAGAGATGCTAGAGAATTTAGTGGCTTTAATAAGTAAATTTGTAAGAAAATTCTAATCTTAATAGAGTTCCTGACCTTCTTAGCACTTAGGTACGGATAGGTTTCCTATGTATGTACTTTATTCTGCTGGTAGAAAATTATGTAGTGTTTAACTTGCGTTCTTCTGTATTTTGTACTGTTTCTACCAGCAGAATATAAGACTGAGTTCTTGGCTATAAGCCCACACTTTGTCCCCTCTTATTGCATCTTTTCTGCCGGTAGAATTTACTGCCCCTAGCGACTAAGTTCTCCACTGTTACTGTGTGCTGTTGGCAGAAATTTACTGCCTAGCGTGAGCGACCTAGTTCTCGGCTATGAGCCTATATTTAGTTCCCGTCACGAATCTAGGGCCACGCGGTCCTAAATTTTAGCTTCAGAATATACCAGTACATGCCACGGGATGGCAAAAATATCCCAGCTTAATATTTGGGATAGTACATGATATCCCAGCTTGGAATTCGGGATAGTACATTTTATCCAAGCTTAAATTTAGGATATTACATAATATACCAGCACCTATAAGATATCCCACAGTATACCAGTACATAACGAGATGTCCTGAATATACTAGTACTGTTGAAGCTGGGAGCCTGACGTGGAGCCCCGGGCCTTTAAGTAAGCTGGAGTGAGCTAAGGCTGATTTATTCTAAGTTTCCCCTGATTCTTCTCTAGCTGAGGTATTATCGGTTTTTAGGATGGACTTTCAGGCACAGTTTGCTCATGTGGTGGCATGGATTTTGACTCGGCAAGAAAATTAAATAAACAAGAATGGCCCCACGTGAATTGAGGGCCTCTTTGCGTTAGCTGTGTGCTAGCCACGGTGCTGCCAGTGCCACGAAGCGAAAACCAACCTCCAAGGCCCAATACAAACACACGGTTGGAAATGCAGTGTCCTCTCACTGAGCAGAGCGGCGCTGACATTTTCCACGTGTTCACCGCTTTGGTCTCCAGTAAACATGCAACCATCCTCCAGCCGGGCATGGCAGTACCTGATCAAAAATAGTGTGGGTGGTATATCAAACAGGTTAGCCAACTCGCGTTTCTGCGTTCTAAGGGTCAGCTTCGCTGCCCGTTTATACAAACGTTATTTTCTGCCATACTGTTACGTGTTCTCCGATGAGAAGGGCTAGTTCAACTCAGTCGTGCTGCAGCTAACAACAACTCCATAAACGCCACTCCACTCTCCAACATATTCGCCCTATGCTCCTCTCCCGTAGGATAAAACTGACATTCCGACTGCTCATTAAACACGCCGTACTCAATCCCAAGTCCCTTGATGATCTTCCTCCTCTTCTCCGGCTGCGCGAGAGCTCTCCATCTCCCATGATCCAACGAACAGCCGCTTGTCGGATACAGATGTGCCGCCTGGATCGCCCGATAATTCCTTCCCAGCACATCTATCATAGATCCTGCCATTCTTGCCGCCGTAATACTCAGCACGTCCCATTCCCCCGGATCAATGTACTCCTTGTACGGAAAGGTACTATTATCGGGGACAACCCCTCTCTTCCCATCGTACTCTTTATTCCCAACACTCATGCTGGCATCTTTGGCTTGATTTGAATCATGGCACCACCCATGTATCACAACCCCCAAGGGCGAGTGAAGATCCGCAAACCACCCCAGATTAGGGTGCGTCTCCATCGTCCAATCTATGTTTCTCGCCTCGGCCTCCGAGAGCGGCACCGTCCCGCGAAATAACTCTGTTGAAGGATCGTCCGAAGCATAGGGGAACCCTGGAGCCAGGTACTTGGTAAAGTTCCAGACAGGATCAAAGTTCCGATTCAAATCGATGCCGATGCTATCGGGATCGCCTGGTTTCGCGCTGGTGGCATTTCGGTTCTTGCGCCAGCAGAGGTTGGTCCCGTGATCGTAGGCCACGCCGTCAGGATTCACAAGCGGGAGAATGACGATGCCGAGATCGAGGACCCTGGCTACCTCAGCGGGAGTGTAGAATACACCGGCGTATTGGAGACCTTTGGATTCGCGGTGTGCCCAGAGGAGATCGGATGCGAAGTTGATCAGATGGTCTGGGCCGCCGCGTTCGCGGGCGTGGATGCCGGCTTCGAGCAGAATTGTATAGGTATTGTTATTGCCATCAAGTGATTGTTGACCGTCTTCTCTTTTACCTCCTAGCTTGAAGCCGAACATTGTGTTGTTCTCATAGGTTTTGTAAGGGGCGGTGAAATAGGGAAGACGAAATGCCTTGACCAGTCCAAGGACAGCCGACTTAATCTCGAGCACGTTGTAGACGGTAGAAAAATTAGCGGAAGAGTTAGAGCCAATACCGCGGGGTGCAATGGATCCGCCATTAAATCGGTCGCCGGTTCCGATGGGGATGGACGTTTGATTGGTTTGCCGACGGTTGAGCGGTTGCGTACGACTGATAACATGGCCTCCCTGCTGCTCGACCTCTAGCAGGCACGCGGAGGTCAGCAGCAAGTAAAGAAGGGGTAGAAAGAGGATGGAGAATTCCATTGTGCTTCTAGCCAAACGAGGGACACGAAACGGCAGCGAGGGTCTATCCTGGAGGGTTAACACTGTTGTGATATGCCCCATGATTTCCTTTATATCGCTTTCGTGGGGGACTTGAGGTGGTTCGGCCTCGAGATCATCCGGCTGACAGGGCAATTGGGCAGTCTGCGTGTTTCCAGCATTTCACTTGCGCCCTTTCGCTTCAATTTTGTATACTCAGCCGTGTCTACATACGCTCAAACAGGATAAGATCGACGTACCCGCATGTTTCGCAAGCCTATGGCGCATCCAAGCTCTTTTTTCGTTTTCAAGGAGGCCACACATTATCGACAGCGAAGAGTCCTAGATATTGCTTACTGTGATCCCCATCATCACTTCATTAGGCATATCAAGGGCCTCTGAAAACCCCACTGCGAATGAGAGACCACACCGTCTCTCCCCGGAGCCAAACTCCTCCACGTTCACACACCACGCTTATCCGCGCTACCGAAGAAACCGCCTAAACTGCCTATACATGTATCTGCGCCCCCTATCAAGCACACCGAGATTTGGATGGACCAGTAAGGCTGCCGTTTGACGCCGTGCGAGGTCTGCGCCTGGTCGTCGACGTGATTGAAGACGGTGAGGTTTTGGCAGCGACTTGGCCGACGCCAGAACGTCCATGTATACCAACTTGTTCTCCGGCAAACTTCATCTATTACCCTCTCGAATGCCGTTTTTATCCGACTCCGGGTCCGTTGGTCTCGGTCCTTCGAACGCCGAATGTGGCGATCTGGTCTGCATCTTTAGCGGCGGACGAGTTCCCTATGTTATGAGAATGTCTATTTGCACTATGACCCCGCACCACGCCATACATAACCCTAACCCCCGCCCGCGTTCAAATGCCCAGTCGCATCCACGGATCCGTGGTCGCAAATGCGACCGCGATTCAATTAAACACTCGCAATTGATCGATCGAACAGGGCCTAAATCACTCGATTCTGAAATAAAATTACAGTTGACTACTAACTATTACTCGCTGAATAAGCAGCTCCTGCGTCACCTGACCGCTGGAACGCGTGGTTTGGCCACTACCTCGTGTGTTCTTCGTGATGCCTGTAGTTAACGATGCCTTACTGGATCCAGAGGCCTTTCTCGCTCTGCCTCTCGTTCTACCTCTGACCTTGCCACTATTCACAGGCGTGGTAACGGCTTGACCACCCCTTACGGCCGTGGTTTGGCTACCCTTTAGAGTAACCCCCTCCCACTGGGAGGCCTTACGCTGTATAGAAGGCCGTACGCCTCCACGAGCACCACCACGAGCACGTCCCTTACGGTTGCTTCCTCCGTCTCTGGTTGGCTGGCTAGCAGGTTTGGGGTCCTTGAAGATAGTATCATCATCGACATCGACCTCGGGATCGGTTTGCATCGCGCTATCGCGCGGTGGGCTGTTTTCGGCAATCTGAACGCTTAATTAGCCCCGGAAATCGTGCGCCGAATGATTACTTACCCTTAAGCGCAATAATTGCAGTGCGCGCGACTGTGGAATGGCGATGGTTTGGTTATGTTGGGGGAGCAAAGTTATGGCAGAATGGAAAGAATTTCATACCATAATGCGACCGTGGATGCGACTGGGCATTTGAACGCGGGCGGGGGTTAGGGTTATGTATAGCAACGTGCGGGGTCATAGTGCAAATAGACATTCTCTAAATTTTTGGAGTACCTTATGAAATCGTGTCTGCTATATCAGGGGTGATCAGTGAGTTAGGGGGCATCTGGTAACTGGAAGACATCGGGGCCTAGACACCGAATTTAAGGATTTTGGGGAGAAGAGTGCGGCGAACGGGGTGACAGTCCTCGACTGCCTAAGGCATCAATGGTAACCGACGTGGAATCTGGCCATCGGCGCCAGCTACGAAGCAGGCCGCGAGCTCTGGCCTATGGGCTGCTCTTCCAACGCACAGTCGCCGTATTGTTCTGCCCCTTAGCCCCCGCCCCTGATCCTCGAGCACCGGGCTCTAGCTCGGCATGGAACTCAAGATAGGATAACGTCCCGTCAGTCTGTCCACCACAAGCGACAGCGCCCCGAAGGCATATCGCATTGTTACCAAGTAGGTATGGGCGGGTTGCCTGAGGTGGCTACCAGTCAGTGGCCCAGTCTCCCAACAGAACGATGATCTGCAACGATTGGACATGCAGTGAGCCCCATCATCCCGTGATCAAACACCCAAAATCTGCACCCGCCAGACCTGAATGCTTCGCTCTTTTTTTCTTGTCAACCGCCGAGACGGCCAAAAACTAGCAACCACCACTGAGATGGAGCCAAGCACACCCCGTCCGTCTGATGAGTACGCCCAGGTCGTATGGGCAGCCCACATCTTGTCGTACCTGAATCCGTACACCACTATCGCAGGTGCATCGCTGCCTGATGCCCCGCAGGACGCCGAATCCGGGCCAAGCGGGGGCAACAGCGACAGCGATAGCGATGACGACCTTGACAACGAGTCCGACACAGCTGATACTACCAACCATACCGCAACGTTTCTCGGAGCGTACGACAAGCCAATCCGAGAAAAGTTCCTCAATTGCATCGCCGAGTTGCTCTCTCACACTAAGGGCGGAAAGCACGTCACAGCCACCGCGCTCCGGGAGAGAGAGGACTGCGTCGAGGTCGACATTGCGCGCAACAGTTTATTTGAAGCAGCGGACGATGGGTACCTTGCATCTTTGTCGTCGTTCCTTCGAAGATACGGTACCGCGAGACCGCCACTCAAAGGAATTTCATCTGCTGACATTTTCTCGGAACCAGACGGCGCTACCGATCATCCGAACGACTGCTGCTTTTACCCTTTGCTTGAGGCGACTGCGACGTACAACGAGAAGAGACTGGATGTCTGGGTTCAGGACTTGGCCAAACTGCTGGGGCCGGATATCAACCATACGCCGCCAGTTGCGACACCCCTAGGCCCCGAGACCTCGAATCTTGGATGTTCGTGCTGTAAGCACGTATCGATTCCTATCCTAGAAGCAGTGAAAAGGCTCGTGGGGGAGATACGTGCTGCCTCTAAGAAACGCAAAACGAATACACTCAGTGTCATCCAGCTCGCAGCCGTTGTTGTCCAGTCTCTTGACACTGCCGTGGAGCTCAAACGAATAGCCCCCAGCGTCAATATCAGCAAGGCCCTGCGACTCTTTCGTCTGATAGCGAGGCCGCTGGTCAATCTGCGAACACTGGCTCGCATTGCAGGCCTCCTCCCTGCCTTCCGGAAGGCAATCTTCATCAAGGTCGGGACACCAGGCCCAACACAACTCAGCCGCCAGCAAATACCGAGTCTAGCAAAGGCATGGAAGCGTTTGGATATCACCCCTGGCGGTGACCCTCCTGCAGCACTCTTGAGCAAGGGAGCTTCTTTTAAGAGGGATTGCTCCCGATCCTTCCCTGTCCACTGCGAGGTCCAGCTCTTGCTCAGGTATGAGAACGACGCAAGTCTGATACCGTCGCTGCGCTACTTCGGGTGCAGCAAGAAGGCTTGCTTGCTTTGCTACCAAATGCTGTGCTTATCACCACTTCAGCCCCGAGTCCGCGGTCAACATGGTGTTTGCCACCCGCTATGGGGCGTTGGACCCAACCACTCAGAAGAACTCCGTAGCCGACTTCGGGAACTGTGCGACGTCCTGAAAGAGAGGATTACCCATCATATTCGCAGCCAAAACCGGGTCGCACCCGTATTAGTGCCGCAGTCGACAGCCGCATCGGATCTCGGAACCGTCGACATGGTAGAGCTCCGACGGCAATTGGCCCGTAGGCAGTTGGTGGACAAAAACAATGCTGAGATGCGGGAAAGGATACAGATCCTGTGAGAAAGTCTCGCGGAAGAGACCGTTGCGCGTTGGCTGACAATGCAGCAGGCTAGATCCTCGATCGACGCGGACCCTTACGACCCCGTACCAAGACGGGCTCATGTGCATCATGTGCCAGACCGAAAATTCCATGCGATGCCGGCGATGCCTGTCGGTGGCATACTGCTCCAAGCAATGCCAGTCGATCGACTGGCCGGCCCATCGGCTGCTTTGCGCGTCGTATCTCCGCTTCATGAAAACCCGGCCATCTGCGATCCACAGAGCGGGTATCTGGTTCCCGCGAGACACGGAAGCTCCGCAGCTGGTCTGGGCGCCGATAAAAACATACGACGGTGGTGGCAGCGATGGCGGAGACGAGTACTATCCCGCCTTCGAGTCGTTCCTCGGATCGACCGACAGGCCGCTGCTGTACACAATCCCCATCACAAGAAACGAAAGAAGAGGCGTCAACCTGCCCCACTACATCAGCGTCTACTACAGGGACTGGGACGAGTTTCCCAACAGATCATCACATCACGCCGTCGGCATATGCCACGGCATGACGTCCGTCCTCGGCCAGTGGAACGGCGACCTCGTGGCGATTTCTGGGCGAGAGTACGCCGCGCCGTTCGACACTCTAGACGTCACACTCGCCGATTTCCGCCATGTCCTAGACTACTTCAGCACTCACGGGGACCAGACGGTACGGGAAACGCCCACCGCTACCTCTGTACAGGCGGTAAGGATCAGCTGCGAGCTCGAACGAAAGCTTCGCGGTCATGAGGTCTTTTCCGAGGTGTCAGTCCAGAACCGCTTCTGGGGTAGCAGCACACGCTCGCCCTTGGCCGAGATGCTCGGTGTCCCGCTGAGGATATACACGTCTGATCGAGAGAATATCGAGTACGGAGAAGCGGATCTCCTCGACGATGTGCTAGGCGGTGGCTTGCACAACGTGTATGCTACAGTCCTCGACACCAGCCTCGACAGCTCGAGGGAGAGCTGGGGCAAGTCGTCGAAGGTCTTTGAGGGCGAGGTGATCATTTTGGGGGACAACGGCGAGGAGCTGAGTCTCGACGTGGTTGCCCATCTCTGCCGATATTGCGTCGAGGTGCTTCAGCCGCTTTTCAGGCGCGCCATCTCCGGGGAGATTTCTCGTGACGATGTCTTGAAGGAGATATCCCCGCAGAAGCTGGCTGCGTGGTCACCGAGTCATGTGTCGCACGACGAAATGGCCCAGCCCGCAGTCGACTTCTCGTTCGTGGTCGGAGGCACTGTGGAGGATAGCCCTCAGCTGACGGACCAGTATGACTCGATTGATGCGCTTGCAGGAACATTGTCGACTTTTCTGGGATGGTTTTGGTAGGCACAAGATGAAGTGGCATTTGGGTTGGTGGTGAACGAATGTTCACGGACCGTTCTGTCGCGTCCACACGCAGTCTGATTTGGTGGGTCACAGAATTTAGCGTTTTGGCTGCACGGGCCATGCTCGGAGCCTCGCTTCAGGGTTAGGGTAGTTGCTTGGCTTCCAACCGATGACATCATACACTGACGCAGGCCCAGAGCTCACTCTCCGTTCGCTCCAATACGAAGATGACATACACGGCGATCAACGTCATTACCGCGCCGATGGAGCTCCCTGGCCAACAACCCTTCCTTTCATTGCTAAATATTCG
>Ga0247780_1001573_pt1 | contig 12246 bp, 13 predicted proteins | sample UWRJL079202R5_FD_179927 | JGI IMG/M metagenome (GOLD analysis project Ga0247780, IMG submission 179927) | Plant litter microbial communities from Arlington Agricultural Research Station in Wisconsin, United States - UWRJ-L079-202R-5 | ecosystem: Environmental > Terrestrial > Plant litter >... | reverse complement strand
AGGTTCTCAACTCTCACGACGACACCTCAACGCCAACATCAACACTAACACAACCACCAACATCACCAAAATGAAGACCCCCCTCAGCACCGCAGCCACCCTCCTCCTCGCCCTCCTCCTCCCCTCCACAGCCCATCCCACCCCACCCGCCTCACCCCCTCCCCTCAAAAAATGCACAGACTACACCATCCCCCTGACCATAACGTCCAACAACCTCGTCTTCGGCTTCCCTAAGTTCCAAAACAACTTCGACGTCGCCGACTTCGTCGACACCCTCACCAGTCGAAACACCACCGCCGCCGACAGCACCGTCGCCCCTACGCGAGAAAACGTCACGGCCACTTACACCATCTCAGGTACATTCTGCACGCCAGCTGGAGGCCCGGTAAGGGGGAAGAAGACGGTGTTGCTTGCAACCCACGGGTTGGGTTTTGATCGGTCGTATGTGTCCTACCTACCGTACCCGAGTCTGACAATAGGAGTATAGAAATGGTCAGCTGATTGATACACTGGCAGATACTGGGACCCCCTAACCCTCAACAAGACAACCTACAGCTTCGTCGACTTTGCGGTCGCCCACGGCTACTCCATCTTCTACTACGACCGCCTCGGCGTGGGGAAATCCACCCCCGTGTCAGGCTATATTGCCCAGCTGGCAAACCAGGTAGCCATCGTGACCGAGCTGGCGAAGCTCGTCAAGGCAGGAGAGTATGTGGGCGGTTTGGGGAAGCCGGATGCGGTGGTTCTTGTGGGGCATAGCTTTGGGAGTGTGATATCGCTGAATGCCGTGGCGGAGAGACCGGAGTTGGTGGATGGGGTTGTGCTCACGGGGTTTAGTTTGAATTCGACGTATCTGAATCACAATGGGTTTGTGGAGGGGATTGCGTTGAGGGTGGCGAGTGGGCAGCAGCCGGAGAGGTGGGGGAAGTTGGATACTGTGAGTTGTTGTTTGTTTGGGGTGTTAGGGGGAGGTGTGCTGACTGGGGTTAGGGGTATCTCACGCCAACGGATCTCTATGCCAATGTGCAAACGTGGGTTCCCCTGGGATCTCTTCTTCCTGAACGCAGAGATGCTGACTGGACCTAGGTTCTTCAAAGCCCCTGATTACGCACACGAAGTCGCCGAGTACGCCGACGCCACCAAGACCCCCTTCGCCGCCACCGAGCTCGTTGACGACAAGAACGTCGTTGCGCCGCCGTATGCTTTCAAGGGAGCCGCCATGGTATTTCCCCCCTTTTTTTCTTCTCCTCCCTCCTACCCAACTCCACTAACACCGCCAGATCCTCACTGGAAAATACGACTTCATCTTCTGCACATCCGAGTAAGTGCCTCTCCCCTTTACCTAACCCCCCCTAAGTATACCCCATGTCCTAACATGCAGTTCTCACTAGCTGCGACGGCGCGCTCGAAACCCCCGGAAGGCAAGACTTCGCGCACGCCAGCGCCTTCAAGGCCGTCAGCTACCCCGGTGCCGGCCACGGACTGAATCTGCACCTCAATGCGGCGGGGTCGTTCAAGGAGATTACAGACTTTCTGGGGGCGAATGGGTTGTGAAGCAAGGGTGGGCTCTGAGCGTTGAAGTCTGAGGCTTGAGAGGAACGGTATTTGTGTTTGTTTAGCTGGTGATGGTGACGAGTGTACCTAGAAAGATAGGGTAGTGGTGAGGATGTGTCATACTATGTGAGTAATGTGAGTGAATATGAGAAAGGAGGCGTGATATTTAGAGTAAAAAGCAAACAGCGTTAGAAAGACTTGATGTGGTGTTGAAATCCCATGGCACAGCGAGCAGCATGCTTCTGCTTGACATGTCGTGACGCAACCAGCAACCAACATGTGACTAATGAAACAACTACCGAGCAGCCGCCATGAATGAGCGAATGAGGCTCTATCATCCCGCTATGCAATACTACCAAAAATAGCCATCTGGGTGTCCGATCGGCCCCATGTTCCGCGTTCCGATCATATCGCAGCGGATCTTCCCGAGCTCCTGACTCCTTCAACCCATCGATCTCGTCCGAACATCCCTGCCAATCCGATCTGGAAAGTGTCATGCGGCCACCTTACGACAGGTCGGAGAGTTTCAGAGTCTCGGGTTGACAGGGCACGTTGATGGGTTGGTTGAGCTGCGGGTGACGACACGTCTCTCCGGGGCGCTTGCATGCCGGTTTGTTGGCCGGTGAATACGTGGGTTTGTTTGACAAGACGCGAGAAAGTCATGGGAGCTGTAAAATATGGTGAATACAGGTGGTGGAGGAATCGCTTCGCTAGAAGCATAGGTATAAAATACTAAGGTACCGATGTTGCCGTCCCTAAACCCCAGCGCTTGATCCAGTATTTACAAAGCCAAGACAACCCAAAAAGCCCGACTGCATAGACAACCTGACCAAAAATCGCTTAAAAGCTGCTGATCTGGGCTGCCGTGTACCCGAGCTCGCCCAGCACGCCGGGGGCCTTCTTGGTGCCCTTGAGGGCGGCTTCCATTGGTGGCGGGCCGCAAACGAGCACCTGCGTTCCCTTGTTCTTCTCCGAGCTGGGGCTCAGGCCAACCTTCTCAAGAATCTGCTTGGTGACAAAGCCCTTCTGATGCGGAGATCCGGCGTCCGGGGTGGCGACGACGTACGTGACGTTGATGCGGCCGGGGTACTGCTTCTCGAGCGCCTTGAGCTCGTCGCCCAGGAAAAGGTCCGAGTCCGTGTTGACGCCCCACACGAGGCTGATGCGGGTCTGGTCTGCGGGGTTCTTGAGGATTCCGCGCGCGAGCTGGTACATGGGCGTAATGCCCGCGCCGCCCGCAATCAGCGCGACGTGCGGGTGCTTGTTCGCCGTCCACTTCACTTCCGGAATGGGGCCCAGGAAAGTGAGCTTGTCGCCTGGCTGCAGCGAGTGGATGTGCGTGCTCTGCTTGCCCCCCGGGTAGTGCTTGACCATCAGCTCGACAAATCCCTTCTCGTCTGTGGCAGGTGTCAGCACGTGATTTGGCAGCTGCAGCTCCAGATTCAGCTGGTCCGTGTCCCCGCGGTGGCGCAGGGGCGCAGTCCGCAATCTGCAGTCCAGTCCTCACTCACCGAAATCATTGGTAGGGGTGTATGGCCGGAGCACCGGCTTCCAGCCACCGCCAGGGAACGAAATGGTCAGCAGCGCCGAGCAGAGCGTGAGGCCGCTGGGCTGGCTGGCATCGGGCAGCTCGAACCGGAGCTTCTTGGTGTTGCTGTTGATGAGCTCGGTGCTGTGCAGCTTCAGACTGTGGATGCCGAACTTGGAGAACAGCGGTCGCCCCATCGGCGGCGGGGAGCTCGCCTTGTAGTACACAAACGCGCCGAGGCCGACGACGGCGGTGGCGATAGCGACTTGGGTGCTCATGATGGCGCTGAGTCTGGAGGCGTAGATTGGCCTAAAAGCGGTTCTTGCTTGGGACATGGCGGGCGAGCGCACGATGCGGCCGGGCGTTCAGTTAAATAAGTAACGAAATGCAAGCAGGCCAGCGCCGGAGTACCGAAAACACAGACGCGCCAACCTAACGCTGCAGGGTGAGGCTGTCCGGTTAAAAAAACGTTTGTGTGCTTTCGGAGTCGGCCTTTGGGGAAGTCCAACAGCCCGCGCGAAAATGGGCGCCGTCTCATCCCGCTTCTCCCGCCCAGCTGGAACCAGGGGTTGGACGACAGCGACGCGACCAGTTCGGTCCCGCCAGGTCCCGACCTGCCCGACCACAGCCGCATCCTTCAGCCCCTGCGCTCCACAAACATCATCGCCGCCGAGATCGCGGAGCAGACGAGCGCCGTCGCCGATGTTTGACGTCGCGCTCTTTGCAATCGTGTTTCATGATTGGCATCAACTCGCTGCATCAAGTTGGGTGGGGCGCTGGGCGGACGCTCAACGGTAACCTGCCGCCAAAGATAGACAAAGTGGATGCATGCGGTGGAATTCTTGCGACGAATCCTGCCGAGCGATATTCGTGTCGCAAACACCTCTAACGACCGGTATGGGGCATATTCCTCCCGATCATTCCATTTCAACATCATTGTCGTAACTGCTGTTGATTTTCGTCGACTCGTTTCTTCCACTTCCATGTCGCCTTTCAATTTCAGGTGCTGGGCGCCCAGAACGTTGCCCTGCCAAGCGCCAAACGACCAGTGCTGACCGGACGTTCTTGGCGGGGCTGATCCTTGTGGGCCCGATCAGCAGCGCCTGCTTTCTGGATCCTGGCCGGCAGGTTCCGCGGCTCCACATCAACGACTTCAACGGCGATGCATGGTCGGCCATCGCATCGCCATGTCCAATTGCGTGGCGTTGTGCTTTGCGGTTTTGGTTGACTGGCCATCCAAAGATCTTTGCAACGGCTACTATTCCAGAGAGCATTCCCGCGCTGTCGCCCTTTGCGACACCTTGGCGCTCGACATGTCGAACGTCTTGCTTCTTCCTCGAAACATGTTGAAGCGCTAGCACGATTCAAGCCCCCCCGAGCCAGCTGTTGAAGTTCGATGGCGAAACTTTGCTCATGTTCCCAGGCACCGTGGCGATGCCGTCATTCATCCCGTCTCTCAGGCCGGGGTATATCTTTCCCTGGGTTTCCATCCCCAGTTTTATTTTGCTGTTATTCCGCCAGCAGACAGTTTTGCGACGGCGGCCGATGATCAGCTTTTTCCATCTTCCCCTTCCTACACTTTTATTTCTTGGATATCTGAATGCGCTGGGCGATTTTTGAGCCCAATGGCAGTTTTGTCAAGAACCCTACGATCGCGGATTTTGGCGGTAAGAGGTCCGGTGGCGGCGAGGGCTCATCGGCGGATGCTTCGGGTGTTTCTCACAATGAAGTGGCTGCGGCTATTAGCAACGATGCGGGGGGGCGAGAAAAGACATGCCCAAGTCGAATGGACGGCAAAGTCGAGCTGAAAGAGGAGGACGCCTGGGAGGAGCTCGGTTTCTGCTATCCAACGTGGAAGAAATGGACGATCCTTACCGTCATTTTCCTCGTGCAGACGTCGATGAACTTCAACACATCGCTATATTCGAACGGCCTCGGCGGGATATCCAGGGAATTCGGAGTTAGCGAGCAGGCTGCTCGCGCGGGGGCGGCCATTTTCTTGATCACCTACGCCTTTGGCTGCGAGCTGTGGGCTCCATGGTCCGAGGAGTTCGGAAGGAAACCGATCTTGCAGCTGTCTCTGCTGTTGGTCAACATATGGTGTCTTCCCGTTGCGCTGGCGCCAAGCTTCGCCACACTTTTGGTTGGCCGCGCCCTCGGTGGTCTGTCGTCGGCAGGCGGGAGTGTCACCCTGGGGATGATCGCCGATATCTTCGAACCCGACGAGCAGCAGTATGCTGTGGCTTATATCGTATTCTCGTCTGTTGGTGGATCGATCCTCGGCCCGATCATTGGCGGGTTTGTCGAGGAGTACCTCGACTGGAGATGGACGATCTGGATTCAGCTCATCTTCGGCGGATTTGTCCAGATCCTCCATCTGATTTGTGTCCCTGAGACCCGAACCACGATTTTGCTGGACCGCATTGCGAAGAGCCGCCGCAAGTCTGGCCATTCGCCAAACATATACGGTCCAAACGAGATCGAGCCGTTCTTCAAGCGCTTCACCGTGAAGGAGTTGATCTGGACATGGGTTCGGCCGTTTCGAATGTTCCTGACGGAGCCGATTGTACTGACCCTCTCGCTGCTTTCGGGATTCTCCGATGCCTTGATCTTTATGCAGATTCAGTCCTTTGCCTTGGTCTACAGGCAGTGGGGGTTCTCGACTGTTCAGATTGGATTGGCGTTCATCCCCATCGGAGTTGGGTACATCATTGCCTGGCTCTCGTTTATCCCAGCGATCCGAAGGAACAAGAAGGAGCGGTTGAGGAAACCTGGCGATGAGCACGCCCAATACGAATCACGGCTTTGGTGGTTGCTCTACACCGCACCATGCCTGCCAATCGGCTTGATAATATTCGCTTGGACATCCAGTGGCCCTCCAACCCACTGGATTGGGACAATGGTGGGATCGGCGATTATTGGTATTGCGAATTATTCCATCTACATGGCTACTATCGATGTAAGTCCTCTTATTCGCATCCCCGACACACATCACGATGCTTACTGTGATTATAGTACATGATTTGTGCCTACGGGCCCTACGCTGCGTCAGCCACCGGCGGCAACGGCTGGTCCCGAGACTTCCTCGCCGGTGTGCTGACGGTGCCAGCCACGCCGTTCTACACCAACATCGGCGGCAAGCACCACCTGGAGATTGCCAGCACGATTCTGTTCTGCATTTCCCTCATTCTTGCGGTGGCAGTCTATGCAATGTATTACTATGGGCCTGCACTCCGGAAGCGCTCGCCGTTCGCTGAGAGCTTGGCATCGGCGGTAACTAGCGAGGACCCTCGTGGACAGCCTCGGTGGCGGGTATCGAGGCTACCCACTGAGGAGATTGGGTTTGAGGGTTTCCAGCATAGGCATGCCGAGCATGCTCATGGCTTTGGGGAGGGGACTGAGGAGGCGTCTAGGTAGCGTTCGAACGGAGCGGAAAGCAAGTTGAAGAATTTGTTAGCGTTTGGGATTCACGACTTCATGTTTGTACATTTAATGGGTTGCGACTAAAATTTGTAATGTTGAATTAACCTTTTTAATCCTAATTTTTTGGTGGCTTCTGAGTTCCGGGGAAAGGCAGAGTAAAAAAAAAGGGGGGCGGATAAACTCCCGAGGCTCGAATCCACAGGGAGCGCAGCTTGTGCCGAAAGGATCGAGAAGCTCAAAGGAAAGTAAAGTATGGTGACTCAGAAGCATATGCTTAACCCAATGCAAGGCCAACGGCAAAGCTCAACAGCGATACTGGAATTGATCTCGTCCAGCGTATGCTGCTGGCTGTTCGCCAAGTAAACAGTGCGATCAGGGATAAGTTTCCTGGCCTTATCTTATCGCCCAGGGTGAGACTGAAGGCGGCAGGCGGTGAGAAGAATGTGCGCCAAGCTTGCAGCTTGTCCAATGATTCTGCCCCACTCTCGATTCTGCTCGCGGGGTCTCTGGCTTTTTTTTTCGTTGCTGCCGAGCAGCGATCCAAGCAGTGATCCGACCCAATTCCCGGCCACCACCATATACGTCCGCAAAAATGGCCGACGATGGCATGCTCCTCAATTTCGAGATCGGCGATGCGCCTATACAGAGCCAGGTCAAGTTCAAGGGCGGACGCTGGAGGGACCGAGTCCGCGCGCAAAACAGCGTCAAGAAGCCGCAGCCAACCGACGACGATGCCGCCGACCGATCGGTAAAACGACCGCGCACCGAAGATGGCGGCGCCGCCGAGAGGCACTACAAGATGGCAAAAACCGGCGCCCCCATCGAGAACAGAGCGCCCAGCCATGCCATGAAGACAGGCCTAATTTCGTCCAGCATTTTCACCTCCAACCCGACCGCCGTCACAGATTTCACCGAGCAAGTCGAAGAAGCCGAGCCCGCCGTCCCTTCCAATGCTCCTCTCACCGCCGAAGCCGAAAACTTCCTTGCCCTCGGGCTCTCGCTCCGCGTTGCGAACCACTTGGCCACCAAGCTAGAAATGAAGGCGCCGACGGCGATCCAGAAAAATACCATACCGCTGCTGATCAAGGAGGACAGCGATGCGTTCCTCCAGGCTGAGACGGGTTCGGGAAAGACGTTGGCATACTTGCTTCCAATTGTCCACCGGATCATGGCGCTGAGCGTGAACGAGGACGGGACGCCCAAGGAAACGAAGGTGCACCGAAACTCTGGGCTTTTCGCCATCATCCTTGCGCCGACGCGAGAACTGTGCAAGCAGATATCTGTTGTGCTTGAGAAGGTCCTGCGGGGCGTCCCTTGGCTTGTCTGCACCACTGTTATGGGAGGCGAGAGCAAGAAGTCTGAGAAGGCGCGCATCAGGAAGGGCGCCAACATCCTGATCGCAACACCAGGTCGTCTGACCGATCATCTGGACAACACCCAGGTTCTGGATGTGGGGACAGTGCGATGGTTGGTGCTGGATGAAGGTGATCGCATGATGGAGATGGGCTTCGAAGAGGATATCAAGATGGTTGTGGGCAAGATTCGGCAGGACAAGCTGCTGAAGCAGAACAAGGAGGGCGTGGTGCTAGACGGAATTCTTCCCTCGAGGAGGGTAACGATCCTCTGTTCCGCCACCATGAAAATGAACGTCCAGAAGCTGGGAGAAATCAGTTTAGAGGATGCGATCCACATCACCGCCTCCAAAGCAGACATGGAGAAGGACGGGGAGACTGGCGCAGTCGAGTCCCATTTCAGCGCGCCGGCGCAGTTGAAGCAGTCCTGTGTCATCGTGCCCGCCAAGCTGCGGTTGGTCACGTTGATCTCACTATTGAGATCGGTCTTCCTCAGAAGAGGCGCGGTTACGAAGGCTATTGTTTTCATCTCGTGCGCCGACTCGGTCGACTTCCACTTCGAGCTGCTCAAATCTACAGCGCCTCCCGTAAAAGCGACTCCGGGGAACCCCGATACCCCCGCGGCCCCAGCCACGAAGCCAAATCCACACACAGCGTCGACGGTTGCCCCAGCGTCGTACCTCACCTCTACAGCAACGCCTGTAGTGATGCTCCATAAGCTTCACGGCTCATTACCACAGTCAGTTCGAACTGCGACATTGAAGTCATTCAGCGAGTCCAAGGAGCCGGCAGTCCTCATCACGACAGATATCTCTTCTCGTGGTCTCGATCTTCCAGCTGTAGACATCGTGGTGGAGTATGACCCCGCCTTCGCAGTGTCGGACCATGTCCATCGGATTGGTCGTACTGCGCGTGCTGGCCGACCTGGAAGAGCAGTGCTCTTCCTCCTCCCTGGTTGCGAGGAAGGGTACAAGTCTCTGCTGGGCTCCCCTACTCCTATTACCCAGCCTTTCGAATCAGTTCTCCAAAAGGGCCTTGCGACCCCTGTTGATCTTCCACCACCTCAGCCGAAGATGGAATCTGAGAAGCAAACATGGACATCCCGCGCCGAGGCCCTGCAGCTGCACTTCGAGCAGCGGCTGTTGGCGACGCCGGATGGGGAAAAGACTGATAGCGCTAAAGCCAAGGGCGGCAAGAAGGTGGCTGTAAAGCCCAAGGACGATCCGTTACTGGACGCAGGCCGACAGGCATTCCGCTCACACATCCGCGCATATGCGACGCATGTTCGCGAAGAACGTGGCTACTTCGACATAACTCAATTACATCTTGGACACATGGCCAAGAGTTACGGTTTGCGCGAGCCTCCTGGAGGTATTGGTGGTGGCGTGTCGAGGCGGACGCACAGGCCGACAGAGAAGAACAGCAGGAACAGCAGCGGTGGTGGCCCGATCACGGTCAACCCCGGCAAGGTCTGGGATGCGGAGGATGGTGTCGGTGCTGTGGATGACGGCGCCGCGCGGAGGATGAAGGATAAGATGAAGGCTCTAATGAACGCCTCCAGCGAGTTCAATCTCGGCTGAGTGGATCTGGAGTTGGGCTTCTAAGGAGTTTTGAAGAGTTGCATGTCGTATCTGAGATATACCCCGAGTGGAAATTGGCTATATTTTTCTCGACTTTTACCCTAACATTGATATTATCCTGTGCTTCGCTCTCTCAGTCGGGGGGTGTCGATCGGTCCCTTCTACCTACACGGGCCTGTCCACCAATCTGCACCCGAATGCTCGCCCGAGTGCTAACGCATCGCCAACCGCCTGTCCGATGCTGCTTCAGTTTTAGGTTGACCAGAACGCAATATTGGTTCTCAAGATTCGTCACAAATTATCTCACTTCCAAACCTTCTACCAAGGGCGTCAATCTTCGGTGTCGTATGAAGGCTTGGGTCAAAAGAATGGGACCCTCTTCTCCATGCAAAAACACGTTATCGGAATCCTTACACAGCTCTGTGCCGAAACAGCAAGGCCTAGGCTTACCACATTACAGGCCTTGACTGCATTGGGAAAAGCATTTCCAGAATGTAGAAAAGCCTTCCAGCGTCCCAGGATGCCTATTCGGAAACTGGTACGTCTTTTCAGAATGGGAGATGGCCTGCCATAACTAAAACCATGGGCGGTCTTGACACTAAGAAAGGCGTATTTCGCACTGGCTGAGGGAACCCTTTCTTTTGACCCAAGCCTTCATACAGCTCCCATCTTCCCAACAGATCCATGTTGGAGTTGGTCTATGTCCGCTGTCGCCGCTTTTTACCGTCTCGGAACACAGCTCAAGTTTACTGGTTTAAGAGGCAACAAACACAAGATAGTTTACGTCTGGAAGGCTACCAGGTTCCACCATTACTTTATTCTTTTCTTTTCCTAAATCTTGCGAGCTTCCTCGAAAGCATCGAAACATAGTTTCCGTCCTCCTCTCTTTATAAACTCACCTTGATCGACTTTCCTCTCGTTCTTCTTCTCTTCTTCACATCACACCGCGAACATTTTCGACACTTCTCTCTCAGAATTTCCGGCCTCAACTTCGATATCATCATGCTGGACCCTCGTTTCATGCCGACACAGGCCCAGGCCCCGGCGCATCTCTGGACCGACGCATCCACCACAGCCCCCGGCGGTTTCCCCCGCGACGTCGACGACGACGACGACGCCTCCTTCGACGAAATCGACCCCCGCGACGCCGAGGAGCAGCTCACGTTTGTTGCGCTCCCTGAGACTATGCCTGGGACTTTCGGGGAGCAGGAGGATGCTGCTGAGGGGGAGTGGGATGACGTAGGTGAGGTCCAGGAAGACACCTGGGGCCGAGAATCGTGGGGAAGTGCTTCTATTGCTTCCTCTTGGGGAGAGGGGGAGGTGGTTGAGTATGATGAGGGGGAGGAGGGGGAGGAGGAGGAGGAAGACGCCTGGGGCGGAGCAGCTTTGAGCTGTTCTTGGGGAAACTCGGAGGAGACTCTTGTCGATCAGAACCAGGAAGACACCTGGGGAAGAGTGTCTTGGGGCAGTATGCCGGAGAGGGTTGAGTGGGATGAGGGGCAGCGCTTTGAACATTTGGAGTGGGATGTGGACAGTTCGGAGGACGATACCGAGTCTGAGTCTGATGAGGGATTTGATGCCGAGTCTGGCGCCGGAAACTCGGAGACAGACAGCTTTGCTGCTGTTGCAAACAGTCGCATCGGCCCTCGCGCCACCAACCTCAGAAATCGTTACCTCCCCGTGCCCCCTCCCCCTCCCCCTTCGCTCGCAGGATCAGAGACGACTATCACCGCTGTCACCGCAGCAGCTTCCATCTCAGAGAAGGCCATGCTCTCAGAGGAAGCCACGCCCTTAGAGGAACCTAGGCCTTCAACTTCGCCCTTAGAGAAGGAAGTCATACACTCAACCAGTCCCGCAGAGGAGCCCAACACCACACAGTTAACAACCCTCGTGCGCATCCAGTCCGCCATAAGCAACTACCGCAAGGACCTAAGCAATATTGCCCGCGGGCTTGCAGACCGCCTGTTTGCCGAGCCGCAGCCCGGAAGTATTATTGTGGAAGTTAAGCGTCTCAATGCGTGTCTGGCGGTGCCGCTGGTTCTGACGATGGATACGCTGTGTTATGGGATTGAGCTTGGGCTTGGGGCGAGGGATGTCAAGGGGTTGTTGTTGCGGGAGGAGGTTACGGTTGGCTGGAGGTAGATGGTGAGATGCTTTGCATGGTGCCTGGATGGAGGACGCAAGGCATCGCTGGGATAGCTAAGTTGGATCTTATTTAAAATTTGTTGTTGTGATATGGATAATTTGTGTGGTAGGGTTGTGGGTTCGTTCTGGAAAAGGGGTCAGCTTGTTTGATGACGGAGTTGGAGGCGCGCGATCAAGGAGCAGGAAACCAAAAGCTGTGTACCTAACGACAGAAATATTGTTCATCTCCTTAGGTACTGCCAGAAATACAGCGTATCATTGAAGTTTAGTGCTTGCATTCCATGGAGGTGGTGCCGGAGCCCAGGGATGGACCGCCTCTGGATGCACTCACCCGCTCGTGTTGGGGCATGTACCTGCCGAAGCTAGATTGCGAATGCTTCGTCGGCTTGACAAATTGAACACGGGGAGGTTTTTCGAGATCAATGCATCGTGATCGGGTAGCCACTTGCAAGAGCCAATTTGCTGCTGGTAGCTGGCCATTCACAATGTCTGTCAGATGAAACAACATCATCTTACCTCGATATTTCGTGTGCGACTCCAAGGAATGGACGTGTGTTTTCCCCCGATATGGACAAAACAAAAACACCAGAAACACAGATATATTCCCCCTTTCTCACGCACGACCAGCAACAAACCCCCCAGCTGATCGGGTCTTCCTCACCCC
>Ga0247780_1001570_pt1 | contig 12286 bp, 12 predicted proteins | sample UWRJL079202R5_FD_179927 | JGI IMG/M metagenome (GOLD analysis project Ga0247780, IMG submission 179927) | Plant litter microbial communities from Arlington Agricultural Research Station in Wisconsin, United States - UWRJ-L079-202R-5 | ecosystem: Environmental > Terrestrial > Plant litter >... | reverse complement strand
CCGCGGGAGAGGTGGACCGGGCTGTCGCCGAGGAGCTCGAGACCGGCAGCTTCCCCGCCGTCGACCCCGAGACGGGGGAGTTCGAGGCGATCGAGCCGGAACGGCCCCGGGGGTAGTGTCAACCCTCACGAAGTGGCTTCACAAAGCCGTTCGCGGGGTCGTTCGGATATAGTCGCGGGCCCGCCCGCTCCGCCCGAGCGGGCGTCTTTTCCCCCTGATGGCTCCTCCGAAATACGCCGACCTACTCGTGCTTGCCGTCGCTCTCGCAGTCTTTCTGCTGGGCGGCCTGCCCATGCTCGGCTTCGCTGCCGGGGCCGCGGCCTGGCTGGTCCAGCGCGCCGTTCAGATGGTTGCCGCCAGGCGGGTCAAGGGCGAGCTGCAAGCGGGCAATCGCCAGAAGGCGATGGGCATCGTCGCGATGACCACCCTCGGTCGCGTCTGGGGGATGGCGACCGCCGTGCTCCTGGTCGGCCTCGCGGACCGCGAAGCGGGGCTTGCGGCCGCCGTCCTCGTCCTCGTCCTCTTCACCGTCTCCTTCGCCGCCCAGGGCATCGCCCACCTCTTCGGCGAGCCCGAGGGGCAGGGGATCTGATGGCCGACCAGGCGACCCCCGTGACCGCGCCGGCCGACGCGGTCGAGCAGGAGACCGACCGCAAGAGCGGCCTCAGCACCAAGGCCAAGGTCTTCATCGGCCTCGGCGTCTACTTCGCGATCGCGATCCTGCTGCTGCTGATCTTCGGCAGCTCCGGCAAAGAAGAACACTTCCAGCCGCAGAACGAGTTCAAACTCGAACCCTGGATCACGCTCGAACTCGGCGGCATCGACTTCTCGATCAACAAGGCCGTCCTCTACCTGCTGCTGGCCAGCGCCCTGACGATCGGGACGATGCTCTGGATCGCGAAACGGATGCAGCAGAAGCCGAACCGCGTCCAGACCGCGATCGAGGTCGCCTACGACATGACCAGGAACACGATCACCGGCGGCAACATGGAATCGAAGATGGCCAGCCGCTGGTTTCCCTTCCTGGCCGCCCTCTTCTTCTGGATCTGGTTCTCGAACATGATCGGCTTCCTGCCGCTGCCGACCAACACCGAGCACACCGTCGACGTACTCGGCCTCGAAATCCCCTCCTTCGCGATCTACGCCGCAACGGCCAACCTCTCGATTCCGCTGGTCCTGACCCTGGTCGTCTGGATCGCCTACCACGTGGAAGGGGTTCGGGCGAAGGGGCCGATCAAGTACCTGGCCAGCTGGTTGCCGCCCGGTCTCGAGGACATGAACCCCGCCGCCAAGGCGTTCATCTTCGTGATCGAGGCGGTCTCCCACTTCGCCCGCCTGATCTCCCTCTCCGTCCGGCTCTTCGCCAACATCCTCGCCGGCCACCTGCTCCTGCTCTTCATGGGCGGCGGGCTGGCGGTGCTGCTGGGGATCGCCGCGCTCGGGGCGCTCACCTTCCCGCTCGCCTTCTTCTTCTTCATCCTCGAGGTCGGGCTGATCGCAACGCTGCAGGCATTTATCTTCTCGACCCTCACTGCCATCTACCTCGGCGGAGCAACCTCCGCCAGTCACTAGAAAAGGAGCACTGTTCCAATGGACCTGTCCCCTGTCGTCGCGGCTATCTCCGACGAAGGCATCGAATCCGCCGGTAAGGCGATCGCCCTCGGCGTCGGCGCCGGCCTCGGCTCGATCGGCGCCGGTATCGGCATCGGCATCATCTTCGGCAAGGAGATCGAGTCGGTCGCCCGCCAGCCGGAGATGAAAGACGAGCTTCAGAGCATCCGCTGGCTCGGCTTCGCGCTGACCGAGGCCGTGGCCTTCTACACGTTCATCTTCGGCCTCATCGCCTTCTTCCTCTAGGCGCATGGAGCTGTTGGGCTACATAGGCGCGCTCCCGCTGGCGGCTGAGGCGGCGGGCGAGGAAGGCGGTGGCAGCTTCCTCGTCTCGCCCGGTCTGGGTCTGATGATCTGGACCCTCGTCCTCTTCCTGTTCACGATGTGGGTCCTGAGCAAGTTCGCATTCCCGAAAATCCAGGAGGCGCTGGACAAACGGGCGAAGACGATCGCCGAGTCGATCGACGCGGCGGAGCGCCAGCGGCGCGAATCCGACGAGTTGCTGGCCGAGTACCGCGCCCGCCTGGCGGAGGCTCGCGAGCAGGCCGACGACATCATGGCCCGCGCCCGCAAATCCGCCGAGACGGCCGAAGCGGAGGCGACCACGGCCGGTCGCGAGAAGCGCGAGGAGCTGGTCGCGCAGGCGAAGCGGGACATCGAAGCCGAGACCCGGCGCTCGCTCGACCAGATCCGCAGCGAGGTCGCCGACCTGACTGTGCTGGCGACCGAGAAAGTGACGCGCAAGACGCTCACGGCCGAGGATCAGCAGAGGCTCGTCGAGGAGGCCCTCGCCGAGGTCGACTTCTCCTCGCTCTCGGGGTCGGAGAACTAGCGGATGCCGGAGGCGGCACGCGTATACGCCGAGGCACTCTTCGAGGCCGGCAAGGACAAGGGCAAGCTGGACGCCATCCAGGCCCAGCTCGCCCAGTTCGCCGACGCCGTCGACGGCAACCGCGACCTGCAGGTCTTCCTCTTCAGCCCCTACCTCTCCTCCGCCGACAAGCGCGAGGGGCTGGGACGGGCGATCTCGGGCGCCGAGCCCGAGCTGACCAACTTCCTCGAGCTGCTGGCGGAGAAGCACCGGATGCCGGAAATCTTCCGCATCCGCCGCGAGCTCGACGAGCTCTGGAAAAAGGAGAACCGCCGGCTCGACGTCACCGTCGTCAGCGCCGTCGAGCTGGACCCCGCGGTGGTCGGCAAGATCGGCCAGGAGGTCGAACGCCAGACCGGCGAGGAGGTCGAGCTGTCGAGCCGTGTCGACGACGGCATCCTCGGCGGCATCGTGCTCCAAGTCGGCAACATGGTCTTGGACGCCAGCATCCGCAGTCGCCTGGAGAAACTTCGAAAGACCGTCGCGACCGCGGCGTAAGGAGGAACGAGCACCCGATGGAGATCAAGCCGGACGAGATCGCAAGCATTCTGCGCGAACGAATCGAGGGGCTGGAGACCGACTCCGCCGACCTCGCCGAGGTCGGGACGGTCCTCTCCGTCGCCGACGGCATCGCCCGTATCCACGGGCTCGACAACTGCATGGCGCTGGAGATGCTCGACCTGCCGCACGGCGTCACCGGGCTCGCCCTCAACCTCGAGGCCGACAACGTCGGCGCCGTGCTGTTCGGCGAGTGGGACCAGATCGTCGAGGGCGACACCGTCAAGCGCACCGGCCACCTGCTCGAGATCCCGGTCGGCGAGGAGCTGCTCGGCCGCATGGTCGACCCGCTCGGCCGTCCGCTCGACAACCGCGGCGAGGTCGCCACGACCGAGACCCGCCCGGCCGAGTTCAAAGCGCCCGGCGTGGTCGAGCGCCAGCCGGTCGAGGAACCGGTCCAGACCGGCCTGATGTCGATCGACGGGATGATCCCGATCGGCCGCGGCCAGCGCGAGCTGATCATCGGCGACCGCCAGACCGGCAAGACGGCGATCGCGATCGACACGATCATCAACAACAAGGACAAGGACCTGATCTGCATCTACGTCGCGATCGGGCAGCGGATGTCCACGGTCGTTCAGCTCAAAGAGACGCTGGAGGAGAACGGGGCGATGGAGAACACGATCATCGTCGCCGCCCCCGCCGACGAGGCGGCGCCGATCAAGTACATCGCCCCCTACGCCGGCTGCGCGATGGGCGAGCACTTCCTCTACAACGGCAAAGCCGCGCTCTGCGTCTACGACGACCTCACCAAACACGCCGCCGCCTACCGCCAGATGTCGCTGCTGCTGCGGCGCCCGCCGGGCCGCGAGGCATACCCGGGAGACGTCTTCTACCTGCACTCGCGCCTGCTGGAGCGGGCGGTGAAGCTGAACGACGACCTCGGCGGCGGCTCGCTGACGGCGCTGCCGATCATCGAGACCCAGGCCTCCGACGTCTCCGCCTACATCCCGACCAACGTGATCTCGATCACCGACGGCCAGATCTTCCTCGAGTCCGACCTCTTCTTCTCCGGCGTCCGGCCGGCGATCAACGTCGGCATCTCGGTCTCGCGGGTGGGCGGCAACGCGCAGACCAAGGCGATGAAGAAGGTCGCCGGAAAACTCCGCCTCGACCTCTCCCAGTACCGCGACCTCGAGGCGTTCGCCCAGTTCGGCTCCGAGCTCGACCCGGAGACGCAGAAAGCGCTGACCCGGGGAGAACGGCTGGTCGAGCTGCTCAAACAGAAAGAGCGCGAACCGCTCAGCGTCGGCGACCAGGTCGCCTCGATCTACTCCGGCACCGGCGGCTACCTCGACCGCATCAAAGTCGATCGGGTCGGCGAGTTCCTCGCCGACCTGCGGGTGCGCCTGCACTCCGAGAAGGCCGACCTGCTGAGCCGGATCGAAGACACCGGCAAGCTCGAGGAGGCCGACGAGGAGGAGCTGGGGAAGGCGATCGCCGACTTCGTCGACGACTTCGGCCCTGACTTCGACGAGCACGGCGACGCGCTCGAGGCGGGCGAGTCGGACCGCGTCAAGTCCAAAGAGGAGCGCGAGGCGCCGGCCCGGACCGAGGAGACCGCCGCGGCCTAGCCGGCTGCGCGTTAGACCATGGCCTCGCAGAAGGAAGTCAAAAATCGCATCGCGTCGATCAAGAACATCAACAAGATCACGCGGGCGATGGAGATGGTCGCGGCAGCGCGCCTGCGCCGGGCCGAACAGCGGATCGACCATCTGCGGCCCTATGCGGAGGGGATGCGCAAGCTGACGCGCGAGGCCTCCGAGCGCGCCGGAGGCATCCCCAGCGTCCCGGTGATGGTCGAGCGCGAGAACGTCAAACGCGTCGGGATCGTCCTCGTCACCGGCGACCGCGGTCTCGCCGGCGCCTTCAACTCGAACATCATCCGCGAGGGGATGCGGATGGCGGCCAAAGTCCGCAGCGAGGGCGCCGAGCCCTCTTTCGCCGTGGTCGGCCGCAAGGGCGTCTCGGCGATGACCTTCCGCAAGCAGGAGATCACCGGCTCCTACATCGGCTTCACCGACCGGCCCGCCTTCGCGGACGCCCGTGAGATCGGCGAGGAGATGACCGCCCGCTACGTCGACGAGGACCTCGACCGGGTCGAACTGATCTACAACCGCTTCGTCTCGCCGCTGACCCAGCACGTCTGGCGGCAGACCCTGCTGCCCCTGCAGCAGGCCGAGGTGATCGGCGAGGGCGCCGGCGAGGACTCCGAGGCGCAGGAGACCGAGGCCGAAAGCGCCCAGGGCCGCTCGCAATGGGAGTTCGAGCCGGAGCCCGAGGAGGTCCTCGCCCGGCTGATCCCTGAGTACGTGACGATTTCGGTCTACCGCGCGTTGCTCGAGTCCGCCGCCTCCGAGCTGGGGGCGCGGATGACCGCGATGCGCAACGCCGCTGAGAACGCGGAAACGATCATGGACGATCTGACGCTCGAAATGAACCGGGTGCGTCAGTCGGAGATCACGCAGCAGATCTTGGAGGTCGTCGCCGGGGCCGAGGCCCTCGGTTAGGCGGCGACACAGTTTGGAGACGAGAAAAGGAACCCATGGCTGAGAGCAACGGAACGAACGGAACCAACGTAGGGCGCGTCGAGCAGGTGACCGGAGTCGTCATCGACGCGGTCTTCCCCGACAAGCTGCCGGAGATCTACTCGGCGGTGACGATCGAGACCGGCGGCGGCGGCGACGGCGAAACCGCGCAGCTGGTCTGCGAGGTGCAGCAGCACCTCGGCGACGACCGCGTGCGCGCGGTGGCCATGGACGCGACCGACGGCATCGAGCGCGGGGCGGCGGTCACCGACACCGGCGGGCCGATCACGGTCCCGGTCGGCGACGCCACCCTCGGCCGCATCTTCAACCTGCTCGGCGAGCCGATCGACAACGGCGAGGAGATCGCCGCCGACGGCGAGCGCTGGCCGATCCACCGCCCGGCCCCCAAGGCCTCCGACCTCACCCCGACGCAGGAGATCCTCGAGACCGGGATCAAGGTCATCGACCTGCTCGCGCCCTACGCCAAAGGCGGCAAGGTCGGGCTGTTCGGCGGCGCCGGCGTCGGCAAGACCGTCCTGATCCAGGAGCTCATCCGCAACATCGCCGAGGAGCATTCCGGCCTCTCGGCCTTCGTCGGCGTCGGCGAGCGCTCGCGCGAGGGCAACGACCTCTGGCTCGAGATGAAAGAGTCGGGCGTGCTCGAGAAGACGATGCTCGTCTTCGGCCAGATGAACGAGCCCCCGGGCGCGCGCCTGCGCGTCGCCCTCTCCGGGCTGACGATGGCCGAGTACTACCGCGAGCAGGGCGGCCAGGACGTGCTCCTGTTCATCGACAACATCTTCCGCTTCGTCCAGGCGGGCTCCGAGGTCTCGGCGCTGCTCGGGCGCATGCCCTCCGCCGTCGGCTACCAGCCGACGCTGGAGACGGAGATGGGCGGCCTGCAGGAGCGGATCACCTCGACCGACCGCGGCTCGGTGACCTCGATCCAGGCCGTCTACGTCCCCGCCGACGACTACACCGACCCGGCTCCGGCCTCGGTGTTCGCCCACCTCAACGCGACCACCGCGCTCTCGCGGGCGATCTCGGAGAAAGGCATCTACCCGGCGGTCGACCCGCTCGACTCGACCTCGACGATCCTCAAGCCCGACGTGGTCGGGGACGAGCACTACCGCACCGCGACCGACGTCCAGGAGGTGCTGCAGCGCTACAAGGAGCTCCAGGACATCATCGCCATCCTCGGAATCGACGAGCTCTCCGACGAGGATCGCCAGACGGTCTCCCGGGCCCGCAAGATCGAGCGCTTCCTCTCGCAGCCGTTCTTCGTCGCCGAACAGTTCACCGGCCGCAGCGGCGAGTACGTGCCGGTGGCCGAGACGGTCCGCGGCTTCCGCGAGATCCTCGACGGCGAGCACGACGACCTCTCCGAGGGCGCCTTCTACATGCAGGGCTCGATCGACCAGGTCACCGAGAACGCCAAGTCCGGCGCCGCCGCTTAGGGAGACCGATGGCCGCGGAGCACATGGTCGACGTCGAGGTCCTCACCCCAGAGGGGGAGGTCTACAGCGGCGAAGCCCGCCAGGTTTCGACCCGGACCGAGGTCGGCGAGATCGGCATCCTCGCCAACCACACGCCGCTGCTGGCGGCGCTGCGACCGACCGAGCTGCGCCTCCACGTCTCCGACTCGGAGACGAAGCGCTACGCCCAGGCCCACGGCTGGCTGCAGATCTTCGGCAACCGCGCCCGCCTCTTGGTCGAGGAGGCGATCGCGCCCGAGGACCTCGACTCCGGCAAGCTGAAAGAGCAGCTGGCGGACGCCGAACAGCGGCTCTCGGAGACCGAGCAGGGCAGCGCGGACTACGCGCGAGCCCAAAAAGACCGCGACAGGGCTGAGGCGTTCCTCTCGATTGCAGAGGGATGAGCGGGGGCAGCCGGTATGCCCTCGCGGGAATTCAGTCGCGCGCCCTGACGGGCGCGGCTTCCGATGATGCTGCGCGCCTAGCCCGGCGTTTCCTCGCGAAGCGGCTGCTTTTTGTCGCCCAGAGGGCGACAAAAAGCGACCGGCGCGAAGCGCAGGGGGTTGGCCGATGACCGATGAGCTCGTGGCTCTCGCGAAGCGGCTGATCAGCTACGAGACCTGTGAGCCGGAAGCGATCTCCGAGGCGGCCGGGTTCGTCAAAGGGTGGTTGGAGGCGCGCGGGATCGAGGCCGAGCGGGACGAAGTCCGGGGGCTGCCCGTGATCAAGGCCGAGGTGGGGCCGGAGGGGGCGCCTACGGTGGTGTTGCATGGGCATCTCGACGTCGTGCCGGGGCTGGCGGGGCAGTTCGAGGGGCGGGTCGAGGGGGACCGGTTGTACGGGCGCGGGGCCTACGACATGAAGGGGGCGTTGGCGGCGATGCTGGTCGTGCTCGCTGGGATGCGCGACCAAGACGGCGTCCGCGTGCGACTGGGGATCGTCGGAGACGAGGAGTCCGAGGAGGAGGCCGAGCGGGGCTCCGACCAGCTCGTCGACAGCGGCTTCACCGGCGACTTCGCGATCACCGGCGAGCCGACCGACCTCCACATCGGCATCGAGGCCAAGGGCGTCCTGGCGATCCGCCTCGAGGTAGGGGGGACGGCGGCGCACGGAGCCACGCCCTGGCTGGGCGACAACGCCGTGCTAAACGCGATCGACGTTTTCCGCAGTATCGAGTCGCTACCGTTTGCCCGGCACAGCTCCGAGCTGTTCGACCGCCCCTCGATCAACTTGGGCCGGATCTGGGGGGGAGACGCGCTGAACAAGGTGCCCGACCGATGCGTGATCGACGTCGACATCCGCTACCTGCCCGATCAGGACCCCGCCGCGATCCTGGCGGAAGTCGAGGGCCTGCCCGAGAGCGAGGCGACCTCGCTCTTCACACGGCCGCCGGCGACCGTCGACCGCGACTCCCCCTTCGTGCTGGCGTTGCGCTCCTCGGCGGCCGCCCATCACGACGGCGAGCCGATGAGCGTCGGCCGCGACGGCGCCTCCGACGCGGTTTCCTTCCTGCGGGTCGGTGTGCCGGCGGTCGAGTTCGGGCCGGTGGGAGCCGGCCATCACGGTCCCGGGGAGTGGGTCTCCGTCTCCTCGCTGGAGACCTACCGGCAGGCGCTCGACTCCTTCCTGCGGGCGATCCCGGACCGCCTCGATGACTGACCTCGCCGGGCCAGGCTGGGCCCCGAAGAAGCCGCCCCCCTCGGGCGATTCCGAGCCGGCGCCAAAGCCGAAGCGGTACTGGTGGCGCTTCGTCCTGGCCTCGGTCCTGATCGTCGCGGTCTCCGCCGGGGCGACCGCGACCAGCGTCCTCGTCTACCTCGACAGCATCGCCAAGGCGCTCGAACCGAATGACCGCCTCAGCAGCAAACTGGACCGGTACCTGGCGACCGTGGACGGAGGCGAGGCGCAGAACATCCTCATCGTCGGATCCGACAAGCGCGCCAACGAAGAGGAAGACCCAGGCCGCTCGGACACGACGATGCTGATCCGGCTCGACCCGGACCGCAACGCGATTGCCGTCTTCTCGATCCCCCGCGACCTCAAGGTCGAAATCCCCGGCTACGGCACCGGCAAGTTCAACGAAGCCTTCGCCTACGGAGGGCCGAAACTGACGCTCCAGACCGTGAAGGCGCTGACCGGGCTGCCGATCAACCACGTCGTCAACGTCGACTTCCTCGGCTTCGTCCGCGCCGTCTACGCGATCGGCTGCGTCTACACCGACGTCGACCGCCGCTACTACCACTCCAACGTGGGACTGGCGCCCTCCGAACAGTACGCCGAAATCAACGTGAAGCCCGGCTATCAGCTGCTCTGCGGCAAGCGGGCCCTCGAGTACGTTCGCTACCGCCATACCGATACGGACATCGTCCGCTCGGCCCGTCAGCAGGACTTCATCAGCGCCGCCCGCCAGCGGATCTCGGTCCAGGACCTCGTCTTCGACCAGAGCGGCCTGATCGACATCTTCACCAAATACACCACCTCCGACATCAACGACAAAGAGACGATGCTGCAGGTGCTGAAACTGTTCCTCGCTTCGCGGAACGCGTCGATCAAAGAGGTCCACTTCCCGGCCGAACTGGGTCCCAGCTTCGTCTACGCCTCGCCCGAAGCGATCGACGAAGCCGTCCACCAGTTCCTCGGCATCGAAGCCAGCGCGGGGGCGCCGACCAACCTGGAAGGGGCGGAAGAAAAAGAACAGGACCGGGTCGCCAAGAAGAAGAAGGCGAAGAAGAAGAAAAAGAAGGCGAGGAAACAGCCGATCGCCAGGCCGAAGCCGCCGGGGTCCGACGACCTGGTTCCAGCCCGCGAAGCCGGCGAGATGGAGGCCGAGATCGCCGCCCGCCGCGTTCACGGCTATTTCCCGATCTTCTTCCCGACTCGGCTCCCGCCCGGCGCCTACTACGCCGAAAGCGACCCCTCCCAGAAGGTGGTCGACCCGTTCGTCTACGGGATCAAGGACGAAGACGGCAACCGCCATGAGGCGTACCGCATGGTCCTGGTGATGGAAATGTCCGACGGCACCCACTACTTCGGCGTGCAGGGCATCCGCGGCTGGGAGGACCCGCCGATCCTGCGCAATCCGAGCGAAAGCAAGACGATCAACGGCCGTGAGTACGAGATCTTCGCCGACAGCGGCCGGATCAGGTTGATCGCCTGGCACCGGGGCGCCAACAGCTACTGGATATCGAACGACCTGTTGCAAGGGTTGAGCAACGACCAGATGGTCGGGATGGCGCGATCCGCCGATGTCATCATCGCCAAGAAGGCGCCGAAGAAAGGTGGGAAGAGGGGATGAGCGAGCGACGCGAGCCGGTGGGCGTGATCGGAGTCGGTTGGGTGGGTCTCGTGACCGCCGCCGGCTTCGCGGAGTTGGGCCATCCCGTCATCGCCCGCGACATCCTGCCCGACAAGGTCGCGGCGCTCTCGCGCGGCGAGCTGCAGATGCACGAGCCCGGCCTGGCCGAGATGGTGCGGCGCAACGCCGAGCGAATCACCTTCACGACCGAGATGGCGGAGCTGCTGGAGGGCGCGCGGCTGCTCTTCGTCTGCGTCGACACTCCGCCTACATACTCCGGCGACGCCGACCTGTCGCGGGTCCGCGCGGTGATCGACGAGCTGCCCGCGGACGGCGACCAGGTCCTGATCATGAAGAGCACGGTCCCGGCGGGCACCGGCGAATCCATCCGCCGCGACCTGCCGAGGCTCTCCTATGTCTCCTGTCCCGAGTTCCTCAAGGAGGGGACCGCGGTCGCGGACTTCATGAACCCCGACCGCGTCGTGATCGGCGCCAATCCCGGGGACGAGGAGGCTGCCGCCGCGGTGGCGGGCCTCTACGCGCCGCTCGGGGCCGAGACGCTGCAGACCGACGTCGCCAGCGCCGAGATGATCAAGCTCGCGTCCAACGCCTTTCTGGCGACCAAGATCTCCTTCATCAACGAGATCGCCAACGTCTGCGAGGAGGTCGGCGCGGACGTCGGCGAGGTCGCGCGCGGCATGGGGCTGGACGAGCGGATCGGCGCATCCTTCCTGCGGGCCGGGATCGGCTACGGGGGCTCCTGCTTCCCGAAGGACGTCAGCGCCCTGAAGATGCTGGCCGGCAACACGGGGTACCACTTCCAGCTGCTGACCTCGGTGATCGAGGTCAACGAGCTGCAGAAGCGGCGGGTCGTGGGCAAGCTGCAGGCGCACCTCGGCTCCTTGATCGACAAGCGGGTGGCACTGCTCGGCCTCGCCTTCAAGCCGGACACCGACGACATGCGCGAGGCCTCGAGCCTGGTGCTGGCGGCTCGGCTGCAGGGCGAGGGGGCCGAGGTGGTCGCCTACGACCCGGTCGCGAACGCGCGCGCCGCCGAGCTGTTGGACTCGGTCGAGCTGGCGGAGTCGGCCCTGGAGGCGCTGGAGGGCGCCGATGCGGCCGTTCTGGTCACCGAGTGGGGCGAGTTCGCCGAGCTCGACTGGGCCGCGGCCGCCGCGCGGATGGCCCGGCCCCTGGTGGTCGACGGCCGTAATTTCCTCGATCCCGGGAAGCTGCGGGCCGCCGGATTCGCCTACGAGGGGATCGGCAAGAAGCAGGAAATCGGGGCGCCGTCCTAAAACGCGATTGGACGATGCAGGCACTGGTCCTAGTCGGAGGGGAGGGAACGCGGCTGCGTCCGCTGACCGAGGACGTGCCGAAGCCGGCGCTCACCCTGGTCGACCGCCCCTTCCTCGCCTACATGATCGAGTGGCTGGCGGGCCATGGCGTCACCGAGGCGGTGCTGGCCTGCGGCTTCCTGCCCGACGTGCTGCGCGAGGCGCTCGGCGAGGGCGAGCACGCGGGGGTGCGGCTGACCTACGTGACCGAGCCGGATCGGCGCGGCACGGCGGGGGCGATCCGCTTCGCTGCGGAGGCCGTCGGCGACAGGCTGGGTGAGCGCTTCTTCGCCCTCAACGGCGACGTGCTCACCGATCTCGACCTCGGGGCGCTGGCGCGGGTTCACGATGAACGCGAGGCGGCGGCGACGATCGCGCTCTACCCGGTCGAGGACTCCGCCGCCTACGGTCTGGTCGGCGTCGACGCCGAAGGCGGCGTCACCGAGTTCACCGAGAAGACCGGCGAGCCGGCGCCGGGCGAGATCAACGCCGGGGCCTACCTGCTGGAGCGTTCGGTCCTCGACCTGATTCCGCCCGACCGCGAGGTCTCGATCGAGCGCGAGGTCTTCCCGCGGCTGGTCGGCGCCGGCCTCGGAGCCCTGCGCCTCGAC
>Ga0247780_1001569_pt1 | contig 12316 bp, 13 predicted proteins | sample UWRJL079202R5_FD_179927 | JGI IMG/M metagenome (GOLD analysis project Ga0247780, IMG submission 179927) | Plant litter microbial communities from Arlington Agricultural Research Station in Wisconsin, United States - UWRJ-L079-202R-5 | ecosystem: Environmental > Terrestrial > Plant litter >... | reverse complement strand
CGGCGCCGCTCCGGTCGGCGATCAGGTGGCTGGGTCGCCCGGCTGAACAGGCCCGGCGTAGCTGTGGCCGAGCTCCGTCTCCTCGCCGTCGGCGCCGCTCAGCCGTATCACCACCCGACACTCGGGGTCGCCGACCGCGATCCGCTCCTCGAGCATCACCGAGGCGCCGCCGGCATTGCGGGCGGCGATCCCGCCGAAGACGCTGGAGGTCATGCGGCAGAGGCCGGGGGCCTGCTTGACTGCCTCGCCGAACGGGCAGGCGCGGTTGCCGAGGACGATTCGCTCCGCGTTGGCCTCGATCACGTAGAAGTCCCCGTTGATGGCCGCCTTCAGCCGCACGTAGAGGTCGGCGATCTGATCGGGCTCGAGGTCGTCGACGAGGTCACGGGCGCGGCGGTACTCCTCCTCCATGCGGCCGCCGATGTTGGCGCCGACCTGGGCGACCAGCGCCTCCACGGCGTCAGGCCCCTCCTGCGCCTCGGCTGAGCGTGCCATCTCGACGACCAGCGCGACGAGGAAGGACTCCTTGCCGAAGCTCCCCTCCGCGTCCACCTCGGCCGGAGTGGGAAGCGAGGGCGTGAGCGAGCGGGGCGGGTCATGACTCCGTTCGACCGCTCGGCTCACCGGCAGCTTGGCGGTCACCTTGGAGCCCCCGGCGGTCTTCGAGGCGACCTTCAGTTCGTCGGTCAGGTTGCTGGCGATGAAGAGGCCGCGACCCCCAGTCGCGAAGGGGTCGTCGGGCAGGCTCGGGCGCAGCTCGAAGCCCGGGCCGAGATCGTGGACCTCGACGAGCGGCTGCCGGTCGGACCAGTCGAGGTGGACCCAGGCCGGCCCTGGCGCATGCCTGACGGCGTTCGTCACCAGCTCGCTGAAGGCCACCTCGGCGCCGTCGACGTCGGAGTCCCGGTCGGCGTGCCGGCCCAGGTAGTCCCGCAACTCCCTACGCAGCAGGGTGACGGCGCTGCTGTCGCTCGCGTCCAGGTACCAGTCCATTGGCCTCTCCCCTCTAGATCGAGGAGACAGTATTGCGCGCCGGGCCCGCCGGCAAAGCGGCTACTTCGAGGCCGTCCGGGCTTCGTCCGCGTTGGCGAAGACCAGCCCGTCTTGGGTCAGGCCCGTGATCTCGAGGATGCGGTGAACCTGGCTCGTGGCTCCGTACACGCTCAGCCGCCCCCCGGCGTCGGCCATCTGGCCGTGCGCCTGGACGATCACGGCAATGCCCGTCGAGTCGATGAACTCACAGGCCTGAAGCCCGATCAAAACCCGGTCGTGCTCCGCCCTGGCGCGGTCGATCGCCTCCTGGAGCCGCTCCGCGACGGCGAGGTCGAGCTCGCCCTCGACCTGGATCTCGTGGCAGCCGGGCTCGAGGGTTCTCTCGATGAGTCCGAAGGCTTTCATCCTGCAGCTGGATTTCGAAGATCAGGCACCGAACCCTCCCGGGAAATAGGACTCTTCTCGGACCGGGCCCGCGACTCGGCTTGGTGCCGACCCAACGTGCCTTTCTCCATTTGACGCGCGGCTCCGGCCCATGCGCCCGAAGCCTCGGCGGGAATGTAGCCGTCGCGTCCACTCCGCGCAAGGGGGTGGCATCCTCCGCCGAGACCGATGGCCCACGTCCTCTTCGTCTGCCTCCACAACGCCGGCCGCTCGCAGATGAGCGAGGCCCTCTTCCGGCGCGCCGCGGCGGACGTCCACGAGGTCCGCTCCGCCGGGACCTGCCCCGCCGAGCGCGTCCACCCGGAGGTGGTCGAGGTCATGGACGAGCTCGGAATCGACCTCCGCGAGCGCCGGCCGAAGCTGCTCGACCGAGAGGACGCCGAGTGGGCGGACGTGGTCGTGACGATGGGCTGCGGCGACGAGTGCCCGTTCGTGCCCGGCGTCCGCTATGTCGACTGGGACCTGCCCGATCCGAAGGGCCAGCCGATCGATGTCGTCCGCCGCACGCGCGAGGAGCTGGCGCGGCGCGTGGATGCGTTGATCGCCGAGCTGGCGACGTCTAGCCGGAGCGGTTAGACAGGGACCTCTCGGGGCCTGGAGAGGCTAGGCGAAGGCCTGCGCGGCGCGGCGGCGCAGGTCGGCGTTGAGCATGCCGGTGACCTGGCTGGGCCTGTCCCCCGCGGAGGGGACGGCGGCGCCGATCAGGCCGGCGGCGCGGAAGCCGTAGAGCGGGGCGACGAAGCCGAGCTCGCGGATCTTGCGGACCAGGCGGATCGCGTACTGGGTCTCGGCGCCGGGGCCGCAGAGGACGATCGCGGTCGGGTCGAGGGCGCCCAGGGCGCGCTCGAGGCGCTCGTCACCGAGCTCGTTGGAGAGGACGAGGACCCGGAAGCCGGCACGGCGCAGGGCGAGGTCGAGCGCCTGGGTGTGGACCTCCTCGGCATCCTGGCCGTGGCTGGAGTCGAGCAGGAGGATGCCCGCCGGGCGGGAGGCGGCCGAGGCGAGGCGGCGGGCGCCATGCAGCCAGCCGGTGGCCCAGCGCGAGGCGAACTCGAGCTCGGCGGCGCGGTCCGGGTCGGCCGCCAGCTGGTCGATCGCCGGCAGCAGCAGCTCCTCGACCGTGCGCTCCAGCGGTCGCACCGCGAGGCTCTCCTCGATCGCGCGGTCGGCCGCGCTCTCGTCGAAGCTCTCGAAGGCGGCGAGCATCTCGCCGCCGCTGGCCGGCGCCGACTGGCGCTGGCGGGCGAGCTCGATCGCCGAGGAGATGTTGCCCGTCTGGGCGAGGGCGTCGCGCAGGGTCTGCAGCTCCACCAGCTCGTAGTTGCGGTGGTTGCCGACGGTGCGCTTCGGGGTCGGGAACCCGTAACGGCGCTCCCAACTGCGCAGCGTGTTCGGGCTGACGCCGAGAACTTCGGCAGCGGCATTGGTTCGGATTCCCGGCATCTGCGGGGAATTCTGTCACCGCGAACGCGGGTTGACACCAGTTATGGACAGATTTCCGGATTCTGTCAGCGATCTTGCACGGGCTCGAGCGCCCCGACGCCGACCGGCTGGCCCAGGGCGCGGGCGCGCCACATCGCTTCGTCGGCCTTATGCAACAGCCCGTCGATGTCGGAGCCGTGCTCGGGGCAGGAGGCCACGCCCGCCGAGACGGAGATCCTCAGCCCCCCCGCGCGCTCGAGATCGTCCAGCTGCCCCAGCAGCCGCTCGGCCATCTGCACCGCTTCCACCGTGCGCAGGTTAGGCGCGAGCACGCAGATCGCGTCCTCCTCGAGGCGGAAGGCTTCGTCGACGATGCGCACGCTGTCGCGCAGGGCGGCGCCGACGATCGCCAGCACTGTCTCCTGGCCGGCCTCGCCGTCCCCGTTGCGGGTGTCCGGGCCGGAGGCGTCGAAGACGGCGAGCGCGAAGGGGTGGCCGTAGCGGCGGTTCGTCTCCGCCAGCTGCTCGAGCCGGCGCCGCATGTGCCCGGGCCGGTAGAGACTGGCCAGCTCCCGGTATTCGTCGACGGCGGGAGGAGGCCCCTGCCGATAGGCGGCGTCCACGGCCGTCGCGGCGACCGCCCCGAAGTCGGCGGCCAGGCGCTCGGCCGTGCTCGCGAACTCCTCCGACTCGCCTCCGTCCAGCTCCTGGCGCAGTTTTGCCAGCAGCGAGGCCTGCAGCGAGGAGACCTCGCGGGCGATCCGGCCCGCTGGCGATCCTGCCTCCGCTCCGTTGCCCGATAGCGACTGGGTGGCCACGCCCTGACCTTGGCGAAAGCGGCGGACGTCGCGCCTCCCGAAAAGCCGCTATTTGCGGACCGACGGTCGTCCAGGACGGATATCCAATTAGTGGACTAATCCAGACTGCGGCGGCCGGCGAGGGCCTTGCCGAGCGTGACCTCGTCGGCGTGCTCGAGGTCGGCGCCGACCGGGAGGCCGCTGGCGAGGCGGGTCACGGTGACCTTCCCGCGCAGCGCCTCGGCGATGTGGAGGGCCGTGGCCTCGCCGGTGGTGGTGGGGTTGGTGGCGAGCACCACCTCGCCGACGCCGCCGCGGTCGATCCGATCCGTCAGCTCGGAGATCTTCAGGTCCTGCGCGTCGACGCCGTCGATCGGCGAGAGGGCGCCGCCGAGCACGTGGTAGAGGCCGCGGTATTCGTGGGTGCGCTCGATCGGGATCACGTCCGCCGGCTCCTCGACCACGCAGATCGTCGCCCGGTCGCGGTTCTGGTCGGCGCAGATACGGCAGAGCGGACCCTCGGCGAGGTTGAAGCACTCCTCGCAGAGGCCGACCTTCTCCTTCACTTCGCGGATCGCGTCGCCGAGTGCGAACGCCTCTTCGTCCGGCGCCCGCAGCAGGTGGAAGGCAAGACGCTGGGCCGTCCGCTGTCCGATTCCCGGCAGACGGGAGAGCTCGGCGACGAGGCGCGCGAGCGGGGCCGGCCCCTCCGTGCTCAACCCCCCAGGGCCCCCAGGCCGCCGCCGAGTCCGCCGGTTATGCCGCCCATTTTCGAGCTGGCCAGCTCCTGGGCCGCCCGCAGGCCCTCGTTGACCGCCGCCTGGACCATCTCGGCCAGCATCTCGGCCTCCTCGGGGTCGATCGCCTCGGGGTCGATGGAGATCTCGCGCAGGGTCAGGTCGCCGCCCATCTTCACCTTGACCATGCCGCCGCCGGCGCTGGCCTCGACCGTCTCCTCCTTGAGCTGCTCCTGCGCCTGCAGCATCTGGTCCTGCATCTGCTGCGCCTGTTTCATCAGGGCGTTGACGTCGAAGCCCCCGGGTCCGCCTCCTCGTGCCACCTAACCGACCTCCTCCGCGTTGAACTCGCTCTTCAGCTTCTCCACCAGAGCATCCTCGTCGATCCGGCCCTCGGCGGTCTCGGCCGGCGTGCTCGGCGCTTCGGCGTCGCCGTCGAGCAGGACGTATGCGGGCCGAAGCGCCTGGCCGGTGACCGCCTCGAAGGCCGCGGTCACCGCCTCGCGCCGCTCCGCCCCCTCGGCCTTGCGTTTGTTGAAGGTCTTGTCGACCGGAAACCCGATTTGGAGGCCGTCGGCGTCGAGGGCCACCGGGTAGGCGCCCTCGAACGTCGCCGCCAGCGCCGGCGCCGTCTCCCCCAGCTTCTGCAGCACCGCCGGCCAGACCCGTTTCAGCTCGTCAAGGTCGAGGGGGCCCCGGCCGGCGGGTCCTGCCCCCCGGGCCACCCCCACGGCGCTCGGATCCTCCGGATCCTCCGCGCCGCGGGGGTCCCCCGCCCGGGGGTCACCCGCCGGAGGGGCGTCCCCAACCGGGTCGGGGTCACCCACTTCAGCCGGCGGTGGGTCGTCTGCTTGTTCAGGTTCAACAGCAGAGCCGTCGGCCGGGGGGGATTCTGCCGCGGGTGGCGGTGGGGCGGGGGTCCCCCGCGGCGCGGAGGGCGCGGAGCGCCCGAGCACCGTGGGGGATGCCGCACCGACAGGACCCGCGGCCTGGGTGCTCCCAAGCCGCTCCTCCAACCGCTCGATGCGGCGAAGGAGGCCCTCGGTGTCGGGATCGAGGTCCGGTCGCGCCGCTTTCAAGAGCGCGATCTCGACCGCCATGCGCGCGTCGTCCCCCTCCCGGACCGCGGTCAGCGCCGTCGCCAGCTCGTCGATCGTGCGCACCAGGGCGGCGGCGCCGATCGACGCAGCCTGCGCTTCAAGCCGGGCCGAATCGGTCGCGGTCACGACGAAAGAGGTCGGGACCTCGCCGGTGGTCTGGGTCACCAGGAGGTGGCGGAGGTGGCCGAGCAGGTCGCGGGCGAACTGCGAGGGGTCGCGGCCGGAGCGGGCCATCTTCTCGACTCCGAGCAGCACCCCCTTCGGATCCTCGGCGATCACCGCGTCGACGGCCTCGAACAGGAGCTCGGCGTCGGCGGCGCCGAGCATCTCCAGCACCTCCTCGAGGCCGACCTTGCTGCCGCCGAAGGCGACCAGCTGGTCGAGCGTGCCAAGGGCGTCGCGGAAGCTGCCCGAGGCGGAGCGGGCGATCATCGCCAGCGCCCCCTCGTCGACCTCGATCGACTCGGCCTCGGCGACCCTGGTCAGAACCTCGGAAATCTGCTCCAGAGAGGGGCGCTGGAAGTCGAAGCGCTGGCAGCGGTCGGCGATCGTCGCCATCACCTTGTGCGACTCGGTGGTGGCAAGGACGAAGACGGTGTTCGGCGGGGGCTCCTCGAGGGTCTTCAGGAACGCGTTCCACGCCTCCTTGGTCAACATGTGCGCCTCGTCGAGGATGTAGACCTTCCAGTGGCCGCCGGCGGGCGCGTAGGCGACCCGCTCGCGCAGATCGCGGACGTCGTCGACGGAGCGGTTGGAGGCGGCGTCCATCTCGATCACGTCGACCGAGGTGCCGGCGGCGATGGTCACGCAGGACTCGCATTCGCCACAGGGGGTGACGGTCGGCCCCCCACGCTCGCAGTTGAGCGAGCGGGCGAGGATCTTCGCCATCGAGGTCTTGCCGGTGCCGCGCGAGCCGACGAACAGGTAGGCGTGGTGGACCTTGTCCTGCTCGACCGCGTTGCGCAGCGTGCGGACGACGTGCGCCTGCCCCACGACCTCGTCGAACGAGCCCGGGCGATGGCGGCGGTAGAGGGAGGTCGACTCGGTCATCGGCGACTGAGGCCAGTGTATCCACGGCCTGGCGGCGGTCCCGATAGCTTGCCCGCGTGCCACCGAGGGTCTCCAGCTGGCTCGTGCCGGCCGCCTGGGTCGCCGGCGTGAGCGCCGTGCTGCTGGCGCTGTTCCCGGTCGGCTTCCCCAACTACGACACCATCTACGCCCTCGTCTGGGGACGCGAACTGGCGCATGGGATGAGCCCCGACTACGGCTCGGCGCTGCCGCCCACCCCGCACCCGCTGACCGACCTGGTCGGCCTGGTGGCGACGCCGCTCGGCGACGGCGCGATCACGGTGACCATGATCACGGCCTACGCCTCGCTGGGGCTGATCGGGTTCTTCGTCTACCGCCTCGGAGCGATCTGGTTCGACCGCTGGATCGGCGCCGCCGCGGCCGCGATCGTCCTGACCCGCGCCCCGTATCTCTCCAACGGCCTGCGCGCCTACATCGACATGCCCTACATCGCCCTCTGCCTCGCCGCCCTCCTGGTGGAGGCGAAGCGCCCCCGCGCCGGCTGGCCGGTCCTCGCCCTGCTCGTCCCCGCGGGCCTCCTCCGCCCCGAGGCCTGGCTGTTCGCCGGCGTCTACTGGCTCTATCTGGCGATCGACGTTCGGCCGCTGCGGTGGCGTCGCGAGCGCTCGACCCGAGAGCTCGCCCTGCTTGCGGCGCTGGCCGCCGCCGGGCCAGCGCTGTGGGCCGTGTTCGACTGGATCACGGCCGGCAGCCCGACCTACTCCTGGACGGGGACCAAAGAGACGGTCGAGACGCTGGAGCGGCAGACCGGGCCGATCGACCTCGTCCTCTACGGACCGCGCCGGCTCGGCGAGGTCCTGCAGTGGCCGGGGATGGTCGGAGCCGCGGGCGGGGTGATTCTCGGGCTCGCCTTCCTGCGCCGGCGCTCGGGCCTCGGCGTCATCGCCGCGGCCCTCGCCCTCCTCGCCTTCGCGATCCTCGCCTGCGGTGGGCTGGCGATCCTCCCCCGCTACACGATGCTCGCGGCGGCGGTGCTGGCCGTCTTCGCCGCCCTCGGCCTGCTCGGCTGGCGCCTGCTGGAGCATGGCGACCCCTGGCGCCGCCGCTGGCAGCTCTTCGCGGGGCTGGTCGCGCTGATGTTCGTGGTCTGGCTCCCGAACCAGTGGGACCTCGACTCCCGGGTCGACGCCGACCTCACGAGCCAGGCGCGGATCGAGGGCGATCTCTCCGACCTGGTCGACGCCGGCGCCTTCGAGCCGCTCTGCGGCAAGGTCGCCGTCCCGAACCATCGCGCCGTGCCCCGCCTCGCCTTCGGCCTCGACGTGCGGCCGACCGAGATCGTCAGCGCCAGCGAGGAACGGATCCCCGACCGCGGCTACTTCGTCTCCCCCGCGAGCGAGTTCGTGATCCGCAACTTCATCCTCGATCCCCGCGATCCGACCCGCTTCTCCCTGGAGGTCCCCCCCGGCTTCCGGCCGGTCGCCGGCAACGAGTCCTGGCGCGTCTACCGCCGCTGCCGCCCGGCTGGCGCGCCGGCAGCCGCGGGGTAGGCTCGCGCCATGTTCAGCGGCGGCTTCCGGCGGTCTGGCCTGTTCGGGCTGATCGGCGTCGTCGTCGTCGCCGGAGCGGTTGTCGTCATCGCGCTCGCGACGAGCAGCGGGCAGAGCAACCCGAGGACGACCTACGCGCTGATCTTCGGCGTCCTCGCCGTCTTCATGATCGTCCTCTTCGCCCTGCAGCGCTCGGACATGGAGAGGGCCGCCGGACGGAGCGCGCTGGGGACCGAGCGCGCCGTCGCCGAAGGCGACGCGGCGATCGCGAACCCGATGACGATGGAGGAGCCCGCGCTCTGGGCGGCGCTGGCCGTGAGGCCCATCGGGCGCGAGGCGATCCGGGCGCGAGGCGAGATGTGGGACGCGGGCCGGCGCAGCCTGCGCCTGGGGATGGTGGTGACGCTGCTGATCTTTCTCACCGTCCCGCCGATCTACCTGCTGGAAAGCTTCGTGCCCCTGGTGATCGGCGGGCCGCTGATCGCGATCGCCGCGCTGTACGGCAGCTTCCGTGCGCTCGCGCCCGGCGGCGAGATGGACGGCGGCTACGAGCAGGCCGGCCTGGCGATGGCGCCGCTGGGGCTGGAGGTGACCGAGAGGCCGCAGGTGAACATCGAGATGCGCGATCCGGTCACCCCGCGGATGGGCCCGAGGATCCACGGCGCCCTGGTCCTGAGCGGCGAGCGGCACGGCCGCCGGGTCTCGGTGCGACTCGGCGGCGGCGAGGTGAGCGGCGCCAGCGAGGTGACGCTGCGGATGCCGGCGCCGGAGTTCGAGGCGACCTCGCGCGACGGCCGGCTGCGCCCGGCCGATGGCGCTCCTGGCGCGGTCTCGGAGGCGCTGCGTACCGTCCCCAACTCCACCCGCTGGAAGAAAGTGAAGGTCGACGCCGGGCCCGACGGCATTCTCGTCGCCCGCAAGGGGGGCGGCCAGTCCGACTGGATGTGCGACCTCTGGCTGGCGGAGCGGCTCGCCGACGCCGTGGCGGGCGTCCCGATGCGCTAGCCGCCGCGCTCGATCCGCTCGACCGCGGCGTGGGTCGCGGCCGCGACGTCCGGGTCGGCGAGCACGACGCCCGGCGGCAACTCGACGTGGAGGTCGTCGGAGGGGTCGAGGCGAACGCGCAGGCCAGCGGAGCGGGAACCGAGGACGTGACCGCCGCGCTTGCGATCAGCGTCGACGAAGTGCAGGTGGTAGCCGCTGACCTCGATTCCCTCGACGTAGGCCGGGAAGCGGAAGCCCAGCATGGTCCCGGCGATATCCCGCAGCTCGAAGACGTGCTGCTCGGCGACGACCTCGGTCAGCGGGCGGTAGGGCGGGTGCTGGCGCGGGACCGAGCGAGCTCGGACCAGCTCGAAGCGGCCGTCGAGACGGATCGCGCAGGAGGAGGCGCCAGCGGGAATCAGCTCGTCGAGCCGGGCAAGCAGCCCCTCGTGGTCGAGGGCGCCCTCGATCGACGCGTCCATCGAGGGCTCGAACCTGGTGACGACCGCGAACGGCGTCCTCGCCTCCGGCGGCACCGGCTCGATCCGGCCGTCGACGTCGGCGCGGAAGAACTCGCCGCCGAGGGCGATCATCTCGCCGTCGAGCCCGTTCAGGGTCCCCAGCCCGAGGTCGCCGTGCTCGGCGAGCTCGAAGAAGCTGAGGTCGCCGTCGTAGGCCCCTTCGAGCAGGGCGCCGATCGTCGAGGCCTGGAAGAGCACGTGTGCCTCGCGCTCGGCGTGCAGTTCCTCCTCGCGCAACGTCTCAACGTGCAGCGACCTGATCCAGCGCTCGTCCAGCACCGGGGCAGTCTCTCAGCCCCGCCGCCGCGCAACCACCGGTCCCGCTTGCCAAGATCGCCGCATGGCGGCAATCGAACTCAGCGGCGTGGTCAAGCGCTTCGGGCCGATCACCGCGGTCGACGGACTCGACCTGGAGGTGCCGGAGGGCATCTGCCTCGGCCTGCTCGGCCCCAACGGCGCCGGCAAGTCGACGACGATGCGTCTCCTGACCGGGCAGGCGCTGGCCGACGCCGGGGAGCTGCGGGTCCTCGGCCACCAACTGCCGCGCGAGTCCAAGTCGGCCCGGGCGGAGATGGGCGTGGTGCCCCAACTCGACAACCTCGACGTCGACGTCACCGTCGAGGACAACCTCGCCGTCTACGCGCGTCTGTACCGGGTCACGGACGTCGGGGCGGCCGTCGACCGGGCGCTCGACCTGGCCCGTCTCCACGACCGGCGCCGCGACGCCGTCGACGAGCTTTCGGGTGGGATGCGCCGGCGGCTGCTCCTCGCCCGCGGGCTCATCCACGAGCCGCGCCTGATCCTGCTCGACGAGCCGACCGTCGGCCTCGACCCGCAGATCCGCACCGAGCTGTGGACGCTGATCGGCGGCCTCAAAGCCTGCGGCACGACGATTCTGATGTCGACCCACTACATCGAGGAGGCCGAGCGCCTGGCGGACGAAGTCGCGGTGATGACGAAGGGCAAGATCATCAGTCGCGGCCGTCCTGCGGAGCTGATCGCCGAGCACGCCGGTCGCCAGACGGCCGAGATCTATGCGCCGCCGGAGCGACTCGCGGAGCTGCGGACCGAGGCCGAATCGGCGGGGCTGCGGGTGCGGCCGGCGGGACCGGCGATCGCGATCGTCGGCTCCGAGCAGGGCGGAGACGGCGTCGTGCCCAAGGAGGCGGTCGTCCGCGCCGCGACGCTCGAGGACGTCTTCGTGCTGCTGACCGGGGAGGAGGCGGAGTGAGCGCCGTGGCCCGCGGCGCCCCGCGCAGGATGCGCCGCCTGGAACCGGCGGCGATCGCCGGCGTGATGAGCCGCGAGGTGGCGAACTTCCGCACCTACTGGAAGGGGACGACCTTCTCCAGCGTCCTCGAACCGATCGTCTACCTGCTGGCCTTCGGGCTCGGGCTCGGGGCCACGCTCGTGGACGAAGTCGACGGCGTCGAGTACATCCAGTTCGTCGGCACCGGCATGGTGGCGACGGCGGTGATCTTCTCCAGCGCCCTGCCGTCGATGTTCGGCACCTTCGTCAAGCACCGTTTCCAGAACACCTACGAAGCGATCCTGGCGGCGCCGGTCGACGTCGAGGAGCTGGTCACGGCGGAGATGCTCTGGATCGGCCTGCGCGCCGGCTTCTACGGCTGCTTCCCGCTCGTCGTCACCTTCGCCTTCGGCCTCGAGCCCGCCTGGGGCATGCTGCTGGTACCCATCTTCGGCTTCGTCACCGCGCTCGGCTTCGCCGGCTTCGGCATCGCGATGGCCGCGACCGTCGCCAAGATCGACCAGTTCAACTACGTGACCGCGCTGTTCGTGACCCCACTGTTCCTGATCGCCGGCACCTTCTTCCCGATCGACGGCCTGCCGGAGGGCGTCCAGGTCGCCGCCCAGTTCAACCCCCTGCACCAGCTGGTCGAACTGGTCCGCGGCGGCGCCTTCGGCTACGAGGCCGTCGACCTGCTCCGCTTCGCGGGCCTCCTGGCCTTCGCGATCGGGCTGTGGCGCATAGCCGTCATCCGCATGTCCTCCCGCCTGATCGACTGATCGTTTCCAGGGTTCGCGCCCCTATAGGGGCCACAACCCTGGAAACGATCAGATATGGACCGTGCACCCGCCTTCGAAGCGAGGTCACCGGGCGTGTCCGTCGTTTTTGGCTCCTGCCGGGCTCACCTGCGGCACCCGCGGCATCCGCTTAAGGCTGCTTCCTTCCGGACCTGACCTGATTCGCGTGCCCACGTCGCGCAGGACCCGGCCGTCAACGCCGCCGCGACGCACTGACCCCGACGGCCAGCCCCTCGGAACGGGAATTCGGCCCCGCTAGAGCGGATTGCGGGTTACAAGGCACCGCTGATTCCCCGCCTAGCACGGTCCACTGACGATCCTACCCTGCCGGCCGTAGGATCACCCCGCCCTTGATCACCGTCGACACCGACTCCTTCTTCGCCATCGTCGTCGTCGCGGCAGTCGCGGCGGTGACGGTGGCCGCGGTGCCGAAGCGGCTCGCTCCCCCCGTAGTGGTGTTGGAGCTGATCCTCGGCATCGTGATCGGCCCCGAAGTCCTCGGCCTCGCGCACGGCGACGACTTCGTCGACTTCTTCTCCAACCTCGGCCTGGGGATGCTGTTCTTCTTCGCCGGTTACGAGATCGACTTCGAGCGGATCAAGGGCGAGCCGATCAAGCTCGGGGCGCTGGGCTGGCTGATCTCGGTGGCGCTCGCCTACGGGATCGGCGGCGCCCTGGCGGCAGCCGGCGTCG
>Ga0247780_1001568_pt1 | contig 12316 bp, 6 predicted proteins | sample UWRJL079202R5_FD_179927 | JGI IMG/M metagenome (GOLD analysis project Ga0247780, IMG submission 179927) | Plant litter microbial communities from Arlington Agricultural Research Station in Wisconsin, United States - UWRJ-L079-202R-5 | ecosystem: Environmental > Terrestrial > Plant litter >... | reverse complement strand
ATAAACCCGTCAGACTCGCGCTTTGGCATCGCAATAGCACAAGGCAACATTGGTAGGTACATATGTCTGAAACCTGGTTAAAGACCAACGGAGGCAAAAAGAAATCTAACAGGTAGGAGATAGCTATAATAAAGCCTTGGACGAGCTCGGAGCCGAACCCACGTCCTTTCGCATACGGCGGATATGATAAGCATCTTGAGCCGCACGCCTTCGATGTGATGGTGATGTTTGGTAATGTCGTAGAGAGCGTGTTAAGGTTTGAACGAGGCAGAAGCCAGGAAAAGACTCCGTTACGCTCTTCCCTGGGCCTCCCTTTCAGGGGCTTCCCCTGTTTCTCATTCGGAAAATAACTTGAACGGCGAAAATGTGCCGAAACGCCGGCGGTGATTGACTTTCGGGGAAACGAACCATCCATCCGCGACAAGGTCTCCAAATCAGGGTTTCTGAGGAGACCTGACTAACTTGAAGACGAAGATTATGCCAAAGCGCCAGCGGTGATCAACTTCCTGGGGTTAAAGTACCAGAGGTGTTTACCACCTGGGAACCAACCATCCGCCCGCGATAAGGCCTCCAAAATAGGGTTGCTGAGGGGGCCCAACTGACCGACATTGAAGTCCCCCCTGAACAGCGATGTTTTGTTGAGGGGCGTTAAGAAATCACCTAGCACCAAGCCAAGCGGCTCTTGAACTTCCCAGTTATTGGAGACTTTGAACCCGATAAATAGCGAGGATGTTCCCTATGCTAAAGCTGAGTCCATCTGAGGTCATACTAGCGTCATATGTGAACATAGCTTTGGCTAGATACTCCAGTGTTAGTCACATTGTTTTACCCGTTTGAGGATACAAGGGGCTGAGGCTACTTGAAATGCTGGCAACGTATGGTATGGACTGCACATCATCAGTCTCCTTATGTTTATTACGATAACGTTAAGGGCATCTGCTGAATTGGACGTCTTTGATTCCAATTCCATTCTGTATCCTAGCGTTTTATTAAGGACAATGATAAATTCGGGGTGTTGAACAACAGAAGTAGGAGTGCTTTGAAGAAGGTAAAGGTGCAAGAGTTGGAGGGTAGAGGCTAAGTCCCCGAGGGCCAGGTAGGCAATACGAAAAAAATACAAGAGGTAATGCTGATCATTTTCAAAATGAGGACCAATTCTAGGCCCACTCAGCTAGAGTTAAAGCAATTAAGCATACTGCAGCGTAGCGTGCCGAAAATGGTACTTAACCTGAGAAAAGGTGAGTAAGCCTGAGCAAATCCCGAGCCGGGACTGAGCCGGCCCTGAGCCGGGGTGAGCAGTGTCACGTGGTCGAGGCACAAAAAAGGAAATTTCGTGTGCCCAGATTTGTCTCAGACCTCGATGCACATTGTACGACCACTACGTTGAGGATTTAAGTGCCCAAAGCAGCAGTTCAGACCGTTAGCGGCGGGAAGCCGCAGGGGAGGTGGTTTTTCACACGAAGGCAACCGAAACATGCCTTTTCACATGGAGACAAGACAAACGGAGATTTCTTTCAACTAGAAGTCGTTTGGCAGGATATATGCCATGGCTATTGTAAATATCTATCTTTCACCGCCCCCCTACTTTGCTGATATCTTCTTTCCTGCGCATCGCGAACGCCAATTTGTTGAGATGGAAGCAACCCCCTCCGCTGGTCCATGATAACTCAACCACCTAATTGCAGATTACAACTCAGTCAGCGGCCTTCAAAAAAAGAAGTATAGATTAACTTGACTTACAGAACTCCGGCCCGGTCCCGCAGAACCCAAACTGCGAGCAGCACAAGCCCACAGCACAAGGGCACGCCCCGACGACAGGCGGATCAGACGAGGGCGGAGCCGGAAGGGGATCGGCCGGACCAGGCGTGGGCAGAGGTGTCGGGATCTCTATGCTACTAGTATTCGTACCAGGCGTAGATAGAGGCGGAGGGGGAACGCTGCCGCCTAGACAGGGGTAGATGTCAGTCCCTTCTTCCTTTGCCTCGTTATTTCGTTTCTCCTGGGTGGGGTGAGAAAGAGAGATGGGGACGGGGACGTACAGAACTCCGGGCCGGTCCCGCAGAAGCCGAATGGCGAGCAGCAGAGGCCAGGGTCGCAGGGGCACCGTCCCAGTTGTCTTGCCTCGAGGATGCCGGTACCGCCAAAGGGGGTGGCGATGGGGTTGGCGGCGACGAGGCACGCGGCCAGGGAGAGGAGGGCGGCGGTGGTGAAACGCATCTTGGGAGGATGTTCAAGTTATAATTTAAAGGATGGATGTTGTAATTTGTATCTGGATTGATAGAGTGAAAAAGAGAGGGTTCATGTTCTTCTGGCGAGGATGCGGCGACTATTTATTGTTGGACTTTTCTCTACGTACCTTGCCAATCCAGCCCAGACAACGCTACCTGGGGATAGATCTGCTCCTCATCGGCCGACAGCCGGCAGGGTAATGGCCGTTGGCTGAGCGTGTTGTTGACGCTGTCGTTGTGGCGATGGCAGTACCTTACCCTATTGGCTGTGGTGATGTGATGATGGGTATGGCGGTGTTGTCTCCTGGGTTGGCAGAAACGCCAGGACCCGCACTGAGTAATGTAAGATTGATAATACCTTAGAAGAGGTACCGTTTTGCCGCTCTCACAACAAAATGATTTCTTGGTTTTGGTGGTTGTGTCTGTTGGCTGACCGGGTCTGACATGGCATTGTGCTCCTCGGTGCGCTAAAATAATCCTTCGAGGCTATTTCCAGTTGATAGGACTTGAGCCCATTGGCCCGTGAGGCGCGTTTGAAACACAACACCTCCCTCAGCCACCAAATATTGCGAATGTAAGGGAGGGGACGGTCGGGAACGCTTTAGCCGCCCGGCAATCGGCGCTGTTGGCCACGCGGGTGTGGTGCCGTCACCGCGGCCGCCGACGTGCAACGTCCCGCTGATAGCGCTTTGCTCTTCCTGAGTTGAAATAGGTACCCACCATGCAGATCCTCCCTTGCTCAAAGGATTTTCTTTTGTGAAAACAGCCGCCTGTCCTTCCTCAAGCCACGGAAGAACCTCTCACTCTCTTTAATCCCGATTGATTATGCCGATGTAACTCTTTTCCAACCTGAATGGCGTAGTCGATGCGAATCCTTTTAGGATCGGGGTGAATTGTGCGAGGAACGTCGCCAATGCAATGGAAAGAGAGAAGATATCTGTCCTATTTCCGAGGCGGAGAGCAGTGAGGATGGTTTTCAGAGAGACGGAAAAGATGTACGTAGGTGGTGAGAGGAGGATGGAGGTGTGGGCGGGTTGGGGACCTGTTGCGAGACGGCGATATATGTGCTGATTGAATGTTTCTAGTTCGGCGCTTCATGTAAGTAGTCTTTCATATCTTGGACTGTTTTGTGTCCGATCTGGTAGGTATATCTGGTAGATCGCATGAGAGGAACTCACGGGCGAAACAATAATTCCAGAAACCGCCAACAGCGATACCGAGACCGAGAAGAGAGCACGGATGCCAAACGACTGGCTATCCATGAACCGCTGAAACGAGATGTCCAAAGATGTGTTCTGGTAATACAGGATCATAGCGAGTAATCCAGTTGTGAGGACAAACGCGGCGATTACGACGCTCTGCTCCCCACTGATAACGGTAGAGTACCCCCAAAAAAGCCTCGGGACCCCCACCTTGACGCCTCCAAGCACCGTGAGCGGCTTCCGGTGTTGCGACCTGCTGTTAGTGAGTCGAATGAGGCGCTTATCCTCAACTTCGGTCAAGACAGTCTGCTCAACGGTGATTCCATATGATCCGTCTTCCACGTGAGGCCCCAGTCGAAGTTTTATATTGTATGCAGCTGCTACAATACCCCCCGAGTCCTGGGTTGCGCGGATAACATCACGTAACGTATCGCCCCGCGACATGAGACTTGCCATGCCAACGATACTCCAGGGATCAGCCGGGACCCCAGTTTGCTATCGGGGCAACAGAGCAGCCATGGCGACAACAAGAACGGCCATCAAGACCAAGAGACCCTGGGCGGCGCGTAAGGGCACATCGGCAGTGCGGATCGCCAGTGCACATAAGCGTGTCGATTTGAGGCTGTCATTGTAAAGGTCGCACTTGCTTGGGAAGCCGAGCATAATGACTCCGCTCGACAATCCAACTGGAAGAAACGATAACGCAGCTAGGAGTGTACTTATCAAGGGTAGAGGGTCGTGGAACCGGCGCAAGAACCGCCAAGCTGGGATACAATGCCGCCGCTCCGCGAGAGCAGCAACGAGTATTCGGCAGCCGCGCCATTGCGACTGGCCAACGCGCGGAACGGCAGCATCGAGTTGAAGCTGTTGCACAGATCCTGTACGGGGACGGACAGGAGAGTCGCGAGAAGAGTAGGGGTGAGCGACACCATCAGATGGTCGGTTGAGCTCATGTTGACAAATGCCGTGTTTGCAGCGGGAGGAATGTGGCGGTGCTGGTATTCAAACCCGAAGGCAAAACATCCCGCGACGAGGGCAAGGAGGAAACCTTGGAATGGCCATCGAAGTGGCACTGGCTTATTAGTCGAGCAGCTTCGCTTCTGAGTGCGTCGAACAGGACTCGATGGACTGCTAGACATCCTTGGAGAAAGTTGAAGATTCGGAAGGTGCATCTCGGAGATCTAGTTCCATCGCTTCGTTTGTATTCCCACGATGGCCGTGGAAAGCGCGACCGCCTCAGCCAAATTTGACAAGCTGGCTGCCAATGTGGGGGTGATTGGCGCAGGGGAGATGGCTGGCGCAGGTAGCTGCTATAAGTACCCGCACGCAATCACAGACGGCAGGCCTTGTTGGTGGTTCCGATATCAGCCACGATTTAATACGTGCAGGCTGCGCCCGCTGCATTCTTTGCCGAGATTCTCTCTCCTAGGCGGTTAAAGTAGCCCAAGTGCTTTTGCATTCTGGTATTATGTCGAAGGGCGGCGCAGTGCAACTTGTTCAGTGTTGAACAGAATGGATGCCTCAGGTCACACACAACACGTACCTTCCGTAGGTGCCACAGGCTTTCCAAACCTCTGAAACCTACCTCAGCCGCGGGTTTACTCCCTTTCGCACGCCGACCAGAAAGGTCGCAACCACAAGCTTTACGACGACATCCTTGCCGATGCGCACCGTTTCGCGCCTCTAGGCGCTCGTAGACCAGCTGTTGGACTCGATAACGGTGGCGCGCTTGTCACATCATGCCCTAACCATTCCGGTCTTTGGCACTTCACATTGGTTCGCGCGGTACAGAGAGATTCGCTCCAGCCAATGGCGTTCCGCAAATACCACCTGCGGCTGCATGCTACGCTGCAGAAGCGTCTATCAGACCACGATTCCTTTGACATTTTCTTCTTTTATCACGAACCGTTTCTGACCCATTTCGAAAAGAACCCCCTCCTACCCTTCATTGTTTACGTTTTCCACCTGAAGTCACCCATTCAAAAGGGGCCAATTCAAAATGGCCAACGCAACCGGCTTTGGCAACACCGATACCGCAAGCACCGAAGTCGCCGGGCACAACTCAGTATGGGAGGTAAACGACACCTACCAGAGTGGCGAGATATGGTGGAAAATTGCTGCAGACGCCAAGATTCCCCCACCGACGAACACCAATGAAGCCTTCGTCCCATTTCCCCTGGAACTCAAAAATTTCACTCCAGTATGGAAAAAAGGCTCCGGCCTACTTCCCCTAAGCACGTGGAACGACCTACGGCGGAGACTGGGGGATGACGAGCCCGAGCAGCCGAAGAACTGGAACCGCGTGAGCGACGACTTGAGATTTGTGCAGGTCCGGAAGGTGGACAACCCTCTGGCGACAGCGACAGTGGGTTTGAAGGGTATCAGCTGGGAGAAAAACCAACCGCCCGGAGACTGCTGGACTGACTTCTGGGATCTGCTGTTCAATGACAGTATGGACCATTGGCACGATATTGCGACAAGGATCTCCAGTGCCAGCCCACCCATGTGGCAGCAGGTGGTGATCCCAAAGTGGGAGAGGAGGGACATCCACAAAGGCGGGAAGTATACACTCGGCAAGTCGGATGAGAGGTTTTTTGATATGAAGACGGACGGGGTCGGGTTCTGCCCGCTCGCACTCAGTAATGTCACAGTGCCGGATCAAACGGCCTACTACGTCAAGCTCAGCTACGCGGGTGGCGAGTCGGGTAACGGCGCGGCCGTGGCTCTCACCAGGGCTGATCCAAGGTGCGCGGAAAAGGCTCTGCGATTTAGCCAAGTATACATCGGTGAGACCACCCTGGGTGAACTGTGCAACGAGAAGTACAAATGGGAAGACAACATGGACATGATCGCGACCAGGAATGCCAAGGGCGAGGTCGTGTACATTGAGGTCCCGCCAGAAGTCCGTCAGAGGAGCATCAAAGACACCTGGTGGAAGGTGGCAAAGAAAAACAGCCTCAAGGAGATCCAGGGGCACCCGGTGAGGTCGAGGAACGCGACGCTCAAGCTACACCTGGTTCCGCACCCCTCCGATGGGTCTGGGTTGGAGGAGCACCAGGACTTCGTGGACACGGTCGAGCTGGCGGTCGCCAAGACTGTCGTTTCAATCAAGCAGGGCTATGGGATACACCAAAATGGCGAGGATATGTCGAAATATCACCTGGTCAGTCCAGCCCCGTGTCAGACCTCAAGATATATTTGTTGCCGGGCCTTCGTGGTACTAACTTGTACTAGCTGGGACGGAATCCATTCGGCTTCTACGACACGTACATCAGCGACAGTGACTGGTGCGCGTACCTCGAAGGCTATCCCGGCTACCACCTGCCGTCCAAGTGGGAACTCGTTAACGTGACAAAAAAGATGGAGGAGTTTGCGAATGCCACGGGGAGGAAGAGCTATCAGACCGATATCGATCAACTGGCCGCCGAGCTCAAGAAAAGCAGTGTAACTCAATACTCCTGGCCGCGGCAAAAGGCCGACTGGGTGACGTTTGAGACGATTGCCACAGCCGTGGGGGCCAGGACGGGCTCCGAAATCCCCAGCCAGCAGTCGCAGGTGGGCGGGAGTGCGACTGGGGTTAGTAACAAATACTCGCTGCAAGATTTTCCGAGGAGAAATACTGACTCCACCATGTAGGTTGCCCAAGCAGCTAACTGGATAGCCCCAGCGCAGAGAGTGGCCAAGTGGGCCCGTCCCGGCGGGGGGCCTGCATGGGATGCTCCGGGGGTGTATCCTGCCGAGGTAGGTCGAACGGCATCTTTTCCGGGTAGTCGTTTCACTAAGAACTCTGCTAGTGGCTGCATCGAAGCGCCTTCTCTTTCGGGAATCCACGGGGCAACCCAGTCAGCCAGGACGTCAGCAACTTTGTGTTTGGATCAAGCGAGGCCAACAGCCTTATGACGCGGTACGAACGCGCATGGCAGCTCTTCTTCGTCCTAGAGCACCAAATCGCCACCGCGCGCAAGAAAGCTTCCCAGGTACCAGCACCACCGGCAACCGGGATGAAAGGCCGACTGTGGACAATCAACACTGCAGACGACAAGCCCCTGCACGAATTTCTCCCCCCTGACGCGAAAGCAGGCACGAAGGCGTCGGAGGTTCGGGAAACAACAAAAAACAAGAGCGATAGAGACGACCTGTGGCAGGCAGTCGAGAAGTGGCAGAATCTGTCGTTTCGGCTGGACTACCAGCTTGTTTGCGATCTAACCAAAATTGCGCAGACACTTCGACCGCCGTTAGAGACGACATTTTATCCCTTTGAGAGAGGCTTCTTCACCCGGCTTGAGGCGGATGTGGATGTCCTACTTCTAACGCAGTGGGCAGATCTGCATAAGGGGGCGGTCCAGCCGCAGCAGCCCCAGTCTCCGCCGCAGGTTCAGCCCCAGCCAAAGTTGAGGAAAGGAATGGCGATTCGGCTGAAAGCTAATGCTGACTCTGTCGCGCTACCAACCGTTGGTGATGGGCAACCTCCGCAAGAGCCGGAGGCAATCGAATATGAACCGACGTATGCCCAGCTGTGGAAAGCAGCCGTGCAAGGAGAGCCGATTATCGTGGGAGGAGTTAACCTGCGTGGCGTCGGTGCTATCGTGGAAGACCGGAAGAGCTTAGTGATGTGGCACGTCCCGTTCCCTGTCACTGGTCCTGATGGGGGCAGGCGCATTGGCCTGAAGCCAGAAGGTGACAACAAGCCCAGGGTTATCGAGAGACCACCCATCGACCTGTCACTGCTTGACGGCCTCGATACCTCCGATACCTCCGTACCCGAAAATGAAGACGGCTTAACACCCATTCTTCGAAAGGGTCCCCAACCGGACCACGACAACATCCCTACGGCCCCTGAAGATGACCGCGGACAGCTTTCGTCTGCCACCGTTCCAGACGGATTCATCCTCAGCGGGACAGTGAAGCTCTTCGGCCTCTTTGAAGCCCCACTCTACATCTCGTGTGACCCATCAGACGGCTCCATGACGCAAATCATCACCCTCGCCGATGACCTGAGCCTCGGTACACTGATCCCGACGCTGCGCGGCACTGACTTCGATGCGCTCCAACTCAAAAACACATGCCTCCGCTACACAGACCGCACAACGGCTACAGATATCGCAGGCACCTGGCTGCAGACGGACATGGCCTTCTCTGGCCCACTACAGGTTGTGTCGGATTTCCTGACAGACGTGTGCGGACAAGAAGACCCAAGACTGCAAATCCAAGTCTTCCTTTCCCAGGGGAACAACTGGTCCAGGCCACTAAATTGCGACTCGCTCATGCTACGCGGGAGCATCCCGGAGGTTAGGATCCCGCTTGGTCCACTGGGCGAGATCACAGAGCTGGGCATTGGAGTCGGCATCCGCCGCGGAATGGAAGCCAGCCCGCCGTACAAGACCGCGTGGAAGCACAGCATCCAGATCTGGGGGAGGATGAACCTTCACATGCCGAAGGACATGGCACCGCTGCAGCTTGGGTTTTCAGCAATGGAGCAGGACGGTGTGCTTGTCCTTGCGGCTGATGCAGGGGATGGTGGCGGTGACTCGGGCTTGGGCTTTGCGGGAATCGAGGGCCTACGGCTTTCGCACCTCTCGCTGTCGACATCGATTGCTATAAAAATGGCACCGAAGTTGGTGGGGTTCTTTGCAGAAGCCCAGATTGTGGTGGGAGACGACACGACGGTGGCGCTGAGCGGCTTCTACGCCGGCCAGGCCTGGGGGTTTGAGGGGCGCATTGCGAATCTTGACTTTGGGGACCTTTCGGGCATGTATGAGAGGCTCTTTGGTGCGAAGCTGCATAACCCGTTGCATGAGGTTGTGTTGGAAGAGCTTGCGTTTTGTGCTGGGCCCGACGGCATCACCCTCTCTGGCCGCGCTGTCGTCGAGGGTTCTTACACCGCAGCAAGAGCTACAGTGGCGCTGAGCCGTCGCGGCATCAACATCACCGGCGATGTTGACAACATCCGCCTGGATGACGTCGTGACACTGAAGCACGCCGGACTTGACATCTTTGTCAATCGTGAGGGCGATACCTCCCCAGGGACAACAGGAAAAGGGACCTCGTGGCGCTTCGCCATCACCGGTACTGTCGAGCTCGCCGACACCACAATTTCAGCCAGTCTGTTCCTCGACAAGGATGCCCAGACAAAACAACTACTCTGGACCGTCTACGGTGGCTTCGCAGGACATCTCCAGCTCTCAAACCTTGCCCCGGCTTTAAAGGGGACATTCCTCGACCTGGAGCTCCACAATGCCGCCTTCATCGCCAGCAACGCCGACGGGACGGCCGCATCAGGCGCAACCATCCCTTCCGCCTTCACCGTCAAAAAGGGCGTACAAGTCGCCGCCAGCATCGGCCCCATCGCCGCGCTCGACAACTCACTCAACAACCCCTCCGGCCCGCCAACCACAGGACTAACCCTCAGCCTCGCCTATCTCAGCGGCGGCAACTTCGAAATCGCCATCCAGCTCGCCACCCCCCGCAAGATAGACATGGCCAAAAAGTCCTGCCGCGTCGCCTCCGGCCCCGTGTCCCTCGCTATCCAACTCCTCTCCGCCGAAGAGCCGCGACTCCTCCTCACAGCCGACTTCTTCGTCCTCCCACCCTCCCAACCCTCCCCCCTCAAATTCACCGGCGGAATAGCCATCACTCCCCTCAAAGCCAGCCTCTTCATCGAAATGAAATCCCAATGGTGGACCAACCCCCTCGGCCTCTCCCCGCTGCTGCGCATCGGCCCCGACCTCGCCCTCGAAATCGCCATCATCTACGCCGCGTTCCCCTGGTACCCCAGCCAGCTCGCCCTCTCTGGCGGCCTCGCCTTTGGCAAAGCCACTGGCCACGCTGCCCTATCGTACAGCGAATCCCCCACGGACGAGCTTATCCTCGCTGAGGTCGGGGACCTCGACGTGCGCGACCTCGTGGCCTTTGCGTCGCTTCTCGCGGGGGAGGACCTCCTGCAGGGACAGCAGCTGCCGGACTTTTTGCGGCTGGAAAAGATGAAGTTGTACATGTCGACGGGCGTGACGATCGGCACGAAGATCTACCCCCCTGGTGCGTCGTTTGACTGCGCGGCGGTGGTGTGCGGACATGAAGCGAGGGTGTCTGGTTCGGTGAGCAAGGGGAGCGGGGTGGTTTCTATTGAGGGGGCTGTGGATGCGTTTCGGGTCGGGCCGCTGGCTGTGGGCGGGTATGAGAGTGGGACGCCTGCAGTGGTGAAGATTGAGATGGGCCCGGTAAGGCAGACATTCGTCGTCTCTGGGGGGGTGTTGGTGTTTGGGGACTACCGGGCTAGAGTCAGGGTTGATGTCGGCCTGTTGCCGGAGATGAAGCTGCTGCTGGGCGTGGAGGTCGAGTTCGCGAATAGTTTGTCGTTCCAGCTCGAGGGCAGGATGCAGGGGCCGGCGCTGACGGGGACGAATGTCGAGGAGCTGGCGAGGCTGGATTTCGATCTGCATGCAAGGATGGAGCAGGATATTGTCGGTTGGATTGTGGACAGGGTTACGAAGCAGATTGGGGCGGCGGTTGAGAATGCGAAGAAGGGAATTGATGTTGCGCAGCGGGAACTAGACGAGAAGGAGAAGGGGTATTTGGATGGCATTGTGAGGGCTGAAGCTGCTGTCGCGGCCGCTAAGGGTGTCTTTGATGAGCGGCTTAAGGGTGCAAGCGACAAGCTGGCTGAAAAAGAACGCGAGGTTGAGCAGAAGACGCAAGAGCTCAAAACAGCTCTCGGCGAGGCCGAGAGAAAGTTCGAAGACGCTGTGGGCAAGGCGAGAGCAGCGCTGCAGCATGCCGAGGACCGCCGCGTGGAGGTAATGCGCGAGGCGCAGGATGAATGCTCCAAGGCCGAAAAGGAGGCGGACGATATGCTGGATAAGGCCAACGACGAGCTTCACCGCGCGCACGAAGACATGGACCGACGCTTTGGCGACGCCATCAACAAGATCAACCACGCGCAGACCAAGGTGGACGATGCGACGGCGAATCTCAAGGGCCTGAAGAACAAGTACAAATCCGCCAAGGCGAATCGCGACAGGGCCGACAAGAGGAAGGATTACATCGCGAAGGCGTATTGGGTTCGTACCCCCTTTATTGAAATCCACTTACGTACTTACGGCAGCATGGTAAGCTAACAACCCAGGATGGCGTCATGGCCACCCTCAACGGACTAATACACACCGCCTCCGCGTTTCTCCGCCTCGCAACCTCCTCCCTCGACGCTGCCAAAGCCGTGATCAACACCCCCGGCTACATCCTCGCCCAAACCACCCTCACCACCGCCGAAACCACCCTCTCCACTGCCCAATCCACCGCCACCTCCATCCTCTCCACCGCACACTCCACCCTCCAATCCGTCGCCGCAGGCCAAGCCGCAATCATCAAAGAAGCCCAATCCTTCCTCGACGCAACCCTCACCCGCGGCGTTGAAAAACTCACCTTCGACACCGCCAAGCAAGCCCTAGACACCTTCGCCGCCACGGTAGTGGCCGTCCTCAGCGGTCTTCGCAGCGCGGTGTCGCAGTCGTACTATGGCGTCGAAGCCGTCGCGTTTCGCAGCGCGAAGAATACACTGCTCCTTGCGGAATGGAATGTTCGGGAAGTAAACATTGCGCGCGCAGCGCTGGACTTGGCGAGGGAATGGGCTGATGATGTGGGGGAGGTTGCGCGGTGGGTGGAAAATCATCAGGGGGAGGTGCTGCAGGTAAAGGGCGTGGAGGTGTGGGGGGCCTTGAGGGCGGCGTGTGTGCAGAAGGGGTATTTGGATGTGAGGGTTTGGGGGACTTTTGCGGGGGAGGAGGTCGATGTGAAGATGGAGTTGACGCCGAGGAAGGGGGAGGAGATTGTGAAGAGGTTGGTGAGGAGGTTGCTGGAGGGGGTAAGACGGGGGAGGTTGGGGGTTGCGGT
>Ga0247780_1001566_pt1 | contig 12323 bp, 22 predicted proteins | sample UWRJL079202R5_FD_179927 | JGI IMG/M metagenome (GOLD analysis project Ga0247780, IMG submission 179927) | Plant litter microbial communities from Arlington Agricultural Research Station in Wisconsin, United States - UWRJ-L079-202R-5 | ecosystem: Environmental > Terrestrial > Plant litter >... | reverse complement strand
GCCGCACTGTGCATCACGCCCAGCGAGCGGCTGATCATCGCTTCTGCTTTGCACGACACCAGCGATACCCTGGCCGCTGCCTTGCTGCGCGTGGGTTGCACGCGCATCGTCGAACTCGACCGCGGTTCCCACCATCCCGCGTTCTTGCAGCGCGCCGGCACGCCCACGCCGCCCTTGGCCAGCTACGAGACGAGCGTGCTCTACGCGCTCGGGCGGCCCATGCAAGCGCTGGCCTTCCGTTGGAAGCCGGCGAACGCGGCGCCATCCACCAAGGTGACGAGCTACGATTACCCGGCCCCGGACATTGCGCCGCGAAAGAAGAAGCGCAAGCGAGAGGCCACTCCGGCCGAGCCACCCGCCGAGCCCTGATCGTGCGTTTTGCCGCTATTTTAGCTGCCCTAGCGATCCTGGGCTGTCGCCGCGCGACGCATTCGGAGGCTTCCCCACCCGGGAGTGCAGCACCCCCCGCACCGGCCGCGGCCCCTGCGCCGTCTGGCTCGGCCGTGCCGAGCGCCCACGAGCTCCCCCCGTTGTTCGGTGTGGCGTGGATCGAACACCTCGAGCTCGAAGGCGGGCACGAGGCATACGTGTGCCCGCCGATTGGCGCGCGCGAGCCGCGGCCACTGATTGTGGCCGTGCACGGCGCGGGGGATCGCGCCGAATGGTCGTGCGGCGGCTGGCGGATGGTGGCCGGCGAGTACGCGTTCGTCGTTTGCCCGCAGGGCATGAAGATGGACGCGATGCGCTTCGGCTGGGACAGCGCCGAGACGATCCGTCGTCGCGTGGCCAGCGCCGTGACTGCCGTGCGCGCGCGCTTCGGCGAATACATCGCGGACGGTCCGACGCTGTACGTGGGCTTCAGCCAAGGCGCGACCCTGGCCGGGCCCACGCTGCTCGATCCTGCGCAAAGCTTCCCCTTCGTCGCGCTGGCCGAGGGCGGCTATGGGCTGGTGCAAAACCGCGCGTTCCTGGGCAAGCTTAAAGCGCGTGGAGTCGACAGCGTGCTACTCGCGTGTGGCACCGCTGCGTGCTTCACGAGCATGCGTGCCGCTGAGCCGAACCTCACCGCCGCCGGGATCCAAGCCTTGATCGGCGGTGATCCCAAGTCGGGGCACAATTTGAATGGCGAAATGCAGGCCGGGTTGCAAAAGGTGTGGCCGGACTTCGTCGCTGGCTTGCCGAATTGGCGCGGGTACAAGAGGCGCTGACCGGCTCGCCCCAGCATTCTCGCTTGCCTCCGTGTTAGTCAACGAGCGGCCGTGCGATGAATCGTGCATGGCTCGTTTCGGGGTAGTTGGCGGCGGTGGGCGCTGAGGCGTGCGGTAGCGTGAGCGCCACGCCTGATGGCGCGGCTGGAGGTCACGCAGCGTTCAGTACGACGACCCCGATCTCTGTCCGATACACGACAAAACTCACGTGCTCGGAAGTTCCACAGGACCGAGCAGCAGATCGCCTGGGGATCGGATGATTGACGGCGAGCATGGGTCGCGTCTGGATAACGTACCGCTGTTAAGCTGCGGCCGCCTCCAGAAAGGCACGAGCTATCAGGAGGCGACGAGCGAGCCCGTGGTACATTACCACGGGCGAGAGGCACGACCACGCAGGTCACGCCGACGCGCGGCCGTCAGCTCCCACAGCTGGTTAGCTAGCCCGCCCGATGGGCTCGTCCGCCTCGTAGATGACATCCGAGCGCATCGCGTACTTGGTTCCTCGCAGGACAGGCCGCCCCTCATGACGAAGCTTGTGCTGAAAGATCGCGATCATGCCGGCCTTTGGAACCACGGTGCGATCGAACTGCTCCTGAAAGACCGTCTCGCCCCCCTCGAAATCGTCGTTGAAGTAGGCGAGAACGGTGTGAAGCGTGACCTGGCGCTCGGTCGGGCGGTACCAGTGGTCCATGTGGGGCTCGAAACGCTGACCGGGACGATAGCGATAGAAGCGAAGGCGATCGTTGAGCGCAGCCAGGCGGAGCGGTCCCATCTGTTCGGGAAGATGTGGACGCAGGCGGCGGAAGAGGTCGTTCGCCAACTCGGGATCGTCTCGAATGACGCGATCCTGATCTCTATACAGCGGGTTGTTCGTGGCGAGCGTGGGCGACGATTGCTCGATCAAAGTGACCAGGTCCGCACACTCGGATGGGGTGTAGATCTGATCGACTGTCCAGAGCATTTGCTCGGTCTCGAATCGCAGCGGCACGTCGAACGACATTCTCGAGAAACCCTCGCCCCCAACGTTGCGGCTATCTGGCTAACGTAGCGCCGTCAGGTTCAACGCCCAGTTGGGCGGCGCGTCGGTTCGTTGCAACCGGAGATACATGAGTAGTCGTCGGACAGGGGAATTGGTGACGACGTTGCCTTCGAAGCTGTTCACCTTGCAGCCACAGGCCTGCATTCGAACCATGCTCCGTCAAGGCCGCCACGGGCTCAGCATGGCAGCGTGGGATTCGTCTCGCGTGCGAGAATAGCAATCACGCTGCCTATACGCCGGAAGTCTTTCTTGTGACAGATCGAGTTGGCGCCGGCATGGACAAGTGCCGCATTTCCTTCATCGCGTGCGGAAACTGCGACGATTGGAAAATTGGGTGCGATGGTGCGCACGGTCCTGACGAAAGCGTCTCCCTTCCCATCGTCGAGGTCGTAGTCCGCGAGCGCTAGTTCGAATTCACCTGTCCTAAATAGCTCAAGGGCGTCACCGATGTTTGGTGTGACTTTAACTTCATGGTCGACCAGGAAGAGCGACACGACTGTCTGCGCAAAGAGCTCGTGGTTCACCAGGAAAAGGATTTTCACTGCGGTGTTTTCGGTCAGTTGCGGCTGAACACGAACAACGCTGCTGATTGGTGCCCCATTCCACGATGACTTCAGTTCACGTCCGCCCAACGTGGCAGGCTTAAGCTGCGCGGGTCGAGCGCAGCGAGAGCCGCGGGTCGAGCGCAGCGAGAGCCGCGGCAGCTTCGGCTTCGTCGAAAACCTCGTCCGGAACCGAAACGGCCGTCTTCATACCAGAAGTATAACCGCCGGAATGACCCTCGATCCAGCCAAAACTGGCGGCCGGGGCCGGTCTCTCTGCTCTACCCAACGTACCGGTTCAGCGGCGAATGCCAGAGGGAGCGCGAAGCGCGAGCGAGGGCTTCGTCCGCTGCAACACCTTGTTAGCCAGCGGTCGCTCAACGGCTAGCCTGCCCTTCGCAGAATTTCGACGTCGCGTGTGAGCTTCGCGCCGAGTCGATCCGCCTCGTTTTCGAGATCGAATCCGGTCTGAAGATTGAGCCAAAAGCGGGGAGAGTTGCGAAAGAAGCGGCCCAATCGAAGAGCGGTGTCCGCAGTAATTGCGCGTTTACCGTGAACGATCTCGTTGATGCGTCGAGCGGGGACGCGCAGGCCCTTCGCCAACCGGTACTCAGTTAGCGCGAGCGGTTTCAAAAATTCCTCCACGAGGATCTCACCTGGATGAACGGGAGCAAGCTTCTTACGCGGCATGGTGGGCCTTTTTAGTGGTAGTCGACGATCTCGACGTCGTGCGCATCGGTTCCGAGCCAGCGGAAGCAGATGCGCCACTGATCGTTGATTCGGATGCTGTGTTGGCCAATCCTGTCCCCGGCGAGTTTCTCAAGGCGGTTCGCGGGAGGGACACGGAGGTCGACCAGGCTGGTGGCGGCATCCAGCATGACCAATTTGCGGAGGGCAATTCGTTGAAGGTCAGGAGGTATTCTGCGAATCCGCTGCCGTTTGAAGAGGCGCTCGGTGTCGGCGTCGCTAAAGCTGCGGATCACACACTGATAGTAACGCGAGGCGTTACTATGTGCAAGTCGGCACAAAAGACTGGACACCCGAGGAGGAGGAGGTGGTGGTGGTGGAGTCGCCGAGGCATTCGAGCTGCCCGTCAAGGTCCTCTGCCGTCTCGACCATGTTCCGAATAGTTTCGATGAGCTTCAGAAGCTGATCGCGACGGACCGCCGCGTGGAGTTCCTTCCGCACGGGTTTGACCTGCATGCTCAGGTGGACATTCCAGGTTGCGGGCTGGGCCTCGCCACTGCGCGGGCTTCAGCAAGCAACGTACGCAATCGCGGGTAGTCGTCACGAGTGAAAAGCGCGTCGCCGTACAGATCGACGTACTTCCCGCACTGGTCACGCAGGCGCTCGAAAAACGGATGAATGAACCAGCAGTAGCCGTCGTTGTTCAACACGATCTGCAATCAGCGTCTGGCGGTGCCGCCTTGCCGGATCGTATTCGGATGTCGAGCGCCGTCGTTCCCGTCTGGCCAACGTACCGCTGTTAAGCTGAGGCCGCATCAGGAAACCGCGAGGTTACCGCAAGCGATGACCGAGGCCGTGGTACATGACCACGGGCGAGAGGTACGACGGTGCAGGTCACGAGGAGGTGCGGCCGTCAGCTTCAACAGCTTGTTGGTCAGCCTTGTCGCGTGGTGTTGCCTTTGACGTGTTGGGCGCTTCACGAGCTACGGCGGAGGAACTCGAGCTTGTTTCCGTTGGGATCAAACAGTGCGATGCCAATCAGACCAGGGCGCAGCTCAGCGGGTTCGTTGACAGGGACCCCCAACTCGGCCGCTTGGTGTTGAACGGGTGCGAGATCCTCCACCAAGATCGAGAGGACCATCGCGTTTGTGGGCTGCGCCGACGAAGTATGTATGGCGAGTTCGTTCGCACCGATCAGGAACACAGCAAGGTCGTCGCCACGATCGACAACTTGCGTGAAGCCGAGACGCCCGTAAAACGCCCGAAGTTCGGCGACGTTCCTCGCGACGATCGTCACGTCGTGAATTCCCTTAACAACGTCTGCAATTGACACTGGATTTACCTCCGCGGTCAGTAGCTTAGGCGCGCACGGCGCTAGTGTCGACGAGGAGCATCGAGGTAGCCCTTGCGCGACCTCGACGGACGAGATCGATTGAAGCCTAGGGCGGACACCCACGTTCGCGATCTGTCCAACGTATCACGGCTTCAGCGGCGAGTGCGGAGCAAAGCGAGCTGCTCGTCCGCTGCAAGCCGGAGTAATGCGGCCACGTATCAGTGCTGAACGTCAGCGTGCACGGCGTGCGGGCTTGGTCCAGTCCAGTAAGCTTAGTCGCGCGCCAGATACCTTCCCGAACGCCTCGAAGTCGCGTCGATTTCGCGTGACCAGGGGAAGCTGTCTTGCGACGGCGATGGCGGCGATCAGCAGATCACCCAAACTCTGACGTGCCTTGCGCGCGGAGCCAGCCCAGATAATGGCGGCGAGATCGGCAGCCATGTCGTCAACTGGAAGAACGACGCAGGCTTGAACTAGCGCCTCGAACGCCTGGAGCTGCCGTTGAAACGGCTTGCCCGCTGCAATTGCCGACCGATAACCCCGCAAGCGTTCGAACACCGTGATCGCGCTTATGGTGAAGCGCCCAAACTCGAGCAAATAGGCTCTCGCCCGAGCGTTGACGATCGGGTTTCCACGACTAATCTCGGACAACGTGTCGGTATCAAGGAGAACAGGACCGGTTGACATTCTACCGGTCACCCTCCTTCAACTTGCGCAAGATGGCGCGGCTCTCGGCGACCGGGATATCGGCTAAACTCGCGTTGGCCAGCGCCAAGATCTCTGCGGGAGCCGGCGAGATATCGACATCCTCACCGTAGTGGCGGCGCAAAAGAGCAAGCACCTGTCCTTCAAAACTACGCCCGCAGCGATCCGCGTCCAGGGCGATGCGATCGCGAAGACCCGCCGGAAATCGAATCGTTCGGGCGATGGTCGTGTCGTGAGTTAGCGCTGAACGGGTCACACCAGAAACATACCAGATTGGTGTACGCGGTCAACTTGCGGGATTGCGGCCGATCTGGCCCGCATAACGTAGCGGTGTTCAGCTGCGGGCGTCAGAGGGAGCGCGTAGCGCGACCGGCGGCCTTCGTCCGCTGCAACACCCAGTTAGCCAGCCCCTCGCCGAGAGCTGATCAACGCCCCGCGCGAAAGGACTCGAGGCCGCGCAGCGTCGCGTTGAAGCGCGAGCAGGTCTGCGAAAGATTCCAGTTCGGCTTGGTACTTGCGAAGTCGCGCCAAAGTTGATCAAACTGGCTGGAAAAAACCGTCCCGTTCACCTCGTCGAGGTACTTGAGGGCAGCCAGAGCGTCCGCTTGGTCGAACCAAAGGTCGTTACGCGTGAGGTAGTAGCCGAGGTACCGCTGAAGAAAGTCGACGGCGGTCGGCGTATTCAGTTGAGCAAGGGCGATGCAGTAGGCACGTCCCGCGTAACAAACGTCACTACGAAGCAGCAGCCTGCCAACGAGGGTCTCGAAGTAGTTTCGCTGGTCGAGGGCGACGAAAAAGGCACCGACCGAGCGAGGTCGCCAGTCACAATTGGCGAGCAGCGTGTTGATCAGTTCGGGCGAAACTTCAGGCAACAACGGCCGGAGAGCAGCTTCGATCGAGTCGAGATTGTCAGGAATAGCCATGTAGAACGGCTTGACCCATCGATCACGGACACTGGTGTCTAGCGGGCCCGGAGACACGGGCACTTCGAGGTCATCGAACGGCGACCGATGCAGGACCGTAGCGCCCGCAGTGTGAAGCTCAGGGGTGACTTCGGGAGGACGCGGCATCTGTTTCTCGGTCTGGCTAACGTATCAGGTTTAAGCTGCAAAAGCCGAGCGAAGCGAGGTTTTTGTCAGCTTCAAACCGGAGTTATCCGGACCCGTGACAGGCCGTCGTCGAATTGGCCGCCACACCGCACGGGACTGTGCCTGTCACGTTGGCGGGATCCGGATGTCATCTGAGGTACCGGCAGTGCGATCGCTGCCGTCCGACAAGATGGTTACCTCGTGATCGGCACATTCGATTCTCCACGGCTTGCCCCAAGGATCTGTACGAGGGCTGTCGCGATCGAGGGCTTGATCTTGAACCAGTTGGTTGATCTCAGGGCAAAGCGACGGATCGTGATCGACCCACCACGACTTGACCGCACCACGCAGGTTGCGAGCATTCGCGGACGCGGACTTTTGTTGTGCGCGCCCCCAATAGGGAAAGGCAGCTACGGCAACCCCGGCGGAAACAAGGGCGATGATCGCGACGACGATGAGGACCTCGACCAATGTGACCCCACGCGCGCGTCGAACTTCGCGGCTTCGATACACTCGCAACATCATGCTCAGCAAGGGAGCAAACTCCGTGCCGTGTAGGCAGGACGGACGCCAGCCGTAGACTTGAGGCGCAAAGATCCCAATGTTGCCAGTTTGGAAAGCGCGATGGGCGCGTGGCTGCCAACTTGGCAGCAGCCAATCAAGGATCCGGATAACGTACCGGCGTTCAGCTGCGGGCGCCAGAGGGAGCGAAGCGACCGACAAGCCCGTCTGCTGCAACGCCAAGTTATGCGGGGCGTTGACAATATGTCGGAAATGACATATGTGTAACTGGTGTCGCCAGTGCACAAGCCGCTCGTCTGGTTGAGTGGCGAGGTGAAAACGCCGCCGTTCTCGGCGGAGGCGCGGATCCAAGCTGGCTACCTTCTGAGAATGCTTCAATCCGGCGCGACCCTAACGTTACCTCACTCGCGACCCATGCCGGTCGTCGGGACCCGATGTCATGAGCTGCGGATCCAAGACGAGAACCGAACGTGGCGTGTCGTGTATCGGGTAGATGCGGACGCGATCGTGATCGCGGATGTTTTCGCGAAGACCTCACAAACAACTCCGACGACGGCGATCAAAAACAGCCAACGCCGATTGCGTGCATATGACGACACCGCGAAGGGATAGCTTCAGATGGAACACGCCAAGCGAAAACGTTTAGAGAAGGCCGGGTGGCAAGTCGGGAGCGCCGCGGATTTTCTCGGTCTGTCGGGCGTCGAGGAGGCGCTGGTCGACATGAAGCTGACGCTTGGAATGCGGCTGAGGAAAACTCGCGAACAGCACAAGCTGACTCAGATCGACCTGGCAAAGCGGATGGGCTCAAGCCAGTCGCGAGTAGCGAAAATGGAGGCAGGCGATCCAGGTGTATCGCTCGATCTGCTGGTGCAAGGGTTGCTTGCGGCAGGCGCTACCCGTAGAGAAATAGCGTCTGCACTCGGCGCGCGCCGGAAGGCTGCATCCGCATAACGTAGCGGCGTTCAGCTGCGGGCGCCAGAGGGAGCGAAGCGACCGACAAGCCCGTCTGCTGCAATGCCTAGTTAGCCGGTGCTAGGCTTGGCCAATGCGGGGACGCCCCGGTCAGACCGAGTTGCTTTCTTTTGACACCAACGCGTGGAGTAACCTTCTCGGTGAGGGTCCGCTCGAGCGGGCGAGTCTGCTCGCACTGCGGCGCCAGGTGGCAACACGCGCTGGCCAGGCAGCGGTCTCTTGGCCGTTAGTATGAAGCTTACCGGCGTGTACGACCACAAGCGCGTATTGTGGAACAAGTCGATTCGCGAGTTTCACCGCTTGGCGGGTGCGCGAATCTTATTAGAGCGTCCAGCGCGCGCTATCGCGGAGGTCAGACTTGGAAGACCCCTTCGGAAAGGAGAACTCTTCTACCCGACCAAAAACAGTATTCGATTCCTTGAGCGGATCGCCGCGGGCGAGAACGTGCTCGCGGAGGCCGAGCACGTTTGTCGAACCAAAGCCGAGTACGCGGCCGAGCAAACAACGGCCCAGAAGGCGGTCCGCAAAGAATTCGCGAGCGAGGGCCGGGCACAATGGGTGAAGGCGTGGCGCAAAAATCCTTCCGCGATCGTTGAGGATTGGGCGCATGACACCATGGAGAAGATTCTGGGTTCCCGACAAGGGCTCACCGACCCGCGGCGATTGCCGTCAGTCTGGCATCGCTCAGCATTTCATCTGGCGAGGATTTATCTCGTTGGAGTCGAGGCTGAGGGTCCCGGCAAGATCGACGCGAACGACATGATCGATCATGACCACTACGTCGACGCGGGATACTCGAGCGTCCTTGTCACTGACGACGAACGCTTCCACCGAATCGCCGCTCATTGCCCAAAACCAAGCGTACGGCTCGTGCGGTTCAGCGAATGGGCAGCACGGATCGCGTCCGGCTAACGTATCAACGTTAAGCTGCGAAAGTCGAGCGAAGCGAGATTTTCGTCAGCTTCAACGTTTTGTTGGGCAGCACGTCACTCAGGTTCGACACGACCCAAGGCCTCGTCCGTCGCAAGTTCGAGTTCGGCGAGTTCGGTTTCGACGAGCGATCGAATGCGGCTATGCAATGCCGACTTTGGAATGGCCCGAAGTTGGAACGCGAGAGCGACCGAATCCTGCGGAGGACCATCGGGCGTTGCCGAGATCATGGCCGTTCCCGCAAGCGCTGAACCGCGTACTTCAATCTGTGCTCGTCGTGCCGCTCACCACGAACCTCGACCGTGCACGCCTCGTCGCTTTGCCAAATGATGACCGGGCGGCGACCTGTTTGTTCCTGCGGGCGGTGAGCGCCGAGGTCGGCCCACCAGAGGTCGCCGCGTCTCACCCGAGATCCTCGTGGTCGAGATTCGCAGCCCACCCGTCCAAACCAGCGGTCGCGAGTTCGGAGTCTTCCAGGGAACCGGCTGCGAGCCGCGCCAGGTCCCAGCGAGAGGGATCTGCTTGTCGGACTACGATGACGCCAACGCGTTCGCCTGGCCGGAGATTGAGCGGCTTGGCGGGTCGGAGGAGCCCATTCTCGTACAGCGCTTCGACGGGACGCATGACCCCAGGGTAGCACAAGGGGCTGGCGGCCGATCTCGTGCGATCCAGGATGCTTGGTCTGCCCAACGTACCGCTGTTAAGCTGCGGCCGCATCAGTAAACGGAAGGGCGGCAAGAGGGATGACCGAACCCGTGGTACCGACCACGGGCGAGCGCGATCACCTCACCAAATGGAAAGCCGTCGGCTTCAACAGCTTGTTGGGCAGCGTCATCGGAAGCTGGTCGAGACGAATCAAGTCCGGGCGGCCTCGACGGCTCGGGGACGCTCGCTACTCGTCTTCCGAATGTCCGCCGAAGTAGATGTCATAGCTACATTCAAGCCCGAAGCGAGCCAGGCGCGCGAGCTGCGGCGGCGACAGAATCGGCCCGCCCTGCCCATGCGCCGAAACCCAGTACGAGTAGATGTCCGCGCTGACGCCGCGAGATAGGAGCGACGCCAAGGCTCCCGAATTGGGCTCAACCAAGTCAAGAAGCCAATCGAGATGGCGTCGGGTGTCGCGTGAGTGGACATGGCGCTCCGAGCAAAGGAGCCACCCATGCTGAGGTCGAGGACTGTCGAAGCGTGGTGAGATCGGTTCACCCTTGAGGAACGACCTCGTGGGTTCGAGCTTGAGCGCCTCGGAAATCTCGGGGGGCCCCACATCGTCCGAAAACAGTCGGAGTGTGGAATACGTAACGACACAGGAGTCGTAGTTGTCGTCGTATGGGTAGGTGGGTTCGGTCGAGTTCACTCGTCTGCCCAACGTACAGGCTTAAGCAGCGCGGGTCGAGCGCAGCGAGATCCGCGTCTGCTTCAAGCCGTTGTTGGGCAGCGCCGTCACCGGTCGGCGTCTCCTCCAGCCGCAGTGGCGAAGGATTTGGCATCGGCGGAGTCGACATGGACGGTGCAATACTCGCATTCGATCAAGGCAGCGCGTCCCGAGATCTGCGGGTGGGTTGACGAAGCAACGATGTGAACCTCGTGGGTGGTTGTCCGTCGCGTAGCAACTGGCACACTCTAGTCCGCGTCGTCGCGTCGTTTATGCTGCGCGAGAAACGCTGAAAGCTCAGGTGATGGCTCATCGGGACGACTCCACCCCCAATCGGAAAGCATCTCGGCGAGGCCCTCCGGACTCTCGGTGCCGGCGGGTTCAGACAGACAGGAGTACCCAAAACCCAGCGCCACTAGTTGGTCAGCAATTGGCGCGATGGTCGACCACTCGGTGACAAGCAACATGCCGCATTGCGCACCAAAATTTTCGAGCAGCACCGGGACCTCGACTACGAGCTCCTCGACGGTCACCCGATATGGGATCTGCACGCGTAGACCTAGATCTCGCGCCCGGTGAGCCCACTGCTCTTGGAATGGCGTAAGTGACACCTGTCTGCCCAACGTACCGGCGTTCAGCTGCGGGCGCCAGAGGGAGCGTAGCGACCGACAAGCCCGTCGGCTGCAACACCTTGTTGGGCGGCGCCCATCACGCTAAACTCGAAAGATGGCGCAAGCGACCCATGCTGAACTTCTGCAGCGCGCACTCGAGCTTCCCGCCGACGACAGGCTCGCGCTTGCAACCGAGTTACTCGAAAGTGTCGAAGGGCCTGAGGATCCAGAGTGGGCGGCCGCGTGGGCGGCTGAACTCGACAGGCGTGTGCGGGAGTTGGACACGGGTGCGGTGAAGCCAATTCCGTGGCAGCAGGTTAGATCTGAGATACTCGAGCGCTTGCGTTCGAAATGAAGCCGGTAGTCCTTGCGCCGGACGCGCAAGCTGAGTTCGAAGCCGCGGTGGAGTGGTATGAAACGAAGGCTGCCGGGCTCGGCGAGCGGTTCGTATCCCACGTGGATGAGGTGCTGCAACTCGTCCAGGAGACACCTGACGGCTTCCCAACATGGAACGTCGACCCGCGTTTTCGAAGGGCGGTTGTGCAGCGATTTCCGTACCTCGTGTTCTATCGCGACCTTACCGACCGGATCGAAGTAGTCGCCGTCGCGCACGGAGCCCGCGAGCCTGGATACTGGCTCAAACGCAAGTAGCGTCCGCCCAACGTATCAACGTTAAGCTGCGAAAGTCGAGCGCAGCGAGATTTTTGTCAGCTTCAACGTTTTGTTGGGCGGCCGTCGATCTAAGCCGAGAAACTCAAGCGGATCGTTGTCGGGGCCACGAACGAGGGCGTGCCCTCCGCGATCATCCCGCCTTCGAAAGCGTAGCGGTCGTCCATGGGTTCCTACGCTTGGCGCGCGACGGTCTCCGCGATCGTTTCGCCTCGCGGGTCAGACCGACGTGAAGCAGCGCTACCCTGATAACTTCAACAAGTCTCCAGTCTCAGTGATCCGCGTGATCCGCAGAGCTGCGTTTCGAAGGACAACTCGACCCTTGGAATGACGAATCGCGGTCCGTTCAAAGACAAACAGCGCTCGGCAGCTACGCGCTCTACCGACAATGACTGTACTGGTTTCGGCATGCCTGGAGAGACGAGAACATGCGATCGCACTCGCCCACACACGAGCATCCGCAATTCAATGCTCCGGTCGGAGGTAGCTCGACGCAATCGTTCGCATCGTGGTCCCAGTAGTATCGAGGCTCCATACCGCAACACGATGGGACCGAGAATCCCACCTTCGGTTGCCCGGTCACCGCGCAATCCTGCCGGCAGCCGACCACGGTCATGGGCGAGCCGCAAAGCAGCAAGACGAGGT
>Ga0247780_1001565_pt1 | contig 12334 bp, 12 predicted proteins | sample UWRJL079202R5_FD_179927 | JGI IMG/M metagenome (GOLD analysis project Ga0247780, IMG submission 179927) | Plant litter microbial communities from Arlington Agricultural Research Station in Wisconsin, United States - UWRJ-L079-202R-5 | ecosystem: Environmental > Terrestrial > Plant litter >... | reverse complement strand
CAATTGGAGCCATTCGCGGAAGTAGCCGGCTTGGCAATAGGGGACCCTGTAGGCCAGAGATTCTCTTCCACAGAACAACAACAATCACCACAATTGGCCATGAGTGCTAGATTCTGACATTTGTAACCATTACCACAGACGCGCAATTACAGCCGCGTGGCTTTACCACACAGCTTACCACTATTCATAGCTATAAGGAAGGCTCTCTGGCAAGAGCCAGAGAGTCGAAACAAGCAAGAGAATCACGCAGTTGCAACCCCTTCAATTCCACAGAATCCAGAGTGCAGTGCTTCCAACAGGATTCCTGAAATTACTAACCCCACTCCCCCAAGTACCCCGCTGAATTTGCCGCTGCGGCCAGCGCCGGCCTATATCGGCCCGACTCAAGAAGAAGATCAGCCTCAGCACCGGCCCGACCAGCATTTCTGCATTTCCATAACCCTTCACCATAGCCCCAAATCCCCCGGAATCTACATGCTTCGGTAGCGCCTCGCCGGTCGCCACTTTGTCGTCATTGGCGGCTCTGTTCTGGAGAGGAAGGGTCCACGTCGGCCTCGCCATCGATCAGAGCGTACCCCATTTCGCAGTTTCCCGAGATAACGGCCTCGGCTAGGGCGGACCTGACGTTCCCAGATCTTGGCATCCAGGAGCCTCAGATATGCATCCAGTAAACCGCCCACGCGCACAGGCAATCGCGTCGTGGTCGAATTGGTGTTTTGTGCGTCTTCAGAAATTGATAAGGAATTTGCGGGGCCATCTTATCGCGTGCTGCAATTGGCTGGCTGGTGAGGAAAAGTGGTGACGACTGTTTAACCAGTTCCAAACTGATGTGATGAGTACCACTGTGTGCGCAACTCCAAGGCAGCTATAGATCTGAAGTTATATTTTGGATATTACTACCTTTCGATGAGATGCAGATGTTTGAATGGTTTGGCATGGTGGGTTGTACTGTGTGCGATGCGACGCGATGCGACAGGAGGGTGCGGGGTACGCGCCACACGAACCACCAACATTGTTCCCTGCCCCGCGCTGAAATTATAGCACGGCACCTGGTCACAGCAAAGCCCTGGAGGCTGCCGCTGCCTGTAGTACAGTCCTAGAAGAATTTTCTGGAGACAGAATATGATCGAATCGCTTGATCTTTTGTGGCCAAGCAAGTCGCATATCACGTCTGGAATTGCCGGGAGCGAGAGCTGAAAATGTCCACCTGTATGCCCTGCAGTTAGGCTTGCCATCATCGATGCGCACTCATCTTTCCTTATCTAATCGCCATCTACGTGCTTGTGTCCAATCACGTATCTTCCAGTCTCTTTCTTGAGCCGGTTGTTGTGAAGCAAACAATAAAGCTTGGAAGAACACGAACAGGGTATTTACTCATGAGACGGATAGAACTTCGACATGGAGGAGGAGGTATCGCCAGGCCTTCCTTCATTGCCGGCATTACACAAAACGGGCGGGTTACAACGTGTCTGGCTGGAGCCTGGTTGGCGAGCGAGCAGCGAGGTAATCACAAGCCCTCTTCCAATCGGTCTCTTGCCTTTGTATGTGAAGTATGTACCACCACTCAACGTCTTAGATATCCAAGAATACTCGATCTAATTGGTTGCAATGATCGGTAGGCGTGGACATATTTGCTGCGATTGCCTGCTGCACGCGCCACATGTGCATCTGGAATACAGCTGGAATACCATTGTCAACCCCCGTTTTTCCATTCAATATTCCAGGTTCCTCCATGCTGAGCTGTGCATCTCAATATGAGGCAAATTTAGGAGTAGACCTATACCTACTGCGTAGTACTGAAGTCCGGTACAGAGCCTTGTTGTCGCATCAATGCGCTGGTCGTTAATGGCGAGGAACCGGGGTTGGAGACTGAGCTCTGCTTTCGGAGCAGCTGCCATGGCACGGTGCTAGTCGGGCGGCGCTGCCTTGAGGGAGCCTTGACTTGGGTGCTAGGAGAAGTGGTAACGAGACGGAACAAAAGAGGAAAAGGGCGCCAGGGTTGGGGGCTGACTTGGCTTCATCTCGGATGGAGGCTTTCTTGTCCGGCAGCGTGTTGTTGGAACATGCACGTATCGTGAATCTCGTGAGTGTTGCAATTCCGGAGCGCTTGGGCGATGCATAAAGCGCTCGAAGGAGAGGCGCCGGTATTTAATGAGGCAACCTGCTGATGCTTAGAAGTTAGCATGGTTATTGCGATTGTCTCCTTGGCCAGTCCGGGCTCCTAATCTAAGGTTACGGCGAAAAGCCCACCGGAATCCAGGTCACCAGTTCCCTCAGACCCTTCGCTTCTGTACCGAAAGCCTGCTGTCAAGCCGTGTATTTCTGCACAGTCGTCGAGCTTGACTGTCCCTCGCTTCCGGTTTTTATGTCGCCGTCACCGTTGACGGCGCGGTGGCAGAGCCTTGTTGTCATCATTGTCATCGTTGCCGTCGTTATTATCGTGTTAGGGGAGTGATGAGCCTCCGTAGCGCTTTGTGTCTTGCTCGAGGACAGGGGCCGCGTCGCGTTGATGCTGCCACTCGGTAGCCGGCAGCAGAGGCGGAGAGAAGAGCGCGCCATCCCCAGGGGCTGTCTCAGCAGGATAGCGGCGGAGAGCCGTGAGTGATGTAACGGAAATTGCGAATCGGGGCTGAGGCGAGGGGAGAGATGACGGCAGGCGAAGAACTGAGGTTTTGGTGAGCGTCGGTGGTTTGTTTTCGGACTGTGACAGGGCAGATCGCGTTCGGGGCTGACCGTACCGCGACGTATCTAGCGGGAAAGTCCACGACGTATCTAGCGGGAAAGTCCACGACGTATCTAGCGGGAAAGTCAGAGACGGTGTGCATCATAGCGAGCAGCTAGCAAAATCGTATGCTTGTTTCTCGCTGTTGTCAACTGTTGACGTGGCTGCTGACGCCATGGGCTCGACACCAACACCTGGTCACCCACTATGGCCCGTGGTTCTCCGAGTTGGCTCTGTTTGTGGACTGGTCATCGAGATAGGAGGGAGGAACCGTGGACCCGAAGGCTCGTTGAAAGAAACGTTGTTTGAGTTGGTAGAAGCGCAACAACAGTAGCGAACGCGTCCTGACTGGAACATTCTGCGGTGGTTGTAAGGCGAAAGACAGCGACTCCCAGCTCAGTGGCACTCCACCAAACTGTGGCCCCCAAAATGCAAGCCAAGACCGTGCCCCGCCCCTGCCCCCTTCCCATCCAACCAAATTTAACTTCAAAATAATCCACCCTCGTGATTAAAACCCTCCCGGAACCACAAAAATGCCGCTTATTGGGGTCCTGCAACCTGAAGGGCTCTAACATGTAGGTGGAGATTCAAGTTTTCCGAGTGTCTAATAGCAGCTGTGGGTTAAATAGAAATAGACCATACGTCACAATAACCCTCCTGGGATGTGGTTGCAGTGTCGAGGAACCCCTCCGATCCCATCCACTTCGCCGATCGCAGGATGCCAGGCGCCTCTCCTGTCCCAACCACAGTTTCCTGGTTATTCTCATATTTTTGAAGAAGCATATCACACCAAACAGGTAATAACAGAGACCAGGGGTTAATTCACCTTTCACTTGCTATCTTCCCGAACATCTTCTCCTCGCTCTCCCATAGCCACTCGCAACACTGTCCACGGCTGCTGGTTGGGCCAAAGCAAAGCTAGCAGCCTTGGACTCGTGATATCAGTGGCTGCTGTCTGGAGTATCTTGCTACACATTTCCAAGCACCGCACAACGGTCTCGATGCGGGCGACCATTGCCGGTGTGAACCCATCTCGACCAATACTTGCGTCTAGTTCTGTGGCCTTGATGTCTTCAGACCCGATTAGTTTACGTCTGCAAGCTGCAGGAAAATGTAGGGGAGGGAAGCACTCCCCCTTTAACTCACCACCTTGTGCGGCATTAGCAGCCAGCAATGACCAAGATCCAATTTGGAGGAAATCCACGGACTGGCAGACTGCGGGGGTAGCTGCGGTCTTGTCAGTGGGTACGGTACCGCACGGAGCCTCATCGGCCCTGACCACCAAAAGGGGACCGGCACACACGCATATCTAGAAGCAGTGTCACCTCTGTACACGGTTTTACGATTGTATGACAATGGGCCGAGGGCGTTAGATGCTCTGAGTGATTGCTGGCAAGTGACAGTCCAGAATTATCTCCCAGAATGGGAGGCCCTACCTCTTTACTGCTACTATTTATGCTCTCTTGTGACTAAGAGCGTATCATCTGAGAAAAGAATTGAAGAAAAAAAGCGGCCGGTAAGAGCTGCACTCCGCCAATTAGACAGCGTGGAGATGATCCCGAGAATCTGTTGCGACGCGCATGTCGCGCACCCAATTGTTCCGCTCGAAGACCGCCACGAGTTGTCATCCTGACTAGGAGGAGACTGGAAAATGATCAACTTGTATCCACCTCGGTGCGTTGGCACCCGTTAGGACGCAAAAGGTGCGCCGTTGGGCCACACCGAGTCGCAAAAACCAAAAAAAAAGGGCGTGCGATCCAGGATTCTGCGCATTCTGCCCACCAGCCGCTTTGCAGGCCAGGGACTCGAGCCAAATAGTACGAAAGAGGAGAGGCCGAGCTCCCCAAAATGGTGGGAGAAGAAAACCCCGGCGCCCCGAGGTGCTGATCGGCAATACCATGGTCATCTATTCGATAGCAGCCGCAATGTTGTTGTCGGCCAACAGCATGCGGGACAGATGCCGAAGGCGAGACAACACACCATCGAAATGTTACGTCGAGTCTGCACAAACTCCCCCGGGGCCCCTCACCACCCATGAACGTCCGACTACCAACATGTCTGGCTACCCTAATGTAATCACCACTGGCGCCCGCGAAGAAGTTGTGAAATGAGGTGACGGCTCTTCCACATTGGGATTGATAGCATCAAGCATGCACGAGCAGGAAAGAAAAGCGAGCTGCGCTTGACAGCGCAGGATGGGAACGGCAGGTACCTGAGGTAAGTAATAAATTAGACAGCAATGCGGTGGCTGGGTGGTGAAGAAAGGGTGGGTAGCATTGCGGCACTGTTGGTGCGCGATGAAACAAAGCCCCAGGCGGGCGGGCAAGCACGCTCGAGAAAGATCAACCAGCCGCTCACCCACACGCTGAAGTGCTAGGCGTCATCGCGGCATCCTCCTTTCCACTCAGGTTTTACCAATATGCACCGGGCTCCGTGGAGCTGCAAATTATTGCGTGAGGCCCACGCAGACACTGGTTACGTCCGTCGGGCGCATAAAACCAGGGGCTGAAGGCTCATCGTCAGTTGCAGACAGGAGGCACGAGAGCTAACTGACTCAGGTCGGCAGATGGATAAATTGAATTGGGGGGGTCTGAGTCAAGCTCGGTCGGGTGTTGCCAACCTGATTTCTCCCGGCTCTGCTCCGCGGTCCGAGACGCAGCCAAAGCAGAAACTCCCCGCCGGAGGAGAATTGTCGCGGGAAGCATTGAGGGCGCCGAGGGCGTGAAGCCCAAAAAAAAACCCCCCAAAAAACATCATGTAGATGCGTGGTACAGCGTGTTTCCTGCGAGAAGCGGTTGCTGGATGGCGCGAACTCAGGACCGGGCGACCGTTTGCCAGTATTGATGCGGCGGGCCAGGTGTTAGTGAAAGCAACTCCTTCTCGGGCCTAGACCTTAACATCCCCTCTTAGCGAGAGACAAGATCGCTGAGAGGCGACCTCCGAGCGTTTCACCAGATTAGGGAAATGTAAATTGGCAGCTTTCCTGTCACCGGAGCCTGGTCTCGCGCGCACATTGTTGCCCCCACCACAACAAGTCGAGCGTCCGCCGACAAATTCCTGCCAGGGCGCCAGGTTTGGAATTGACGGCGTTGTATGCTATGTTACCACGCCGGCATCGATAATACGACCAAATCGCCGGCACAAGTTCCTGCCTTTCTCGAACCCGATCGAGGTCAGCCGAAACTGCCAACTCGAGAGACACCCGTCTGAGCCCCACCGCGCGCGCCGACGAGCCTCCCCACGCGCTGACGCGTCGTATCCGAATTTTGGCTGGAAGATATATGCCGACGGCCGGTCTGTCCCAACCTTGAGCGCTGAACGTGCACTAGGCAATGCAGCGCGCATCGCGAACTCTTCCAAGCAGCTCGAAAACCAGCATCCGGGGCTCCTTGCATCAACAACCGAACGCCCAGCATCCTCCGAAGCCCAAAAAACATCCTCCGAAGCCCAGAGAAGCCGAGCCCAGGGGGAGGTTGAAGAAGGACACTACCAGGAGTACACAACAAATCCGAGGCTCTCTCCCGCCTTCGAGCTGCCGTCGCTGCTGCAGCAGGCCGAGAATAAACAAGGAAGAGGCGGTTGGGCGTACCTATTTGCCCCAGTCACTGGGTCCAACGGGTAGGAGTGCTGCTGGAGGCGAGATGGGGACCCTTCCCGTCGCCGCATCGTCAGCGGATGCTTGGCAGGACAGGATACTACTTGTTGGCGGCGGGCGACAAGCCTTTGGGGCACTTCGACCAAGACGCTCCCGGCTATGACGCGAGGAAGAACCGCAACAGGAGAACAACGAGTGTTGGTGTGTGGAGACAGCGCCGCGTTCGAGCTCCAAGGTGGCCGAGCTGCTCCAAGCAGTTTTCTAGCTCGGTCCAAACTTGGGGAGCGCCACACTTCTTCGAGATCTGCTCAACCAGAGTTGGAGGGCCCCTTCCTCCGCCCGCCCCTTGGAGCGCTATTGGATACATAAGCCGATTTCTCTCCCTTCTTTGAGTTTACCAGGACAGCGTTGGGAGGCGGAGCTCCTGTGAGGAACGCATTGCGTTGCGCTGGGAGGGCCTCAAAGGCGTCGAAGTCCTCCCGGATACTCTTGCCGCTATCTTAGGAGGATAACTCAATTCTTGTGAAGGCGACACTATCTGGCCCCTATACCCCAGCGAGGAATCAGGTAGCTCTGTGAGCGGCTGATGGCTTGGCCGCTTGGTTTGGTGACGGCTGCTATGGTCGGGTGGCTGGTGTTCCTTCGGTCAAATATTGCTTCTACTCCAAGCGTGCTTGCCTCTGTTCTTCCACTGGCCGGCAACCACCCTTCCGGCCCATAAAATGGCGTCACAGCAGTCAACGGGCCCGCCCTTTTCCTTGCACTAGGTCGGGACATATCAGGGATGAAGTCGGCGACTGAGCCGACGCGGAGGGCGTGGGTCATGAGCCCAGAGGAGCAGAGATAGGTATTTCGCTGCTGCCTCTGCTACTGCCTGATCCGCCGTTCGAAGCGGATGGGCGTCGGTTCCGGCGTTTCAATGAAGCCGGCGCAGATTTCCCTCACCTGGCTGACCATCGTCGTTTTTGGCGCCGATCCCTTCAATTCCAGACGAAGAAATCTCACTCCCCTGTGAGGACACCTTCGGGTCTCCCATAGGGTTGCTATGCTTACACACCCACACACACGGCATCTCATTATGCTCAACGAGGTATTCATCGTGTATGTCTGCGGAGATGACGAGTCTTTCATGAGTTCCCTCTAAGTGCTGCTATTTCTCCCCTGAGTTCTCCATGCTCTGTCTTTGCGCGACGCGAACACGGCGTTTGAGTTGAAGTTGAGCCACACCAGCCGTTACCCTTTACCAATGGAGCGTTACTATCAAAGAGTGTCACATCGGCCTTCGTCAGCGAATATATCAAGGCATGACTTGCATTCTCGTTGGAACATGGCACCACATATACTCTCGTAGAACCTTGTCGTTCACGAAAGCTCCTTCACAGCACTTTAGATTAGGTACCTATTCAGCCACCCGGGGTACTGGTTGCCTGTTATGTAGATACTTACCAGCGATGGCCGCAACCGCGGGTAGCTTGTCACTCGAGAGGCTAAGGTTGCGCGGCGTGCACTCCTCGGCAGCCTCCAGTCAAGCCGCCCGTTAGGACCTCCCGGGGTCCAGCTTCCCTGAGACAAAATTAACGGTATCTAGCCCGGGTCGGCTTTTACCGAGAAGGCGCCCGTCCCCGTTGCTGCGATGCCTGGATCTGAGACACCGATGCACCACATCGCATCCGCCGCAGTGTCCCATGCAGAGCCGCATCCTCTCAGCTTCCCCTCCTATCCCCGCTTGTCGAACTAGACCGCTGCACCAAAACACTGCAAAAGTGAATCCACTGATACCAGCATTTAGTAACAGCGACTACATCCATATTGTTCCACACCGCTCCATAACTACATGACTCATAGGAAATTCAATTTGCACTTCCTGGTTGAGCGAGTCCAGAGCGCTAGGAAATATGGCGCCTGCTCCTCATCTAGTCGCACCCATCAAGCACCTCAAATTTTCCGAGTTACCGTTAATGTAGACACTCCCAGATGCAGATCTCGTGAATCTAGCTCTGCTAAATTATCCGAAGCAATCAACTCATCTATGTTGAACTGGTACAGCAAAGCCCAAGTTTATTACACATACATGGGCGATGTAGATGGGACTGGGGAGCGATGACCCAAGCAAGCCGTCATCATCTTTTAGGAAGAGTCGATAATTACATATAGCTAGACACTTTAAGAATTACTGGCGCTGCAGGAACTTATATTCTTTAATAAGGACTAGAAGGAGATTAGAACGAGGAAATCATTAGGAACAGTTATTAAAGAAATAACTAAGGTCTTAGTAACTGCTTTAATAAAACCCCTATATAGTTCCGAAACTTAGCCGCATATTTATAAAGGACACAGCACGGCGTAGAAGATAACCAGGGAAGAAGATTAAGCTTACTAATTAATAAGACCTTTTTAATGTTAGTATAGCCCTCTTATATAGAAAGGGTAGTAAAAAGGTATATGCAGGGCTTTAATAAGAGATAATAAGACACTTAAGTAATAACTTAATTTTCACTTAAAGTATATTCAAATACAGCTAGCTATTAGGCTACGGTCTTTTTCCCTAAAGATTTACAGCACGAAAATTTTATATCTTGGCAGGTTCTAGTTAGGAGACGGAAGAAGGCCTGGATGGTGAACAGCTAAAACGAGTGTGCAGACAGGAGACGGGATAATAACGCGGTTGGCCAAATAAAAGACTCAATTTAAGGTGCTTCCAAGGCCTTTCCAACTTCCTACCACAGAGCACACAGTGCAGTAGCAAAAAAGCAAGGAGGGGGATGGTTGGGCTGAGGACGATATACCTCTATGAAACATGGGGCACACCTGGTTGGCGATATGTTGCCAGGCCCAGGTTGCTGGTTGAGGTCCAATAAGCTTAGTTGATCCCCTTTACCACTGGCAATAGACTCGTTTCTCTGCATGGGCAGCGATCCAGTTTGGGCCCCCAAATCGAAGCGTGATCCCGGCCTCGGCTGGCCCTCTGCATTATCACTTTTTCGCGATAATTACCTTTACCGGCTGTTCGGTGCTCGGGCGCTCTTCCATCACTCCTTCTAGGCTTGTACCGACGCCGTGGTGAATGTTTACAGGGGAGCGATGTGCGTTGGTTGGGTATTGCTCCATGGCGTCATTAACGGATGCTGGGCGTTGATCTTCAAGTGGAAAGATGGAAGGAGGATTGCAACAAAGGAAGTCGCCTAGGATGCGTCGCGGGGATCCCCTATTCATGGACATCGAAAAAGCAATTCATATTGTGCGCTCGCACCGCTGCGCAAAAAGTGGGAATCTCAAACCAAGCAGCGACAGCGCCTCCCCCTAAGACACTGCTTGAGGAGCTCCGCGAGGCTACCAAGGTGACCTTCACGTTGGCTGGCGCCGGGTGTGACGTCTGTGCTGCCTTGGACAAGGATGCTACCACGCAGGTCCAGATCAAGACTCTCTCGCATCTCTGTCTGTTGATGAACGTCACCATGTTGGGGGTTGATGTTGCCACATTGGGGCGCGGTCAATCACTCGAAATGGCCGAGCTGGTGGATATGGACGAGTCGAATAGGAGAAAGCATATAGCCGGACATGAATGGGAAGATTGAGGTGTGAGTCTGATTCAGGGCCGAGGACTTTGTTTACGACAAAGCAGCATGACTATAGGGGGTGGGGTTAAGGATCGTTGGGATTCGAACAGGAGGCTAAATAAAGACGAACGCAGCTTCTAAGCTGAAGACCGAATCATACATGCACCTTAGTATTTGTCAGAAAGAAAAGGGGCTCAAGGGCCCTAGCCATCTAGTTAGCGGAGCTGACTGGATGCCTGGGACTGCCAGAGCGCCAGTGAGCCTCAGCCACTATGTTGACGAAGCCGAGTCCAACAGAACAGTCCAAAAAAGAAGGGTTCTAGCTGCAAGCCAAAACTGCAGAACAGATCAGACAAGCTATACAATCAACAAGTTGCAACCCCATCAATTTCACCGAATCCAGTGCCAATGCTTCTAACAGCATCTAGTCAGCTCCGCTAACTAGATGCCCAGGGCCTCTGAACCCCCTTCTTTCTGACACTATAAATGTCCTCAGCGAAAAGCTTTCAAAGGACTCCGTTGTCGTCAAACAATACAGATCCCAACCATCAGTTGAAGTATCAGACAGGATACAGGCCCTGTCGGGAGTCTTGGCCACGGGAGAAAAACTGATAAATGACAGGGTCGCCGTAGGTTTCTGTAGTTGGCTCAGCACCGCTATCTCACAGGTATCTCTACACTCCTAACCACGAGGGTACTTGATATGATGGGTGGCTTTTATATAAATTACTTGGAAAGTAAGTGGTAAATTCCTAACCGTCTTAGTCTCATAACTCTCTGGTCCTACCAATTCACCACGCTTGGTCACCTCACAGGCAGTGCTGGAGGGGCGCAGCCGACTGAGGCTCTTTTTCAGGTCTTTGCCGTCGTCATGGGTGGCAAGACCCTACATAAGGTTCGAGTGCTACCGTGACTCTAAAGTGGCTCTACGTGTGTGGTAGTAGTCAATGGCCGTTAGTACCAGACAGATGTCCCATACCAATCGAACATCTTGATCTTACTTGTTCCTCTCAAGATACATTCTGATGCATTCTTCCAGCTGAAGCAGATTCACATATCGTGGCTTACGTTAGGGCCTGCTTTGACCTCTCTTGATCGCCATCCTGGGCGCGATAAGGCTCTGTTGCAGTCGCCTCAAGCTCGATACCAGCTTCTCCCCGACGAAGAACAATCTTGTCGATAGGTTGGAATGGCAGGTAGATGTTTGGGATAGCGGCTATCGAAGTACGCATGACGCCGAGAATGCCTTTGCTCGCGAGGTGGAAGGTCACTATGTCCGTAATTTCTTGTTAGCTTCCGCGCAAACACCAGTACAAGCCGATAGTCGAGGGACGATTGTTACCGCTATCTTCTTCTTGAAGCCCTTCGTTATTCTTCTTTGTCGTCTTGCACTTTGATGTTGGGTAAGAGCGAGTGGTGTCGACGGGAAGCTGATGAGTTCATCCTCCTCGTCCCCGGTGAGGTCGACGACCGACAAACCTCTTGATTGCATTTTGCGGAATCCTCGCCGTGCAAAAGATGTCGGCAAGAAGATATGGTCGATTTCACACCTCGGCATTCTCTCGGTATAAAAATGGCGGTGGGGGTTTGCTTCACATCTCCATTAGGGTTCTAAGAGGCCGCTTGACGCCACGTGTGGACTTCGCCATACTCTTGTCAGTGAAGACGTTCAGGCGGGAGACCTCGTATCGACTAGGCTATAACACAAGGTACCTATCGTACCCGCGCGTGGCTGTAAAAGAGAGAGCGCGGCAGCACGTTACCAGCAAGGACAGATCCAACATCGTTGTTGGAAATGTCGACAGAAGGGTAGCGGATCCGTTCAAACAGGGAACGGAAAAACAGAACGGCGTCGGGTTCCAATACACCTCCAGCTCATCGCCTGTCGGACCCTCCTCCTCATCCCGGGCGGCGCCAGTACGGTACGGAGCCCCCAGAAGCTGACACATATCGACGTAGTCATTGTACGTGCGGAGGTATAGCTGGCCCGCGAACAGAAGCAGCATCAGTACCAGCGTCTGCGGCGCGCGCCATCCGGTCGGCAGGGCCGGCGTCGTGTACAGGAGGAGGTCTTCGGCTGAGCGCGTGGCCAGGCACGTGCGCGGCGCGAACAGATGCAGCCGGGCGGCGGTGCGGCCGGCCCGGAAGGCTGGCATCAGGGCGTTGGCCTCCCAGGGGTTTAGCACGACGGCGATTACCGTGTCGCCTGTTTCGACATGCTGCGTGCCGGGCGCCGTGGCAATTCGGTGGTGAGCAACGAAGGCGGTGAGCTTCCATTTCCTTGGCAATCCACACTTTTACGGCTTAGCCAACTAACCAGGGTTTCCAACAGTACTCGATAGCCAAGCCACTAGTCTGTCAGGGGCCAGAAGTACACCCTTGGCGCCGAACCGGCTGTCCGGTTCGCGAGAAGATCAGGCCCTTACACGGGAGCCATCAAGACATACGTCGACAGGGTCC
>Ga0247780_1001562_pt1 | contig 12385 bp, 11 predicted proteins | sample UWRJL079202R5_FD_179927 | JGI IMG/M metagenome (GOLD analysis project Ga0247780, IMG submission 179927) | Plant litter microbial communities from Arlington Agricultural Research Station in Wisconsin, United States - UWRJ-L079-202R-5 | ecosystem: Environmental > Terrestrial > Plant litter >... | reverse complement strand
GGACTCAGAAGCAACCGATGCGGCGGAAGACGCCGAAGACTCCGCAACAGCAGAAGACACCGATGCAATGGAAGAAACAGACGCTACCGACGATGCGGAGGCCACCGAAGAGGATGAGGCCGCGGCGGCAGCCGACGAGCTGGGAACAGCTGACGAGAAGACAGTCGAGGATGCAAGTGAGGCCGAGGGAGCCGAGGCTTGCGAGGCGGCGGAAGAAGCCGATGCAGCCGACGAGACGGACGCAACCGAAGCCGACGAAGCGGAGGACACCGACTCAATGGAAGAAACCGAAGCAGCCGACTCCGACGAGACTGACACCACCGAGGAGACTGACTCCACGGAAGCAGAAGAAACCGACGACTCAGAGACAACCGATGCCGAGGAGATAGAGGCGACCGACGATGCCGAGACCGAAGACACGGAAGCGGCAGACGATGCGGACTCGGAGGAAGCCGAAACAACCGACGAGACGGACTCCACAGAGACAGATGAGACAGAGGCGACTGAAGAGGCCGAAACGGAGGAAACAGACGCAACGGAAGACACTGAGGCGACAGAGACAGAAGATTCGGAGGCCACAGACGAGGCAGAAGACTCGGAGGCGACAGAGGCCGAGGAGATGGCAGCCGAAGAAGAAGCCGAAGAAGAAGCCGCGACGGAGAGTGCGGAAGCAGCCGACTCCTCGGGGGTGCTACGGTCCTTGATGAGACCAGCGTGCGCACCACTGGCGAAGAAGCCGAAGAAGAGGAGCAGACCGCACCACAAGAAGCTTCCGGTCATTGGGCGGGCCTGGCGGGCACCGGCAGTGTATATCTTGCTCGTGGGAGCGGCACCGCCAACGGGCGCAACGATCGAAGTGGTCAGACCAGTAGGGGCCGAGCCCGAGCCACCCCAAGTGGGCGACGAGCCACCGCCCGGAGCCGCAGCTCCAGTCTGAGCAGCACCACCACCAGGGGCGACGCCGCCGGGGGCAGCACCACCCGCGGGCCACGAACCACTACCAGCAGCACCGCCAGCAGGGGCGGCCCCACCAGCAGGCCAAGAGCCACCACCGGGGGCAGCACCGCCGGCACCACCGCCGGGAGCAGCGCCACCAGCGGGCCATGAGCCACCGGCACCGCCGCCGGGAGCCCCAGCGCCTGAGCCACCAGCAGGCCAAGCACCGCCACCAGGAGCGGCACCACCGGCGGGCCATGAGCCACCACCAGGAGCACCACCGCCGGGAGCACCAGCAGGCCAAGCTCCGCCACCAGGGGCAGCACCACCGGCGGGCCACGAGCCACCACCGGGGGCGTTGCCGGAAGCATCGTTGCCTCCGTCGCCACCGTGAGGCCAGGCACCACCGCCGGGGACAGCAGTAGGCTTGGCGTCCTTCTCAGGGCAGTAGGTCGAGTATTCAGTGACGACCTCGGTGGTGACCTGGCCGACGGGGCAGTGCAGAACGGTGGGAGGGCACTTAGTGATTGTGTATGTGTAGGTGTTGACATACGTGAGGGTTGTGGTGGTGGGGTCCCAAGACCAGCCGGAGGTGGTGCTGGCCGGGGCGCTGGAGGAGGCGCTGGGGGTGACCGAGGGCTGGATTCCGGAGGGTCCGACAATGGGGACCGAGCTGGAGGGAGCAACGCTTGCGGAGGGCTGGATGCCCGAGGGTCCGACGACGGGAACAGAGCTCGAGGGAGCAACGCTTGCGGAGGGCTGGATCCCGGAAGGTCCAACCACCGGGACCGAGCTCGATGGGGCCACGGATGGCAGAGGGGGAGCGATTGATCCAGAGGGAAGAACCGATCCGGAGGGTACGGCTGAAGAGCCAGCAGGGACCGAGGAGGCGGCCGGGCCTGAAGGGACAGCCGACGAGGCAACGGGGGGAGCCGATGAAACGGGGCCAGCGGATGAGACTGGGACGCTAGGGACTACGGACGAGGCGCCCGGAGCGGCAGATGAAGCCGGCAGGCTGGGGGCTGCGGACGAGCCGGCAGGAGGGGCCGATGAAGCCGGGTTACCGCCAGGGACAGACGAGGCGCCCGGAACTGCCGAGGAAGCAGCTGGGGGAGCCGACGAACCCGGAACACTGGGCGCAGCGGACGAGCCGGGTGCGGCCGACGAGTTCGCCGGGGGCGCGGATGAGTTGGGCGCTGGGGCCGACGATGACGCCGCAGGCGGTGCGCTTGAGACAGGCCCGGCAGGAGCGGGAACAGTCGGCGGGTTGGGCGTGCAGTTATCGATGGCCGAGGTCGTGATGGTCGTCTGGCCTGCATTGGTCGTGATGTGCATCACCTCGCACAGATCCTGAAGGACAACATCCTCAGTCGAGGCGACGCTGCCGGAAGACCCCTGGGCGAAGCTGAATGTCGACGTGTGGACGATAGGCGCGCTGCAGGGCGAGGTGCTCGTGCAAGTCAAGTCGCCGTCGGGGCCGGCGCAGTTGACGCCGGGGTAGTTGGTCAGGGCGGCGCAGTTGGGGCCGACGCAGCTGAGGTCCAGCTGGTAGGACGCTCCGCAGAGCGAGAACGTGCCGGAGACGGTGGTCGACATCGTGTTAGTCGGCTGCCGTGTTGCACGTTTTTGTTGGTTAACGAATGGACGGGACTTGAAGTCTGGAGAACAAGTCTGCAAGATCACATCTCGGAAACCCGAGATGCGCGTTTTTACTTATACTGATCTCGAGTTGAGCCTCCATCTGTGCCTGGGCCGCTGTCCAGCCATTGTCGGCCAGGGGCTTACACGGAATCTAGACCGCCCATGATGCCAATTTCCACACGCGGCCAGCCCTCAGCTGCTCACCACTCAGCCTTTTCCCAGCTCCTGGAGCGACCCTGTCGTGCCTGTCGAGCCCTTGTCGTGGCTTTAGCTGAGTGCATGGGACTGCAGAGCTTCGCAAGGCGACCAATTCCAAACCACGTGCCGGGGGGTCGAAGGTGTAGGAGTCAGGGGAAGCAAGCGCCTGGAACGCCAAGAGTATTTGGTTCTGGCCCAACTATCGTTTGGTGGCTTGCGCTGCCCCCAATAATTGTTAGGCCCCACTTGTGCTGTGCTGGCGGGCCGCGACCCCACGCCGCGCCGCCACATGCAATAGTGGATCACAGCAATCGGTATGTGCAACAATCACACTTTGCGGTGCCAGATGCTGGAAATAGGGGACCGCGTTGATGGTGCGACGGGACGGAGACCTTTCCCGCTGTTGTTGTTGTTGTATGTTTTTCGACCGTGCGCTTCAGGAGGCAGACCTTGGGACCGCCAAGAGGTCCAGCCGCTTGTGCCAAGGCAGATCCGGGGCATTCCGTCCGGATCCACCTGGCAATTGACAAACAGTAGCAGCCATCCTCAGCTCCCGAAATCAATCGGCCAACGGAAGCGACGAGTCACTCGGCAACGCGTGATATTTCCGAACATCCCCGCCACACACTGGTGTTTTTACCGCCGCTGCAAACGGAGAATTGGTGATGGCGGTAGCCGGTAGTTGTGCTTGACGACGGAGGAGATTCCGAATTTTGGTCTCCGGTGTGTGTATTGACACACTGTCAGACCGGCACTGTCAGGTTGACAGTGCGAGCTTGATGCTGTCATTGGCCATTCTTGCTGACTCGCACCTGCCCCTCCAATCAAGCTAGCCCTAACCCCCCGATAATCAGGGTTTTCCCCTTCCCCCCGGGCCACTGCTGAGGATCTTTGAGGCAGCCGACCTCCACCATGGATCCGTTGAGTCCTGAATTTTGGCCTAGCTAAATGTTATCCCCGGGTTTCAACAGTGCCACGCTAGAGTAGCTTCTCGCTCTGGTCACCTTACGGAAAGTGCCGTTGCCCGTGCTAGCCTTCTTCCATTTCATCGGTTTTTAAGCCTCCAGGCTCGTGGAACACTCCAACGTTCGTGCAACAGCGCTCGTAGAACAGCGCTCGTGCAACATTTCACTGAGGTTCGTGGAAATCTTCAAGGCGCGTAGGACAGCAGCATGCCGAACATCCGGTCGACGTCACACGGTGTCAGGCTTCGAAATGGCGGTGGCTTGTTCATAAGCCCAAAGCACCAAAGCTATGCCGCCTTTGGGACTGCGTATGCGAGGAGGACTGTGGCTGGCTTCTAGTGCAGTGTGGCAGCTGTCACACGCGGTCACGCGTTCTAGTGCGAAGCCTCCTTCCACCATTTTCTATCTTGAGGTCCGCCGTTGGATCTGTTGTCTCAGTTGCATTCATCGTCCGATTTGCGATAGTATTGGCTCACTGGAGTCTGGGACAAGAGTCAAGAATAGCGACGGGAGCCGGAACCATGTTGCGGGGACGGATCATGGCCAATAATCTGCAGTGCATCTGAGATACGCCGTGTCGTGGCGTTTGCTGATCCGGTCAGAGCCTCCCGGATCGTCGAGTCACACCACTGCGAGTCAAAGCCTGGGGCTCAACAACAAGCGAGTCTGTCGAGTCTGTCGACTCATCTCACGTCTGTCCATGTGGTCGGCAAATGCCGTCGAATGTTATGCCGCTTTTGGAGCTTTGCCAGGGCCGTGGCTGATGACGTTTCTCCCTAAATTGGTGAGCAAGTTGAATAGTCGCGGAACTAGTGTGAGCGCAGCATGGAATGCGATGAGGACGTGAGGACATTGCACTAGACCCTCTTTTGATAGCCGAAGGTCATATCCGTACCCCCTGCCCAAGCAGCCACGCCAGGAACACCAATCCCGATGCCGACGCCGTGAAGTGGTTCTAAATCGGGTAACCAACGGCACCACACTTGGGGAAATCGAACCGAAAAAAAAAGGGAGCACACATCCAGTGCGTGTCGCTTCCATTTCTCCCCAATGGCAGTTGCGCAAGCAGGGGTGTTGTTGTGAGAAAAACCCAGGCCTTCGGCATTGATGGTGACATTGCCTGGGCTGCCACTCGGCCCCTGCATCCGGCAAACGCCTCCCATGCAGGAGGCTCCAGCCTTGCTGCAGCTTTTTCAGCTGCCCTCTGGGATCGGTCGAGGCCCCAAACTAAGCCCGATTCAGAATGGGGCTTTTGTGAATGGCTGTAAATAGTAAAAATAGAATATTGTTAGGGCATCCCGCGTGGAAAATCGACGCACCCAAAGGTGAGGTTTCGGAGATGTCCTGCGAGTTTTGTGAGGAGAGCGATGCATCAACCTCGAGGCCAGATCGACATTCTACTATATAAACTGATAGATCGTCAGAAGCTTCATTTTCCACATCGTTGAATTTTTTTCTGAAGGCGGCGAAGTCGGTGAGAATCTTCGGGTTTCGAGGGGCAATAACGTGGTCTGTGCTCTCGGTGTCTCAGATAGACTCAGTCGCATCCAGATTGAGGTTAGTATACGCTGTAATCAGTGTCCGTGGGGGGCGGCAGAATCAGCATGAGACACCATGTGCAAAGTCTCCGACTTTTAGGCGATTGCGAGGTGCCGATTTCCGTGCTCGTGAGTCTTCAATGAGATGAATATTGTGATGTTGGTGTGAAGGTGGTGGCCGATTCAGCCGTTGGTGCCTTCAGCCATGCTGAACTTGCCACCGCGTTAAACCCAACAGGTGATTGGAGTGACGGGCCTGCCACACACGATGGATTCGATATTTTTCGGTCTCAACCCTGATCGCGCTTATCGAACTCTGCGCGTCCTTTCCCCGCCACTCCCAGCACAGTGTGCGCAGTGCATGACGGTCCAGTTTTCCGGCTGGAGCGGCCGCTGTCTGAAGGGAGAGCCTTCCCAGAAAGCCCGTGATGAGAGGGGCAATAGCCAAACCTCCCACTGCGTTAATTTCCCGGCGCTCCTCGATGATGCCTGCTGTGCCGTGCTGGTCACAAATGGCGCGACGAATGGAACGGAAAGCGCTAGCACAGTTAGCGCCACATGGTAAGAAAGCCACCTCCTGTCAACAACACAAACAGCGAGAGATTTCATTCCCCCTCCTCCTCAAGGCCCCCGAGGTGGGCAACTGGCTTGTCGCTCCGGAAGGCGATTTCAAGTTGATTCCCTCTCTGGAAACAGACGGAAATCGCCCACAGGCTTCGCATGATGCGTTTCGACATCCACAAAGCCAACGGCTCAGAGACTTGGCCAGCGTTAAGGGAGGTGGAACTAGGAAGGCAAGGCTCCAGTTGTTGAAGCCTGCCGTCCGATCGGGGGCCGGAGGTGACACAGACATTTCCGCGGCATGCAAGCACCTCATATTGCCAAATACGGAGTAACTGAGATTAGGACGTCGGGCAGAAGCGGTGTTGGCCCGGTCCTCGTATTTCGATCCTTTCGTAGCCACCCGTCCCCAACGACATCTTCAGAAGACAACAGAGAGACATGCCCCCTGAGCTCGATCGCAAAACATCAGACACAATCGGCGAATATTACAGGGCGCGCGTATAGAAGTGATAGCGGCTCTTTTCCCTCGCTACCAATGTGTGGTGTGAAAGTCCCCTCAAGTGGTAGTGCAGTGTTCGTCCGAGAGCGGCGCCCGGGCCTTGCAACCATGATACCCGCTCGTCATGTGCAGGGACCTAAACCACATTATCCCACCATTAGTTCCTGATCTAGATTAGAGAGTTTGAAGTTGAATATTATATGCATCCACCAAGAGGTTGATGTCAGTCGAGATGTTGAGGAACTCATGCGCTTCCAAGTCTTGAACTGCATGCCCTGGCAAGTGGATGCTCCCAGTGTCTCATTTGCTTGCTGCCTCGTGAGTGAAATGATGTTTCCCAATATGTGCAGAATGCGAGCGAGGGATATAAATATATGAAGTCGTATCCGCCAGCCGCACTAGAAGAACCCAAAACAGATGCAACTCTTTGCAGCTATTGGAGCTCAGTATCTTAGGTTTAATGCTCTAGCCTAGTCTAGACCATAGCTTAATGTTCAAGAAAGGTTTCCACTTATAAGAGTAAAATCATTGCAGTCTCGAATATAATGTAGCACTATGAAGACCTAGTATACTAATTACCCATAAGTATCCGGTATATTTACGAGTCCTGCTAAATGATTATCGTTGATCATATAGCAAGTAACCAAAAAATGAGTCCTCCCTGAAAATTTTCATCAATGACATGCGAGCAGTATTGAGGTGAAATAAATTGTATTTTTGTGTAGCAACGGACAGTTTCGGTTTTCAAGATATATGGGAATAAATCCCAAATTGAGCGGACTTTACATCGGTCGTGCTATTCAAGCTGTCAAATTAATCGGAACTCATGAAACTTTCCTATTTACAATCTCATCAGCTAGCAGACAAGTCGGGGTATTTTTCTTTGCTTTTTCCTACCAGATTTCGTCCCTTTTAGATTTTGGAACTCAACCAAAATTATGAACAAAACTCTCAAAGTCGTTGTTGAAATCGCCAAGGACGCCAACCTCGGCAGCTTGTGAATACATTCGTTGACTAATGGTTCCCAATGGAAGCACTGTTTTGGGCAGAACTACATTTTCTTCCAAATGGTGGGATAACTCTGCCATCAATGAAGCGGTAAATATCCCCCCGGTTTCTCAAGTCTTCAAACTGTAACAATTCATTACTTCACAACCTCGCAACTATTTTCGACCCGGAACGGGAAAGTAGATATGTTTCTAGAGTGCTATCAAACGTTGGTCTTATTGCCTTAAGTACTGCAAACACCAGGTATCTGTTTTAATGGACGCTGGTCACGTCTCCGTGTCGGACTTGTAGTCGAGCCCCTGAACTCCAACATGACTTCGGCACTAAGGAATATTCCAGTCACGAAAGGTGTTATAGGTCACAAATCCAGATACAAAGGGCAACCTAGGTTTGTATTCTGGCAGTTCTTTTGAACAACTGGCCTAGTGACATTGTGCGTCCTGCTAGTCGCAGTCGTCACAATTCCCACGCAAGCAAGGAGATCTGGATCCCATTTGAAGTCATCACGTAACAATTCGGTCAAGAAAAACTTTGTTTTTCAACGTCACACCCGACGTTGGGAGAACTTGCTTCGAGGGTTTGCATACGTGTTATGCCGACACGCCGTTTAGAGTTATACCGCTACGCCGGTGAAAAGAAGGTTCAGGCTGGCGAAACAAGCCGACTGAGAAGGATAAAAAGAAAGGAGAGCACCGCTCTCTGAAGGAAGAAACTATTACCTCAAAACAATTCAATTAAACACAACAATGAAGGCTCCCATCCTTCAACACCGCAAAGTCATCCTGGCTCCGGCCAAGTTCGTTAAGAAGGACCCCAAACCCTTTGAGATGAAGGACGGCAAGGAATGGCTGGAGAAGGTGGTGGACAAAGCGAGGAAAATGGGCAAATAATTAGAACGAGTTGGCGTAGGGTAGAGAAATGGATTGGTTCATGTATCCTCAGCGAGGTTGAAGTCATCACGGCTGCACTCCACTGAAATACAAGATGGTTCTCTCCCCGAGCATCCGCTCATCAGCACGTTCATCCCCTTAGATATTACCTCAGCCTGTGTCGCCGACAACACCTGGATTATCTTTACCACCTTATGAAATATGTTAGACACATCCAGCGGTGGCTACATCATCCCCACATGTACTTTCGCACCGCTGTCGGCTTCTTCGACAGCGGCAGTGGGTACTCGAGGCCATCCCCGGACTTTGTACGCGGATACGACGGGCGATACGACGGGCGATACGACGACGGATACTGCGCCGGGTGCAACGGGTCGTAACCTTTTACCATTCCTCACGAGTTTGTTCTATCCGCTTCTGAAACGAAACTGATAGTCTGAAGGGTTTTACTGTCACTTTACGCGTCACGAGTGGAAGCGAGGGGCTGGCGTGGGGGGAGAGAAGCCACATCGTGCGCCAAACAACGCCCGGCCACGGCCAGTCTCGTACATGGCAAGTAGGCGAAAATGAGGATAATGGTTATCTGGGCTTCTTGTCACACAGCCATCGACCAGTCAACCTGTGGCGACGAAGACACTGGCGGTGGGGTTAGAGGGAAAAGGGATGTTCACCACCGCGTACCATGCAGACCTAAGCCGAGGACATGTGCATCGTCAATGTAAACGACAGCACATCTTACCAAGTGTTATATGGCGACATTCAGCGCCGACGTTGACGCGGCTGTCGAAAATTCCAACTCTGGAGGGAGGGAGGGAGGGAGAAAAGGGGGGGGGGGTTTGGACGCCCACCCCGTCGGCGCCGTTGAGGATCGGCGACATTATGACGTCAGCGCGTGGTGTATCGGCTTTGTGAGTGTGTTAATAGGAGGGCGCCGCTACATGTGGACTTCAAGTCGAGAGTGCGTCTCGGCGCCACGACAGAAGAGTTGAGGGTGGGCAACAAGTCGGCTGCCTCTGGCTGTTGCGGCGTTGTTGCGGCGTTGTTGCGGCGTTGTTGCACCGTACGAGCCATCGCGTTCTGGCGCAATTAAGCCGATAACGAGAATGACGATGATGATGCCTGATTTATGGGCGGCGCCTCTCAGCGCTATGGCGTGACGTGCCATGCATATGCTCGACATGTATGGGCTCACCGGTCAGTCCATTCCCCCACTTGGAAAACACGCTGCCCAGGAGGTCGGGAGGCCCAGATTCGAGAATAGCAGGAGCGGGCGAGCTAGGGCTCCGATCCGTCAAGGTCCACACCTGCTCCATGCGACGCCAATTACCAGGTTGCACCGTGGCTGAGAGTAGGAGATGCGCATATTGAAGATATGGCAGACTTGAGACGTGTGTTAGGATGGCAGCATGCTGTATGCCCTGTCTGATGATACCCAATGTTATTAATTGCGTGGCTGGTGGAACGCGGTCGCGTCTCGGTGGGGATCGGAAGGTTTACTGTTGCGCGTTCATGAACGCGGGACGTCAGAAGGCCAAGGCAGTGTGCATACACTGAAATGAAAGAAACGGGAAATTTACCGGGGAACTTAGCTGAACAAGAACTCGAATGTACTCGAGTTCGAGGAATTGACAATGTCATCGATCATGAAGTTGCCCGTGGTTTGGTGGCTGCTTGTTTGGGGAAGCAAGAAAGTGTGTGTGCGGCCGATTGTGGTGGAGTGCTTTCTACGTGACAGCGTGAGCCGTCCCGTGCTTCAAATTTACGTCACCTGGGCGCGGCTTCCTCCTTAGGTCATCAGGCGTATTCCCAGGACTGGTAGCATTGTACGGCGCGCATCCCCCCCGGCCGTCCGTTCGGCTTTGCGAGCATGTATCGGTATCAGAAGAAAGGGACTACGTTACTGCGCAAGGAGCAGTTCTGAGCAAACATCGCCCCGCGCCATCGCGACCGTGACGGGTGCGGGCCCTGAGTCCACCCAACCAAGCACTGACGCTTCTGCCAGGGGCCCAGGATTCGCATTCGCCAGCTCGCCAAGGCTAACCTAGCAAGAAGTTCATGATCACTTGCATGATTACCAATACACGCCACAATCGCTCCGTCATGAAAGACGCACCTCCCGTAACGAGCTCATTCAATAAATTGCAACACCATGCGGCAGGCAGCCGCCCAGTCGTCTGGTCCAGGCAATTGCATCATTCCAGGACCACAAGCTCAATGCCTCTCACCAGCGACATCGCCCTCGACGCCTCCCGGTTCGCTCAGGAAAATATCTCTGAGGAGACCAAAAAGCTCAATGCTACTCTCGAAGCCACCACCCGCGCCGGACCAAACTGGTACGACACCGAGGTCGGCGTTGAGAAATATCGCGGGCTTTGGGAGAAGGGCAAGGGTCTCCTCCCTGCGCCCGAGTTCCTTCATGGGTCCATGGCCGCCATGATGCCCTCGAGGAATCCCGAGCTCGACATCCCCGTGCGTGTCTACCGGCCCGACAACGGACAGCCGAGCAGGGGAATCTTTCTGCATTTTCATGGCGGTGGCTGGGTGTTGGGGACCCACCGAGAGTTTGTTTCCGTCCTTCTTGCTTGGTCATTCGTAACCCTGACCGGCTCTTGAAGCCAGGATAGGCTCCTTCAGACGTATGCAAATGGCTGTCAGATGACGAGCATCTCGGTCGGCTATCGTCTCGCGCCCGAGGATCCCTGGCCGGCAGCCATGCACGACTGCATCGATGCAGCGGAACATCTGGTCGACCAAGGTCCAACGATGTATGGCGCTAAGCTCATGGCGATCGGCGGAGAGTCCGCCGGAGCGCATCTGGCAGTGCTGACAGCATTCCATCTCATACGGTCACGACCGGGTCACCCCCTCGCCTGTCTGGTTCTTATCTCCGGGATGTATGATTTGACGCAGACTCTGCCGATGTCGAAAAATTTCACACGGCCCTTGGTTGTCAACGCCGATATGGCTCACCAGTTCATTAGAGCATTTCTGCCTGGGAGGAGCATCGAGGACCGGCGGAACCCACAGATCTCTCCGCTATACGAAGACCTGAACAAGCTGGTGAAGTCTGCCCGAGCAAAGAAGCTGCCACCAGCAATGTTCATCTGCGGGACTGAGGATATGCTGCTTGACGACACACTGCTGATGAGCGCCAAGTGGATGGCTACCGGCAGCGAGGCAGTCGTCAAGATCTATCCTGGGGCACCCCACTCGTTTATTGCCTTTGCGGATTACGGTCTGGCTCGGGAGGCAGCAGGACTTATCTTGGAGTTTGTCAACGACTCTGTAAAGATATTCAATCTATGATTTGCAAGATTTGACTATCATTTTACCATCCCATCCATGTCCAATGCAGCGACAACAGAAGTCTGAGCACCGAAACAATACACCAGTGAATATGTATCCTCACTTCTTCTCCTCCACCTTGCCGGCCCTCTTCAAGTTCTTGCGAACGTAAACCATGATGGAAACCCTTTCCTGCACACCCGCAAGACCATCAAGATTCCGTCCCAAACCCGTCCCATCATACTCCTCCAGCATCTTCCGCACCCGGGGGCTATGACTCTGGTAATGACTGCAGCAGAAACCAACGTCAGCACAAACTCAAAACCTCAAAACACACCCAAGAAACAACGGGAACGGCACAAGTACTCACCACTCAATCTCCTCCTCCGGCAACCGATGACAAACAATCACCGCCGGCCTCGGCACATCCGCAATGACATCCATCGCCGGAATAATCGGATAAATCGCCACCACCACACTCGCCTCATCCACCTCCACAAACGCCATCGGATCCTCCAGCACCTTCACTCCCTCCAGCCTCAACGCCCCCTTGTCCAGATCCGTGTACGCCGGGTCCTGCACGAACTTCTTGATCTCAACCCCAGGGTTATGCTCGCGCAATAGCTCCGCTAGTAGCAGGATGAGCTTGTGCTGCGGGGCCATTTGCGCGTTGCGCGGTGGAGTTTGGCGCGCAGTTGGGAGGGGGTCCAGGAGAGGGTGCGGTCGTTGGGGTCGGGGATGGGGAGCTTGGTGAGACGGTGGCGGATTTGGGGGAGGTAGTGCACTGTCACGGCGTGGCCGAGGGTGTAGTGCGGGGGGTTGTGGACTTGGCAGTTGCAGGTGCGCGGGGCGGTGAGGTCG
>Ga0247780_1001561_pt1 | contig 12394 bp, 19 predicted proteins | sample UWRJL079202R5_FD_179927 | JGI IMG/M metagenome (GOLD analysis project Ga0247780, IMG submission 179927) | Plant litter microbial communities from Arlington Agricultural Research Station in Wisconsin, United States - UWRJ-L079-202R-5 | ecosystem: Environmental > Terrestrial > Plant litter >... | reverse complement strand
ACGGCATGTCCGCGACGTTCTTTATGTTCGTCGAAGAGGAATGCTTGGTGACAGTCACGACGTCACCAATGACCCTGGCACTCGGTTGGTCGCAGGCGGCCACCTCGGCGACTACCCTTACGGTAGGTGCCGGCAGCTACGTCAAATGGAAGCAGGTCGGATAATGGCCGAATGGACGCTCGTTCCGTCCCTCGTCGCCCTGCGCGGCGAGTTCAATTCGCTCAACCCAGACCGGGACAAAGGCGCCGACGGTTCGATCGGTGACAGCGCGCACACCTCGTCGAGCGACCACACCCCCGACGAAGACAGCAACGTTCTGCGTGATCACGACGCCGACAGCAAGAACGAGGTGCACGCTGTCGACGTCGACAGCTCGGGCCCGTGGCCCGGCCCCGCGACGCAGAGCCAGAAACAACGCTTTCACGCCAAGGTGATGCGAGTCATCGCACTGGAGAAAGCAAAATGGCGCGATGCCAATGACATGTGTCGGCTGAACTATGCCATTTGGGATGGCAAGATTTACGACAAGGATAACGATTTCGAGCCGCGCACCTACACCGGTTCGGATAAGCACACCAACCATGCTCACTTCTCGGGCCGGTACGAGACTCGGGCCGAAAACGACACTCGCCCATGGGGCGTGAAAGGTGACGACGACATGCCGCTCATTCAGGCCGAGTTCGACAAGATCCGTGACATCGTTCGCGCCGAGATCACCGCCCAGCTCGACGACGTCGCCAAGGCCGTCGCCACGTGGGACGGCTACCCCGCGCCCGCGGGCAGCACCAACGCCGACGGCACCCCTAACACGCACTGGGGACTGCAGTCGTACATCACCAATATCTACGGCGCTGGCATCAACACTCGCGGCTACGCCAGCAGCGGGCTGACCGAGACCAAGGCCGTGCGGGCCGCGGTCGCCGACCTGGCCACGCTGGTGACCTCAGTGAAGACTGAGATCATTGCCGAGCTGTCGTCCATCGGCGTCGAGCTGACCGAGGCGCAGATGGTCGCGCTGACCGAGCGCGTGGCGATGGCGACAGGCAGCGGGATCGCCGAGGTGCAGCTGCGCCTGACCGCCGCCGGTAACGCCCTGGCGGCTGATCAGGCCTGACCCGTTCGGCTACCCGCTGTTACGACTACGCTTGGGTTCCATCACGCCAGCCCGGACCATACCCCCGATGTGTGTTCGGGCTGGCGTGCCAAGTTCGGGAGGTCTGCGGGTGCCGCAATGGCTCAAGAACCTAACGCTGATCTTGGTACTACTTGCCTGGTCAGTGACAATCATCGAGCGACTGCGTGCAGGCGAATTGCCGGACGCTACTTTCCTCGGCGTGCCGATCCTGGCAATGACGGCTCTCGCACCCCCGATTAGGATCGGCCGCGGACGGGAAGCTGACGAGCGTCGATCCACGGCGGCCGACGACGAGCAGGAGGCGACCGAGACATGATCGACGTAGCGTGGCAGGCAACCGCAGCGGCCAGCGTGACCGTGGCGACCCTGGGCGGCATCGCCGTCCGGAGGCTGTTGACGCAGATCGAGCACAACCGCCGCACCCGCGACCGTCAGCGCTCAGCCTCATGACGCCCACCACTCCCGCCCCCCGCGGGCTGCGCTGGGCCGGCGGCACGATCGGCAACGTGATCGCGTACATCGTCGCCGCCGGCTCGATCGTGCTGAGTCTGTACGTGTTCGGTCTGTATCAGGATCTCGCGCAGTGCACGGCCGAGGCGCAACGCCAGGACGCGCGCCGCACCGCCGTGTTGGCGCCGTACACCGATGCCGAACGGCGCGCCGACAGGCAGCTGCTGATCGGCCCGACCGCGGGGGGTCCCGACGCCAAGGCGCTACGCCTGGCGGCGCTCGACGCGCGCGACCGGACCGACAAGGCGCGGGCAGCCAACCCGCCGCCGGAGGGGCGCACTTGCGGCGAGTAGGCCTTACGCTGGTCGTATGAATCCTGCCTACCCGTTTTTCGCCAAGTACGGCAAGTCGGTGCTCGCCGCCGGCTTCCTGGTCTACGCCGCCGTTGTCGCTCAGCTCTCCGGTGACGGCCGCGTTGACAAGGCCGAGGCCGTCACCATCGCCATCGCCGTCTGCTCCGCGCTGCTCGTGTACGTCGTCCCGATGGCGCCACAGTGGCGATGGGGCAAGTCGACGATCATGGCAGTCAGCGCCGGCCTCGTCATCGCCGCGCAGCTGATCGTCGACGGCGCGCTCGACACCAACGATTGGTATCTCGTGATCGGTGCCGTCGTCGCCGCGTTCGGCGTCACCATCGCCCCGGCGGTCAGCCCGACGCCGAACGGCAGCCAGGTTCCCGACGTCGTCGTGCCGCTCGGTGCTGACGTAGCCTGAACAGCAAAACGGCCGTGACGGACAACCTTGCCGTCACGGCCGTTTCACGCCCGCTGCAGGTCAGCTCGCCGCGGGTGGCCCGAACGGCGAATAGGCGGGCACCGCGGTCTGACCTTCCGGCTGGACGGCCTGCGCCGCGGGGGGCGGGAACGCCTGCGCGGGCATGCTGCCGGGCGCCGGCCACGCTGCGGGTGCGGGCGGCGGCGTGGCACCCTGCGTCAGGCTGTTCGCGTGCTGCTGCAGCGCGTCGCCTGCCGCCTGCGTTGCGCTGGCCAGCTCGGCCGCCTTGTCGGCCTCGATCTGCGCCTTGGTGCGCCGCGTGCGCTTCGGCTTGTCGGCCTCGGTCTGCTGCTCGAGGTCACCGGTCGGCGACGACGTCTGCACGGCACTGACGGGCGCCGACGGGCCGTCGATGCTGGCCGAGCTGGCGCCGAGTACCTCGGCCGCCATGGCGACACCGCGGGCGACGACGTCACGCGGCCCCGCGAGGGTGAAGAGCTCTTCCCACGTGTCGGCGCCGACCTCGTCGACGTCGTACCTCTTGACCGAGATTTCGTACTTGGTCACGTCTACCTCTCCCAATGCTCGTTACTCAAGGTGATGATCGCGCCCGGCGTCTCGCCGGGTTGGGGCCGTACCTTACGGGGCCCGACGAGGTAGTCGAGCACCTGCGAGTCGTCGGCCATGATGCGCGCCGTCGTTTCGGGATCTTTCCCGCCGCCGAGCGCGTCGAGCGCCGCCCGCAGGAACTTGTCGCCGTCCGGCATACCGATGGGCAGGTCGGTATCGGCGCCGCGGCACTGGTCGGCCGCGACAATGAATGTCATTTCCCACACGTAGATCCCGGTCCCGACCGGGAACAGCGGAAGCGAGCCCGGCGGTATACCGAGGCGCTGCAGCTCTCGAAACGCTGCCAGCTTGATGCGCTTCCGCCAGGCCACCAACGCCCGTCGGTTGTGCTCGACGAAACCGCCCGAGCCCGTACGATCTTTCGATCCCTGCGAGCACGGGCGGCCATCGACCGTGATGGTGAACTTCACTACGCCAGCGGATTGGGCAGGTGCCCGGCCCGCACGGCCTCGACGTACTGCCCGGCCAGCGTCATGTCAGCCGGCGTGGGATCGTCGAGGAACCACGGGTCGGTCTGCGCTGGCCCCACCTTGTTGACGCGGCCGACCGTCATGCCCTGCGAGCCGTCCCGCGGCGCGTTCACGCCGCCGGGCAGGAACCCCTCGAGCTGCTGCACGATCTTGCCCTGGTTGATCCACATGTTCCGGCGCACGTACGGCAGCGCGTCGACGTCCGGGTGCGGCTTGGCCTGGCCCGGCAGGCCGTACGGGTCGCCGCCGTGGCGCAGCACGCCGGGCTCGTGGGGGTTGTCGAGCACGACGACGGTGGCGGTCATGCGCCGCTGCGTCGTCTGCCCGTTGCGCCGCTGCTCGTCCGTGATGAACTTCGGCTGCTTCTGGACGGTCTCCAGTGCGGTCGGCATCCACAGCACGAGGCAGCCGAACATCGCTTTGAGGTCGGCCCCCTTTTCGCCGCTCGGCGCAGGCGGCGGCGGCGGCGCGATCTGCGAGCCGAACGCGGGCGCGTTCGGCGCCTGCGCCGGCACGCTGCCCGCCGGCCACGGCGAGCCGTACGAGGTGGCCGGAGCGGGCTGCTGTGGCACCGTCTGTGCGTACGGGCCCGTGCCGTACGGGGTGGCCGGCGCTGGCGGTGCATACGCCGGCTGCGTCGGCTGCGTGGGCTGCGTGGGCTGCTGCGGCGGGCCGTACGGGTTGACGGCGGGCTGCGCCGGGAACGGGCTGGCCGGCTGCGCAGCGGGCTGCTGCGGCTGCTCGGCGGGCCGGGCGAACGGGTTGGGTGCGGTCACTGACTGCCTGCTTTCGGAGATCGGCTGACTGACTGGGTGATGCGTGGCGAGGACGGGAATTGATACCCGCTCAGGTGCCCGCTTTCCTCCACGGCCCCGCCGTGCTCGCCGGCCCCTTGCGGTTCGGTTTCCGCATGAGGCCGGCGGGCTCTTTCGGTGCTACGTACAACCTAGCATGTGCCTAACATATCCGCTACGGCAAGACGCCGGGCACCCACCCGCACGCGCACTTGCCGCCGCCCGAGTGCAGCGCACGCTGCCCGCACTCGACCACCCGCAGCCGCGCGTCGCCAGCCATGGCGACCGGTCCCGACCAGGGCACAGGGAAGCCGATGTCAGCCTGGCTCTGGTAGAGCGCGGCCAGGTCGGCCCGATCGTTGGCCTGCCAGATTTGAGCGATCAGCCAATTACGGTGTTCGTCCTCGGTACGTGCGGCCGAGGCCGCAGACACGTTCGCCACGGCGACCGCCACAGGGTGCGGCATCGGCCCGTGCCCGCCGACCAGCTCGGCACCCGTTGGCAGCTCGGCGTGCTTGGTGAACGGGATGCCGGCCACCGTGACCGTGTCACCGACGCGGTAGGGCGGCGCGGTCGGCAGTGACGCCATGGCCTCGGCCGCGGCGCGCAGCTCCGGCCCCGCGTGCGACCGGACGATGTCCGCGGCGATCGGCCGCTTGGCCAGTGCAGGCGGCAGCGGTGCGAACCAGCATCCCGCTACGCCAAGCGCGCGCTTCGAGCGCTTCAGGCGCTCGCGCTGCTGGTGCGCCGCGGTGGCCGCCTCCCAGCCCTCGTGCAGGTTGATGAAATACGGCACGCTGTCACCATCGCGCACGTGCACGACGATGCCGACGTCTTGCCGCACGCATGGCATATCGACGTAGCGGGGCCCGTGCTGGTCGGTCACGAACATGCGCCGAGCGCGGCTGTATCCGGCCAACTGCGGCGCAATGTGGATGCCGTTGCGCCACGGTTCGGCTTCCGTCTTGACGTCGACGATCACCACGTCGAGCCCGGCAGTCCCGTGGTCGACCTCGCAGCGGTCACCGTATTGGCAGCGGCCCGGGCCAAGCATCGCCGACAGGCCGGGCACCTCGTCGATCCGGTCGAACGTGCCGGCCACGTCGAGCTCGTCGACGACGACGGTCTGCTCGATGGCCACCGACCGCCAGCCGTTCAGCCGCCGCATGGCCTCGTACGCGGCGAGGGAAGCCGAGAACGGGTACGGCAGGTCGACGTCGGCCAGCGTCTCGCCGCGGTCGACGCGCTCGGTGGCGGTGTGCATCGCCGTGCCGAGCACGCCGCCGTCGGTATCCTTGGCTGCCTCTTCAGCCTGCTTGGCCAGCCCGTTGAGCGCCGACTTCTGCTCGCGCGTGAACCCCTCGACGCCAGGCCGGCCAATCGCCTTGATGCCGAGCAACAGATCGGGACGGCCCGCCAGGCCGACGGCCACCTGCCGCTTGAAGTACTGCTCCAGGTTGAATCGGTCGGTCTCGACGTGCTCGAGCAACTTCGACATGCGCTGCCGCTCGACCCCCTCGTGATCCTTGTACCAACCCCATCGGCCAGTTGTCGGCATGCTCATTCGGTTACCTCGAATCCTGCTGCGCGGAACGCGGCGACCAGGCCGGGCACCGTGTTGCTGGTGATCTGCTGTGCGCCAGCGAAGGCCGCGTCGTCGAATGCCTCTTCGAGCTCCCCCGTGATCTCGATCGGTCCCACCTCGCGGTGCACGGGCGCGTAATCGCCTGCGATCAGCTCAGACCAGGGGACGTTTACGGTGTACCTAAACTCGCCGCTCTCACCCCAGCACCGCCACACGTACGCGCCCCCGAGCTCGGTCCGACCGACCTCGCGTTTCCACCAATCACCCTCGAAATCGATTACCGGCAGGCCGTCGGTCGGCTCAGGGTCGCCAACCTCGTAGATGCGCTGCAGCTTCACGCGGCGACCGCCGCATGCGTCAGCGTCTCGGCCTGCAGCGTGGCGGCGTATCCAGCGGCCGAGAAGAATCCCCGGAAGCGCTCGATGCACGCCTGCCAGTCGAGGCAGATCACGAGGTCGAGACCGCCATGCACCTCGCGCACCCGGATCACGTTCCCGTTGCCGCAGGCGGCGCACGGCGGCGCGGGCGGCCGTTCCTTACCCGGAATTGTGAACATCGTTACCTCTCCCATGTCTCTCGAATGATCTCCGGCTGCAGCCCGGCGGCGTCGAGCATCTGCCAGGCGGCAGCCTCGAGCTGAGTATCGCTCGGCCGTATGACAGAAACCGGCGCCGCAGGGTCGGGACGGCCCGTTACGGCGGCCGCCCCGTTCACGAGGGTTACCGCGCCGTGACCGATGTCGGTCACCCCCCATGCTTTGCCGTCCTCGCCGATCACTACGTCACCGGCGTGCAGCTCACCCCACGTCGTCATGATCAGTACAGATACATGCTGTCGATCGAGTTGTCCCACTGGCCAGCCATGTTGCCCTCGGTCCCGGCATAGAACAGCGTCGACAGCCCCGTGCACGACGACGACTGCGAGTAAACCCGGATGTCGTGGTCGAGGTAGATCGTGTTGTTGTCGATGCTGCTCGTCTTGTTCGCCGGCACACTGAAGCACCCGGGGCGGTCGGACGGGTCGAGCGTGAAGACGCGCGCGCCCTGCCCGCTGTACCCGTCGTCGAAGCAGATGTAGTGCGACGAACAGGTCGAGTAGGCCTGCGCGGGCGAGCTCGTCACGGCACCCGCGACCAGCACGCCGAGCCCGACCAGCACGGCCAGGACCATCCGGAGAATACGGTTCATGATCCGTTCCTTTCTGCGCCGGAATATCCGGCGTCGTGCCCGGCAGGCGTTTGACGACCTGCCGGGCTGGCGGTTGCTAGAGACCTTGCGAGTACGCCTCGAGCTGGCCGACCGCCTCCAGCGTCTTGCTGTACGCCTGGTTGTGCATGACTTCGATGCGCAGAGTCTGGATCAGCCGCAGCGCCTCGCTGATGTCGGCATCCTGGTGCTGCTGCATCAGCGCCAACGCCTGCGCCCCGGTCTCCACGGGCGTGTCGCCGACCGCCTCGACGATCGCCGGCAGCACCTGCTCCATGACGGAATTGCGGATCTTCTGCGCGTAATCGAACAGTTCGTCGCACAGTTGGGTGAACTGCGCGTGCATCGCCTGTACCTCGGCGATCTGCGCAATGGCGGCCATCGAGGCCTCGTAGTGCGCTCCCTGAGCTGACACTGTGTTCCTTTCGGGTTACAGGGTGGGCCGGTGATGGTCGGGCGGCTCGCTGTCGCGGTGCTGCCAGCCATGTGAGGTGCTGACGATCTGCCGCCCGCACCCGGGCCATGTGCAGGTGCCGCTCGACGGTCGAGCGAAGTGGCCGTGGTCGTCACCGTCGCGGTGCTCCCACCCTGCCGCGGTACGGATGATCGGGCGGCCGCACCGCGACTGCAGGCAGACGCTGACGTCGGCCGCCGACAGGCGTTCCTCGTCACCTTTCGGCCGCGCGGCGTGCCCGTCGACCGGGAACCATTCGGTCCCGTCGGCGCGCTGGTGGCGCCACCCGGTACGCACCCGGACGATCCACGCACCGCACTTGGCGCACGCCACCTTTTCCCAGACCCTGTCGGCCACGTCGCCGGGCGGCAGGTCATTACCGTGCAAAACCCCCGGCACTGGGCGGCGCTTTTCCTCGGCGCCAGGCGGTTGCGGCTTTTTCTCCTGCAGCCCACCGAACATGCGGGCCGCGTCGAGAGCCTGCTTGCGCAGGTTCTCCCGAGCGCCGTCGCTCAGCGGCAGCCGCTCGAAGGATGCCGGACAGGGGCCGAACTGCGACATTGGCCCCTCGACCTGATGACGGCCGATGCGGGCAATGGGGCCCGCCGCACGGTCCGAGGGCCGGAACCGGAAGTCGGACGTCGAGCCCGTGGCCTCTGTGTGGTTGTCCTCGTGGTGGTCGCCGCCGCACTTGGCGCACCGCACACCCCAATCCTCGGCCGCACCGGGCCAGCCCGGCGGCGGTGGCTGCTCCTGCAGCACGACCGGGTTGGCCTCGCACGGCCCGAACGGGCACGGGATGGTCAGTTTCAAGGTCATGATGACTGCCTCCCTAGGGCGATAAATTCTGCCTGTCGCCGCAGCGCGGTCGGGAATAGGGGCGCATCACCCCAGGGGTCGACCGCCCGTGACCAGCCCACAGGCCAGTTGCGCACCGACCGGGCCCGCCGCCGGCCGCGGTACGGCGCGACACCGAGCAGCGTCAGCACGACGCCTCCCGCGGCGTGCAACCTTTGTGCTCACAGGTCACTGGACGCGTTGTCAGCATGGCGCCATTGATCGCGCTGAGCGACGTGCGGCAGCCGGCCAGGTAGGTGAACCCGGTCGCGCTGTTCCATGTCGTCTGGCTCAGTCGGTGCGACTCGCCACCCGGGATGCGCACGTTTTTGGCCTGCGCGGGCCCTGCGTCGGGCAGCCCCGACGGCAGGGCCCGCTGCAGCGGGATGCGCTGGCCGCGCATGCTCATCGCGGGATGCGGCCGCGGGCGATCGCCTGCAGCGCGTCGACGAGGTCGTCGGCCTCGTCCGCGGTCAGCGTCAGCAGCAGCCCGTTGCCACCGATCGAGGCGTTGAGACGCACCTCGAAACCGGCGACGGTGGACGGCTCGACCGACATGTGGGTGCGGGTGCGCTCGACGATGACGACCTCTCGGTCCGGACGGATGTTCGTGCTCTTCTCTCCCATGTCCAACAACCTAACATGCGCCTAACATGTGCGCAAGTCGGATCTACATGTTAGCCTCATGCCATGACGACAGCTACTGAAGAGCGCCGCCCAGGGCTGCCGCTCGACCAGCATCTATCACTACTGGTGACCAGCGACGACCGCGCGGCTGCCCTCGGCCTGGCGATCATGGACGCACGCGACGCCAAGCGCGATGCGCCGCAGGAGTCGTACATCTTCCGCGAGGCGTACCGCCGCGGACTGGCTGCCATACTGGCCGAGTTCACGCCGGCTGAGCAGACCAAGATCATGGAGGATGGCCGCGCCTGGCTGGCCAACATGCCGAAGCGCGCCCCCCGGTCGCGCGCCAAGCAGCAGACGGCCAGCGGCAGGAAGTAGGCTCGACGGGCCCCACAAGGGCAGCACCAAGGGCATTCGCGCAGCACCCCTCGCCGCACAGAAACGGCGCCGCTCCCGTGAGGGAAACGGCGCCGTTCGCGTCCCCGGCCGAGACCGCCAAAGCCTAAGAACAGGGGAGTCGTGACAGATACTACCGGTAGTGCGCCATTTGGCCATGCCGCCCACATATACCGAGCGGCCGGCTGGCAGGGCACCCTGCCGATCGGCAACGGTCCCGGCAAGAAATACCCGCCGCCGAACGGATGGACCGGGCACGACGCGCCGATGCCATCCGCCAGCGACGTCGCCGCCTGGCAGGAAACGCACGCCGACCGCAATATCGGTCTGCGCCTGCCGCCCGGCGTCATCGGCCTCGACGTCGACCAGTACGGCAAAGACGCCAAGCAGAAGACCGGCGGCGACACGCTCGCCGAGCTGGTCGCCAAGCACGGCCCGCTACCACCGACGTGGATCACCAGCGCGCGCACCGACGGCGTCAGCGGTATCCGGCTGTTCCGCGTGCCGCTCGAGCTCGACGGCACGCCGATCAACTGGCCGGGCGAGGCCGGTCCCAACATCGAGATCATCCAGACCGGCCACCGCTACGCGCTCGTATGGCCGAGCACCAATCCCGAGGCCGATGGCGCCGAATACGCCTGGCAGGTGCCGCCGGGGTGGACCAAGCCCGTCGGCGCCGTGCCGACCGTCGACAGCCTGCCCGAGCTGCCCGAGACATGGGTGCGCGGGCTGGCGCTCGGTTACGCCCGGACCGAGAAGGCCGACCTCGCCACGCCGGCCCTGGCGCGGTGGTGGGAGGCGCTGCGACAGGGGGCACCGTGCCCGATCGTCGGCCGGACGCTGCAGGCGGCGCTCAGCGAGCTGCGCAACAACGTCGGTGCTCGGCATGAGACCACACGTGACACGCTGCGGGCCCTGGTCACGTTCGGCGCCGAGGGGCACGAGGGTGCGCCTCAGTCGGTATTTGTCCTGCAGCAAGCGTTCGCCGAGGCGGTCGGTCCCGAGCGCGTGGCGTCCGGCGAGTGGCAGCGGCTGCTGTCGGGGGCGGTCAAGCTGGCCGCGGCCAAGCACAACCCGCCGCTGCAGCGCTGCGCCTGCACGCCGCCCACCCTGCCGCGGCTGGAATCCGTGATGCCGAACCCTACGGCGCCCGAGGCGGGACGTCCCCCGGCAGTTGGACCTGCCGCACCCGCCCCGGGCTACCTGACGCTACCTGACGAGTTCTGGCAGGCGCGCGAGTCGCTGCAGCGCATCAGGCAGGCGGCACACTCGCGCGTACGCAGCGGCGACGCCGTGTTCTACGGCGTGCTCTGCCGACTGTCGGCCAGCGCCCCGCACACGCTCAGCCTCGATACCGGCGTCGGCACCCGCGGCAGCCTGAATCTGTTCGCCGCCATCGTCGGCCCGTCCGGCGGCGGCAAGTCGTCCGGCCTCGGCGTGGCGCGCGACCTGATCAAAGTCGACGCCGAGCTCGAAGAGAACGCTCTCGGCAGCGGCGAGGGGGTGGCCGAGTCGTTCATGGGCACGGTCATGGCCGGCACGGGGCAGATGAAGGCCGACGGCAGCGAGAAGCAGGAACGGGTGCGCAAGCAGGTACGGCACAACGTGCTGCTGCACGCCGACGAGGGCGCCAGCCTCAACAAGATGCTCGAGCGTACGGGCAGCATCGTCGGCGAGACGCTGCGGTCGGCCTGGTCGGGCGAGAAGATCGGCCAGAAGAATGGCCGCGAAGAGACCACCCGCAGCGTGCCCGGCGGCACGTACGCGCTCGGTCTACTGATCGGCTACCAGCCGACTACCGTCATGCCGCTGCTCGCCGACGTCGACGCCGGCACGCCGCAGCGCTTCCTGTACGGGTGGGCGGTCGACCCGTCGATCCCGTCCCGGGAGCACCGCGTCGCCTGGCCGGGAGAGCTGGCGAACCCGTTCCCGCCCGGTACGCCGACGAACCTGCCGCCCCCGGGCACGCTGTTTGTCGCGCCCGTCCCGCAGGCGGTCGGCCTGCCGCAGCTGATCACCTATGACGAGGCCATCCGTGACGAGCTGTACGACCGCCAGCACGCCAAGGCCAGCGGCACGCTGCCGGCCGACCACCCGCACCGTGACCCGTACCGCTCGCAGCACGACCTGCTCAAGGCCAAGGTCAGCGCGCTACTGGCGCTGCTTGAGCAACGGCGGCACGTCACGGTCGACGACTGGCGGCTCGCGCAGGTCATCCTCGACACGTCGGACGCCGTCCGGCAGCACCTGCAGCAGCAGGCGGTGTATGCGGCGCGAGAAGCGTGGGAGCGCGAGACAGAGTCGGCCAGCCGTCGCGCGCTCCATACGCACCTGACGATTACGCAGGCCGCTGAGACCGCCGCAGACGCGCGCCTGCGCCAGGCGGCGGTAACGCTGACAGCCCGGGTGCGCGCGGCGGGTACGGATGGGCTGACGCGGTCGGTCGCGCGCCGTGGCATGAAAGCCGACTACCGCAAGGCGTACGACGACGTTGCCGCCTACGCGACCGAATGGGGGTGGCTCGTGGCTGACGATGCGGGGCGGCTGTTGCCGGGCGCGTCGATGCCGGCTGATCCGCTATAGGGGTGTACCGATGTCGTTGGGGGGTGTACCCGTGTACCGGTACACCCCCCGTTCCTGTCTCAGTGTCTGTCTCGCGCGCGTTATACGATTGGATATTTTCCTTCCTTCCTTATATATCCGCTGCTAGAGGGCGGTATAGCTGCGTGTAGTCATCCCGTCACAGACACACTTTTACACAGAGCAGGGGTGTACCGGTACACCTGGTACACCCTGTCATGCGACTAGGCCAGCCCGCGAATGCCAGACCTGAATTGTTAGGCACTTTTACGGTTGCCTAACATGCGCCTAACATATATGATCGGTAGCATGATGCTGACGACGTTCACTGACGCGACCGCCCTGACCCTGATCACCGAAATCGACGAAAAAACCGGCGCGAGCGTCCGTATGTGGGCCGGCGTGCAGGCGGCGCCGCTCGCGTGGGGCGACCAGGTTTCCGCCACCGCCGGTACGG
>Ga0247780_1001560_pt1 | contig 12409 bp, 23 predicted proteins | sample UWRJL079202R5_FD_179927 | JGI IMG/M metagenome (GOLD analysis project Ga0247780, IMG submission 179927) | Plant litter microbial communities from Arlington Agricultural Research Station in Wisconsin, United States - UWRJ-L079-202R-5 | ecosystem: Environmental > Terrestrial > Plant litter >... | reverse complement strand
TGACGAACAAGGGGCGAAGGGGGGAGTACTAAGAAGGGAACGAGGAGGAGATACCTTTCTTTGGCAGGAGGGGGGCCAGTGACCCTGGGGTTTCTTTTGATTCAGGGGCGGTTTTGGAGTCTTCGGGAGAGTTCTCCTCAGGGGTGTTGTCGTCAGAGTCGTCGACCTTCACCACCGCGCAGAGGGCACCTGCACGAGCGGCAATTCGTAGAGGTGTCTCTCCACGCTTAGCCAGGCTCATGATGGCGTCCACACCGCTCCGGATGCCGCCGCCGGGGAACAAAAAGGCCGTGATTACGGCGACGAGACTGGAAATAGGGGATTGGCCTGGCTTGCTGACGACGGTTGCGGCATGGGCGACGTAGTTTCCAAGAAAAAAGATAACGATGTCGGTCCACTGCGATGCACGGCAAATGAGCTTGCAGTTGTCCTGGTACGTGAAGCCGGGGATATTCGGTGGGTTGCATGTGTTGGTGGTGTTCTGGGCGTGCGCGAGTGGCGCCCAGAGGCAGATCACGACGAGAAGGAGCATGGTGGTGAGCCTTACAGGGCGAGCGAGAGCAAAAGGCATCAAAAGACAACGAAAAGAGGGGTGATTGCTGGCGTATTTATGCTTGACGCTGGTGGCCTAGCTCTCGAAGCCACATGCAAGTTTTGGCCTATAGCAATGGTGGTTTGGCCTGTCGGTGAGCAGCGTGGCTGGCTGAGAGACCAGTCCTCATTGGATGCTGGCAGCGGATTTGCAGATGCGGTTTTCAGCTGTCTGGTCTCAATGCAACCATACCTTATCTTCCATGACGCAAGTCATTGGGGCAATGTTTCTGAATTTACACCTCTCCCTGATTCTTCAACGAAAGACTGCCGGTGAAGAGAAGTTGCCGATTGGAAGATTGGCGATTTCAGGGTAAACAGACAGCTTCCTTATTTAAAGCACATCTCTTGGGCAGTCCCATTCTCCCAAACATCCCGAAGCTGCTCCATTGTATCCCCAGTAACGTAGCAAGGTCCGACCAGCGTCTAACAATTGGACTCTCTCACTCTTCGCACGACATATGGATGCCTCCCACCGCGCAGCAAGGACAACCCCATACACGGTGGGGAAGAACCTGAGGTTGTTTGTGAATCGCTCCCACCCATTGTCCGAGATATACTTCCAAACCAGATTGTAGCGCCGGACTGCGCGACGGCATTCGATCATCAACAGGGGATCCAACCAGCGGAATATGAGAAACACCTGGAGGATGAAGTCGGCGTGGCCCTCGGGCGAGTAATCTTCCGGATATTTCGCCCATACTCCGCGGTAGAATCGGACCCACTGGTCAAAATACCAGAGATCGGCTAGCGTGGTGCCAATCAGGTTGAGATAGTGCTTCACAGTTGTGATGCTATTCCCAATCCACTTTGCCATCCTGACCAAAGAAGAAAGATAGGGGCCAACGAGAGGAATCTTGACGGGGGCAGACTCCTCCAACGAAGGCGGTCCAGCGTCTATGATCGCAGCCCAGTCGGGGGACATGGGCTTGTCGAGTGCCAGGATGTCGTCGATTTCCAGTCCTTCCAGAACCAGGATGTCTTGGCCCTCAAATCGGAGACTGGTCGGGCCGCCAAAGGTCGGGTTCGTGTCGTCGCAAGTATCGAGTCGCACCCGCTCGATATGCGTCCACCCCATATCCGAACCATCAGAGCTCTTTCCCGCGAGAAACGGAAACACCTTGTCCATCGGGTCCGTCGAAAAATGCCACCGGAACAGGACCAAGACCTCCAACGGCTCCAGCACTTCCTGCTGCCTCAACCGCTTTGCGACGGTCCACAAGCTCGACGCTCTGTTGTGTGTAATCTGGTCCAGCTACCATGTAATGCTGTACGGCATGCCATCCACCTGTCCGCCACGCAGCTCAGTGATAGCAACCAGCAGGGCATCCATGGGTATCACCAGCGCGCCACAGATGGCAAGCGAGGCCTTTGCGAGACAAAACTCCTGCACCACCCACGACCGGCCCCACCACTCTCTGCTGACGAGGAACTCGTTCAGCGCTCTGACTTCTGTTGGCAGACCCGGCCTAACCCACTCTGCGACGTCGTGGGGAAAGGCTCCCCGTAGGAGCGATACCCATCGACAGAGGGACGATCCGGCAGCCTCAGCCCTCCTGTCCGTCGTCTCACCACCATTTCTCCATCTCCCATCATCCCCTCTGCCTGTCCCCTCTCTCTGCTCCCCTCGCGGAGCTGCTTCAGCGCCAGGAACAGATTATGCCCAATGGCGATGGTGATGGTGTGTGCCTTGGACCCCGGGCTGCCGATCTGGACATGGAGGCGGTGTGAGGATAGCGAGAGCCGGGATTGGGGGCCCCATACGTAGGAGAGCGCGCAGTAGGGTGGCGCGGAAGAAAGGGAGACGACAGAGAGGGTTGCTTTGAGAGGGGTGGAGGGGGGGGCGGAGGGGGAGAGGTGGAGGAGGCGGATGAGGTGGTTGGAGGAGGTCGAGGGGCGGGTGATGGGGTTGTAGAGGGGGGGTTTGGTGCTGTTGAAGAGGAGCTTTTTTTTAATAAAAAAATTAAAAAAAGCATTTTTTTGTCGGGTGCAGTAATATCAAAATGAACAGTTGCGGTGTTTGAGGGAAAGTTAACGGGTTGAAGCTGAACATAGGTACCTACCCTGTAGATACCTCATGCACTTGGGCTTGGCACCACACGAGTTCGTTGACGTGTTTGCGCGGGCATATTCATGCAGTGTCAAAGAGTTCCGATTGACACACCAAGTTAGTGACAGAAAAAACACGTACCCCAGCTTGAAATATGTACCAGCACCGATGAGATGTCCCACAGTATATCAGTACATGATGGGATGTCTTGGAATATACCAGGACATACCCTATCTGCCAATCTCAGACAGGATTTGGGATGCTGCTCAAGGGTTAGGGTTCGTCGGCAAAATGCTCGTCTCGCTCTTCGCCAAGACTTGAATCTGGCATAAATGTAAGCACGGCCTAACTGCATTCCTGCGGCTGAGTCTACACGCCCCTTCATCATCTCCGTCATGAGCGGGGAACATCTCCCTTTAATGTTGCGGCTACCTGATAGTGCGCGCCAGTTGATATCATCTTGTCTGCATTTGCGTTTTACCAGTATCCTCGGGACCTATCGGGTTTTGGACTTTGTGCGAATACATTACTCTAGATCCTAGTCAGCCGGTGACCTAGTGGTTGCGCATCCTGAAAATGGCGAAAACGAGGTAAATATTTCCCTTAATCGGCCTGGATTGTTTTCATGGTACTACTATACTAATTCCACAAGCGGTAGTTCGTGCAACACCCGAAGCCCTTTGCTCCCTGTGGCCGCCGAACGGGGCACACCCCATGGCGCCTCCAACCTAGGCTCATCGCCTTTCCAACTTGAAGCCCCAAGTGCAACGTCAAACACCACGGACACGAAACAGCACAGTCCTTCTCTCCCCGCCCTCATTTCGGAACACTTCATCGACGTCACAAGCATCTTTGTAGCATGGGTCGCTACAAACATCATGCTTGACTTCAACTCCCTGCCCCTGCCACGAGGTAACCCCAGTCCTCACCTACGGTACCTACCTACAAATGAAGACACTAACAAACATCCCAGAACCATGCACCCCCTCAGAACGCGGCCAAAACTGGCCACTTGTACTTTTCCTTTTCCGCTACCTACCTACGTACCTTCGATGTCCTCGCATCGTCGAGTACATCATTGCGGCAGCATCCTGGTTCGCTGTGTTCCTCTACCAGATTGTACGAGAGCCTCCTTTTTACATGGACTGCCTGTTCTTCATTTGGGTAATGGCTACGTTGGCACGTATGTTTGTCAGTCAGGAGGCCATGGTGATTGTTTGTGCTCTTGGGTTAACTGTTGCTCTATTGGTGCTGAAACCCTTGGGATGGGTCATGGGGAGTGAGTGGAAGGGGAGGAGTTTGATTCGAAACGCGCTTGTAGGGCGTCAGTAGAGCATTTATTCAGCTCTGTTATCAACACCTCTATGGTGTTCTGGCTCTGGCCAGAACCCCCTTCTTTCTGACACGATTTGGTGCGAGGCTGGAGCGGCCCCCATCAATACGAGATGGTCAGATATTGCGATGGGGCTCAGGAGGCACAACACGGCGATTGTTTTGTCTCCGAGGGGGCGAGTCCTGTACTGAATCCCAGAGCGCGCTGTTGAGGAATCGTCTCTGCTGATGGAAGATTGTGTGGCCCTGAAATTTTATGCCGGCGCTGTTTATCTCCTGCGATACCAGCGGAGAAAGAAAGTACTCTAGTTGCCGGCAACTCTGTCTGAAACCGTTGGATGAAGCGGTGGGAGGAAAGGAGTTGCTATGACAAGGCCTAGGCCCCTTTAGAGTTCAGTATCGCCAAAGAAGCGGTTGAGAGACGCAAAGAAAAAAAGAATCACCATCAAAAGACGTTGATTCATTCCTCCAAAATATCATTCCATTCCGTTCCCATAACACCTTGCCTAAAACAAACATAACAAAACGCCAATCCTTATCCTCAATTATTATTCCCATCCTATCACCTCAGATCTCCCTCTCTCCCTCAGGCTGCCTTACACTCCCCACAAAACTTTGTCGATCCCCAAGCAATCTGCCGGCTCTCATCATACGTAAATCCGAACGTGCATTTCGGCCCAGCCTTAATCTTCTTCTCGCCCGCCGCCTCGCGCCTCTGATTCTCCGCAAAGAGAGCATCGCAGATGGTCCAGACGAGCCTATCACGCTTGACAATGTTGTCGTTGTTGCGACACATGGGGCAGGTCCAGATCATGGCGAATCGCTCGCACATCGTTGTCGGGGGCAGGTGGATGGAGGTTGTAAGACGTTGTTGGGCTGATACTGGGTAAGGCTTGGCGTGGGGGTTGGGGAGGGCTGCTCTGTGAGTGGTGTGTTAGTGGCGATGCTGTTATCTCCGCGGGGGCTTACCATTTGATCCGAGTAGCACGTAAGCCCGTGGGAGGTGCAGATTATAGGTGACGTTTTTTCTTCTTCTTTTGTGGTTGTGGTTGACTGGATAAGGAATTCTTGGCTGGGAGATGCTGGGAACGGCGGATACATCTTGTCCCATGGCTGCCGCGATTGGCCGTTTGGGGGGCGATGGAGGCGTCACGCCAGTAAGAAAATGAACTGGTAGGCTCAACGGCCCCCATCGGGACGACACATTCCGTTGGTGGGATGTCATGGCCCGACAATTTGGGGTTCCCGTACCATCAGATGTCCGGGCCGCGTGGAGGAAGATCTCGTTCCAACTGGACGGTTCCGGAATAGTCCATGCCGGGCGGTTGATGACTGATAATAGAAATACAAAGTCCCCAACAGAAAGACGACGGCAAACTTAGGGCCAGTTTCTGGGAATGTGCCAGTGACATGGCTCCCTCTCTAAGGCCGTATCGGATACGGCAAGGAGCCCGAGGCACGTGAAACAGCATGTGCGTGAATCGACATAATCAACGGTATGGACGGGTGTGGTGCCGTACGACTTGGGCCAAGCGATGGGTCGCACTCGTGGCACATCTGCTAATTTTGATGACCGGTTGGGAAGGTCATTCTGCCAGAGCAGCGGCAAAGTCCCCCCGGCTGACGTGTGGCGTGGCCCAACAGCGGGAAGGAATACGCCCCCACGAGGTTGAATTGTCGCAACAAATTTGTCAGCCCGATGATGATCCGGACGACGACGCTGATTCGGATGACTCCAGCTCAGGTTCGCCGGGGCTTGGTTGGTAGAAAGCGCTGGGCGGGAGAACCGCAGGTCCGTGAAGAATCTCGTTTGTCCACTCAATATCCGAGTCATCGTCGTTGTCGCATCCGCCATTCATACAAGGGCCCTCCAGGGCAGCCAAGCCTGCTTCATCAAAGTTCTCAGAGTCTCCCGTTTCCGTATTCTCGCTACTCTTATCACTGATTGACAGCTTCCGCTTGGAAACTCTTGATGCTATGGGTGGTAGCGGCGGCAGCTTGCCAAGCTTCCTCCAGGCATTTCTCTTGCAACTCTCGTGGTTGGTGCCGATGACGAAGAATCTGGGACCGTTGTAGTCCTGAACCAGGTGCTCCAGTGCATTGCCTCGGATAACAGCACAAGAACCAGGTGAATATGGAACTTTGATCCCCAGCTGTGGGATGCAGAGGCTGGCTCCTGTTTTCCCATGTCAGCTTTTATCTATCATATTCTGGACGCATCGGCTTCAAGTACCTGTGTAGCGACCCAGAGTAAAGAGACCGGCCAGACCTCCTTGGATGTCACCAATATCGGAATGTCGCTGGGTATAGCCATTAATACCAAGAGCAAATAGACTTATCCAGTCTTCCTCCGCATCCACAAGAAGGCGAGACTCAGGAGGGAGATTCTCGAAGATTTCCACACACTCCCGGTAGTAGCTCTCATCCAATTCCTTGACTAGGAAGCGCATTATCTTGGATGCCGATCCGAAAACACCTTGTGCGAACTGGTGCAAGATGGACAAGCACATATCCGGGCTGACCCAGTTACGCACGACCATTGTGTCGACCGTGAGAGCGATGTTCCGGCCGTGGGGGTCGCCCTTCCGGGCCCAACAGCCATAATGCGCAACGGCCATCTTTGCGTTTGGAAGTGTCTCGACGGTAGCTTTGGAGGGGTCCAACTCGGGGTGGATGCGGCGGATGTATGTATCGACAACATGTCTGCTTGATTCAGGCAATGGGAGCCCGTTGTAGAAAGACCATAGATCAATAGCTCGGTCAAGCAAGTCGAGTACCTCGTCGCCAAACATGATCTGTGCCAATTTCTCAATGTTCGCAAAAACAACCCGTTGGTTCTTGTCCACAACAACGAAGATGTCTTCTTCCACGAGAGTCCACACCTCTTTCGCGGCTGTTTGATCTGTGAGATAATTTCGGAAGTAGTCACGGTCCCGCGCCCCATTGTTCCACACTTTGCGCCAACCGGCTTGGACCTGTGCCATTGCGGCGCTGAGTTCGGGGCTGTCTCCTAGCTCCATGGCAGTTTCTCTGACAGTAGTACGCTCGCTCGGTGACATATCCATCCAGTACGCCACCCGGGCACACGAACGAAGTTCGGAGAAAACGTCGCGCTTGGGATTGACTATGTTCTTGCGTCTTGCTGCCTGTTTCTCGAGCAGTGGCTTGAATTCGGCACGTCGCTCGGTCAATATTTTGGCCATGAGATATTGCTGGACTTCGATTGGCATGATCTCCTCGCCGAGAATCTCCTTTGTTCGGCGGGCGGAGTCCTTTGCTCGGGCAGACTGGTTAAATGACTTCTTGTCATCGACATCAAGATCTGAGGCGTGGATAATGCGAACAGTTCTTGTTCCCAACCGAAAGCGAATGGTGGTCTGATTGGACTCCGAGGTGATGTTAACCGTACCATCTTCACCGAACTCTTTGGCCAGAAGAGGAAGATCGGAATGCGGAATACGACCCAAGAAACGGCGCAGAGTCGCCACTTCGTCGCCTTCCTTCGGTTTGGCGGCGATCAATTTGTCGAGAATGGGAACAAGGACAGTGAACTGTTGGGCTCTTGTGTCAGTTTCCTATACGAAGTGCCTTGGGTTGTTTCGCTAGGGGGGCGAGATTGGGCGGATACGAACCATCCTCTTGTCTTTTGGATGATAGACATTTCCCGACCAGGACGCCCAGACGCCGTAGGGATCTCCATCAATATCCGCGTTTCTCTTGCCGATCTGAACAATGTTCGTGCGTTTTCTCTCCTCGTCGGTGAGCTTTTGCAAAGGCTTGATGAAGTTGTCGCACTTTTTGCCAAGAAGGGACTCGATCAGTTCCCCCTCCGGGATGTGGGCAGGCGCGTCTTTTCGCAAGTAGGGCATGATCTGAGTCACGGCTGCCGGTGACACGGCCGTGTTGAGAATTCGAAGTCGTTTCACCGGGCAAGAGGGCGTTGCGGAGCTCGTCGGCCAAATCGCAAGCGTCGATTGCAAGACTGCGACTGAGGTTGAACGCAGAATAGAAACCAGAGCAGGTTCCGAAAAGAAGTTGGAGGGGCAGATGCAAACGCAGAGATGGAATTGCCTGGAATGTATTCGCCCCACCAGAAGGAAGAAACTGCAGCTCGCCGTCTCAACTGGAACCACCCCACTGGACTCCAGCCCACATGACAACACGGGTGGGAAACAGGTGGTTTTGTCTTTAGCACTCAGTTCATCCATCAATTCATCGTTGGGGCTCCCCGTCAGCATTGCGGGCGGACATATTGCCCGGTTAAAGCCCGAAATGTTGGCCTGACCTAACACTACACAAGACGACCATATGCACAGAATCGCTCCTTGCTCGCTTATTTCTTTACCTTGTGCTTTCTCAGACAACTGGAATGCTTTACTTTTGAACTCGGAAAGAGAGGGAAGGGTTTAGTCCTAGCTGCACGCCGAGGATGTGTTTGAAGGTGTCGCCGGTAGGTATTTGTGTAAAAGTTCCGCAACAAACCCCTTTCGGGTGACGTCACTGCCCGCAACCCACTCAACCAAGTTGCCAAGGAATCAAGGCAGCAAAACTTGCGGTCGCTGTTTCCCATTTTTGCCAGCGACAGTTTACGAAATAATTTGAAAGTGCCGAAATTCGACAGTTACTCTCCCTTCACTAAGTTGATCTTTCCAGGTTCCACGTCTTACCGTATTGACACCAACATCACCATTTCGCAACTTCGCAATGGCGTTCCTCTCGACCACTCTGTCCTTGGGCATCGCCTGCATCAGTGCCTACGCCCTCTTGCACTCCTCCCAGTCGATCCCCAAGCTGCGCAAGTACGAAACAAAAGCTGAAAAGGCCGCAAAATGGAGCAACATCGCTGAGAAGCGCCTTTGGGACACCCGATACACCGTTGGCGCCGGCTTTTCCATGGTATGTCTCTTCCGTCTGGTGTCGCTCGACACGCGCAGCCGCTGACATTTCTGCAGACTCTGGCTTCGCTTCTCACCGCTCTGTACTACGCCGTGTTTGCGGCCGCGAACCGGAGTTTCTTCGGGATGCTGTGGCCGGCGGCGCTTTGTCTGGCTGAGTTTGTCGTCTCGGGGTATCTCCGCTCCTTCTGGGCAAAGGAGAAAAAAGTGCCGCTCATGGACGAATACAACGAATCAATTGACCACACAATGACGGTGATGAGGTTGTCTGACGCGCTTGCATACTTCTGGGGAGCTATTGTTGCCGTCAAGGCACTGGGCTATTGAGGAAAGCGGTGATGTCCGCTTTGAGGGGCAAAACGGAGGTATCTCCGGAGGGTGGCGCATCGCCCCGTTAAGCGAGCGATACAAAAGGTTCCGGGCCGCCCAGCCCTCTACCGGTGGATTGGTAATAGTTCAACAAAGCGGAGGCTAACCCACCTATCGGGGAGTTTGAAATGTGCCCCATTGAGACGGATTTGTAATGGGTAACAAAGGCGAGGAACTTATACAGGAGACAACCTGCCCATCTGTACTGGGGCATCAGAAGTTTCCCGACGGATGAATAGCAGGTGGACAAAGCATAATAGAATCGATCAGGAGAGACGAGCATCCTATCAGATGCCTCGGAAGTTCTCCCGTCGCTGCACGCCGACAAAGCGCTGGGAATAGGCGGTACCAGACCCTCGGGCCCGTCTGAACTCCCGTGCCGGAGACAACTCTGCGGAGTCTCTTTCACCGTTATCCCATACCGGAGACAGCTCCAGGGCCTCTTTCATCGTTACACGCCCCAAGCAACATAAGAGACCCACTCATTCCTAACGACTACAAGAGAGATCCCAAAGCTGAAGATTATCGATATTGATTTCTATCCAACTAAAGATGGATACCGAAATTGCTGCCCAGTTGCTCGTGCTTCACTCTGGAGCTCGACTTTCACAATCCAGAACCAAACCTCAAACCCTCCGGCCCATACTCAAACCGCAGGGGATATCCAAATCCAGGCCTGTTCCCAGAGCATGGCCCATATTTGACCAAGGGGCCGCATCACCCTCTTCAAGTACATTCTCCCAATCGAGTGATGACTCCAGAAACGCCTCCATTCTACACCAAAACGCCCTCTTCCCCCTGGAGCTCGTCCTCCCCGAACTCGGCCTCAAACTCCATCCCTGCCGCAGAAGAACCCACCCCTTCCTCCACAACCCCGCCGCCGCAGCATTATTCCACGTCCCAGACAGCAACACCAACACAAACAACACAGACCACCTCCCAACCCTCGTCCGCGCCCGCCTCCACGAGACCCTCCTCCTCTGCCACGCCTGGCGCGACACCCTCTGGCGCCAACCCCAACCCAACCCCCTCTTCTGGCAACAAGTCTGCCACTACGCCCCCTGGTCGCGGCACCTGGCCTGGTCCCACCTGCGCGATCTCACGCTCAGCATCGTCTCCCAAATCACACTCGCCCACGCCCTCCGACGGCCCACCACCCCAGGGACAGAGGACATCCGCCGGATGACGCCCATTTCCGTCGCGGCATTGCGCTTCGCGCGGGACATGGAAATCTACGAGTGGGACAAGAAGGTGTGGGGCACGACGGGGTATTTGATGAGTAGCCATGTGCGGTTTGAGGGGGAATGGGCGTTAGATGGGTTTATGCGGATGGCGAGCCAGAGGGAGAGGTGGGTTTATAAGGGGAGGAGGGAGGAGGAGCTGAGTTGGTTGGGGTTGTTGTTTGCGACGGGGGATGAGGAGGGGCTATGGTGGTGGATTAAGGAGTTGGGGTGTGTGAGGGGGAGGGGCGAGGGGAGGGGAAGGGACGGTTGATGGGCCGGGAGGGAAGGGGGTTCTTGGTGTCCTGCCAGTTTATCACTTACATCACCTAACTTGCGTCCTTATAAGTGGTAAGCACAGTATATCTATATGGTAAGCCAGAAGGTAAAGTTACTACTACTATTTTAAACCAGGTTAGGTGTAATACCCTAATCTAATATATCTTTAGGTTCTGATACTAAAATCATACAATTCCCACACGAACCTCTCCACACGCTTCTTTATGCTGACTAAATAAGGAACTTGGTGTTCACGAGCATCGCAGAGGGGTCAAGTGCCAGTCCGGGCCTCGTCCAGTTACACGACGCAAGGTGGTCTTGTCACAACAATGGGCTGCTCATGGTTGCCTCTGCCCTCATTCATATCATCCGTAGCGCTATACCCTCTCGAGCGGACAAATACGCCGCCGACGCGCCCGCGTACTTCTCGAGCTTGCCTCCTGCTCCCCGCATGTGCGTCGCGTCGCGCTGCACGACCTTTGATGTGATATTGTTAACAAAAGTCCTAATAACTGGCCCGCGGAAATTGCCCGCCAGGCTGCGCGCCGACGCCGTCATCGGCTATATTTCCTTGGGGGGCCCCCATGATCCCCTGACATCGCAGCTTGGATCCTTCTTTGGGAAGCTGCAGCCCGACGCTCGGGCGGTTGCCCCTAATTTAGTTTTCTTACCCCTTACTACTGTGGCGGGTTGAGTAAACATCTATTGGCTTGGCCGCCCCCTTGCGCCATGGATTGGCTAAAGCTGATGGTAAGGCAAAAACACCGCGACGGGCTGAAGAAGGCCTTGCTGTTAATACTAATAGTCGGCGATATCTGCTGGGCTGCACTCCCCCCCCCTCCCCCCCGATGTGCTCGTCCACTTGCCGCCGGCGCACGCAGATAGACACGATGCTCTCATCGGCAATTTCGATGGCCCTCGGTAGGCTACACATTCTTTTGTTGCTGTTTTTCGCCGGAGCCACCGTGGCCCAGCAGGTGCAGTGCAACACACTCCCGGACGGATGCGATGCCGGCGCTGCCTACCAGGCCGTCGTGGAGGATGCCATCGCCAGGTTTGACCCGACGCGAACATATGGCAACCGGCTGGACATCTTCTCGACGGCTCTGGATGGCGGTGTGCTGGCCAAAATCTCCTACGCCTGCCAGGACGGCACCAGCCCGCCCCCGCTCCTCAGCGGATCAGCGGCGCGATATTTGTGAGTCGCCCGAGTCCAGACTATCTACTAATTACCACCTGGGGGTTACTAACGCGCCCCGTCATTAGTCTCCAGGGCATCCTTGCGCGCCCCAATCGCTGCGGTTCCGTGTCTCTTCCAGGGACCAGCCAGTGCGGGTTCGGCGTGGTCATTGCCGAGGTGGCAGGCGAGGAAGAGTGCTTCTCGCGCGCCGTCAACGTTGTCCCGGAATGGGGTTATCCGGCCCCCAAAGGCACCTCGGGCACGTGGGCGCACCGAGGCTGCTGGACCGACAGCGCCGGGACGCGGACGCTCGCCGGCGGGTCCGTCCAGGATATGGAGCAGATTGTGGAAAAATGCGTCGCGACGGCGAAGCAATTCGGCTTCCGGTATGCCGGCATTTGAATATGGCTAGTAGGTTTTTTTTTTTTTGACTTGTCCTTTTTTTTTTGTTTTTTTGTGCAACAGCAACTAAAAACGGCTCGGTGGGAATAGT
>Ga0247780_1001559_pt1 | contig 12413 bp, 10 predicted proteins | sample UWRJL079202R5_FD_179927 | JGI IMG/M metagenome (GOLD analysis project Ga0247780, IMG submission 179927) | Plant litter microbial communities from Arlington Agricultural Research Station in Wisconsin, United States - UWRJ-L079-202R-5 | ecosystem: Environmental > Terrestrial > Plant litter >... | reverse complement strand
CTAAGGGCAGGGAAGGAAGGAAAACATAACGGTTACGTAGCGAAAAAGTGGGGAAAGGAAGTCTCTTTGTTTAATTCGTCTATAAAATAGGGGCTTCTAGCCCACGAGGAAAGGAGGGGGCCAGAGTTCAACAATTACAAGCCCTTGGTTACTACTCAGACCCCTTGTATTGCCCTCACTCTAGTGTAGCGCAGTGATAACGCACCGAAGTCCCTTATACCATTCTGGCCATTTTTATGTATGGGGACCAGTTCTGGGCTCGCTCGGCTAGAATTGAAGTAATTGTGCATGCTGTGGCGCAGCCTTCCGGAAATGCATCTCAAGCCTGAGCAAATCCTGAGCAAATCCTGAGCTAATCCTGAGCTAATCCTGAGCCGGGCCTGAGCCGGGGTGAGCAATGTCACGTGAGCGAGGTTCGAAAAGGGAAACTTCGTGTGCCCAGATTCGCCGCACAAAACAACAGTTCCAGCATGCCTGTATGGGGGCCCGGAAAGCCTCCTCTACTCTGCTCTTCCTTACTAGGTCCATACCATCTCTGCACTGTCATCTTCGAACGGCCGCCTCAGGTACACCGCTTTTGTATTCTGTTTGCGTCGCATGGAAATGGGCTCATGCGCCAGTCCGAGATAAGGGTCCGTCGAACAGAACCCCGCAATAGACGCAACGCCCGCATCTTGCACCGCAATCGACCGGTCCGAAGAGCAGCGAAGGATCATGGCTAATGCCTAGCGCTCATCGTCAATGGCGAGCTGCACCCGACTCATCCACCTGATTATGCCAGCAGCCACGCAGAGCAGGTGGGTATCTGAGGGTGTAAATGAGGCTCGTTCCCTCCTGCCACATCCAGAAAATGCTGACCAAACTCATCCGCTTCTTGTAACGGTTCCTGTGTAACATTGGCTGGCCGCTTTTCAGCGCCGAATCCTGCAGGCGGCCGCAGCGAGAGGGTGTGCTGCCACGCACCAATCGAAGCTTGGCACGTCCCGTTGCCCGGAATCGTTGGAAAGCGGGGAAAGCTTGATTTGCATGGCAAGGGCTGGCAGATGCATGAGGCTGACGGCTGATCTCTCTTGGTTTGCGGTTCTTTGTTTTCTGGTTGACATCGTATTTGACGGGCCTAATGCACGTCGCCGACTATCGAATTGCAACCTCATGTCGCAACGGACGGGAATAGCTCTGGAAGCTGTTTACCACCGGGTCCTGAAGGACCTGGCGGCGTGGTTCCTGGTTGACGATATGAAGACAGCGGGCATGCCTCCTCATTCTCAGATGTTCCTCAGCTTTCCTGCTCTCCAGCAGATAATCTAATCACATAATACCCCTGTCCAACTACTCGCCATGAACATGCGGTTCCTCACCCTCCTCTCCCTCGTGGCGGCCGTCGTGCACGCCGCCCCCGGCCAAATCATCTCAAAGCGCGCCCTCACCGACCGTGACCTCGACGCCCGAACTGGCTGCCCTCGCACCCTGACGCCAGGCGAGTTCGAGTTCCCGCACTACATCACCCAAGTCTCCAAGTCGCAGCCCGACAAGGCCTACGGCCCGCAGTACTTTGGTGTCTTCACCCCCAACGACATCTCCTCCATCTTCAGCTTCGACATCCCCGCCTCCCGCGCCGGCGCAAACTGCACCCTGGAATTCCTCTTCCCGCACCAGAGCCAGCTCAAGACAAGCTCCTACACTTACAGCGGCGGCGGTTCATTCTTCTTCACGGGCTTCAAGCCGGGCAGCTGCCCCGACGGGCGCACCACGTACAACAACCTACCTGAGAAGGGTCCGTTCCCGCCGTTCCCGCCGATTCATATGGAGCCGGGGAATGCGTACACGATTGATGTGGGCCCTTGCTGGGTGGGCGCGGGGACTTGTGTTGCGGGGATTACGGGGACGAATGATACGAGTTTTAGCTACTTTCAGGACTTTGGGGAGTGTCCTATTGGGATTTACTCGAGCTATTCTTATCTTTGAGGGAGAAGAGAGAGAAGGGGATAGGGGAAAGGGGAGTGGGATGGGGGAGAGGGATTAGAGAAGGGGTGGTACGTTGATAGGTGCTAACATAGTACCTACGCTTCCTCTTGTCAAAGCAGCCCATGGTTCTTGATAAAATATGATAGGCTATCATACATTTGAAAAGGTCTTCTTACATTCTCCCCGCTCGTTCTGATGATACAATCAAGCCGCTTCGATACAAACAAGAATATGAACGATGCAGTCAAGCCTATCGCAATGCAAGCAATAGAGCTTGAAGAAACATTCTCGATTGGATACCTGTGACTACTCGCTTCCATGATACGCTGATCCTAAGACAAATAAGGCCCATCCAACTGACACGCGGGAAGGTACGGGAGCTGATGGTGCTAGGTCGTTGGATTGGCGATGTAAGCGCGGTATGTTTTTCTGTCGGACCAAGCAGATGTGCCAATATCAACCACGTCAAGTTCAAATCGCTGGACACAGTTTTAATACGGCGGATTATGGGCTAATTGCAAAGACCTAAGTACCAAGGCTGCCTCTCTTCTCACAAAATTGCCATCCTCGGACCTGTCATGACCCTGACGTTAGAAGCATGGCCCGTGATTTGATCCAGAAACGATAAAGAGATTTGCCTTCTTACCTTTGTCCCATTTCCATACCGGGCCACTCATGACAGAACACTCCCTTTTCCTACGTAGTATGAGCCATTGGTCTGCCACGAGCGAGCAGCCCATCGCAAGCCATCGGACCTATTATGAGCTGTAGACCTGCCGGGTAGTTGAAGGGTATACTGTAGGTGGTATGGCATCGAGCCTAAGCGGAATGCCCCGCAGCAGCATGGCTAGGGACTGCGCAATGAACAACATTAGCAAACGGCTCTCTCTTCCATGTGGCCTTATTCAAGGACGTACCGTGGGTGCACTTGCTTGCGCTCTCGCGGCGGTTCTACATCGCGAGACCGACTCCGGCGGCGGCGAGAGAAGCAGCGATGGAGACACCCTTGACGAACGTTGCGCGGGAGGCGGGATGCTGCGCTCTCAGGATGAATCTCTGCTGGCGAAGACGAGCCGCGTGATCCATGATAGCACGGAGCTGGGCAGCGCGCTCAGCGCTGAGCTTGACCTTCTGCTCGGCGTGTTGAGCGCTGAGCTTGGCCTTCTGCTCGGCGCGCTGAGCGTTGAATTGCATAGCTAAGCTGAAGAACGTCATCATACGGTTTGTCTTGTTGGCTTCGATTGTAGCGAGAATCTGGGAAGCAGCTGCCGCGGAAGAGCTCCTGGCGAGAATGGCGCGGCCGATTGAGGGGCGAATGACGAAGTCGTAGGTGTCATCCTTGTCTTGGTTGGGTAGGACGCCTAGCATTTCTATTTAGACCGCCTTCGAGTGGATTGAGGGGTAGGGAAGGGAGGCGCCTCAAGGCCGCTTACGGTTCATGACGCCGCTCTTCTCGACAGCCATCTTGTTACCTTCGGGATCTATGAGATTCTGGCGAATTGTGGTTGTTTCGGTGAGGGTGTCGCGCCAGGGCGGAAGGAGAGACTTGAAGGAAGGCATTTTGGGCGAATTTCTGATCTGGTCTAGGAGGGGCAGAAAAGCGGATCTAGAGGCCAAAGTTGTCGGCGGTGGTGGTTCGCGATCTGAAATTGAAGGGCCCGTGGTCGCGACCTGAAAGATTATGGGAGAGGAAAGGGAAAAAACGCACGGGTCAGAGGCCCTCGACAAACCCAACTCCAAGGTCACGTGTGACAGGATACATCTCTACCCTTCTTGAAGTCGGATGATCGACGGCTTATCGCCTGCCGTTATATTCTGCGGTCGTGGCAATCGGCCTGACAGCTTAAGTGTGCAAAGCCTCAGCACGGCTAGAAAGTGCCTAGAGGATAAGCGGCTGTTAGGATCTTTGTGTACTTGGCTAGGTTTAATTTACTCATAGCTGTTTAGCTTTTCTTCCTGCTTCCAGTAGGTCTTCATTCTGCGTTCATTCACAGTCAACGTAACATACGAGAGTGCCGATACACGGCGTCACTACATCAGGCGCCTCGTTGCATGTTCTGCTGATGGTCGACAAGGGTCGTTTTGGGAATCACAATGTGGCCATTGCCTTGTTAGAGGGCCAAAGAAGCAGTTCCAGGTGATCCAGAAAGGTGAGGCCGGCCATTACGAACCATTTATCTAGATGGTGAGCGAGGCGCTTGCGCTGCGACTCTTACTAGTGGTACAGGGTTTCTGCAGGAAATACGGAGAGTAGGCTCTTTTTCGTTCCTAGAGCTGTTGTTCATGGTCATGCATCAGAACACCTTTGTCATGTTCCTCTCTCGCAGCGTCTTTACCAAGCAGATATCGTGGCTAACATTCACTTTGGGGTTTCGGGGCATGTTGTTGTCCTTGTAGTGGCTTGGTGTCGAACTGCAGCGGCAGTTCTTGGCGCTCAGGCGCGCAGGCGCCTTACCGCTCCAGGCTTGGCTGGAGCGCAGGGGCCTTGGATCATGTGCTCTCCCCACACACAGGGAGCTTCAATTTGTATATAACTGGGGAGTGCTTCGCACTCCCCTTTTCTACCAAATCAAGTCACTTTGCAACTGCACTTCCGCTGCTCCTGAGCCCCTCGTTCCTCAGTCAAAACGTTCCACACTTGGCGGTCCATGTGATCTGGCACGGGCACATGAAGTTTCCCTCTTCTTACCTCGCTCACGTGACAAGGATCACCCTGGTTCGGGCTTGGCTTAGGATTGGCTCAGGAGGCCCAAAACTGGGAACCCCACCCCCCTCCTTCCCAACCCGACTCCTTTCGCTCCTCTTCCCTTCCCATCAAAGTCACATAAAACCCAGTTTATGTCCCCGTTAGGTCTCCATTTCCATCTTATTTGTTCACTAATGTAGATAAGTCTCACCCTCAGTAACGGAAAATACGACGTGCAAATGGAGCTTTGGTTTAAGTTACATTCCTAGCATTCTATTCCCCAATCGTTAACAATGTACAAGATATAAATGAAACACACTGAGGCTACTCCACACAGCTTGAAAGCGCTGAAAATAAAAGGTAGCCTGAATTCTGGAAAGCGGGTAAGTTAAAGCCAAAATTTAGGACTGTGGTAGAAACTGCTGAGGCAGTAGTATAGAGCCCAAATCCTGGACTACGGTTCTGAATTTTAGCTCAGAATATACTGGTTCATGCCCTGGGATGGTAAATATTATCCCAGGGCATGTACTGATATACCGTGGGACATCCCATCAATGCTGTCCTAAGTTTCGGGCTGGGGTACCATGTACTATCCCATCAGTGCTGGTATATCCTAAATTTCGAGTTGGGATATCATGTACTATCTTAAATTCCGAGCTGGGGTATTATTTACCATCCCAGGACATGTACTGGTATATCCTAGTTGGAGAACGAGTAATTCAATAAAGCAGTCGCAACCCCCTTTTATTCCAGAGATTCCAGTGTGCAGTGTGTCTGACAGCTAGCTATAGTGGCGGCTGTCGGTCTCAATCTTTCGTTACGGCATCGGCGCCCTTCTCTTACAGTAGCTTCAGCACCGCTTCCTTCCCGCAATGTAGACTGCCACTTAAGTAGATACGCACGGAGGACGTAGTCTTCGTAAGAGGGGACAGGATGAGCTCAGGGGATTTGGAGGAAGCGCCTGAGCCGCAGCCGACGATGGATTTCATGGACGACGAGGGGCTTATTGTGGGTAAGGGCCACATCCAGATACCGAGAAGCATATATCTGACATTCGAGGAGAAGCTGGTTCTCGAGACATTGAGTCGGAGATTGTGAATGCGAGGTGGCCCCGGTAGACTAGACGGATAGTCTCAACCTGCGACGATTCGTAATTGGATCCTCTTTCGTTTACCTCAAGCCTTTCAACTATCCCGCTGTTCACCGTACCCGGGATTCGAGCCAGTCCAATCAAATCCGAGTCATCCCCCTTGGGCCGAATGATGAATGGAACCGGATGGCCAAGCAAAACGCAGATTGAATCACCTTTCCGAGCACCAGGTGGCGCAATTCCAATGAATCCATCGTCCGAGACAAAAATAAACCTCAGTCTTTGCTGCAAAATAATCCCGCAGCTGTACTTCACTTGCTCGCCGTCTTTCCACACACCGAAAGCCCCGTCGTATCGATAACTCGGCGCCGTATCATCCTCAAGCTCTCCATCCTATCTCGGTCCTGATTTCAAAATCACCCCAAGCGATAATAAATGGGCTCCTTTCTCATTAGGGATACGCGGGCAGACAATATAACCGCTTCGAATCCAGGTAAGGGCCGGATAGAAGTCCGAAGGAACCAGACCAAGGACTGGTCATGGAACTCGACCTGCGAAATCATGCTCCAGACAAACTATTGAAAAAGGTCCTCCGAAAAAGGGACCTCATCGGTGCTGAAGATACATCGGAACAGAGTCTTGACCCAAGAAGCTGACGTAATACGCGGCATCATTGCCATCTCCCGCCAGTTCATGTAGATGAATTCGACCCATTTCCAAATTATAGCGTCGGTCCGTAGTACAAAATCGCCTTCTAGAGTTCGCACCTTCGGTAGCTTGTTACAAACGATGCCTTTGCAGCCTAGGGTAGTATTTGTGTTAACGTTTAAAATCTCTGGGACGGACAGGAAGCTGCCACCAGTATTGGAGGTGAACAGAAGGTTTTTCTTCCGCTTTTCAGCGAAGTTGGTTACCCAGCTCGGAAGCCTTACGAGACGAGGCTTATTGAGCTTGAAGCCTATCCCACTTTAGGTGATTGGATAAAGCTTTCCGGTACGCTTGATCTTGAATAAGGTCGCCCGTGTGCAAACGTCGGCCTCCGTTAGAGTATAGTCGAGCGTCATAACTCTTCTGTCTTAAGAAAGAAGACTTTGCAGTGTAAATACCCTGTCCCTGGGATCGGTGGCCAGAAAGTCCTATGTAAACTCGAGCAGATTGAAAATATCGCTGTAAGAGTTGGCGGACAGGTCGGGCTTCCATATCCTCGGCTGGCTTCCACAGAGTTTCTGGAAGATGTCGAGGGATGATGACTGGTTAAGTCTGCTTTGAGCTAACTCACAGGGTTCGAGGATGGAAGTCATTGAGGCACAACCAAACCGCGCCATCAACGATGAAGTTGCGCTCCAAAAGCGACAGCCCCCTTCTTAATGGGGCAATGTATCCACGGCACGAGTTGTCGGAATATCGACACAGTTGGGTGCCAAGACAGCAGGGATTATTTGGTCACACTATGAAGATTCACCACATTTTCCAAATTACACAGGAACATGCTGCTGTAGAAATACAAGCAGGGGTTTTCAGAGTGGGAGATTGCCCGCCAACAAAACCGGACCATGAGCTGCCTTGACAGTAAGGCGACACCTTCCGCGGTAGCTGAGGGGACCCGTTCTTTTGACCTGAGCCTGCACCCACTTTCCGAACCACTAGCCACACTCGGATCCAGTCCGCAGCTTAAGCAGCAGGGACCCAGGCGGGCCAGTCCTCATCCGTTTTCCGCACCTTGATTTCAAAGACCAGCCCTTTATCAACAACCTCCAACTCCAGCTCAAAGTTGTGCCCGTAGCCGCCGCACACAGCTGTCTTCTGGACCATACGACAATCGTCCGGATAGCACAGCACAACATCTCCAAGCGGGATATCCCGCGGGAACGCACGGATCGATTGATATGCGAAGACCTTATCCTGGAGGGGACGAAACTCCAGCGTCAGGACCAAGTCAAACCTGGCGAAGGCGGCGTCGTGGCGGAGACGGACGAGCGTCAGTTCTCGTGTGTCGTCGGTGCACTTTATCGGGGCGAAGATGATATCCTGCTTTCGCTCCCAGCATGATGGTGGGTGGACTTCGGTTACTTCGAGCTGGAGAGACGCCAGGTCGTCGACGTTGTACACCCAGGCGCGCAGAGGGGCGGCCCTTGGACTCGGTTTGATGGAGTCGGATTTCACGTCAGCGTCGGGCGGGGCGCAACCGCCCATGTCGGCCAAGAAGAAGCGAAGTTGAGCAGTCTGGAGGACAACGGGATCAACTTTCTCTGTCTGGCGGTTGGAAGGTATTGCGCTCACCTTCGACTGTACATGTGCTAATAGCTTTTGCATTGTTAACTAGTTCGATTCGAAGCGAGAGCGACGATACGGTGTCGATGCAGTCGCAAGACGCAAAAGATCACGACCCCGCTCGACTTGGCTTCATATCTCGGTGTCGCCCCTGAGCGGCTGCATGGCCCTTGTGTCGGTTGATGCCTGCGCCGCACTATCACACCTGCTTCCTTGCATCACTAATGGCAGCACGCGCCGCAGAAACGCAGCCCGCGAACTCGACAACAAGATCCTCTCAGCCAGTGCGAAACTTGAAAGGACTTCTCTTTTCAGGGCAGGCTATGAGTTTTGCCGTCGCACGCCGTATTACATTCTCGATAGCTCTTTCTGTATTCTCCAGCGGCCTTTTTTCGAATATATTCGGGCGTATACCTTCAACGTTGCCGGCTGTATCCCGTTACAAATGGGTCTTGCTGCATTGTCCACTGGCCTCTCCTACATTTTGAGCGTATTGTTTTCATGTCACTGATGTCAGCGGCTGCATCACATTCTTATGAGGCCTTGCCGCGTCCTCCCGGAGCCTATCTCACTACAATTAAGGCGTCTCGCGAATTTTGCTCGGTAAGAATTGCGTGGATTTGGCCAGGTTTACCTATCTATTGGGTGTTGTATCCCAAACCACCATAGTTCCGGTTGAATTCTTCCACATTGTCATCCGCAACTCTCACTATTCTCAGCTCCTCCCTGGCCCCTGTCATTGTTAGCAGATCTTTTAATCAACAGAAGCCAGGAGTATACTTACTCAGCGCCGGGCAAGGCAACTCGTCATTGTAAACGGTGATGACATCACTCCTTGCGCCCCCGATTCCCAAAATACGATGTTCGTTGCAAACCTCAATCTGCAAGAACAATGGGGCTAAGTTCGCCAATCCCGACGTCCTTCCACCTGAAGTACATAGCTGATTACAAAAGTTGTGGTAGGCTGCCACAACTTATGTAATCACTCTCGTCTAGCCTCTGGAGCGGCTCTGTGTGGAAGATGAACTGTGATTCGTCGCCCATGGTGTTCGAGAGGTCATCAACGATATCGTGGCAGTCGGCAACTTTGACAAGAGTAGCGCGGCAGAACACTTAGGTGAACCACGCCGAGCAGTTTGCAAGCACCAGACGAATGACTGGTTGCTTAGGAAATAACCTGTAGCCGGCAGTCGCAACAGTGCCGGGGGTAATGTACCACTCGAGTGGCAGCAGTCTTGGTGACATGTTTTCGATGAGCAGATGTGAGTTGCTGCGGCAGGTGAGGGTGGATTGGGATGGCGGCGGTATATGGCTTTTTGGGGGCAGCTGCTTCCTATCCTCGCCACCCTGTTGGAGGAAATACGAAATTGCGTTGAAGGGGTTTTCGTAGTGCTGACCAGAAACAAGACGGGCCTTTTCCGTCGCTCGTCCTGTGCTTGTTCTTCCTTCACTTACCCCTTTCCTCGGAGGCTTGAGTTTTGGTAAGTTGGTCGGACTCCCTCGCTGATAAAGGTCTGACTTGGTGTTGAGTGCGATTTTAGTATGTAGTGAGGTGTTGATGCTGACCGTGTGTGAGTCCTAAGAGAACAAGGGTGGGAGAATAAAGGTAACATGTGGATTTATCTTCGAGTCTTGCCCTGTCTCCGAGAACCGATCGGTGACTTGTTCGACTGCGTATCGTCGCATCTTCTGAATAAACTTCAAAACTATCGAGCTCCCAAGGTGTTTTACGCGAGTAGATCTTGACACAATGATATATAAGTAATCCTCGCTACACTACCCAGTACCTCTTAGCAGCCATTCAAAAAGGTCGCCTGGTCGTAGATAACTTCGAGAAACAAAAGTCCAGGCCGCTTGTCAAGAGACGGCTTGCGCCTGTGAGTGACTGAGCCGGCTCACCGAAATTGGATCTTGCTATTCCCGCTGGACTGTACGAGAAGGGATATCTCCTTGTACTAAGACGTTTCCAATGTCACGAAGCCGATATGGCGTTTTTTGGGGCGTGGTCGGAGAAGTGGTATGTGTTTGAAAGCACCTAACATTGCCGCTAACGATACTTGGGAGTATGGTATCCGTGTTGGGTAGACGCTCGAACCTAGCGCCAGAACTACCGATATTAGGCCTGTCTTTCGTGCGTCGGAGGCAATCCAGCGCAAACTTTAAGACTGGAGTATTAACTCGATGCTTATCCTTCCAGGTTATGAAAGCCTAGGTTCGGCAACTGGCACGAGGGTGTATATAGTTATCAAGAGAAGTTGGTGGGGTCTGTCCCGTGGCCGGTGTCGCTGCGACTGCGACGTCGGGCCGTTGCCGGGTGTAGGTATCTCCGCCGACTTCAGGTAGTTTTCCGCCGAGTGGGAGAGTTCCCCAGATATCATGAAAAGATGGTGTAGTAGATATATCAAAGAGGTAGTGTATTTACAACAGAAACAAGGGGGCATATATATGTCAATATCATATAGCTCTCACAACCCAAAGAACTTCATGTCCTCAGCGCCATGAACAGGCACGCCATGACCAACGCCGTTCGCATAGATTCCCGTAAGAAGCGGCCCAAACACCTGGGTAGTATACCCTTTATCCGGCGTGTCCGCCTTCTCAGTCAGGGGCTTAGAACCATAGCCGAAGACAGTCGTCCACTGCGTAATCGAATAGTTGTAGTTTGCCGGTGCAATCGTCGTGTCAACACTCCCATGGTAGATTTGCATGCGGGGACGTGTGCCGTTGTATCCGGGATAGGCGTCAAACACCCACTTCGCCCACCGCTCAGGGGTCGAGTTGACCTTTCCGCCCGAGCAATCGCCGTTCCATCCGGCCACAGAATCCGTGAAGAAGCACCCGGCCGCGACGCCCGAGTAGTTGATCACTGCTGCGAAGAGATCCGGGTACGTCGATGCGAGGATGCTCTGTCATTTGTCAGCGCCCATCCAAACAATGGAAAGAAAACGAAATCAAAAGCAGAAGAAAAAAAGAAGGAAAAAGGGTAAACTCACAGCCATCATCCCCCCCGACGACTCCCCAATCAAAAACACTCTCTTCGGATCCGCCTTGTACTTCTCCACCGCATACCTCACCATATTCCCAATCGCATTGCTATCCGACCCCCCGTCGCGCTTTAGCGTCGCCTTGGAACTCACATCCCAGCACCCGCCGCTGTTCGGGGAGTCCGGATAAATCACAATGAACTTCTTCTGGTCCGCGAGGCCCTTGTACGGACTGCCGTTGTAGTATTTGTTGGCCGTGCCGGAGCAGTAGTGCACGCCGACGAGAATGGCCGGGTTGGGCGGGAGGTTGGTCGGGGTGTAGACGAACATTTTGGCGAGGGAGGAGATTTTGGCGCCGCTGTTAAAGTCGTTTACTTGTTGAAGTTGCGCGGTGGTGAGTGTTGCGCCGAGGAACGCGAGGGAGAGGAGGAGTTTCATTTTGGAAAAGGGTTGGGGTTGAGACTCGAAGAGGTTGAGAGAGTGTGTATGAGTGAGTGAGTGAGTGAGTGAGAGGCACTTAGATGAGTGAGAAAGCTTGGCCTTGGACTTCAAGACTCAAGCTGTTATAGGGGAAGGGTTTCCGGGCGCATTGTCGCCTATTCATGCAAAAATTACTTGCCGTTTGTCTCGACCGGAGCGGATGATTGGCGCGGGTGTGGTTCTAAGTGGCGCTAGGTATTTATCCTTATGTTGCCGCATTCCCGACGACCGGGACGATGGATGGTAGCCCATAAGGTTCCGAGGAATCCACTTTCGGAATTCGCTATAGTCTCCGTTCTCCGTGATAGTACTATTATGAATTTGCCGGCTCGAATACGATGCGAAACGTAGAATTCACGTAACTAGTAAACTTTCAGTGCCTTCGCAGCACAATGGACAAAGTAGAGAGAATCTCTTACCAAGCCAGATCAAGAGACATATGCCCTTTTATACCTAAAGATGACAATAGAATGTCTCAGTCGATTGCTCTTTCACATGTTTTTACATTAGAAAACTCTCCACAAACAGTCTGACATCAAAGTTTGAGTCATGTCTCCAACTTCAAGATGTTTGCAACATGACAAAAGATGGCACCCCTACTCTTTGACACTTGTCAACCTCCAAGGCGTCAACAAACTCCCAATTACTCCTCCCCTTTCCCAGTCAATCATCTCAATTGACCCCCAACCCCGCCCAAAACGCACACCTCTTCCCCCTACCTCCCTCCCAAGCCAGCGCATCAACAACACTCCAATCCGCCCTCCCCGCCGTCCCCTGCGTAACATTCAAATTCAGCATATCCCTCCCCCCCCCGGGCCCCTCCCCCCAAGCCCTCCACCTCCCCTCCGCAGCCGCAGCCACTCCACTCCCCGCACCAGCACCCACCACACTTAAGGTAGGATCTCCGTTGACGATAAACCGCCCCCATACCTCCTGG
>Ga0247780_1001558_pt1 | contig 12413 bp, 11 predicted proteins | sample UWRJL079202R5_FD_179927 | JGI IMG/M metagenome (GOLD analysis project Ga0247780, IMG submission 179927) | Plant litter microbial communities from Arlington Agricultural Research Station in Wisconsin, United States - UWRJ-L079-202R-5 | ecosystem: Environmental > Terrestrial > Plant litter >... | reverse complement strand
CCTTCCCCCCCTCCACAATCACCAGCCTCGCCACCTTCACCCTCTCCAGCACCCACCCCAGCCTCCTAAGCTGCTTCCTCGCCGCCCCATACGGTATCCCCACCGCCATGTCCTCTCCATCGCGCAAAATCCCCTCCAGCAACGCCTCAAACGCCAGCCCCCAAGTCTTTGCCCCACCGTTGCCGATAGCGCCTCCCACCCCCAGCTGTTTCCTGGCGTGGTTTTCGTGGGTGGTGTCAGTGATAGGGGTAGGGATAACGGCGGCAAGGGGCCCGAATCCGCCCGTGGGAGAGCGCAGTGTTGCGAGGCGGCGGAGCAAGGAGCCGACTTGCTTGTCGACGGCTCGGCGAGTGGTAGGGGGGAGGGGAGCGGGGAGGAGGGCTAGGGGGGTGCCGGGGGATGGGCGGAGGAAGGTGTAGGGGGAGTCGAAGTCGTTGGGAAGGTCGTAAGAGGCGTGGATGAGGGTTGGGAGTGGGAGTGGTGGTGCTGGGGGCTGCTGCTGGTGTTGTTGCTGTTGGGCGTGGATCCAGCGGATGGCGATGGCTTCGCTTTCTATAAGGGAGCGCTCGAAGCGGAGGAGGCGGAGGACGGAGGGGGGAGAGAGCACGAGCTGGAGGGTCTGGTTGGAGGAGAGTTCTATGGTGTAGGTGCGTGGGAGGCGGAGGGAGGGGCTGCCGCGGACGGTGGTGACGGTGGTAGGTATGGTGCCGTCGCCTGTGGGAAGGAAGGGGAGGAGGGCCGCTGAGACGGTCGAGGCGGTTGGTGGACGGCACATGGCCGGCTGGTGCTGGGCGGCGTGGTGAGGGAAGAAGAGGGCGGCGATGAGGGCGGATGTAACGCGTCTCGAATCTTGCTGGCGGTGATCCCACGGGGGTGGGTAGTTTGCTGCGGAGGCGTTGTCTGGGTAGCAGTGTGTCTCGATCATGGCATACCGTAGAGTGCCTGAGATGAATGTCAAGATTGGTATATGACTGTCGCCGTCGAGATGGAGTCCTTGCTTAGGGACAGGCGGAGGGGTAGATATGAAGATCTGTAAATAAATGGCCACCCAAGGATAGAGATTACATGAACCCGATATATCGAAGGGGCTTGCGCGCCCCAAACAGCGGTGGCGTTCAAGTTGCAGGATGGACGCGGAGGGATGCAAGGTGCTGCTTGCTTGTTGTTAGCGCCCCTGAAGGCTCGCCCCTAGCCCCGGGAACGGAGCCGTTTTCATCGATTATGGGGCCTTCCTTGGGTCGGCTCGGTTGTTTACTGACATCCTATGGACAGAGCTCCAGTTCGTCTTCGAACTGTTACGTATTGCAATGGCTCCTGCCGAGTTGGGCACAAAAAAGCAGCGTCTCAAAGCCGAGGATACGGAATGTAGCGGCGGCCAAGGAGAAGGGGGTGGGGTGTAAATACATGATAACGAGGGAGATATACGCTAGGGGGCTCTTCTTGGGAAAGGGTTCGCGGACAACTTCTCGCTAAGGACGGGGCTCCATGGAGCAGCACCTCGGTCGACGAATGGGGCGCCGTGGGTAGCGAGTAGGAAGCGCGCCTAGTCAAGGATGAGTCTGACTTGGAGAGAAACCGAGCTTAATGCTCGAGATACTAAGGAATAGCTACCCAGAGACGCGCCGCCAGTGTACTTGGCAGTAAACCGCACTCCACGTATAACAAGGAACGCATATATAATGACTGCAGGGGAGACTACCAAAGGTAGCTAGGTACATTGTAGCAAAGACGCCCATAGGATCGGCATGGTACACGGTATTGCTCGGATGGTAGCTGCATGGCGTGTATGGAGTGCCGGTGTGTGGCAGCTTCCTGGCCTCCTGATTGCCCATCGGGAGCCACTGAAGCGAGAAGGCTTCCAGAATTGGCGAAACGGCTGGGTTGCGACACAAGTCCCAGGAGTCCCTTGCTGGCGAGGCATGATGCGGCGACGTCACCGGTCCCGGGGACTTACTTGCAGTCGGAATGGGCTAAAAGGCAGCTGCCAGGGTTGTATTGCGTGCGCCTTGCCTCAATATTTCTGGCAGGGGCTGCATGGCGGCAACATTGACCGCCTAAAGGGGGTTCTTGAAACGGCACGCCGCCCAAATTAGAGTCCCAAATCGAAACGGCAGCCAGCCGGGAAGGCGTCTGGTGGCAGGTGCTGTGCTGTAACATCTCGAAGAGCCCATCACAGCGTTGGGCTTTGGTATCCCGTGTGGTTACACGCACCGAACCTGGACGGTCCGGTATTCAACATGATACCATTGCGGACCGACGACAAGATGTGTCATCAACAACCCGGAGAACAACAGCCAAGCTGCCTAGACCCGCCTCCGAACCATCATCTCGCGCCTTTGGTGCTCGTTTCTCGCTTCCGGCTTTCCTCTCGATTAGGCGCAGATCAGGACCAGGTCTCCAAGTGTTGTCAGAGGTGGACCTCTGGAAATCGCTTCTTGACTGAGGCGCTTGGACAAGCGAGCCGGAAAATAACTGATTGGACGATATTAAGCGAGAACCCAGCATCCCCAAGACCCCGTCCTCGGGGACAAGGTGCTCCACGTGGGACACTGAGGGGCAAGGACACCAGAGAGGACAAGTGATCCGGCCGCTGATTTGACTTCATGCTTTGCCTCAGCTTCGCAGTATGTCTGTCGTGTCGAGTAAAAAAAAAAAGCACCTCATATCCCACCTGTGTGAGACCGAGTGTGTCAAGGCCGATTCTGCCTCCGACATGCATGTGGGCGCATGCAGTGCACTGACGGCAGCGAAGGTAGCGCAGGACGAGAGCTCCGCCAGAAGCAAGGGTCCTCTCAGCCACCGTGGAAGGTGCCTCTTCAAGACAGGCGAATGGATGTGATGCTCGAGAGGCTTATACATTCTGTGCCGGTCTATTCCAATGTAAATAACGCTTGCTAGGGTAACATCAAGATCTCTCACCACGCGGGTAAGCCCTGCAATGCAGTCATAGAGCTGGATGCTCTGGCACAAAGTTATGTGAGGGTTTCTCTGAGGCCAAAACTTCGAAGTACGCGTAACTAACGCTCGCGTGGGGTATTGTTGCGTGCGGGGCAGAACCAATTTTGGCTACCGATTCGTTGCATGCCGGTTCCTGGATGGAGCGGCCGATTCACGGACGATGGAACGTTGAAACTTGAGACGGCGGGACGTTGGGGCGGCGAGAACAAAGCCGGGCCCGCCTCGCTGGAACCCCCTCAACCTCACCGCAATGAGCCGCCTCCTGCTACGGCCCGCAACAAGGTCTTTGCTGCGCGCATGGCGCATGAGCCAGCTTCTGGTTGGTGATCTCGTCAAAACTTCCTGGAATAGGGCTTAGCGTCGCCAGTCCCCTGCCGCTGCACCTCGCTCCTGGACGAACAGCAATTCTCCTTTGCTTCAATGCATGTTCTTCCACCATCATGTCTCTCATGCAATTCTCGAAACCCCTCCGCTTTTTTCCCTGGTTTCCCGTCACCAGATAAGCTCGCTTGCCGCAACCAAGTTGGGCCACGGAGCGTGCCTCCTGATTTGTTTAGGAATCCTTCTCGGCGCTGTTATCCTTCTCAGCGGCGCGCTTCCTCGGAACGCCATACAACTCTGACAGATTGTACTTCTTGAGCTCATCCCAATCACCGCCAACGACGCTCATTCCGCAAACCGTCTGCTGAATCATTAGCTTCGCCCTGGGTAACTTGCTCATCAGATAACGTGCGACTTGCCTGATAGATGTCGATCAATATGACATGATCGGGAGCTGAGAGGTTAACTTTGTGCATTTCCTGGTCGACAAGGGCGGCTGTTTGCTGAATCACAAAGTCCCTCTTGAGGGTACTGTGATTGCGGATCGATGGCCGAATGGCAAACTATGGTACCGGTTAGAGTGAAGGGCCCAAAAAGGAAGGAGACAACTCACTGTTGAGGGTTTATACTCTCGGCCCGCCTGTTCGGCCACTGGGGCTATGCTCTCGTTGCCATCTTTCGCCTGTCCTTCGCTTGGCCCCGCATCACCTTTCTCTCCTTCCTCTGGTGCGGGCGCTTCAGTGGGAGCGTTCAACTTGAAGAAAGGCGAGAGGGCCTTCCTGGCGACTTCGATCAGACCCGCCTCGCTTGCCTTGCCTATAACCGTCACCGGGGTAAGCCTATTCACGTAGCGGCACTTGAATTGGTCCGGCTCGCGCGCTTTTGCGTCAGCGCAGATGCGCCTCGCAAATTCTACAGGCTCAACTGGCGCCTTGGTTTTGAAGAAGAGCAGGCAGTCGACATTCATCTTCATGGGTATGAAGTGGTGATCCTCGTTGTCGCCCTTGCCCTTGTCCTTGATCGCAGCAACCTCCTTCTGAATGGCAGCTTCAATGTCGTCGTCGTCACCGTCCTCTGACTCGGCATCTCCCGTGTCCTTGATGCCGTACATCTTTTCGAGATACTGGCTCGGCATTAGCAAGCCGAACAGGAGAATAGCTGGAAATTGACAATACAAACGTCGTTGAACAGCACGCTGACTTCCCGCGAGGCCTTGGCCTCCTGGTGACGGGCGCATGTCACCCATATGCCCTTGTCACCTGGCTGGAGGTAATCGAGCTGTTTGCCCTGGTGATGCGGCGTCTTCCACTTCCCGCTGTTTCCAGTCTTCGCCAAATGTCAGCATTATGACCAGTGACTTGTGTGGTTGAGTGCGGCCGAATTACCCTTTTCTTTTTGCCGCCATTGTCGCCGCCGGGTGCGTCCTTTCTCTTGCCTCCCGCCATTCTTCGATACCCGATATATGGATTGAGGCACAGGGGCTTTGGATTTGTCACAGTTTCGCGTGTTAAAGGAGATTGGATTTGAGAAACTGAGTGAGTGAGTCTTGGGGTTTTGACCTTGAATCCCGTATCGTATTTTGAGCCAGGTTGAGGGGTCGCTAAGCGCCCCTGACATCAAAGTTCTAGGAGCAGTCACGTGCACCCCATCCGCCGCTCCTTCCTCCCACAACACATCAAAAACATGATTTTTGACTTGTATGGGCACCCTAATCTTGATCATGTCATATGCTCTCCAGTCCGTTCTCTCGGACTACAGTTGGTGTATGCCATGCTCACACTATCTCTTATGTTTTGGCGAGACCTTGTAGATCCCGTCTCAGTATCCTCCCAGCCTTGACAACAGACACCTAGCTTATTTCGCATGAGTCTGAAAAGCCCACTGTAGAATGCAGTAAGACAATAGACTACGGCCTGTATAGGTATTTACTCATCCTCGTCCGACTCGCCCTCATCTCGCGGCAGAGGCATTCCCATCAAACTAAGGAGGTTTCCGGCTGGGCCGGCCATCCCTGCCTGGCTCTTGAAGCTCTCCAACAAGTTCCTGGCCAGATTGTAGTCAATATCGACCTCTTTGTCGCTCATTTCATCCTCGCCATCGATGTCCTTGCTCTGTGATCCCTCAGCCCGCAGTGCTGGCAGTTTGTTTGTGTGTTGGTCCAGGTTCAGGGCTCCAAGTCCCTTCAGCTCGGATTCCATCTGTCCCATGAGTTTCCGAATCTCCTCGTCCTCGTCTTCCCGAGACTGGTCAGTCGCTTTACTGGAGCCGGCTTCGCCCAAAGCTGGCTTGCCTTTGCCCTTCTCTTGAGTCGCCTCCTCGGATGGGAGACCCATCATTTCCCTCATCATTCTTGCAAACTTCTCTTCATCGAAACTGACATCTTTATCCTCGTCCTCGCTGGAAGCGTCGTCATCAGACTCATCGCCATCGTCTTCGTCCATTTCATCCAACTCGGCACCATCAATACCGGCGCCCTCGTCACTCAGGAATGCCTCGAATCTAGATACGATCTTCTGCAAGTCAGCCTGAGTTCCGGCGTCTCCAAACCCAGCCCCGGCGCTGGCATTGGTCCCTTTGCTCCTTCCGCCATCGAGTTCATTTTCGAAGTCCCGAAAATCTATGTCCATCCACGAATCGTCGTCTTCACGACCAACGTCTTCCCAGGCTTTGATATTTTCATCGGATGGGAGCGCAGAGTCTCCATCTTCCTCGAGGTCTTCCAACAGAAGCGCTACTTCTCGAGCAGCCCGATTATCACGTTCGTGGCCATTCCTGGCAAGGATCTCGAAACCCGTTGTGACTTTCATCCCTAGTTCAAGCCGGGACATATTCTTTGATGCCTGCTCATCACCCGAAATTGCTGCAGCTTCCGCAGCCTGAAGTAGATTGACCCAAGTCGGAGGGGGGTCAAATCTCTGGGACTTCAGCTGGGCAAAGAGCACCCTGGTAAAGCGTATGCTGACCGTAACGAGATCATTTGGGGGAAATAAAATAGGCCCTGAGGGTGCAAGGAGAGGTTTGAGCGAGAGAGGATCACGAAGGTAGAATGCCTCTGTCGCGGGAGCAATTGCTTGCGGCCTTGCCCGTATGATGTAGGCCAACTTCCGGGGAATGTTGACAAGAGCATGATGGATCAAGTCAGTAATCTGGCCGGGATACTTTTCCAGTCGGTAGAATGCCTCTGCTTCGATAAAGGTTGAGTGTATGAGAGAGTCTGGAGTAAAGGTGAGAACTGCGAGCGCTTCTTGCAAAAGCAAGGACTTGGATCCCAAGTCTTGAGCTTCCGTTTGAAGCGGAATGATGCGGAGTTCGCCGTTGTGTATCCAAACACGATTGCTGTCGTTCTCAGGGCTCAGCCACTTGGGTAAGACCTTTGCGGCTTCAATCAAGAGGAACTCGCCATCGCTGTCGCATACTCGAACCCACAGTTGTGGAAAGGATCTGCTCAGCTCCCGGAGCAAGTATACAATCAGCCACTCGTCTTCCACATTGTCTCCATAGTTGGTGACGCCGTAGAGGTATGATAGTCCTGTCCCACGCATTAGCAGCCTCGTTCTCCTTGTTGCCCTGCAAGGACACTAAAACATACCATTCCGGATCTTTGTTTCCAGCTTGAATGCATCTCGTTGCCAAATATAGTTCTTGGTGAGTGAATCCGCCTTTTCGATGGCTGCCTTGCGGACAGATTCTAGCTTTGCAAGGCTTTTGTCTCCGACGACGAAAAGCATGTATTCGACGCAGTCTTCTGGAAGCCTCATTCGAAAGCCGTTGAAGGCCGGGTCTCCAGGCCGGGGCTCATTCTCGGCCTCCATTGCGTCCACTGCAGTCTTTAAAATTCCACACCGAGGAAGGAATCTGCCTACGGTAATTCGTTGATGAGGAAGGAGCTTCCACAGACCTGACCCAACAATCACCTTGTACCGTACCAACTGGCAAGTACGATGTTGCGGCTTAGAAACTTCCCTGGGTTTGTCTCTACAGTTCTACTCGTGCGCCCTTAAAGAAAAAAACCCCAACCTGGGAAAGAACTAAGCTTGAGTCTCAATTAAATCTTGATATTTCGATCGATACCCCTCCTCGTCCCTTTCGTTTGCATTTTGGTGCTTGTTAGCCGGCTGTTAGTGACGTACCCTTGTCGGTGGGGGTCACAGAAGCTCAGACTCCCCCCCAAAAAAGAAAACCCCGGCGCCAAGTGGGGTCGTCAGCCTAACAACGCTCTTGGCTGACCGTGTTGAGACGCGTTGAGAGTTTCCTGCACGCGATGCGCTCCACGGGATCTGGGAATCCTCCACATCTCCTCCTACCTAGCACTGGACGTGCATAGCTGGTTCGCTTCGCCTCTTTTCGGGCAATTCACCGAGACGGTTACCACCAAGTTGCAGTATGCCGGGCAGACTGAGCAACACCGAGGCTGAGTCCTCAAGAAAGCGACCACGATTCGCCGAGACGGATGATGGCGAAAGCGAGAGTGGTCTGGAGGTCCGGGAGGCCCGTTCTAACCTCCGTGGCGATGGTGTAGGTTCCAAGATTCTTTGATGCAGTCTCCCTTTCGGAAGCGCAACGCTGACCCTTGACAGCACAAACGGCCTCGGGTCTCGGAGGCCGGTTCCAGCAAGGCCTCTCGACGACGCACGCACCACGACACACCTGATTCGGACGACGAAGAGGAGGAAGATGCTAACGGAGGCGTCATGGACGAAGGGCCTTCATCGCCTCCACAAACACAGTACGATGCGCTGCGCGATGGTGGCTTCGAGCATCTCGATCACGAGGCAGAGGACGACAAACGGGCTACACAACGCCTCCAACGATTCCGCCCTAATCTACTCGGAGATAATGCAGTTGCCGATAATGCCATCTTGGAGAGCATTGAATGCATAAACTTCATGTGTCATCAGCGGCTGCATTGCGAGCTCGGCCCTTTGCTCAATTTTATCGTGGGAGAGAATGGAAGCGGGAAGAGCGCCATTCTCACCGCGATCACCCTCTGCCTTGGCGGGAAAGCAAGCTCGACAAACCGAGGAGGCAGTCTGAAGAGCTTCATCAAAGAAGGCTGTGATCAGGCACGCCTGGTTGTCAAGATAAAAAATATGGGTCATGACGCTTACAAGCCGGACATCTACGGGGACTCGATCATTGTTGAGCGCCACTTCAACAAAAAGGGGACCAGTGGCTTCCGAGTGAAATCCGCAACAGGGCAGACGATCACAACCAAGAAACAAGAGATCGAGGAAATCGTCGAGTACTATGCCCTCCAGGTTGACAACCCGTTGAATGTCTTGTCTCAAGACAACGCACGGCAATTTCTCAACGCTTCCACAAAGGCACAGAAATATCAATTTTTCGTCGACGGTGTGCAGCTTCAGCAGCTAGACAATGACTACCGCCTTATCAACGAGAATTTGGATGGCATGGTCGCCAAGGTGCCAGACCAGGAAGCCCGCGTCAAGCAGGCAGAGACGACCTTGAACGAGGCGATGCGCAAGAAAGAGGCGATCCAAGGCAATCACGCAATTCGGGTGAAACACAGAGTTTTGCGGAACCAATTGGTATGGGCACAGGTTGTCGAGGAGGAGCGCGAGATCGCCACTCGGGAAGCCACGCTGGCAGAAGCCGTTGCTAAGGTCGCGGAATTGGAGCGGAATGTGGAGGAAAAGTCGGAAGAGCTCCGGGCTGCCGACGAAAAGATCGAGCGTATTGAGCAAGCGATCATCGATCTCAAGGCGGATCAAGGGACTACGGAGGAGCAGGCTCAGGAGGCTAAACACGCCTTTGACTCCATGCACGAACAGGTCCAACTACTTCTTGTCGAGGAGCGTGAGGCTAATCAGAACCTCAAGAACGCCTCGGATCAGGTTGCTATGATTAAGAAAAAGATTGCACAAGAGCAACAACGTCTTGAGGATGCCAATGGCCAGGCACACTCTGAAAAACTTCATGAGCTTGAGGAGGCGAAGAAGAAGGTCGAGACTATTGCGAAGGCGATCGATCAAAACAAGGCTGACGAGCCAAGAATTGTCGAACTCCAAACCAATGCCAAGAAGAAACTTGCAGAGGTTGGCGAAGACGTCATTCGAAAACAAACGGAAATCACCCACGTTGAGCGAAAGATTACAGATCTTGAGAGGAACGCCGGCTCACTCTATGACGGGTACGAGGCAAAGGTTCCAGAACTGATCAGGATGATAGAGAAAGAGCGCGGGTTTGAACACAAGCCAATCGGCCCGCTCGGGGCTCATATCCAGCTGCTTCAACCCCAATGGTCAGCCGTTTTGGAGGCGACAATCGGCAAGAACCTGAACGCGTTCCTTGTCGCAACCAAGAATGATTCGAAGCTGCTTTACAGCATGATGAGCCGGCTGAATATCCGGGACTGTCCAGTACTGCTGAGCAACAACCGAAAGCCGATTCCCCTCGAGAAGCTTAAGGACAACAAACCGGAGGGGTTTGTGACGATCCTTGATGTGCTGAAGTTTGATGACGACCTCGTTCGGGACCAGCTGATCATGAACCACACGATCGAGAAAACAGTGTTGATGGAACAACGGACCGAGGCCGAGAAGACAATGTTCGACGGTCCGCCGCCGCGCAATGTCAAAGCAATCATATGCTTCCGAACTGGCGATCGTGGTCCCGGTCTCCGGCTGACGGAGAACAACGGTACCATCGGAACTTCCCCGGTTAACATCAAGAATTCGAGAACCCGAATAAAGATTAACACAGGCTCGGAAATTGCGTTCCTTAAGCAGCAGCATCACCAGCTGGAGGTTGAATATCGCGCAATCGATGCCGAAAGGCGACTTTTGAATCAGGAGGCTCAGCGCTGCGAGAGTGAGGTCAAGAGGCACAAAAACGAGCGGAACAGCCTGATGACGCAGTCGAGGAAAGCCAGGCTTGAAGTTGAACAGGTGGAGCAGGATCTGGATAAATTCGACGGCGTGGATGGCCGACTCCAGGGCCTTCAGGAGCAGCTCGCGGAACACGAAGCAGATACAAATCACCACGGGATGCAGTTCGGCGCGCTGGGTTTAAGAAAGACACAGCAGAACAAGGAGCTGGAAGCGCTTCACAGGCGAAAAAAGGAGGCATCTGCCCAGCTTGAAGATTCTAAGGCCCGTCTTGAGAAAGCGGAAAACAAGCTCGTGAGGGCTAAGCAGGCCCGGCGTATTGTCTTGGAGGAGAAAGCAGGAGCCATTGCACTTGTCGACTTTGCCAACACCCACCGGGAAGCGATGGAAGGAAGGTTGGACAGACAGCGGACCAGAACCGCCCAATTTGAGGGAAAAGCCAAGGAGATCTCGCCGATCCGAGTGGAAATCCCTGAGGGTGAGACACATAAGTCGCTGGAGAAGCAATACCAGGTCCTCGGCGTCCGGATCCAACAAGAGGAGAAAAGGCATGGTATGACTGAAAATGAAATCAACCAGAAGGTCATCGAGGCTACCGAGGCCCGGGACAGAGAGGCTGGGATCCTCCGATCCATCTTGCAAGTGAACCAGGGCCTGAAGCAGACCCTCCGAATCAGGCTGGACAAATGGCGCATGTTTCAGCGGCATATTACGGCACAGTCTCGTTGCAACTTCCAGTACCTGCTCTCTGAGCGTGGATTCAGAGGAAAGCTGCTCTTCGACCACCGGCGCAGGTTTCTGGACCTCCAGGTTGAACCAGACAAGACGAAAAAGGAGCCAGGAGGCCGCAGCACAAAAACACTTTCAGGAGGTGAAAAGTCTTTCTCATCCATCTGCCTCTTGCTTTCCATCTGGGAAGCCATGGGATCGCCGCTACGATGCTTGGACGAATTCGATGTCTTTATGGATAATGTAAACCGTGCAATCAGCACAAACATGCTGGTAGGTTGTCTGTTTAAGGCTCCTGTTTTTTCTACATATTTACTCACATTCTGTCTACAGATCACCGCAGCTCGCCGTTCTGTGAATCGGCAGTACATATTCATCACTCCCAATGCTATTGAGGGGCGCAACCAGCTTGACGAAGACGTCAAGATCATCCGGTATGTCACCTTTCGTCCAACCTTTTGATCCGAGTATATGCTAACTTTTTCAGTCTCCTTGATCCACGCCAGCGAACTCTTGTTGATCACTAATGTGTCCTCTCATCCAAGCCAAACTACTACAGGCGTTAGGTGGCTTGTTGCTGGCTTATTGTGGGTGGCTTTGAAGCGTTTGGTGGGATGGTACGGCTATTTGTTTTTTTTGGTGGAACCACAAGGTGTAGAACAAGGTGTTTGGAGTTCAACCCCTGGAAGGAGGTCATTGCTAGGGGTGGTTGCATGGTGATTTGGACTTATGACTAGTTACTTTTGTTGGAGTCCCGGTATACGGATTATTGATATCCACGGATTACTCACTTAATATACATGGAGTGTGTTGTACATGGAGTGTATTATACAAACTATTATAGACCCCCACTTGAGGTAGAGGTTCTCATCCGCCACAAGGATTATATTGGCATGCCCTTGCTCCTCAGGACATTGATCCCCGCGCTGGCTGTAAAGCTGAGCCACTCTCGCACGGATCGTGTGGCATCTCCAATCTCCCCAGCTTCCGCAAGCCGTCGGCGCAAGAAGTTACGCGTGTCGCGGAATTCGGGCGAGCGGTCGTTGCTCATGAATAACTCTGCCGCGGCATAGATGGCAGATAGCGATGCCCGCTTCGTGTACCACGTGGGGTCCACCGCAACATCCCCAGCCAGATACCAAATCTCATCCGCCAGCAGCGCAAGCTCCTTCACAGAGGCAGGCACATACGTCGGCTGCGCCATGATCGCGATGGCCTACACATCGTATCTTTGTTAGCAGTGCTCCCAGTAACCTCCCTAAGGTAACAAACCTCTTGCAGCTGTCCCACGATAGCTACGTTCCCCATCAGCCGCGCCCATGTCAGCGCCTCAACTCTTCCCGTCAGATCGAGCTCGTTGAACCCAGCGGCGGACGCCCTGTGTCCGGCCAGTGCCGTGCGCTGCTTGTAGAGGTGCCATCGTATCAGCGAGAAAGCGCCCTCCGGGAGCAGGTTTGTGCTGATGTCGAGGTACCCGGCCGAGCGGGCGCCGAGCGCGAGACTGGAAGGCGTGAAGCCGTGTGTGGGGACGTGGGCGTATGCTGCGGCGAGGATGGC
>Ga0247780_1001557_pt1 | contig 12420 bp, 11 predicted proteins | sample UWRJL079202R5_FD_179927 | JGI IMG/M metagenome (GOLD analysis project Ga0247780, IMG submission 179927) | Plant litter microbial communities from Arlington Agricultural Research Station in Wisconsin, United States - UWRJ-L079-202R-5 | ecosystem: Environmental > Terrestrial > Plant litter >... | reverse complement strand
GGCGACGTCGGTGACGAAGACGCCGTCCCCGGCGCCGCTCAGCAGCTCGGCGAAGGAGAGCTTGCCGGAGGCGACCACGAGGTTGGACGTTGCGACCGCGGGCTGGGAGCGGTAGCTCTGCCGGGAGGCGCTGCCGGTCGAGGCGCGCTGCTCGCGGTTCGCGGTGTAGGTGTCGTAGAGGAAGGCTCGCAGGCGTCCGCCCTCGATCAGAGCGGTGCGCCGCCGCGGCGCCCCCTCGCCGTCGAAGGGCGCCGAGGCGGCCCCCTCCGGGTCGCGCCCGTCGTCGTGGAGGACCAGGGCCTCGCTGGCGAGCTCCTCGCCGAGCCGGCCCGCGAAGGGGGAGCGGCCGCGCTGGACGGCGGCGGCGCTGAGGGCGCCGCCGATCAGGCCGGCGAAGCTGGCGGCGACCGTCGGGTCGAGCACGACTGGGCACGAGCGCGAGGCCGGCTTGGAGGCGCCGATCATCGCGGTGGCGCGCTCGGCGGCCTCGTTTCCGATCGCCTCGGGGTCGAGATCCTCGGGGCCCCGGGCGAGCCCGAAGCCGAGACCCGTCTCGCGAGCGCCGTCGCCCTCCGCCAGGGCCTGCAGGTAGGCGTAGCACTCCGACGCCTCGAACTCGCCGGCGACCCCCGTCGAGGAGGAGATCGCCACCCTCTCTGCCGAGTCCGCGTACACGACCTGCTCGACCCCGGCCACGCGGCTGTCGGCGGCCAGGGCCGTGCGCTCGACGCCGAGCGCCAGCTCGGCGACCTGCGCGGTGCTCCAGCCCGCCACCGAGGGATCGCTCAGCCCCGGCAGCGCCTCGACGGGGGCCGGCTGCGGCGGCGCCGCGAACTCGTCCTCGTCGGCGATCGCGGCGGCGGCCGCCGCGCGAGCGGCGATTGCCTCGACCCCGGCCTGCCCGAGGTCGGTGCCGTAGGCGTAGCCGACCCGGCCGCCGATCCAGGCGCGGATGCCGATACCGGTCTGGGCCGCGGCGGTCAGGCTCTCGACCTCGCCGCCGTGGACGCGCACCTCACGACCCTTGTCGTGCGAGGCGTAGGCCTCGGCCTCGCCCGCCCCAGCCGCCAGCGCCGCCTCGACGGCCCGCCCGGCAATCGCGCTGAGGTCGGTCAAAGCTCGGTGCCCCCGACCGTCATCGCGCCGACCCGGACGTGGCCCTGCCCGGTCCCAACCGGCGCTTTCTGGCCGCCCTTGCCGCAGATGCCGGTCTTCATGAAGAAGTCGTCGCCGACCGCGTCGATTGCCATCAGCGCCTCCAGGCAGTTGCCGATCAGGGTCGCGCCGCGGCAGGGCCGGGTCACCTCGCCGGCCTCGATCAGGTACCCCTCGGAGACGCCGAAGACGAAGTCGCCGGTCGCCGGATCGACCTGGCCGCCGGCGAAGGAGACGGCATAGAAGCCCTTCTCGACCTCGGCGATCATCGCCTCCGGGCTGGCGTCGCCGGGGGCGATGTAGGTGTTGGTCATGCGCGGGATCGGCAGGTGACGGAAGCTCTCGCGGCGACCGTTGCCGGTCGGGGCGGCGCCGTCGCGCTCGGCCGTGAGGCGGTCGTAGAGGTAGGCGCTGAGCCGCCCCTCCTCGATCACCTGCGTCTTCTGCGTCGACGTGCCCTCGTCGTCGATCGCGTCGCTCCCCCACTCGTTGGGCAGGCGGCCGTCGTCGAAGGCGTTGAGCAGCGGCTGGGCCACCTGCTCGCCGAGCTTGCCCACGTAGACGCTGGCCCGCTTCTGGATGTGGTCGGCCTCGAGCCCGTGACCGGTCATCTCGTGGAAGAGGACGCCGCCGAAGCCGCCCCCGACCACGACCGGCATCGAGCCGGAGGGAGCGGGGCCGGCGTCGAGCAGGGTGAGGGCCTTGCGCGCCGCCTGCTCGGCGATCTGTCCCGGGTCGTCTTCGAGCAGCTCGAAGCCGCGGTGCGCGCCGAGCGTCTCGGCGCCGGTCTCGACCGCGTCGCCGCGCCGGGCGACCGCCTGGGCGCCGACGCGGGTGCGGGTACGGTCGTCGCCGGTGAAGAGACCCTCGGAGTTGGCGACGGTCACCTGGCGCCGCGCCTCGGCGTAGGAGGAGGTGAACTGGGCGATCTCCCCGCCCTGGGCGCGCGCCCGCTCGTCGAGCTCGCGCAGCAGCGCCGCCTTGCGCTCCGGCGCGACGTCTTCGGGGCGCCGCTCGATCGGCAGCGGGGCGCTGGCGACGGCCTCTAGGGCCCGCGGCTGGCGCCGCTCGCCCCGCAGGGCAGCCGCCGCTTCGTCCGCAGCGCGTTCCAGATCAGCCGGGTCGAGGCCGTCGACGTGCGCGAAGTAGGTCGTGCCGCCCTCCACCACGCGCACGCCCGCGCCCTCCTCGGCGCCGGACTGGACCGACTCGAGGCGCGACTCGTCGATCGCCATCGAAAGGCCATGACGCCGTTCGGCGAAGACCTCGGCGAAGCGGCCGCCGTTGGCCAGCGCCCGCGCCAGGACGCGCTCGGCGACCGCGGAATCGATCAGCTCGCTCACTCTTTCGGCCGCTTCCCCGCCAGCTCGATCAGGCGACCGGCGGCGACGAACAGCTCCGCGCCCGCGGTGGAGTCGTCTGCCTGGTCGCTGCTGCGGCCGTTGGGGTAATAGAGGCGCGCAAAGGGGCGCCGGGCGACGCGGCGGCGTCGCATGTAAGCGGCGGCCTCGTCGGCATAGCCGGACATGCGCTCGAGCAGGACCCGGTGCGGCTTCGGCGCCATCAGCCCTCCTTGGCGAGCTCGCGCAGGGTCGCCCTCATGTCGAAGAACATCAGCGAGGCAAGCGCGAACCGATCGGTGACCGCCACCGCCGCCAGGCCGGCATGGCGGAGGGCGAAGACCTCGCCCTGCTCGGTCGCCACGTGCACCTGCTCGACCGGCTCCGGCCCGGCCCCGTCGGCAACCCCGAACAGCGTCGCCGCGTCCTCGGCCCAGCGCTCGCCCTCGCCGGCGGCGGCCAGAACCGTCCCGGCCGAGTCGAGGATCGCCGCCCCCCGCAGGTCGGGAGACATCTCGGTCAGGAACGCCAGCGCGGCCTCCGCGCCGTCGCCCGGAGCGACCTCGGTGGCGGTAGCGTCGGCCATGTCGGTGAAAATACCGACCGTGTCCCTCGCCCGAGCCTCCTGGATCACCGTCATCGTCGTTTGCGCGATCGCCGCGGTCCTCTTCGCGATCAGCGGCTACACCGGCTACACCCTCACCCTCGTCGCCGTGGGGCTGGCCGCGGCAGTCAATCTTTTGCCACCTCCCTAGGGCGGACTGCTCGGAGGGCTGGCGTCGGAGGAGACGAGGTACCCCTCTCCCTCGCTGGGCTATTCGCCCGTAGAGCCGGAGGCCGTCCGAGGTCGAGTCCCGGGGCGAATAGCTAGCGCCGCTCGTACGAGGGGCACCTCGTCTCCTCCACCCGGAGCCCCGGAAGCTGCCGATGGCAAGCCGCAATCGCGAGAACGGCTCGCCCCCCAACTCTCCTCATCAGCTTCGCGCCCCTCCTCCTCAGCTTCAACAGGTTCTGTTCCTTGTCAGCTTCGACTGGCTCCGAAGCGCCGCGGGAGGGTGGGGCATCCTCCGTACGAGCGGCGTTAGCTATTCGCCCGAGGACTCCATAAAGGACTGCCGCACCAGTCACCAGGCGAATAGCCCAGCGAGGGAGGAGGATGCCCGACCCTCCCCCAGCCTCCCGAGACAGAGCGTCAGCCGGCCCGAAACGGACCCCGGTGAGCATCGTCGGGCCTGTGAAACGACGTCTCCGGCTCGACGTGGATCAGCACCTCGGCCATCGAGATCTCCGCCTCGATCGAGGCTCGCATCCGGTGCGCCAGCTCGTGGGCCCGCTCGAGGCTGGTGCCGGAGCGGTACTGGACGTGGAGGTCGATGTGGCGGCGGCTACCGGCGCGGCGGGCCCGGAGCTTGTGGTAGCCGGCGACCTCCGGGGTGCGGGCGCTGGCGATCGCCGCCTCGATCCGGTCGAGCTCGGCCTCCGGCAGGGTCTCGTCGACCAGGACCCCGGAGGAGCGGCGGATGATCCGGATGCCGGCCCAGACGATCGCCCCGGCCACGATCAACGCGGTGATCGAATCGAAGGCGACGACGCCGGTGAGCTCGACCACGCCGAGGCCGAGGAGGACCCCGGCGGAGGTGAGCGCGTCGGTGCGGAGGTGGGCGGCGTCGCCTTCCAGCGCCGCCGATTCGTGCCGCTTCGCCTGCCGCGAGAGAACCGCGGAGACGCCCAGGTTGGCGAGGACCGAGAAGGCCATCACGGCGATGCCGATGCCGAGGCGGTCGAGCTCGCTCCCCTCGACCAGCTGGTGGGTCGCCTCGTAGACGATGATCCCGGCGCCGACCAGGATCAGCATCCCCTCGATCGTCGCCGCCAGGCTTTCGACCTTCTCGTGACCGTAGGGGTGGTCCGCGTCGGCCGGCTCGTCGGCTTTGCGCACCGACACGTAGGCGACGACCGAAGCGACCAGGTCGATCAACGAGTGAACCGCCTCGGTGAGGATCGCGATCGACCCCGTGATCGCCCCGGCCGCGAGCTTGAGCGCGATCAGGAGCGAGTTGGAGGCGATCGAGAGCGCCGCGGCCCCGCTTTTGGTGCGGATCATGGCCGGGCTTCCGCCGCGACCCCGAGGTGATCGGCGAGCAGCCGTGCGGCCCGTCCGCGGTGGCTGATCGCATGCTTCTCGCCGATGCTCAGCTCGGAGAAGGTGCGCGTGTCCGCCGCTCCGGTGTCGTCGGGGACGAAGGCGGGGTCGTAGCCGAACCCGCCCTCGCCGCGCGGCTCTCGCAGCAGGCGACCCTCGCAGCGCGCTTCGAAGACGTGCTCCTCGCCGGTCTCGTCGATCAGGGCGAGGGCGCAGACGTAGGCGGCTCGCCGCTCGCCGCCGGCGGCGTCGACCTCGCGCAGCAGCTTCGCCAGGTTCTCCTCGTCGCTGGCGCCCGCGCCGGCGTAGCGGGCGGAGTAGATGCCGGGCGCCCCGTCGAGGTCGTCGGCGGCGATGCCCGAATCGTCGGCGACGACCGGCTCGCCGGTGGCGCCGTGCGCCGCCCGGGCCTTGATCAGCGCGTTGGCCTCGAAGCTGTCGCCGTCCTCGGGTGGCAGCTCCACCTCGGGCGGCAGCGGCCGCAGATCGAGCGCCGGCAGGAGTTCGACCATCTCCGCCAGCTTGTGCCGGTTCTGCGTCGCGAGGATCAACCGACCCGCTCCTGCACCTCCCGCAGGCGGGCGATCCCGTTCTCCGCCAGCGCTAGGAGCTCGTCGAGCGAAGCCCGCGAGAGCGGCGTCCGCTCGGCCGTCGCCTGCACCTCGACCAGCCCGCCCTCGCCGGTCATGACGACGTTGGCGTCCACTTCGGCGTTGGAGTCCTCGCCGTAGTCGAGATCGCAGAGCGCCCGGCCGTTGACCATGCCGACGCTGACCGCGGCGATCGAGCCGTTCAGCGGCATCGTCTCCAGCGCTTTGCGGTCGATCAGCTTCTGGAAGGCCTGGCGCAGCGCCACGTAGCCGCCGGTGATCGCCGCGCAGCGCGTGCCGCCGTCGGCTTCCAGGACATCGCAGTCGACGTAGACGCTGCGTTCGCCCATCGCCTTGAAGTCGACGATGACACGCAGCGAGCGACCGATCAGCCGCTGGATCTCGACCCCGCGACCGTCCTGCTTGCCCTTGGCGATGTCGCGCTGCTTGCGGTCGCCGGTGGACGCCGGCAGCATCGCGTACTCGGCAGTGACCCAGCCTTTGCCGCGCCCCTGCATCCAGCGGGGCACCGACTCGTTGACCGAGGCGGTGCAGATGACCCGGGTTTTGCCGATCGAGATCAGCGCCGAACCGTCGGCGCTGGCGACGAAACCCGGGTCGATCGTGACCGGGCGGATGTCCGCCGGGGCGCGGTCGTAGCTGCGGGAAGCTGGCATCGCGCGAGTCTTTCACGCGAGCGACGGCCGTGCCCTATTTGAAGGCGACCTTGTCCACCGCCTCCTTGATCTTGTTGACGATCACGTCTGCCAGCTCGGTCCCCTGCTTGCCGTTGAAACCCTTCATCGCCGCCACCATCCCCACCATCAGCAGAGAAACCAGCAGGATCAGGCCGACGTACTCGACCGTCCCCTGCCCCGTCTCTCCGGCCAGGACTCGGATTCGCCGAACCCGCCACTCGACCGCGGCGTGCAGGTAACCCAGCAGTGCGTAGATCATCGAAGCCTCCTCTCCTCGGTTGCCGGCCCATGCTCGGAGGTCGAGGCGCACGGCTCTAGACGCGAACGCGCCAACTTCGCGACGGCATCGAGCCAAAAGACCCGATCCCAACCGCCCGCCGCCGCGGGCGCCACGGGTACCCTGCCCGCGTGCGCGTCCTCGTCATCACCAACTTCGAGCCCGACGAGGCGGCTCCGCAGCGCGGTCGCTGGGTGCGCGACCAGGTCGAGGAGGTGCGGCGGCGGGGGCTCGACGTCGAGCTCTTCAGCTTCCCCCCGGGCCGCGGCGAGTACGTCCCCGCGACCCGGCGCCTGCGATCCCTGCTGCGCCGCGAGCGCTTCGACGTGGTCCATGCCCACTACGGCCTGGCCGGTTGGTGCGCCCTGCTGGCCGGGGCGCGGCCGCTGCTCGTCACCTTCCACGGCACCGACGTCCGCCACGGAATCGTCGGCCCTCTGTCGCGGCGGCTCGCCTGGCGGGTGGATCTGGTCGGCGCCGTCTCCCGAGCGCTCTACGAGACCGAGAACGGGCGCCCGGGCCTGCCCGCCGTGCCGGGGTCCGCGGTACTGCCCTGCGGGCCCGACCTGGGCCGCTTCGCGCCGATCCCCCGCGCCGAGGCGCGCGCCCAGCTGGGGCTGGATCCGGCCGGCCGCTTCCTCTTCTTCCCCGCCAACCCGGCTCGTCCGGAGAAGCGCCACGACCTGGCCGCCGAGCTGGCCGCCGCCTGCGGGGCCGAGCTGCTGAGCGGCGGATCGATCGAGCCGGAGCAAATGCCGCTCTGGCTCAACGCGAGCAACGCCGTGATCGTCACCTCCGACTACGAGGGGTTCGGGATGGCCGCGGTCGAGGCGCTGGCCTGCGACGTGCCGGCGCTCTCGACCCCGGTCGGGATCGCCCCCTACGCGCTCGCCGGAGTCGAGGGCTGCCTCTGCGCCCCCTTCGACGCGACCGCTTGGGCCGCCGCCGCCCGACCGCACCTGGACGTCGACGACCCGCGCGTGGCCGGGGCACGGCGCGCGGCCACCCTCTCGGCGGGCCCGATGGCCGACCGCGTGATCGAGGCCTACCGTGACATCGCCGCCACCCCGGTATTAGATTGAGCGCATGAGTGCTGAGCGAGCAGGCGACGAGAGTCTCAGCGAGCGGATTGCCGAGGCCGAGCGCAAGCTCCAGGCCGCCGCCGACGTCGCCAACGCGGCCGAGCGCCGCGCCACCGCGGAGATCGAGGCCCTGGAGGCGGACCTGGAGCGGGAGCGCGCCGAGGCCGAGCGGGCCCGCGAGAAGCTGCGCCTGGGTCACGAGGAGGAGCTGCAACGGGAGCGGGAGGCCAAGGAGCGCGCGATCGCCGCGGCCGAGGTGCGCCTTGGCGAGATCGAAGCCGAGGCGGAGGCGGCGGAGAAGCGGATCGAGGAGGCCGAGCGCCGCGCCGAGGAGGCCGAGCGGACCGTCGCCGACGAGAAGGCTCGAGCGCGGGAAGGGGCGGCGAGCTGGCTGCGCGAGCAGCTGGCGTCGATCCGCCGAGAGGCTGAGAGGCGATAGCCGCGCCAGCCGGCGAGTTCGACGTCGCCGTCGTGGGCGGCGGCGCGGCGGGGCTTTGGACTGCACTTCGAGCGGCCGAGCAGGGCGGCAGCGTCTGCCTCATCTCCCGCACCCCCCTCTCTCAGAGCGCCAGCTTCTGGGCCCAGGGCGGGCTGGCGGCCGCGCTCGAGCCCGACGACTCGCCCGACAGCCACGCGGCGGACACGATCGCCGCCGGTCGCGGCCTCTGCCGCCCTTCGGCGGTCCGCGTCCTGGTCGACGAGGCGCCGGCGGCGGTGCGCGAACTGCTCGCCCGCGGGGTGGTCTTCGACCTCGATCACGAAGACCGGCTCGCCCTCGGCCTGGAGGGCGGCCACGCCAGCCGCCGCATCGTCCACGCGGGCGGCAGTCAGACCGGCCACGAGATCACCTCGAAGCTGGCGGCGATGGTCGCCACCGCCCCTGGCATCGAGGTGCGCGAGAGGACCTCGGCGACCGCGCTCTGGAGCGACGGCGAGCGCTGCCACGGGGTCATGACCGATTCCGGCCCGCTGGCGGCCACGGCCACGGTCCTGGCGACGGGAGGGGCGGCGGCCCTGTGGCGGCGGACCACCAACCCGCGCGGGGCGATCGGCGCCGGGCCGGTGCTGGCAGCCGCAGCGGGCGCCGATCTGGCCGACCTCGAGTTCTGCCAGTTCCACCCGACCGCCCTGGCGCTGCCGGGCTCGCCCGCCGACGGCGTCCTGATCACCGAGGCGATACGGGGCGAGGGAGCGAGGTTGCTCGATGGCGGCGGCGAGCGCTTCACCGACGAGCTGGCCCCGCGCGATGCCGTGACCGCCGCGATCCTCGAGCGGATGCGGATCGACGCAACCGCCGCGGTGAAGCTCGACCTGCGCGAGATCGATCCGGCGCGCTTCCCCAACGTCTTCGCCTCCCTCGCCGACGCCGGGCTCAATCCGCGCACCGAGCCGGTCCCGGTCGCGCCCGCCGCCCACTACACGATGGGTGGCATCGTCGTCGACCTCGACGGTCGCGCTTCGCTGCCGGGCCTCTACGCGGTCGGGGAGTGCTCCTGCACGGGTCTGCACGGCGCCAACCGGCTCGCCTCCAACTCGCTCAGCGAGTGCTTCGTCTTCGGCGCGCGGGCCGCCGCGGCGGCGGTGGCGGAGACCGGCGACGACGGTCGTCCGGAGACGCCCGAGTGGCGCTTCGAACCGCCGACGGAGGCCACCCGGGACGCCGTCTGGCGCCGCGCCGGGCCGAGGCGCAACCCGGACGACCTCGCGTCGCTGGTCTCCAACCCCTACCCGCTGGCCTCCGCGACCGCCAGGTGCGCGATGCAGCGGGCCGAGTCGCGCGGTGGCCACCTGCGCACCGACCGCCCCGAGACCGATCCCGGGCTCGACGGGATCCATTTCGTCCTCTCCCCCGGCGGCGAGGTTCGCCGCGAGACCTGGCGCTGAGTGAGGATGCTGCTCGGCGTCGACGTCGGCGGCACCTTCACCGACGCGGTGCTGCTCGCCGACGGCGCGGTCCACACGGCCAAGGTCCCGACCACGCCGGGCGACGAGTCGGCGGGCGTGATGGACGCGACCGACGCCGTCCTGGAGCGAGCCGGGGCCTCGGCCGAGGAGGTCGTGTCCTTCGCGCACGGGATGACGGTCGGCACCAACGCGCTGCTGGAGGAACGCGGCGCTCGCACCGCACTGGTGGCCACCAGGGGCTTCGCCGACCTGCTCGAGATCGGGCGCCAGGACCGCCCCCACCTCTACCGCCTCTGCGCGCCCAAGCCGCCGCCGCTGGTCGATCCCGAGCTGCGGCTAGAGGTTGACGAGCGGATCGGCCCCGACCGGGTCGTCGCCGCCCTCGGGGAGGACGAGCCGGAGCGCCTGTCCCGGCTGCTGCGTGAGCGAGGCGCCGAGTCGGTCGCCGTATGCCTGCTCTTCTCCTACCGGGATCCGAGCCACGAGCAGGCCCTCGCCGCCCACCTGCGCGAGCGCCTGCCCGGCGTCCACGTCTCCGCCTCGCACGAGGTGTTGCCGCGCTTCCGTGAGTACGAGCGCTGCTCGACTACCACGATCGACGCCTACCTCAGCCCGCTGCTCGGCAGCTACCTCGGCCGGCTCGGCGAAGCGACCGAGGCGGCGAAGCTGCCGGCCCCGCAGGTGATGCAGTCCTCGGGCGGGGTAGCGCCCGCCGAGGAGGCGGCGCGCGCCGGAGCCTGGAGCGTGCTCTCGGGGCCCGCCGGAGGGGCGGTCGGAGCCGGGCTGCTGGCCCGCGCCAGCGGCGACGGCAACGCCCTCGGCTTCGACATGGGCGGCACCTCCTGCGACGTCTGCGCGATCGAGGACGGCGAGGTGCGCCGCACCGACTCGCGCCGGATCGGCGGGCGCACGATCCAGCTGCCGATGGTCGACGTCCACACCGTCGGCGCCGGCGGCGGCTCGATCGGCTGGCGCGACCCCGGCGGAGCCCTGCGGGTGGGACCGCGCTCGGCCGGGGCGGAGCCGGGCCCCGCCTGCTACGGCCGCGGCGGCAGCGAGCCGACGGTGACCGACGCCAACCTCCTGCTCGGCCACCTGGCGGCCGACTCGCGGCTGGCCGGCGGCGTCGACCTCGATGCCGGGGCCGCCGAAGCCGCGGTGGCGTCCCTCGCCCGTTCGCTCGACCTCGAGCCGCTGGATGCGGCGGCGGGGATCGTCCGGATCGCCAACCAGGAGATGGTGCGGGCGCTGCGCGTGGTCACGGTCGAGCGCGGCATCGACCCTCGCGGGTTCGCCCTGCTGCCGTTCGGCGGCGCCGGGCCGATGCACGCGGCGGCGATCGCGGCCGAGCTGGGAATCGAGACGATCCTCTGCCCGCGCGCAAGCGGGGTGCTCTCCGCGCTCGGCCTCTGCGCCTCCGAGCGCCGCCGCGACACCGCGCGCACGGTGATGCTGAAGGGGCGGGAGCTGAACGCCGAGCGCATCGCCGCGGAGGTCGCCGGTCTCGCCGCCGCCACCGGCGCGGGCCTCGCCGGGGCCCGGCAGGAGGTGGTCTACGAGATGCGGTACGAGGGACAGGCGTTCGAGCTGCCCGTGAAGGGCTCAGCGGCGCCCGATCCGGACGATCTGCGGCGGCGCTTCGAGCTGGCTCACGAGGAGCGCTACGGCCACCGCGACCCCCAGGGGGAGGTCGTCCTCGTCGACGTCCGCCTGTCGTTGGTCGTCCCCGGGCCCCGGCCCCGGCCGGTCGCCGCCGGCGAGGGCCGGCTCATCGAGGGTTCGCGAGAAGTGCGGTTCGGGGGCGAGTGGATGCAGACGCCGATCCTGCGCGGCGAGCCGGCCGCCGGCGTCGAGGCCGAAGGACCGGCCGTCTTCGAGCTGCCCGAGGCCACCCTGGTGCTTCCGCCCGGATGGCGCGCCGCCGTCGACGGGGCCGGCACGATCGTCGCGCGGCGCCTGGAAGGCCCCGGAGCCGACGGAGGAACCGGGCGATGAGCGGTCTCGACCCGATCGCGCTGCAGGTCCTGGTCGGCGGGCTGCGCGCCGCCTGCGACGAGATGGGGGCGGCGCTGATCCGCTCCGCCTACTCGGCCAACATCAAGGAGCGGCGCGACTGCTCGACCGCCCTCTTCGACGCCAGGGGCGAGCTGGTGATGCAGGCCGAGCACATCCCCGTGCACCTGGGTTCGATGCCGGACGCGGTGGCCGCGGTCCTGGGGGAGGAGCAACGCCCCGGCGGCTCCTGGATCCTCAACGACCCCTACCGGGGCGGCACCCATTTGCCGGACGTGACCCTGATCTCCCCGGTGTTCTGCGAAGGCGAGCTGCTGGGGTTCGCCGCCAGCCGCGCCCACCACGCCGACGTCGGCGGGCCGACGCCGGGCGGCATGCCGGCGTTCTCCACGACGCTCGAGGAAGAGGGGGTGATCATCCCTCCGACCAGGGTCGACGAGGACGAGCTGGCGCGCCTGGCCGACCGGATGCGCTCCCCGCGACAGCGCCTCGCCGATCTGCGGGCGCAGCAGGCCGCGAACCGGATCGGCCAACTGCGGCTGGTGGAGCTGGCGGATCGCCTCGGACCGGACGAGCTCCGCGGCGGGATGGAGGAGGTCCTCGCCTACGCCGAGCGCCGCACCCGCGCCGCCCTCGCCTCTCTCCCCGACGGCGCCTACGGCGCCGAGGACGTGCTGGAGGACGATCGCGGCGCCAGGCAGCGAGATGCCGTTCTGAGACTGGAGGCGACGATCGCGGGGGATCGCCTGACCCTGGATTTCGGCGGCACCGACCCGGAGGTTGAGGGGAACCTCAACTGCCCGCTCTCGGTCACGAAATCGGCCGCGTTCTTCGCCGTCAGGGTGCTCACCGACCCGGACGCGCCGCCCTCGGCAGGCGCCCATCGCCCGGTCGAGGTGGTCGCGCCGAGCGGCTGCCTGCTCAACGCCCGCTTCCCCGCCGCGGTCGCCGCCGGCAACGTCGAGACCTCGAGCCGGGTGGCCGACCTGGTCATCGCCGCCCTCGGCGGCGCCCGCCCGGTACCGGCCCAGGGGCAGGGGACGATGAACAACCTGACCCTGGCCAACGACGACTTCACCTACTACGAGACGCTTGCCGGAGGCCAGGGCGCGTGCCCCGACGCCGACGGGCCCGACGCGATCCACGTCGCGATGTCGAACACGCTCAACACCCCCGTCGAGGCGCTGGAGGGGGAGTTCCCCCTGCGGGTCCGCGAG
>Ga0247780_1001555_pt1 | contig 12425 bp, 4 predicted proteins | sample UWRJL079202R5_FD_179927 | JGI IMG/M metagenome (GOLD analysis project Ga0247780, IMG submission 179927) | Plant litter microbial communities from Arlington Agricultural Research Station in Wisconsin, United States - UWRJ-L079-202R-5 | ecosystem: Environmental > Terrestrial > Plant litter >... | reverse complement strand
TTCATCCACAGGGCGTACCAAGCGCTGGAGTGCCTACGAGCGCACGCTATCGATAAGGACGAGTATCTGGGGATGGGCGAGCTGTACCGCCGGGATGTAGGCGACCCGTGCAGCCTGGAGCGCTGGGACTGGTGGAAGCATCGCCTGCAGGAGCTCGCTGTCAACGTCGACGTCGACGCAGAGACGAAGCAGCACGTGGTGATGGCGCTGGCGAGCATGGCTGCGGCCGAGGCGCGGCCTAGCAAGGTAGAGGGGCTGGACAGAGAGGAGAAGCGAAAGGGGAAAGAGAAAGAGGAGAAGGAGAAAGAGAGGAAGGAGAAAGAGGAGAAACGAGAGGAAGAGGGGAAGGAAGAGAAATAAGAGGAGTAGAAAGAAGAGAAAAAAACAAGTGAAGCATTAGTGTGGCTACCCTAGATGAATAGTTAAGACCCTTTATAATGCGCTTAGGCAGGCCTTGATATCTGGTTATTATTGTTACTGTTGTCTGTTCTAGGCGCCTTAGGCGAAGTAGTTCCTAAATACCCGATCTTTGCTATGAAGAGCCGCTGCTGTTTGTAAGGGGATATTATGTTAACTTAATACCCCGCTACGGATAGGAGCAAACTATAGGAGAGCTATTATGCTAAGTAACATACTGTAGACTAATTAGCACAAGATAAGGACTAAAGAAAGTTCTATACCCGCTTAAGGTTACTTATCTAATATTAGAAGGAGTAAAACCCCTTGAGAAGGTTGTAGGTACCTCTTAATTGGTACATAGCTTAGCATAGTTCTGGCATAGCCCTTACCCACTACTAAGCAGGATTAGAATTTCCCCCTAAGCTAGAACTACCTATCGAGTTCATTACCTTTATATTACCTTAATATCTAACTGTAAATTAAGTAACAACAGAGCCAGCCGACTAGAGGCTAACCCCTTTTTCCACTAAACTCGTCACTTACTGCTATAACGCTAGCTATATTAAACCCTTTAAATTACTAATCGCGTACTACAGGTTGATCTCGGCTTTTACTAACAAAGTACTGAGATTATAAAGAAGAACTTACACCGCTATACGCTGGCTTTAACTAGCTATATTATACTCCGATTACTATATTTGTACTCTAACCACCATATTTGTGCTCTAACTGCTATATTTTTGCTCTGGCCAGCCGTACCGATTGATTGAAAAAAGTGCCAAAGACGTTATGTAAGCTTTAAGTAGTACCACTATGCTAATCGGTTTGTATAGGTTGCTGTAACCGCCTTGAGAAGAATGTTACGCTTGCGTCTCTGCTTAGCTTCATCACATCCAGGACCATGATAAACCTAAACAGTCTTAACGCATAGGGGTAGAGTATGACTTTGCTATCCTCCGTAATTGACCTCCCGTCCTCCCATTGGCAGAGCTCTAGTTAGGAATGCAGCAGATGTCAAAACAGGGTCGGATTGCCGTCTTAAGCTGCTTAACGCCGACGCTAGTGTATTTTGTACTTTTGCCGCAGGGTGTAGGCATCTAGGGGCTCTAATAGAGAGTACCGCCTACCTACTGTTGGAAAAGGGTGTGGAGGATAAAAGGGTAGTGTTAGCCTCTTAACAGACCTCAGGTAATTTAAAGGTAAAGCTTAAGTTTATTTATGTCCTTAGGAGACACTAAGGGGTTTATTTAACAACGCTACGTAGCGGTGGATTGCCGACACGGGGAGGGCTTAGTCGGGCTGGGTCTGGAATCGACCCAGTGAAGCGGAAGGTGCGTGATCAAGCTTTAGTCACTCAGAGGGGCGAATATTACCTTTTCTCTTAACACCTACGTATCGTAGAATGAGCCTATGTCTATAGAATTATGCGTAAGGCAGTTGTTCCGACGAAGAAGGAGGGGTTTCTAGGCTGTCATGTCAGCAATCCGAGATAGTCTGTGCGTAGAATAAATCTGTAGCCTTGAGGACCGGAAGCCGATTTCAGTTGCGACTGTATAAGGAGGAGTTTCGAGTACATTAATAGTTAGCATAACTAGTTAGAAACAATCAAAAGCCCTTAGCCAGACGATTAAGACGTTTCTCAACGCAAATGGTAAGATGATTACGTGCGCGATACGTAGATATGTGAAGGTGCGAACCTGTGTGTTGGGATTGCAGTTCTAGGAGTTTTATGGCAAATTAGGCATGTATATATATAAAATCAGGTATAAGAAGTCGCTACCCCACATTGGTTAAAAAGACTAAACAGCTACTATTTCAGTCCATTCTAAATCAAGATTTCCAAATTAAGCACTTTTTACCTTCTGGAACACTAATAGCTTATAAGAAGCATCTGGATCCAAAGATTGACAACTACGGCCAATTCTTTCATATCCAACTCCCTAATTAAGCTTTTTAAAAAGAAGACAGTTAATAAAAGATTAAGTCCTTATAGATGTGATAATTATACCATTAGTCTCAGTGACGCGGTTTTACCCTCCTAATCCAGCGGTATCTGCCGCCAGATTAGGTAGCTTCGACCGCTTACATTGGCTACCCCTTTCTCTTACTTTATGGTACTGGTGTGAACGTAACATATGCAATTCTCTACTGATTATCGCACTTTCGCTTGTTTAAGTTACTTTAATAAATTTGTAATAAAAACTTTGGAATATGTCAGAAACGCTGCACCACTGCTGTGATCACTGCCAAAGCGATCAGAAAAAGATGGTTATGATTTTTTTCTTCGGTCTGTTCTGTGAGATGGCCGAAGGCCATTTTCTGAGCGCCGGAGTGCACGAACTGGATCCTGATCGACAGTTTGATTACCGGCACCGTCAGCCACGTACAGCCACGAAGTGGCTGGCACCCCCCAATCTGACAGGATATAGGTACCGTTCTGCTACTTGCGGTGCCCACCCCCACTAACCCACGTTACAGCATGTTATTAATAAAGCATATCATCGTATAAAGTATATTATTAAAGTGGAGCATGCTATCTTAACCCCTGTAAGCTCCGCATCACTCTTTACGTCATTTGTCCAGCTATTTTCACACCTCTTCGTTTATCTACCATATTATTAAGTAAATATGCCATCAAGTGGACATATCATCAAGTAGAGCATGTCGTCAAGTAGAACTGTCAGAGTTCCGACTAGAGGCTAGAAACGCGCAGAAAGGATATAACTATATTGCGGTGTGGGGCTAGTATTACGACCTGCACCCGACACAGGCCTCGAGAGGACTGGCGCGGGTTAAGACAGAACGTATGGCAGGACGCTAACAGGTAAAGGGCGTTCTAAAGACGGCTTGTTAAGCTAGCACTCCTAGACGGGGGTTTAATGTCACTGTAGGTCGTTGTCACTATAATGCACAGAGGTGAGTCTGAATAGTAAGATATAAATGAATAATTAAATATTAGCGTGAGGAACCAGAGTCCCTTACGGAGGTTATGGGCATAACTATAGCTATCTATACTAACTAATTAAGAGGTACTTTGTTGAAATGCAAAAGGGGTCAAGACATTGGAAAGCAGTGTGTGTTGAAGGTGATTAATTCTTTCTATCTTCGAGAGTGGAAGCCGTGTTATTATAGCCGTAAGAGTGGCCAGTGCACGGAGTGCATTGGCCACACTCGCTTCTGCGAAGTGAGGTTGGCTGACTGAATACGAGGTTGGCAGTGGAGTCTGGCGTTCTTGGCTGTGCAGATCCACGGATGCAGCCGCGGAGCGGCTGCGTGGATCCAGCCACACTGTTCTAACCACACTGGCCGGGTTAGGGTTGTAAAAACCCAACAGCTCTCTTCATCAGTGGGTCTTCTTCAAGCCATTCTCGTCGTTGGTGACTTCCTTGTAAGCAGCCTTCGCAAGTGCACGGATGGAGTCTCCATCCGGCGGCACAGAGCTTGCTCTGTCGTTAGCACAGTCATTACGGCCAGTCGAGGTATTCCTTCCATATCAGATGGCGACTGCTAATAATCGTGATTGTGTTACGGCCTGCTCCAGAGTCACAAGATGAACGTCTGGTAAAGACAAGTTGTAAGCCTGAGGCTAAAGGGGTTGGATGCGAGTGACTGAATGAAGGCTAGTAACTCTCCGGTAGGATATAATGTTAAGCAGACTGAAGATTAAGGGTGTTTAGTGAACAGTAGATCTCGTGAACAGTGTATTATTACTAGCGTGAGGAACTAAAAGGTCTCTCACTTCCCCCACCAGGACAGCGGCAGTATCTATACTACTAAATTGGCCATGTAGTTTATACTGCGCTTAGTCCTGCCAGGACTGCTTAGTGACTGTTCACGACTGAGTGTGCAGAGCGATTTCTCTTACTCGGTGTGATAATGCCACCAAGCCCTCCAATCGCCCGGCACGGTGCGCATTACTCATCCGCACAGTCCGTTATACTGTTCTCGGGGCTATATTAGTCCGGGCCTGCCAAGCAGTAGCCTGCAGATCGTCACAGATTACCGCAGCCTAAACCACAGCGGTGCGGGTAATAATACCTAAACAGTTAGGCATCACTTCAAACCTAACAGACAGCATTTAATCCCGCATCTTAGTATAACCACCATTACGACAGCATTAGCAGTGAAAGTAATCTGCCTCGAAGATAATCGCTAGAAAGCATATCGTAGTATGGCGATACTTACCTAAAAGCCGCTAGTAACCACCTGTTAACCACAGGATCGCCAGCTCTGCCTTTATATGTGCTAGTAGCCCTGGGAGCTGGCCTGGCCTTATCCAAACCTACGGAACCACGTCCCCCACAGCCTCCACCTTTCAACCCTCCCGGGATAAAGTTCATTTATCTAAGGCTTGCGGATACTAGCATCCACCTACTCCATCTCTTACCAGATAGCGAGGAAAGCGGCCCTTTTAAATGCCAGCTCTTCGACTATCCCATCCGGAGCACAGGCGAGCGAGCGTGCCTGTTTAAAGCTTTATCGTACTATTAAGGCAACTCTAATAAGACGAATTAAGTTTCCATCGGCAACCGCCACTTACCTATTACAGCGAGCCTCTATAGTATATTAGTGCAACTCTAAGATAACTTCTTTAGGAGAGTCATATAGGTAGATACTATTTATATCGACCAGATAAACGATGAAGAGCAAGGTTACTAAGTCTAGTGTATAGCAGAGATCTACTTAAAGGCGAACCGTGTAATTATCTAGCTAAGAGAAGCAGAAGCCGATAATCGCAGCGTATTCTAAGCGATACTTAAAGCGGGTGAAAAGTCTTCACCTCTTATAAGCAATAAACTAGAAACAGTACACGCGTTACTCAGCTAACCGTGGTTTCAACACATTTAGGTAAAGACCCATATAATCCTTTTTCTGCTTTATTTCATAAGAAGATAAGACTAATAAATGTTTACAGTAATTACAGGTGTTTTAGGAAATAGCCACAGCTTGAAATTTACATATTATATATAACCTTACAGTAGTTAACAGATACGCGTTCTCCTTATACCTAGAGGCTCTTCTAACCATAAGAAACTAACTATTATCAGTAACCTACCTAATAAAGCCGTCCATTTTCCGTCCCCGATACAACATAGATCATACAGGCAGAATCTCTTTAAGTATATACCCTCTTAGGGCACTTCTCGATATGTACCACGCACACGAGGCTAAAGATTGCCAGGATAAGGTGTTTGCGATTCTAAACATGAGCTCCGATAACCCTGCTACCTTTAATACCGCTAGCCTATCTCCTAACTATAAAATACTATAGGAAGAGCTTTTAAAGCGACTTATCAAGTTCATTCTCGGTTAATAAATATCGGTCCGCACCTAACCTAACCAGGAGATAACGGTTATTAAGGGTAAAGGCTGTATCCTTAGGGTAATATCCTTAGCCGACGAACAGCGAGTACGCATTACGCTAAAAACAGAACTTATTCTAGCGGAGTAAGATACTCAGCCATCTGTCAAATCTGTTCAAGCTAGTAACATTATATGTCTACTAAAGGGGGCATCTGCACCTATAATTATCAAGCTACATAAGGATCACTTTTCCGTGATTTTAATATCAGTTACAGTTCTGGGCAGTATAGTAGGGGAGACTGAAACCAGTAGTCACTGGCAGTTTCTACTTATGTGGAACTGGTAAACTCCTTAGGCCGATTAGTAAGGCCGAGATAAACTCGATAACGTAGTTCCTCTAATCAGCGTTATAAGGATTCTAAACATTACGCTGATATTGTAAGAGTTAGAACTGCATGAAGAAGCCGAGGCGAGATACTAAGCTATCAGTAAAACCAGACTCTCCAAGTTATATAATCACATCATGGGAAGTATTGAAACGAGGCAGATATAACCCTCTAGGGACGTTCTTCTAGCTGCTTTCCTAACGTATAAACCACTTTTTCCTCTTAAACTTACGTTTATCGCTAGCCTAGAACCTAATATAAGCCCTAATATTATTATTAAGGAGTATAGTCTGTTTTTAGTAATTAAGGACCAGATAGTTCATCTAGCATATAGATCGGTTAAAAGCTACTTAAGGATAATATTTCACCCGAATGAAGTCTAACAGGGACATACAGCTATCTTCAAACGTTTTATTAATAGGATTTCACGGTTAAAACAAAATATCTACAACTTAAAGGGTAACCTTAAGCCTAAGGATATCGCACCACCTAATCCAGACCTACTACTTCTAATACAGTACTCTTGTATTTACTAAGACGATTACCTCATGGAGCAATTCGATCAGGACAAGGCATAGTTGTTTTTAAAGGACAACTTCCTCCGCTGGGTTAAGTGTTTATCTCTCCTGGAAAGTATTTCCACCGGGATTCAGTCAATCAGAAACCTCCGCCGTTCTGCACAGGTATGTTAAAAGCACGTTACTATTTATTTCCATCCAATTACTAAATATCGTCAGATATAACCGTATATATATCCGCAGCTTACTAAGTTCTTAGACAACACAGAACAATTTCTTTTAAGACACCAAACAATTATAAACCATACGCTGTCACAAATATATATATCCACACTGATATTTAGTCCCCTTACAAGCAAGATCAGAAAGCACTAATAGAAAGAAAAGCCATCCTTTATTATCAACACTAGTAGTGTTAAAGTTAATTAAGAGGCTATATACTTACAGGTACTCTACGGGCTTAATAAACATATCAATAAAGTTATCGATAGAGTAACCTTCTCACCAGACGGGAGGACACTTACGTCACTTTCAACTTAGGGTAATAATTTCTAGCTTTAGGATGTAGAATCTAACACATACCGTAAAACACTTAGATAGCCTATTAACGAAGCTATTAAATTAACTTTCTCGCTAGGTGGGAGGACTTTTACGGCAGTTTCACGAGATTTAACTGTCTGGTTCTAAGACATAGAAACAGATACATACCAGAGAAAACACCACAGATTTGTCAATCGTATCCATACGGCAGCCTTCTCACCAGATGGGAGGACACTTACGTTAATTTATAGAAATACTGTCCAGTTCTAGGATATTAAAACTAGTATATACTGTAAAACACTGTAAAGGTATATAGATAATAACTATATTATAATCTTCTCACTAGATAGCGGGACATTCGCGTTAACTTTTAAAACAACTGTCTAAGTCTAGGATATTAAAATAAGTAAATACTGGGAAATCATTTATAAGATTAGGCACTGTATCTTTATAATCGCCTTTTCACTAAAGGGGAGGACATTTACGGTCAGTTTATAATATAGTAAGGTTTAAGTCTAGACTGTTTAACTCTAGGATGTTAAAACAGGCACATACTAAGAAAGACTCTATAAGCATAAAGGCTATATCTATACATTAGCCTTCTCACCAGACGGGAGGACACTTACGTGTGGTTCAGGAGATAGGAATATCCAGCTCTAGGATTTAAGAAAGAATAGAACAGCACCTGTAGATAAGGGTAATCATCGCTTCGAACTTCCCACACTAGATAATTAGCCTTAAGAGACAGAATAAGATAAATTAAAGTCAGGAAGCGACTCGAGCATTTCAGATAATCCCAAGGTACCCCACTTAACAGATAGTCTTCTCGTGGTTGGCAAGTAGGTTACTTAAAACGGAAAGACGCTTCTCTGGATTCCTGATAATTACCAGAAAGGGCCTATATCAGTACGCAGTAATACCCTAATCTTAGACTATACGCCTGGGCAAAAGGCGCTTATACAGTTTAACTTTTCTGTAGAGTAGTTACTATATTTTAGTTAGATAATTAACGTTCTAACTTAGAACTACCACACGCGATCAGGTTAATAAAACTGTAACGGAAAGATCTAACATGTGCGTCCAAAATGCACAAGGACAATTATTTTAACTAACCTAGGGACCTACCTGAGGTGGCAGCATTATACAACCCCCACAAGCAGGAGCCTTCCTGTTCTAAGAGCACCCGCGGCTTATCACACTCCATAATCCTGCCACCTTGAAGGATCGTAACACGATCGAACCACTTAATATGCGAGTATCGGTGCATGATAGAGATAACCGTCTTGTACTTAAACTCGCTTTCCACCACTTTCTGCATAAGGGCCTCGGTTTCCTCATCGACACTAATAGGGGGCTTCAGCTTAATCCCAGCGGTTCGCCAGGCACATCACGGACAGGGACACCACAAGGCCGACCACATACCTGCCCATAGCTTCGTCAAAGATGATGATCTTGCTAGGAACCAGTAAGGCTCTCGCCAGGCACAGCAGTTGGTGCTCTCCGTGGGACAGCTCGGATGCCGAGAATTCGTTATCCAGACTGCTGCCGGCGCCGGCGCCGGCGCTCAATGCCCTGCACAATTCTCCCAGAGGCTGCTGCTGACCTGCTGTACCGCCGCTCCGATGGAGGCATCTGATGCTCGGCCTCGCGGGTCCAGGCTGTGCCGCAGAGTGCCCGGCATGAAAAACGGGTCCTGGGGGATGACGTTGAGGTGGGCACGCAGCTCGGACCCGTCCAGCGTGCGGATGTCCACGTCGTCGATCCGGATCTGCCCTTGCCGGAGGTCTATCATCTTTAGGATCGCCATGATTATGGACGTCTTTCCGCTTCCCGATGGCCCGCAAATCGCCATCCCTCGGCCAATGTCCAGCTAGAAGAATACTAACATCTTAGAAACAAATGAGGACACAAATGATAGGAAGTCGAAGTATTCACACTATGCCCTATTCACCGACTGGCACCCCTTCCAGGATTGGTACGCTAAGCTAGAGAAGGAAGACCAGGCCGCAAAAGGCAGTGGAGGTGCTTAGACGGGGTATCTGGGCCTCTTTGGCATCGCGCGGACCAGAGAAGAGACTGATACATACATAATTAATTGACTGCTGTGCGCGCGAGACATCACCCCAAGTGAGATTTGCTCCCCCTTGTTCCTGAGTTGTCGTTTTTAGACACCCAGCCTTGGCCTCCAACACCCGCTCTAGCGCACTGACTGATGAGCGACATGTCAACAACAATAGTAGAACATGTGTATTCATGACATTTGTTGCCCACGGTCTCACAACACCGTGTCCCTGGTATCTATTCGCGGTACTTCAAATCGATCTTCCCCATTTCACACATGATGGCCAGTCCAAGGTCAACCGCGTAGCTGCGCCGCTCCCCGTGCAATATGCCTCTGCTCCTTTGATCCAGCGATTGGTTAAGCATAGCCCCTCCTGGTCTGTGCTCCCTCCTTGAGATTATGGCTTTGGTCGTGACAAGGATAGCTGAGGGCTGTGAGGATACGGAAAATACTTTAATATGGATGTTAGGATATGTGTTTATCAAAAATATAACCAAATTAAATGTGCACATTTAGGCAGCAACACACCAGGCACAGTGCTGTGCTGCTAGGCTTAAGTCGCCCATACACTCACGGCTTATCTATAGAAGCACTTTAAATCCGATTCAATTTACAAAACTCTTGGAACAGATTGATCTTTACCTTTTGGTCTTGTAGACACGCTAACTATGGCATATAACAAAGATTTGTTTTGTTACAATTTCCCGCTATATGGTTGATAAATCTGCTTATTATTTATCGAGCTTAATGACTATTATGGCTCTGATTCCTTACTCTTAAGAGTAAAGCTTGTTGAAGAAAATCTTGATATGGCGGTCTTTGATGCCCTTTTGTATGTATGGGGTAACTAGGCTAATAAAGTTTACATAAATTGCAACGGTAAAGGTCATAATATCAGCTAGAACTTGCACACCGCACTAATAGTATATCGACATCGTGGGCAGCCTGGTCGAGGCTTGTGGACTGATGCAATCTGTATTACCTAAAGAGACGTTAACAAGAAGACTGACCAGGTCTAGATGATGGAAGATATTTACGATGCTGTAAGCCGTACTATCATTTGGCTTGGCCCTCTCGAAGTTGGCGATGATGAGGCCATCCGGCTAGCCGAGCTTGCCTATAAGAAGTACCCGGAAGATCTACGTTATGAACAGGAAGGCACCCGGCATGATCTCCCACTGTTCAACTGCACTGATCGAGGCCTTCCCGATGTCTTCAGAGGCTATGCTATCGATCCGACCTGGAGGAACATCTTTAAAATTCCCCTCCATCCTTGGTTTAGCCGTATCTAGATTGTCCAGGAACTTTTGCTATCTCGAAATCCACAGATGTGGCGAGGAGGAAGCGGTATCAGCGCTGTTTCCGGTCCTCTAGAATCTAAGATTTTCACTAGAACTTATCGTTTGCAGGAGAGTCCGGATCCGGACCATTCCAACAATAAGAGGGTTCAATATGCTTGATTCTGCTGCCTCTGGCGAAGCTAGAGGCTCATCTTTTGTGTTTCTAAGTACATGAACTAGATTACAGGGTTCCGGCTGATCGAAGGTTTGATCGCCACGCTGATCACATAGGGCTACGATCCACTCCGTGAATCGTACCCTCCTTTCTGACAAGTAGAAGCGGGGTCCCTGGAAGGGCAGCCTGGTTGTCCACCCTTAGTGGTGATCTGGCTAGGAGCTAGAACCCGTTTCTTTCTAACAGATGTTTAAAATAGAACTATTTACGTAAAGGCTTAGCTAGATACCCATGGGCACGCTGCTTGATTTTGGCTCACCGCCTTTAGACAGCAGCATCTGTCTTGTCTTTCTATCTTAACTTAGGAAGGGATTGGCGGCTTGGGCATAGAAGGTATTTTATATACACCTCTAAGTTCTGCCAGCATATCTGTTAGCCTATCTAACCGAGGCAGTCGGATGAATTTGTGGTATGTGTGATAACTTATCCGAACCCTAAGATAGAGTTCCAGACTATGGCTAACATATAAAGGGATTTGTACACAACAAGAGGTCAAGTGCAATGGATGGAACGAAGCGTAATGTTAGTCACAGAGATTGTAGGTAGTCAAGAGATACTCCAAAGCAGTATTATTATCGTTACTGCCATAAGAAAGATGGATCGAACCTGGGCCATTGCTCCACCGGTCCTCTGGTGATTGATTGGTAGGCTTAGCGATTGGCTGTTAACTGCTCTCTCAACCGCTAGCCACACTGTGATTAGTTGTAGGTATTCTGGTTCGTAACAGTATGATGACGGCGTATAGTCATAGAGGTGTCTCTGAGGCACTATTGTGAAACTATCGCCTGAGACCTTCATACGAGTGTGGCAGCCGGCTTGAAAAACAAAAAAAGACCGTACACTGGGCTGCCCCTTGGCCTGTTTGCTTTAGTTGTGAAACGGAGCTTTTAGACAATTTGCCCTCCCTGTCTACATTAGACAATAACCTGTCAGAAACGCTCCACAATGTTGTGATTACTACTAGAGCGATCAGAAAGGGATGGTTGTAATTTTTGGATTTATTCTCTGGCCTTCTAGCAAAGCCAGAGGGCTGTCTTTTGTGTAGTTCTATCTATATAAACTAGATCGCTAGTTTGATCGCCACGCAAGGACACGTGGGTGGACTAAGCAATGCGAGCACCGTTTCCGTATCACTAAGAATCTCCATATAGCTTCTCGATCCATCCATCTGACTGCGAGAGACCCATAAAGCTATTCAAAACTTCAATCGCTTGTTAGCAGATGAAAGCTTCTCTTAAGTCGACGCTTTCCAGCCCTTATCCTAGGCAATACCTGCAACCTAGGTTTATCCTGTTAAAAAAATACAGGCAATATCCGACCATGTAAAGCTAACCGCTGAATCTGGAGAGCTACCGCTCGTAGCCATCAGTAAAGACGAGTGGTTACTCAAGGTTGCAGTTGACCCAGGGCTGTTCAGCGTAACCGGTGGCTAAGGACTCAATGCTATACTCCCTTCCTTCAGAGACCCCGCTTCGCTTTCACTTTTAAGAGGCGGATCACCCTTAACAGGATCACCTTCATCGCCCTAGTGCTAATGTAAACTCAAATTGTGCCTGAAGATAACTGCTCTATTATCTTGTTGGGTTTTTACAACCCTAACCCGGCCAGTGTGGTTAGAACAGTGTGGCTGGATCCACGCAGCCGCTCCGCGGCTGCATCCGTGGATCTGCACAGCCAAGAACGCCAGACTCCACTGCCAAC
>Ga0247780_1001554_pt1 | contig 12431 bp, 10 predicted proteins | sample UWRJL079202R5_FD_179927 | JGI IMG/M metagenome (GOLD analysis project Ga0247780, IMG submission 179927) | Plant litter microbial communities from Arlington Agricultural Research Station in Wisconsin, United States - UWRJ-L079-202R-5 | ecosystem: Environmental > Terrestrial > Plant litter >... | reverse complement strand
TGGTGTTGGTGGTTTGGGGGTGGTGGGGGTGGGGGAGGGTGGAGTGGGGGGGGGGTATTGGCGTCAATGTCTGACATTCGCAGCAAGCTACGGGACTTTCACTCCGACCGCCTGCTATGATGAATGTGAGATGCGCCGCGACTTCAAACTGAAAGTCGCGTGCGAGGCTCCAAAGGGAGCAGACACCCCTGCAGCTGATGATGAGCCAATCGTGCTCAATTGGACCTGACCCAAGTTTCCGACAGGGTTGTGACGCGGGACGACAGGGATTAGTCATTGGCTGCCAACCGTCATAGTCGTGGTAAACAAGTCTGACCTTCCATTTCTCATTTCCCTCTGTGAAACTTTCCTCTCGCATCATCAAACCATCGACAATGGCATCCTCACGCCCCAAGCCAGCCTCCATACCGGCGATAATGGCAAACAAACCCAACCAGCATGCGCTATCAGCGCTTTGCAGCACTTGCTGCACCCTCAGCCGCTCCGGCACTCACTCAAATTATAGCCCCAACGTCGGGGTGGCAGTGGCTTAGAGCCCTCGGGAAGGTTGATACCTCGGTTCGCCGAGGTCTCTGTCTGGGTTGAAGGCCAGAGGCTTTCTCAGCTTGGATAGGGGTATTTCTGTGTTGCTGGTCTTCCCGAGGAAGATCGAAAGGACTACTTGTGGTCCTTGCTGCTCGTGTGAGCATTACGGAGGTTGACTCGGATAACTATCCGAGAGCTGGTGAGTGAGTGAGTAGGCGAGAAGTCGATGCCGTGTCCTCGACTTCCCCTTCAGGCCATGCGTGGCACGATCGTTGATATCAACAACTTTTACCAATACAATTTGGTGAGTACTTCTGTTTGTTAGTCTGGGGATGATAGCTAATGCCGTGCCACAGACAACAACTGCCTCAGTGGCCTGCTCCGTCTTGTAGCCGGTGTTCTGCATCTCAATTATACAGGCAAAGCATCTCGATCGCTGAGGCGATACTGAGGGAGAATCAGCTCCGAGTATCCCAGGCTTACAATCCCTTCATCGAGAGAACGCACAACTCGAAACGACACATATCGCCCGATTCTACCAACGCTCCAATCTCTGTTCCCTGCCATTGTATCTCCTCCTTGGATTCACGGTTCGATTGCATCCATTGGTACCCTATCTTTCGCCCAGTCTCGAATACACCGCAACAATGTACCCCCTCAAGAAGAACAACACCGGCCCCCGCCTCACTCTCCAGGACCTACCCGTCGAGACGATCATCGAAATCCTACAAAACTTGGATATTTCATCAATTGCATCAGTTTCGATAATCTCCAAAAGACTCAAGAGGATCGTTGAGACTAACTGGATTATTGCGCTTCGCCCCGTTATTAACCGCGATATGACGCCCATCGGGCCGTTTCTGCACGTCCTCCGTGTGTGCGATTCCAAGGTGATGATGCCACCGCCCGCGAAGTTCAGCTTCAAGATCAGCGACGAGGAGGTACTTTCCACAGGCGAACAATCTGCTTCCGACGATGATGATAGCACATCTGGGGGCGAGGAGGAAGATGACGACGAGGATTCCTCTCTCGAAGATGGCGACTCAGTTGATGAGACGGATGTTGAAACGGATAGTGACGATGATACCCCTGGAAGCATCGACGATGCTCTTGCCATCAAAATCAACAGCGCCAGAGCCGAGGGCGGTACTTGTTCCACGGGTGTGCTTCCTGACCATTGGGCGTCTGGGCTTTCCTACAACACAGTCATGAGAGTGTGTCGATTCATCAAGGCCTGGGAGCAGGAATTTCATCGCCTGCGCTTTGCCTGCCTGCATCACCGCCGTACTCTTGAACAACACGAGCTTTTGCGTTTACGACACTCCATCTATGTGTGGTGGCGATATGCTTGCCACTTTCATGATAGGGCCTGTGCTGTGGATAGCGAAGAAGATAACGTCGATAACCCGATTGCTCGCATGGATTTCGTGAGGCAGTTCTCCACCTCTGAGCTGCATCAAATCCGCGACATGTGGGAGACAATCAAGTCGGCGGTTGGAAGAGAGATTTGCCCTTCCATTGCTGCCGTCAGGCGGCAATCTGTATGCTCACCCCTTCACCTTGCCTGTTTACTACCTATTGTCACTAACATGTTGCTCAGGGTCATGTACTCAGTTGGGCCGAAGCCGCGCGTGTTGGATGGGGTGATCCAGTTGAGAACGGGCAGGTCGTCCGCACCATAATGAAGTTGCGACCTGAAGACATCCTCTATCTCTTAGTCAACCGCCATCGCTTTGCCACCAAGGCTAGTATCATTCAGTTCGCGCGCTTCAAGAACCCCTGGATTGAAGACAGCGTCGAGACGTTCAGCGACTCGATTCAGTGGGCGCTGTGGGAACGAGAGAGACAACTTGTGGCTGAGTATGGCCCACGCGCGCTCCACCGACGGTGGTATTTCCCTCCTCTTGGCTTTTATCCTCGAGCCTGGGGTGGCATTGTTGATTACAAGAAGGCCGAGACAGAGCAGCTTCGTGGGGTGTACAGCAGAGACACCGGAGCAGGAACACATTACTGGATCGACGACCATGGGGGACCCCGTCGTTATTTGGCGAGGCAAGTACCAACGGGAAGGTTGGTAGTGAGTAGAGGATGGTAGATACCTGGCCGGAGGTGTCATGTGGTGTTGGAGAGGACATGAGAGGGTTTGCTTCTTGATTCAGTTAGACGGGAGCGTGACTGTTGCATGGTAGCTCAATGTAGACTTGTATTGTTATGGGCTGGGCTGCTAAGGTCTAATAGCTCCTGGAAATTTAATGACTATTCGGAGTCTGCTTCATTGTATTGTCACTTTCAACCTCTTAGACTGAGTCCTCCAGCTGCCACTGGAGCGTGCCTGGGTGCCAGGTCGAAGTGCGTGCACTGTCCAGCCAAGGTCTCCCCTGCTGTTCAAGTGCCTGTCCCCGCCAACCAGAGCGGCTTTCAGCCTTCCAGCGCCTGTTTTCCAGCAGCCTCGTCGCCTCCCAACGTCTTTCCATCCAATCCGGCCAATTCGCTCTCTCGCCACCAGCAACTCATCACCGACACCTCGCAACCAACTTTAGCTTCGTTCCAGATCGGCTAACCAGACATCGATGATTTCGCAACGCGCAACAAAACCAACGCCGTAATTGAGGCTTTTGCCGCTAAGGTGCGTGATGCAAGCTATTGCCCAGCAGTCTTATCTTTTTCCCGCCATTTTTCAGATCGCGCGAGTCGGCGAGAGGCTTCGCGATCCATCGAGGTTCGAGCAAGTCGCTCTCCTCCCGCCCCTCTGCCTTTGATGCCGCTGCGTCGCACTGCACTGCGCTCTTTCCCTACCGGTGCCTGGCTGTTTTCTTTGCCGTTCTTTGTTGCTGCCACCTGGCTTTTTAGCCTCCTATCACCTCGGTGCCTCACAAGTGCCTTTGTTTCCTTTGTTGGGGAGGTGTATCGTCCGAGGACGACGAGATGGCCAAGGCCGCTCCTATCAGTGATGGGGAGGGGGCGCATTCGCTATATGAAGTTCTATTCTAGAAGAACTGTATTGGGTATTGTCCAAAGTGGTTATTGTGCCGAGTCGGGTTTGCGCGGCCGCCACGCGACTGCCACGCTCGGAAACCGTAACCTTTTTGCGGAACCATTTCACTGACTGACACCAGGTCACGAGAGTTGACGTTGGAGCATTGCTTGTCCACATTGGTGCCGTCATCAAGGAGGGCGTGACCCAGGATGGACTACCTGGACAACGATGTTGACATGGATGGCGACGAGCATGCCACGACTCTGACTGATGGCCCGTCGACCACCAACGGCTTCCGAGACTCAGCCGTCTCTGGCGAGACATCAAACGGCCTGAGCGCCGAGGATGAATTCGGAGACGACGAGGAGGACGGAGACCCCATTGGCTACCCGGTTGACCTTCACCGCCGCGGGCTCCTTCCCACGGGGTGCTGCTACGATGATCGGATGAAGCTGCATGCCAATGCTGACTTTGGCCCAAACCCCCACCACCCAGAGGACCCATCGCGCATTGAGCACATCATGAGGACCTTTAAGAAAGCGGGGCTCGTGTACACTGGCACCGATAGCGACCTGCTACAAATTCTGGAAAAGAATCCAACGAAGTACATGTGGCGGATTCCTGCGCGAGAAGCTACCAAGGACGAAATCTGCATGGTACATGTTCCCAACCACTACCACTGGGTTGAAGAGCTTTCAAAAAAACCTACTCACGAACTGCGCCGGCTATCTGCCATCCTCGATCAAGGCCGCGATTCCCTTTATGTTGGGAGCATGACCTTTGACGCTTCGATTATCTCGGCCGGCGGCGCCATCGAGACGTGCAAGAGCGTTGTCTCGGGCGTCGTCAAGAACGCCTTTGCCATTATTCGCCCGCCAGGACACCACGCGGAATGCGACGCAGCTATGGGGTTTTGCCTATTCAACAACGTACCTATTGCTGCCAAGGTCTGTCAGGCCGACTTCCCGCAGACTTGCCGCAAGATTCTCATTCTGGACTGGGACGTCCATCACGGCAATGGCATTCAGAACATGTTCTACAACGACCCAAACATTCTCTACATTTCAATCCATGTCTACCTCAACGGAGAGTTTTACCCTGGCAAGCCGGATAACCCGATGACGCCAGACGGCGGCATGGAGCACTGTGGCGTTGGTGAGGGTCTGGGAAAAAACGTCAACATCGGCTGGCACAACCAGGGGATGGGCGACGGCGAGTATATGGCGGCTTTTCAAAAGATTGTTATGCCAATTGCTCAAGAGTTCAACCCCGACTTGGTCATCATCTCGGCTGGGTTTGATGCTGCAGCTGGTGATGAACTCGGTGGCTGTTTTGTCACCCCCGCTTGCTATGCCCATATGACGCACATGCTCATGTCGCTAGCCGGTGGTAAGGTCGCTGTATGCTTAGAGGGAGGCTACAACCTTGAAGCTATATCAAAATCAGCATTAGCTGTGGCACGGACACTGATGGGCGAGCCGCCCCCGCAAATGGAGTTCCCGAGGATCAATAAGGAAGCTGCCCGGGTGATTGCCAGAGCACAGGCATACCAAGCTCCGTTCTGGGATTGCATGCGTCCCGGCCTCGTGGATGTGCAAGACATACAAGAACAGAAATCGACACGTCTTCACGATATGCTTCGCTCCGCTCAGCGGCAGCAGCTTTCGGAGAAACACGACATGATTCCGTTGTTTGTCCAGCGAGATATTATCTTCAGGTCATTCGACAACCAAATACTGGTTACCAGGAATATTCATGCCGCCAAGAAAATACTGATGATCATCCACGACCCGTAAGTCTTCAGCAGCCAAAGGTGAGATCTGATGGGGAAATCTAACTGTGTTTTTTTGCAGGCCGGAAGTTCACGGACAGCCGGACCCGCTGGACAACACTCTCGATGCGCATAACGCATGGGTGGTGAGTGCAGGTCACACTTCGATTGCTATTGCTTGGAATGGCTGCTAACTAGACGTAGACCGACGGCGTTCCCCAGTACATTGATTGGGCTGTCAAAAACGGCTTTGGTGTCATAGACATCAATGTCCCACGATACATTACCCATCCCGAGGTATTTTACCTCTCCGCTCTCATGTGTTTACCTCGCTAACCAGGTACCGCCTGCGCAGGATACCGACGCATTCACAGCTAGGCCTGATGAAAGAGCCTTGCAAGCACAGGTTCAGGACCTGGTATGCTATGTCTGGGACAATTATCTTCAGATGTACCGTGATGTTGAAGATATCTTCCTCATGGGCGTGGGCAATGCCTACCTCGGCATCAAAGTTTTACTTATAAACAGAGGTATATTTGCGAGAGTGGCATGTTGGACTACAGGATTGCTCACATTAGACGCAGACATCAAGTCCCATGTTTCAGGCGTTGTCAACTTTGTTGACGGCAACCTGCGGCCTGTTAAGTCGGACGTGGATCAAGAGCTCTCCCCGTGGTATAAGGAAAACTCGCGGGTTTATGTCGCCAACGACCACGCTTGCTGGGCGGATGCTGACCTGACTCGCAAGGTCATGAAACGACGGTTTGGAACAGTCATCCGCAGCGAAGTCAACGGGTTGGCCCGTATGATGACAAGGTACTCGGGCGATGTGCAACGATGGATGTTGGATCGAGTGAGCGAAGAAGAGAAGCAAGGCGATACTACAGAGGAAGATCGCATGGCTGGCTCGTGAGGTGGAAGAGGGTCGCGGTTGTAGATAGCGAGCGATTACCAGGAGTTATTAGGGCAAGATGCGGCTACGGTCGACTTTCCGGATCCATTACATTGGATTTTCAGCAAGCGGGAGGACAGGCGAGTTTTGACGCTGCCGATCGGCGCATTGCGGGTTGGCTTGGTGGCTTTCTGGAGTGTGGTCATCAGGAACAGGGACAGTGCTGGATTTGCGTTCTGTTGCATCAGAAGAGTTTGCGCGTCGGTGCTCGCGTTTCCACCTCGGGGTTTGTGTTTGGGTACATGTAATTGCTGCACTACGGGCCGAGAGCATACTAGGTAGGCCTGTCCATCAGGACATAATAAGGTAGTCGTAGATGAGTGCTGAGTCGGATGGGATGTGTCGTTAGGAGCACTGGGCTGCGAGAACCCTAACCCGTGCCAAGAACCACTTTCGCTTGAAACGCGACGGCAGGGGTGGCGGATCGCGTGTGAAGGTCGACCCCCAACTTTTTGGGGTGTTCTCAGCCTCATCTCCAGAAAACTCTCTTTTTCCTCACCACCGCTGTTTCAAACCCGTCTGACGCGCCGACGTCGTCCACCAGAGCACACGCCATGGATCGTGACAGAAGCAGAAGGTTAGTATTTACTATTGTTCTTTATTCTCCAGTGAGATTTCCTATTGTTGTTGTGCGCGATGTGGCCCCGCTGCGAAAGGCTTGGTGGGTCTTTTCATCCCGTGGTGCTTGGAAAACCGTAACAGCTTTCAACCTCTTACTCTGGGGCGACCGCCCCCTCGATGTGCTTTCCTTTGGAATCGGTTTCGTCTCCCACCGCTAGAGAACTGGAATTGCACACTTCCCATCAACGTCGCCTTTGACCCACTGATTGGAAACTCCCAATTCCTCGCGACCCTCGGCAGCCTTATCTCGTCACGAACCCCCCCCCCCCCCCCCCCTCTTTCGCTCCTACCTGAGGTTAGCTTTTTCTCGCCGCACCTGCGAGTCTTGACAACTTCTCGGCCTTTCCGGACCAACTCTCACATATGCTGCTTGATCCCCATTGGCATTTGAGATTCTACGTTCAGACCGCAAAGGATCCCCCCAACCCGCCTTTGTCCTTCTCTCCGATCGGAACCACGTCAAACATACTGCGCCTCTGAACCCTTTTCGATGGTTGGCAATCACGGTGGTCCTGAGCTCCAGTCGGAGCGCGGGACACCAGAGGAGGAACCTGGCGATGAACGAGCCACCATGAGCGACAGCGCCAAACCCCGAGTGATTACCGTCAATGGCATGAGCCTTTCATTCGACTTTGAGGAGCAGCATAACCCGGGTTCACAGTCTTCTGAAAGCGACGACGAGGGAGATAACGATACCGAAGCCGACGAGGACGACGATGCCGACTATGTCACCGATGAGGAAAATGACGACCCGACCGGTCAACCTCCCCGGGCCCAGGCAGTTGCCGGTCCCTTCGTCAGCTCGTCCAACGATTCGCCCAAGGCTGAAGACGATAGCGAAGACGAATATGATTCGGAATCGACTGACTCCGATGAGGAGGACGAAGGGGCAAAGCTGCGGGAGCGGGAGCGAGGGCAAGCTATGGAGGCATACTTTCGACAGCTCGATGGCAACCAACACCAAGTACTTGTGCAGCGGCTCCGGGCGGCCGGGCCTAACGCCTTATACCAGTTATCTGCCACCGACTTCAAGATCATGACTGGATATGATCGCGCCCGTCACCAGTATCAGGAGGACAATGATGGCATAATGCGGACAAGGCCTTTCAATCAATACCGGCTGGCCCTCCGCGTGCTCTGGGCATTCAAAGTCTTCCCAGCTTTGAAGATACACCACCGCAACCAGCTATTCCGCAAGAGGGCTCTCACTCGCGCCCAGAAATTAGCACTTATCGCAACAGGTGCTCCGCCCTACCGCCCTAGCCCCCTCCGCGAATCCTGCAGCAGCGCAGAGTTGGACGACACCCCGGACTAGAAAGCTGAGGATATCGACAACGACGTCAACCTTTCGGACATCCCGATCGACGACGATGAGCTGTTGGCTATGTACAAGGAAATGGACGAACAAGACAATAACGCCGACACCGGCATTGTGAAGGACATACCAGAGCCGAAACTACTGGATCAAGCGCCTGACATGCTGACCGAGCAAGACGCGAACATGTCCGACAGTCTGTTAGCCGACACAAAGAATCACGCAGACCCGCAGCCCCCTCAGTTCTGTTCGTCAGCCTTCTCAGTTGACGAAGATGAGCTTTCGGCCATGCATGAGGCGGAGCGGGACAACGAAATTGTTGCTCCGGCTATCAACGTTGTGTCCCCGCCGGCAAAGATACCCAACGAAGACGTCAAACCAGACCGCGTGTCTGAAAGCTCTCTTGCTGGCAAACAGGGTGGAGCTGGGCCGAATATCTGTGATGACGGAATGCTCAGCTTGGTGGAACCTGCGAAGGAAGGCTTGGCTTTCTTGGATGATCATTCAGTCTTGACGAAAACATCTTCGGAAACGTCATCAACGAGCCCGGCAGCCTGCCACAATCTATCTAGCCCAATCCTCCAGCCTGCGGCAGCTGAGCCAATTGGGTTCGGTGTGACGGTTGCAGACCCACAAGTGGCTCATGATGATCCGGCTCCCTGCTCGGCAAATGGTACCTCCACTTTCTTGACAAACGGCTTTCAGGGACTGGATAATGCTTTGGCCATTCAGTCCCCCCTCTTCGGACCAGGTCATAAGGAACCATATCAGGATGACACATGGTATCAAGATGCCTCACAGAGGATGAAAATCTTTACAGCGCCTATTCGCAGTGTTTCGAAAAGTAACGCTGCATGCTCACTCCTGCATCGCTTCGGAGCTTTGAAAGACGTTGATGGTCAAGCTGAAGAGGAGCGACCGCAATCGCGGACGGCAAACATCTGTGGCAGCAAGAGGGGATCCGCGGGTGATGAATCACTGCCATTTTCTAAAAGGCCTCACCTATCAAGGCTCCAACTCCCCCAAGATGACACACCCTCCCTGTCGTTTGCTCAGTCGGATGGTGCCTTCGACGATACACCGCCTCGGCCTCCGTCTCTCTGGTTTGCGCGCGAGCATGACCGTGCGCATGGACAAAACGGGCTGTCTAGTGACAACCCAGCTCACCACGGCAACTCCATTCCGTTGCCGGGCGAGAACTATTTTGCTTTGATTCATCGGCCACGCGTTCCTAGTGGATCGGGCGGTCATATCTTTCATTATACGGAGCTGGACTTTCCGCGAGACCATTTCGATACTGACAGCGCGGATCCCAGATACGAGGACGGAGAGGTCCGCCGCTACGGTGCTGGCGAGTCATACCGACCTTACAATCGCGACCGGTCACCGCGGGCTGGTGGTCGATCACCCCGTCCGGCAAGAAGCCCGCCTCGTCCAGTGAGAAGCTCACCCCGTCCAGTCAGAAGCCCACCGAGGGAGAGAGGTCGGACACCGCCAGGAGGCAGCGATAGCTACGTGCCCGGCAGATCTCCTCGACGTCGGTCACGGAGCGTCGACAGGGGTGGTGATCGCTACAGACATCGGGATAGATCTCGAGAGGCGCAGAGCTGGCGAAGAGACCGCAGCCGTAGTCGGCCTCGGAGCCCCATTCGACGCAGCTCGCCACTGAGACGCAGCCCGCCTCCTCGACGTACTCCCCCTCGCTATGTCTCCCCACGGAGAGATGACCGTCTTGATCGGGCAAGATCGCCGCGTCGTGATTATGATTCTCGGGATTCAAGGTACGGTATACCTTTGGCGGCCCAAATGTGGGAGGGGCGTGCTGACGCAACTCTGGTCAGACGGAGGTCGCGATCCCCGTTCAACAGAGATAGGATGGGTCGTAACCGCTCTCCGCTGAGAAGAACACCGCCGGCAGCTCCACGATACCGTCCCCGATCTCGGAGCCCGGAGAGGCGAGACGATCGGTATATTGGACCTGCCTACAGACGTCCATCCCCTCCTCGAGACTCAGTCAACACTTCAGCCATAAACTCCCGATCTGCCTCGGGCAAATCCTCTCCACGTCCTAGCTCACGTCGTGGACGGGACGACCCCTCGCGACCCCAGTCGCCTGCGCGGTCTCCGCGGGTCACGAGTGTGTCTACTCCCGTGCCCGTCGCTCCAGCACGCGATCCCGCCCGTGAGACTCCCCGGGAGAGAGAGCCTCTCCGTGAACCTATCCGTGAGACGCCTAATGACACCCCCCGTCAGAGTCCCCGTGACGAAATTCGCGAGCCCCCTAAGCAGCCAGCACGCGACGCAACACCACTTGCGCTAGCAAAGTCGCCACCTAGAGGTCCTGCGGCACTGAGAGCGCCTCCGACTGGTCCTGCTGCAACTAGAAACGGCTCAACCCCCGTTGCGCCTCAGGGTTCACAAGTCAATAGACACCCGCCGCCAACGCCGACGGGTCCCTCCCGTCCGGATGTGTCAAGTCCTAGCGTCCCGCCATCAGGTCCTCGAGGCTACATCCCTCCCCGAGGTGGTTTCGCTCCGCGTGGCGGCGTACGAGGCGGTTGGGGTGCGTCTATCCCGCCGCGTCACATGCCGGGCACCTCTGTCTCACCCACTATTCCTCCTCCGACTGGCCCAAGCGGTGGCATTCCCACCGGCCCCCGCGCAGCGAGCTCAGCTTCATCTGGGGTCTCGCCATCGCTGGGATCGAAGCCTTTCAATCCTCCCACTGGACCAGCTGCTCATAATGCGGTGCAGCGGCCGTCGCTGGCTCAGAATCTCATGGGCACTATGCCATCTATTCTCCCGAGTGGCAAGATAGACCCGGTTTTGACACCCATGACGACTGGTGTGGTCAAAGAGCTGGAAGTCCACCACCGCAAACTTAAGGAGGAAGAGGAGCGGATCCGCGATGATCTTAAGGGGAAGCAGGAGAAGCTGCGGAAGTATTTGAGGAACTGGGATAAGATGGAGAGGGAGAGCAAGGCGTTTGAGCTGAAGAGTGACTTGAGCGAAAAGAGCCTCAATACGCTGGCTGGGGAAGGTCTCGGTGGGGCGGCATTCTAGGCAAAGTCCCAGCAAGGTAGTGCTACAGCTAAAGCTGGAGCTGAGGACAGTGAATCGGAGGAGTGATCATTGAGGTGTACAGCAGGAGAGTGTATGATGAGGAAAGACTGAACATTACGGGAACCGAAACATAGACTGAAGCCTTCGCGGTTTGGAGCTATGCACATCGGAAAGCTTAGCTATACCTCTTACAGCAGCATCACAAAGGTACATACCGTGGTAGACGCATTTTAGCTGATTCAGAGGTAATCAATATCCCAGACACTTTTGATGTGATAGTGATGTCGTGCCGGTTTAGCGGTTGCACTGGCCCAGGCGGCTTAGTCACCTGGTCAGGCGACCCTGCCGCATCCTGGTTGATTGATTTTCAGACGACATGCCCGCCCTGTAACCTTGCATGGATCGCCGCTGCAGTTGCCACTCATTCGCATCCTCATTCTTGTTCTCATCAACCCCATTCTCCCATGCATTTGTGATGAGTTGAAAACGGCGTGTAAAACACTCCTCTTATTTCTATCTTCAAATCCCATCTCATACACAATGCCGCGAAGGAATGCAAAACACAGACCCAGCGCCCATGATGGCTCCATCTTAGACGACACCACGCGCCTCCTCTCTTCCGCCTCCTCCTCCTCCTCAGATCTCGCTCCCGGATCCGTCCTCCCCACCACCCCTCCCCCACCCCTCCTCGCCGGCGAGAGCTTCACCCTCCGCGCCGTCCTCGTCGGCCTCGCCGTCGGCACCGTCATCTGCTTCTCAAACATGTACTTCGGCTTGCAAACTGGCTGGGTCAGCACTATGACCATGCCCGCCTCGCTCATGGGCTTCGGCATCTTCCGCCTGCTGGCGAAACACCTCGACTTGCCGTTCTCCCCCGTGGAGAATGTCCTCGTGCAGACTGTGGCGGGGAGCATGGCCATCATGCCGCTGGGCTGTGGGTTTGTGGGCGTCGTGCCGGCGATGAATTACCTCCTGAAGGAGGAGGAGGGGGGGCCGGTGGTGCTCGGGACGGGGAAGATGGTGCTGTGGGCGTTGGGGTTGTGTTATTTTGGGGTAGTTTTTGCGGTGCCGTTGAGGAGGCAGGTCATTATCAGGGAGAGGCTGAAGTTTCCGAGTGGGTTTAGTACGGCGGTGCTGATTGGGGTGCTGCATGGGCAGACGAGGGAGGCGAAAGGGGGGGATGAGGGGGCTTGGGCGAGCTTGGTGC
>Ga0247780_1001553_pt1 | contig 12441 bp, 9 predicted proteins | sample UWRJL079202R5_FD_179927 | JGI IMG/M metagenome (GOLD analysis project Ga0247780, IMG submission 179927) | Plant litter microbial communities from Arlington Agricultural Research Station in Wisconsin, United States - UWRJ-L079-202R-5 | ecosystem: Environmental > Terrestrial > Plant litter >... | reverse complement strand
GAAGCAGCGCCGCCCCCCGGCTGGCGAGCGCAGTTTCAACGCGCTTCGCTCGCGCGCAGAACCGCTGCGATTCTGCTGCCGCTGCTGTGTCTGCTGCTCTTGGTCAAGCCACAACTCGAGAAACTGGGGCGTGCACCCGCGAGCAAACCGAGCTCGAGCGTCGCCACGACGAGCGCCGCTACGCCAGTGCAACGAGCCGTCCCGCAGCCGCTCGCGAGCGTCGAAACGGTTGTCCTCGCGCGCGGTGTCACCGCCGCCCGCGCGGCCGCAGACAGCGTCGCGACCGGCGATTTTTCTCGCGCCGCGGCCCTGTATCGCGAGCTCTCGCGGCGTGAACCCAGAAACCTTGCTTATCGTGAAGCGGCACGCATCTTGAACGAGCGCGTTCAGCCGCGAGCGCCGTGAGCGAGCTTCAGTGCACGGCTCAAAAGTGACCTTTCGCTTCGAGCCAAAGGGTGCTGGTGCTGCCGCGCGGCGTTTGCTCGTCGGTCTGTTTGAAGAAGAAGTAAGTACCGGTTCCGAGCGACACCAGCGACACGCCCAGCAGCACGTCTGCGATCAAATAGGATTTTCGCATGGCGTCGACGTCACTGGCCTGACAGTGCGGCGCGCAGCGCTCGAGCTCGTTTTGCTTGTTGTGCCCGTCGAGCGCGTACAAGCCCCATGCGCTCAGGGCGGCCAGACCCACACCACCGAACACGTACGCCAGCGGATTGCGGCCTGCGCGCTCCGGCGGCGCGGTCACGGGCAGGACAGGCACGAAATTCGCGACAATTCTCCGGTATTTTTCGCCCGAGCGCAAAGTCGCGGTCAGGGTTTGGCTGCGACCGTCAGGCAGCGCCAGCGCAAAGCGATGAGGCCCTGGGTCGAGCTCCAACGGCCGCCCATCGAGCAGCGGAATGGCGAGCGTGCCGTCGATTGCCGCGTGTGCTCCTTCGATCGCTCGACCGTCGCCGTCTTGCGCAACCAGCACCACACTCGGCGTCATGGCCAGGACCGCTTCACCCAACGCCACGCACTCGCGGCGAATCATCGGCGGACACGCCTCCGCGGTGCAGGAGATGAATTGCGCTTGGGCCGAGAGCAAGCGTCCCGCATCACGTTCAGTTTGGCCCGCGGCGTGCGCGTCGATACAAGCGTGCGCGGGTCCGGAAGCAGCGGCCGGAGTGGCGACCAGCAGAGCGCTGAGTTGAAGCCACCAAACGCCTGGTGCGCGCCAGGGCATCAGAAGCACTCCTCTTTGAAGCGTTTGACCCCATGCTTGTCGATCACGTACGGGACATCGCAATTGTTCGCGGGTTTGGGCCGGCCCGAAGCCGTCGCTCTGACGGTCGCCCGGCGCGAAATCGGGCTCCCAGCTGAAGGTGCGCTCTGCGCGGTCGGGCCAGGCGTCGCCGCGTCCGGGTGCAGAGCCTCAGGCTGCGAAGCGTCGAGTTCGGTTCGCAGTGCTGCGGTCACAGACAGCGGTACGGCAGGCAAGGCGGCGTGCGCAGCGACGACCGGCGCCACGGTGGTCGGCGGCACGGCGCGCGTGCGGCCCCAGAGCACGAAGCCGACAATCGCCATCGTGACTGCGACCGGTAAAAGCCAGCCGCTGCGCAACGGGCCGCGGTGAGGGGCAGCCGCTGCGCCCGCAGGCTTCGGCGAAGCGGCGCGCTCCTCGAGCCCGCTCGCCCCGACCGCGGTCATGCCGGTCGCCTCCGGCTGGCCCGGCAGACGCGGTTGGGCCATCGCTCGAGTGAAGTCATCGAAGCGCAGGCTCTCCACGTCGGACACCAGCTCCGAGCGAGCATCGAGCTCTTCGCCGACGTGCGCTTCGACCCAACTCGCGAGTTCGAGCATACTGCACGGGGCGACCGCGTGTTCGAGCGCCTCCGCCATCGCGCGGGCGGTCTGGAAGCGCTCGCTGAGAGGCCGAGCCAACGCCTGGAGCACCACCCGATCCAGCGCCGGAGGCAGATCGGGGACGATCTGGCTCGGCAACTCGATCTCGGCGTGCAGCAATTTCTGCACCGAGGCAGCGGGGCTGTCACTGCTGAACAGTCGTCGCCCGCACAAGAGTTCCCACAAAACCACGCCCACAGCGAACACGTCGGCGCGCCGATCCACGCTCTCGAGGTTGACCTGCTCGGGCGCCATGTAGCCAAGTTTACCCTTGAGCTTGCCCGGATCGGTCTGGTGCGAGCGCGCCTTGGCCTTGGCGATGCCAAAATCGACGATCCGCGCCACGCCGTCCTTGGTGACCATGATGTTTTGCGGCGATACGTCGCGGTGCACGAGCTCGAGCGGCTCACCGCCTTCGCCCGTCGCTTCGTGCGCGGCATGCAGCCCCAGCAAGATCTGGCCGACGATTGCGGTTGCCACACGAGGCGGTACGGATTCGGAGCTAGCGTGTTTCAACAAACGCGACAACGAGGCGCCGTGCACGTACTCCATGACGATGAACAGCTCCGGCGGACACGAGATCACGTCTAGCGGGGAGACGACATTTGGGTGACGGACCCGTGATGCCAGCCGCGCTTCGTCCAGAAACATGGCCACGAACTCCGGGTCCCGCGAAAACTGTGGGTGGAGTTGCTTGACCGCCACCGTGCGTGAAAAGCCTTCCGCACCCATCAGCCGCGCCAGGTGCACGGTCGCCATACCGCCAGAGGCGATCGCATCGCACAGCAGGTAGCGTCCAACGACGCGACGATGAACAATCGTGGTCACGGGCGGAGGAAGTTAACACGCTCGCTCGGGCCGGGCCGGCCGCGGCGCGTGTCCAACCCGAAACGTCTTCGTGTCATTCCCCTGAACGGGCAGCAGCGGGTGGCGAGAACCGTCGGGGCGGCCTGGTTACAGCGCCGCAACCGCCTTGGGCAGGAGCTCGCGAACCAACTCGAGCAACTCTTGGGCGGTGAATGGCTTGCGCAAGAAGCGCGCGCCGTCGGTCAGTGCGCCCACGTGCTCCGGTGAGTAGCCCGAAATATACAGCACTTGCGCGTGCTCACACGGCTGGCGAAGGCGTCGAACGAGGTCCTTCCCCGAGACGCCGGGCAGCACCAAATCCGAGACGACCAAGCCGATCGACGAGCCGTACAGTTCGGCTTGCGCGAGCGCGCTACGTTCGTTGTGAGCGGTGATCACGCTGTAGCCGAAAGCGCGCAAAATGCGGGTGGTCACGGCCTGCACTTGCGGTTCGTCCTCGATCAAAAGAATCACGCCGGACTGCTGTGGAACCGCAACCGCCATACGACCCGACGAGTCAGTGCCCATCGCGTACGGCAGATGTGCCACATAGGCGAGCTCACTGGCGGACAGCGCGACCACCTCGAGACGACCGCCTAGCCCCTTCAGCAATTGCTCGAGCTCCGATAGCCCCAACTCCGTGTGCAGCGGCGCATTGCCGCGCAGCGGAGACGCGGCGGGCGGCTCGTGGCCGAGCTGCTCGACGCGCACCACGACACGCGCGCGTGCATCGCTGGTTTGAAGGACGCCATTCGAGTGACCCACGGGCGCGTCGTTGATGCCGCGCGTCTCGACGATGATGCGTCCACCCACCCCGAGCAGAAGGCGGGCCGCAGTGCACAGACCGAGTACGACTTGCTCGAGATGAGCGAGCGGCACGGCCACGAACTTCACGTTCGGCGACAACGCGAACTGCACGCTCACCGAGACCCCGGCGACCTCGGAGATGGATTGCTCCGCGCGCGCAACGACCTGATTCAGGTCAGTGCAATTTTCTCCGGCATTGGCCGAACGAAAGCGGCTGGCAAGCGCAGCAGAAGTCATCCCAACCAGCTCATGGGAACCCTGATCAAGTGCGGTGTCAACGCTGGCTCGAGCGCGACTCGTTCGCTCGAGCGTGCTGTCTCCGCGCGCGGCTCTTCGGTCTGGAGCGCGGAAGACCTGATTCGATTCGGTAAAGGCCAGAATCCAACCGTGGTCGGAGGAGCCGACAATTCGATTGTGTTGTCGATGCTCCGCACTCTGTGCGATGAGTTAGTGCGTGGCTCTCTCACCTTCGACTACTTCGGCGGCCCTGTGACAGGCCGGGATTTTCGTAAAAACCGCTAGGTAGCCATGACTCTACGGGGCATCGGCCAGCTCGGCTTCGGGATCGGGAAGGCAGGGCGCGCGAACAAATAGCCCTGCCCATAGTGCGCTCCGGTGTCGATCACGGCCGAAAGCTCGTCTTCCGTCTCGATACCTTCAGCCACCACGCGCGCCCCGAGCTCTTTGCACAGAGAGACCACTTGCCGGACCAAGATCTGCTGCCGCTTGCTCTTCTCGATGCCGCGCACCAACGCCAGATCCAGCTTCACGACGTGCGGTTCCAAGTCGATGATTCGCTTGAGATTCGAGTGGCCCGCGCCGAAATCGTCGACGACCAAGAATGCGCCGCTACGCGAGCAAATTTCCTTGAGCACATTCACGCACAATGAAAAATAGCTGAACGCGGCCGACTCGGTGATCTCGAGGTACACCGCACGTTCGTGAAAAAATAGCGGGTCGTCAGGGCGAACCAACCAGCCCTCGTCGAGTTCGTGGGGATGAAGATTCACGAACAAGGGCGCGTCCGTACAGCGAGCAAACGCTACTTCGCGCACCTTTCGGCCCAGGCTGCCGCAGCAACGCTCTTCCTGAGCGCGCTCGAACAGCTTCATCGGATTCTTGAATTCGGGCCATTTGCAGCGCGTCAGGGCCTCGAAGGCGAAGCACGCCCCGTTCGACAAGTCGACAATCGGCTGAAAAACGACGTCCAAGTCGCCGACCGCGATATCGCGGACCGACGACGCGGCAGCGGCCGGCGCTGCCGCCCGCAGCGCGCGCGCGATGGGCTGAGTCGTGGAAGTCGGCAGGTCGCCCTTGGCAGGCATCGGAGGCCGACAGGTCACGGCATCGTGAATCGCCGCTGCTGGAGGCTTCGAAACACTAGGCATGGACCAAATATCGAGAACGGCTCACGCCACACCGGCATAAGTCTCGACTGTCAAAATCGCGACACCCCCTCACGCGCGTGCAGCGCAAGAGCGCGACGCGTCGGATCGGCCCCCCAGCGCTGTCTCAGTACAGGCCAATACTGAAGTGGAAGGCACCGATATCCTCCCAATAGCGTTTATTGTCTCGATTTGGGAACAGCCGATCGAGCACGCGGTCGACGTTGAAACCGTAGTCGAACACGAGCGGTCCGATGGGCGTGGCAATGCGCAAGCCGGTGCCGACCGCGTACCTCAACTGAAGCGGGTTGACGCGCGCCGGGTCCGTCCAAAGGTTTCCCGCATCCAAGAACAACGCGGTCTCGACGCTACTGCCGACGGGAATGCGCAGCTCTGCGCGCGGGTTCAAGAACATATCACCGCCTCGAATCACGACGTCGCGGATGTTGAGTCCGGAGTTCGGGTCGAGCAAACGTTGCGCGATGTCTTGCGGTACCAAGGAGTCCTGCAAAAAGCCGCGCAGCGTGTCGACGCCGCCTAGAAAAAACAAGCGGTCGGGATAAGTCTGCGAGCCCGGAATCAAGTGCTGAATCACACCCCAGCGAAAGCTCATCGCCAGGGCCAGGCCCTTGTCGCTCAAGCGAACGTAGCCGGCGACGCGGTTCGTATAACGTAAGAAGTCGCTGTGCACGGCCTGAAAGGGATCGATCAGATCCTTGCCGGTCGGGGTCGGTGTCGGGTCGACGCAGCCAGTTTCGTCAGAAGTGGTCGAATCGAGGGGGATCGAGTTGACGTGCTCGACGCCCGCCGAAATGAAAGTGCCACGAGTCGCGTTCAGTGGATTGTCGCGTCGATCCCAGGTCACGCCGATCCGCTGAGCGAGTACACGAGATAGGCCCTGCGGCACGCGAAACAACGCCTGCTGTTGCTCGTGATCCTGCAGGTAGCATTTGAGCGCGTTCTTCTGATCGTTGCCGAAGATCTGCGAATAATTCCGCTCCAGCGAAGGCCCGATCTGCACGGAGAAGCGCCGGTCGGGGCGATAGGAGAGCGTGACGCTGACCGCGTCTTTGGTGATGCCGTAGTCGCGCGCGTTGTCGCGCAAATCGACGCCCTCGAAGCTGATCCGGAACAGTGGACCGAGCCCGATGTTGGGAAACTCGACGGTAGCCGTATTGCGGCGCTCCAAGCGTTCACCGACGCTGAGCTCACCGTACTTGCGCTTCACGTCGTCTTCGAGGATGAAGGCGGTGGGCAGGTAGCCGAGCTGTGAGCGAAGCGTGAGCGAGATGGCTTGGCCGCCGAGGTTCCTGTGTCCGTACTCGAACGAAACCCGCGCGCCCTCACCAGTGCTGAAACCGGGGCGAACGTCCAGGTATTGCGGAACTCGCTCCTCGATGTCGACCACGATCACCTTCTCGCGCGCGGGCACGTACGGATCTTCGAAGCCGACGCTCACGCTCGCGAACACGCCGAGCGTGGCGAGACGCTCTTCGGTCTTGCGAACCAGGCTACGCTGGTAGAGCCCACCGACTTCGAGCGCGATACGCGTGCGGATCAAGCTCTCTTTGGTGCGACTCGCGCCGCGGACGACGATCCGCGAAACGCGGACCGGTTCGCGCTCACTGACGATGAAGCGCACGCGCGCGCGCGTGTGATCGAGCGAGAGATCGAGCGCGGTTTCGACCTCCGCGAAGGCGAAGCCACGTTCGGCGTACTCGTCCAGCACGCGGCGACGTGCTTTTTCGATTTCGACCTGAGAGACCGCGCTGCCCAGGGGAAGGTCGGCGATCGCTTGTAGCTCCTTCTCGACGATCACGCGATTGCCCTCGAACCCCAGATCGTAGAGCGTGGCGCGGGGGCCGAGCTTGATCGGCAAATGCAGGACCAGAGACGGTTCGCACTTCACGCCGCGCTTGGGGTCCGGCACGCACGACAGAGAAGGGTCTACCGGCGCTTCTTCCAGCGGCAAGCCGATTGCGTCGTAGCGACACGCGGTCGGTGGCCGGCGTTCGGGTCCGACCGGCAAGCACTGTCCTGCGGGCGAACGCGGTGAACAGGCGCGCCGCAACACCTGAACCGGGCCGACGCTCGCCGACAAGTAGCCCTCCGAGCGATACAAATCTTGAACGTGCTTGATCGCACGATCGTAAACGTCGGGATCATAGACCGCCCACGGACTGAGTTGGTCGGGCGTCACGCGCGTGCCCGCGCCTTCGATCGGCCCTTGGATCGAATCGAGCACCGCCGGGTCGATGGCGTCGAACAGCCGGCCACCGGGCAACTCCGACAAGAAGCTGTCGATTTCACTGCCGACTTGTTGCGGCGTGCGCGCACCGCTCAGGCAAGGGTACTCGCGAGCGACGACGTGCACCAATGCGCCTTCGCGAACGACGAACACCACGTCCTGGGCGGGGTCTTCGGCTCGGCCCCGCTCGGAATACTGAACTTCCGCGTCGAAGAAGCCGTGTTCTCGGTAAAATTTGCTCACTTTCTCGGTCAAGGCAGCCGGCGACAGGTCGCTCGCGTTCTCGACGTCGAGCACGTTCTCGAGCTGGCCCGAGTCGAAGTGGCGATTGCCCTCGAAGCGAAAACGGACCTTGGAGTAGGCGTAGACCGAAACTTGAAGCAGCGGTTGCCGCTCATCCGACAGTTGGTGCGAGACCTTGGCGCGGTGGAAGCCACGCGCCTTCAGCTCCAGTTCGAGCCCGCGATCTGCGTCGGTCAGCGCGTCTTCGTTGGCGCGATCTCCTTGGCCCAGCGCGTACGTGGACAGCGCCTCGTGCAGCCCCGGAGCTTCGGGGTCCGGCCAAGCGGCGAAGCGCCGCGCGGAGATCTTGCGCGCTGGCCCCGGGACCGCGTCGATGGTGAGTACGATCGACGCGGGGTCGTCGGTGTCCACGGTTTCGACCGTGACGCGAGCTTGATCGTAACCGCGGCGCACGTATAGCGACTGCACGCGGCCCTGGAGCGCGCTGAGCTCCGCCGCCGTCAGCGCGCCGCCCTGATGCACGTCCGCAACGCGCAGCACGTCTTCTTGCTCCAGCCCGGCCGCGGAGACGCGAATGTTGGCGATCAACCGCCGCGGCACGACGCGAATCGTCAAGCGAACCCCGGCGGCCTCGGCGTCGACGCTGGCGCGTAGGTCGGCGTAACGACCGCTGTCCCCGAGCTCTGCCAGAACGCGGCGCACCAGATCGGCGCTGAGCAGTTGGCCGACACGCGCATGCTCGATCAGCGGCGTAGCGGGCCAGCGCCCGCCCTCGGTCAGCACCTGGATACGCGTGATGGGCTGCCCCACGTAGGGCGATAGGTCCGGCGCCGATTGCAAGACCAAAGAGACGTCGCCCTCGGCGGCAAGGGTGCGACGCGGACTCAGCAACGAACACACGGCTATCAGCACCCAAATCAGGCGCATCTGTGCAAGCCGCATGGCGCCTGTCTTACACCAGACGGCGCGGTTCGTGGTCACAAGCCGCGACTGCAGGATGAAACTACGCGTAGCAGTTGGCACGGGGGCCGTCCTCTACTATCCGGCCTTGAGTCATGGCGCGCCGAGCCACCCCAAGCGACAAGCAGAAAACCGCCCGAAAGCGACCACGACGGTTCGGCCGGCTGCTGCTCGGCTTTTTTGGCACGGGGTTCTTGCTCCTCTTGCTCGTTTGGTACGCCGTGCACCATTTCGACTGGGCGGGCCCGTTGCTGGCGAATTCACTGCGCGCGCTGTTCGGCGACGATAACGTGGCCAGGCTCGAAGACTTCGTCTACGGCGCCGAAGATCGCGTCAACCGATTGGTGAAGAAGGACGAACCGCCCAAGGCCTATTGGCAAGTGCCCGGCACCGCCTCCGCCGCGGTCGGCGCTGCGCCATCCGCTGCCCCCGCGTCGAGCGCGGCGGGCGTGGCAGAAACGGCCCCCCGCGGCGAGGCATTTCACCCCCTGAACCCCGGCCCGGCGCTGAAAGAATGGTCGGCCCCCGGTGACGGCGAGTGGCTCGGCTTGAACGACGTGCGGCACCCGGATGAGCCGCCGCGCATGTACAAGACCTTGCTTCATCCGGACAAGGGTCGCTCGTGGGCCGAAGTGTTCGTGGTCGCGATCGACTTGAAGCAAGTGCGACTGTATCCGGTGTTGGGCACGCAAGAGCCACAGCCCGATTCGGACGAAGCGCGAGCCTATCAGCGCGACGGAAGAATTCCGGTCGATCGACAGAGCGCGTTGCTCGCCGCATTCAACGGTGGGTTCATGACCGAGCACGGCGGTTACGGCATGAAACTCGACGGCATGACGATCGCCAAGCCCAAGCCGCGCGCCTGCGCGATCGCCCAATACAAGGACGATTCACTGCGTATCGGCAGCTGGGCCTCGCTCGGCGAAAGCGAAGCCGACATGGTCTGGTTTCGACAGACGCCCGAGTGCATGTTCGAAAGCGACAAGCTCCACGCAGGGCTGCAGGCGGGCGCCGGGCTTCGAAAGTGGGGCTCGACCGTAGACGGCGAGACGGTGATCCGCCGCTCGGCGATTGGGCTCAACGCCGAGCGCAGTGTGCTGTACGTGGCCATCACCAATCACACTTCGGCGCGCGTCCTCGCGGAAGGCTTGCACCATGCCGGCGCGAGCGACATCGCACAGCTCGACGTGAATTGGTCGTACCCGAAGTTCGTCACCTTCGAACCGATTGGTCATACGCACGTCTTGCATCCAGTGGCGCTCGCGCCCGGCTTCGAATTCTCGGACGACGAATACTTGCGCAAAAAAGAGAAGCGCGATTTCTTCTACATTTTGCGCAAGGAGCAGGTCGCTCCCTAGTCCGGGATACGGCTCGCGAGAGCGGCAGAACGAGAAGGCAATTGTCGGGCGGCGCCGCGACTTTTTCAAATCTTCTGCCGGCGAGCAACGAGTGCGTGGCGGGGGTTCGAGTTGGCACCCACAAAAGTGGAAACCCCTGCGGGCCGGGGGGGACAGCCGCGTCAGGGGATCCGCCGTAAGTTTTGATCACCCCCTCGCTTTCCGCAAGCATTACTCGGAAGTTTCGTCTGGCTCGGTTCGGGAATCGGCTTCTGTTTCGAATCGGACATTCATGTCGAGGTTTTCGTATGGCGCCGTGCCGTTCCGTCGCTTCTGGCCGCTCCCTACCGCCCTGGCGGTATTCGCGTGCAGGCAGGCCTGCAACGCTACAGTTATACTCCGCCGGTGCCTGAACTTCCCGAGGTCGAGGTCACGCGCCGACGACTCGTACCGATCCTGGTCGGGCGCGTGATCGACCGTGTCGAGACCACTAAAGACAGCTATTTTTTCTTAACGAAGCCAGACGCGCTCAAGCGACGCCTCACGGGCCGCACCGTGCGCGAGCTGAAGCGGCTCGGCAAGTACCTGCTCGCTGAACTCGATGATGGGGATCGCCTGCTGTTGCACTTAGGTATGACCGGACAATTATTCTCGTCCGCGGTCAGCAGCGTGCGCTTGTTCTCGGCCAAGACTCGCAGCTCGCTGCCGCCGGAAGCGCTGCGCGAATTCAAGGCCGACGCCCACACGCACTTGAGCCTGCACTTCGAGGACGGCGGCCCTTCGGTGCTGTTTCGCGACGTGCGCAAGTTCGGCAAGGTCGCGCTGATTCGCGCAGGCGCGGACGATCCGCGCTTGGACAAGCTGGGCGTGGACGCGCTGTCGGCAACGGGCGAAGACCTGTTCACGGCCGCGCGTGCACGCAAAATCCCGATCAAGAGTTTACTGCTCGATCAAGGCGTGATCGCCGGCATTGGCAACATCTACGCGGATGAAGCTCTGTTTTTGGCCAAGGTGCGGCCAACGCGCAGCGCGCGGCGCGTCAGCGCGAGACAATGCCAGGCGATCGTCTCGGCCTCGAAGCGCGTCATGCAACGCTCGATCGAGACCGGCGGCTCGAGTATCAGCGACTACGTGACGCCCGACGGCTCGGACGGTGGCTATCAAAATGAGCGTCAGGTCTACGCGCGGAAGGGCCAGCCTTGTCCGGTGTGCCAGACGCCAATCCGGCGCGTGGTGATTGCCACCCGCTCCACGCACTATTGCCCCGAGTGCCAGGTGTAGCGAGTGCGAGCGTGGTACGCTAGCCGCCCCCAATGAGTAACGAACATGAGTGACGACGAAGCGAAGCAGCGCGCAGCCCGTGCCGCCTTGGAGTTCTTGCCCGAGTCCGGAGTGATTGGGCTCGGTACCGGGTCGACGACCCGCTTCTTCATCGAAGGCGTGGGCGAGCTGGTGCGCGCGGGGCGAAAGTTCATCGGTGTCCCGACCAGCCAACAGAGCCGGGCCTTGGCCACACAATGCGGCATCCCGTTGCTCGACGACGCGGGGCCATGGCAGATCGACCTGTGTGTCGACGGCGCGGATGAAGTGAGCGACACGCTCGATTTGATCAAGGGTGGTGGCGCGGCGCACACCCGCGAAAAGATCGTGAACTTCTCCTCCAAGCAAAACTTGATCATCGTCGACGCTTCGAAGCTCAGTCAGCGCCTGGGCGAAAAGCGCGCTATCCCGGTGGAGGTGCTGGTCTTCGGGCACCTGACCACTCGGCGGGCGCTCGAGCGCTTCGGCCAACCGGTGTTGCGGCTGCGCGCCGGCACGTCGGATGCGCCCGTGCTGACGGACTCCGGCAACTATATCTACGATGTGGGTGTCGCTCCGCTTGCCGATCCGAGCGCGGTCGATCGCGCCCTGCGACAAGTGCCGGGGGTGGTCGAAACGGGCCTGTTTTGTGGCCGTACTGATTGGGTGATCGTCGCCGAGGCGCAGGCCATCCGTCAGCTATCTCGCAAATCCTGAGCGCGCGCAGCCCGCCCGCCCAGAATGGCGCTAAGCTGAGCGGGTGGAAGAGCGAAGGTTTGTGTTGCCCGCGATCCTGATCTGCTCCGTACTCTCCCAGCGCAGCGTGGCCCGTGCCCAAGGCGGCGCGAACGTCGCGCGTCCGGTAGTCGTCGTGCCGGTGCCTGTGCCCCTACCGGCGCCGGCGTCGCCTCCCCCTCCCGCTGCCCCCAGCGTTTATCCTCCGGCCGCGGCGGGCGCGCCTCCCGCCCCCGCCGCCCCCGCCGCAGCACCGGCGTCCGGCGCGCCCAAGCCCAGCGGCAAGCTCCCGGCCGCGAAAACTCCGGTCGAAGCCGCGGTTCAGCAGGTGGTGATGCTCGAACGCGGCGGGCGCCCGCTGGCCATCGGCGTGCCGCTCAACGGTGACGGGCGGATCTTGACCGCGCTCTCCCCGCTCACGCATGGCAATCAAATCGTGGCGCACTACCCCGAAGGGCAGCTCGTTCCGGTCAAGTTGAGCTACTCGGACCGCGCGTGGGATCTGGCGCTGCTTACCCCTGTGGGTGATGCACGGCGCGCGGGCCTCAAGGCTTCACACGCTCCCCCGCCAGCGGCGGGCACGAAGCTGCACGCGCTGAGCTACGTCAAAGACAAGCAGCTGGGCTCGGTCGACGTCTCGATCAAGGGCAAGAGCACGCTGCGCGGCGGCGACAGCGCGGAGTTGGCAGACGTGTTC
>Ga0247780_1001551_pt1 | contig 12458 bp, 11 predicted proteins | sample UWRJL079202R5_FD_179927 | JGI IMG/M metagenome (GOLD analysis project Ga0247780, IMG submission 179927) | Plant litter microbial communities from Arlington Agricultural Research Station in Wisconsin, United States - UWRJ-L079-202R-5 | ecosystem: Environmental > Terrestrial > Plant litter >... | reverse complement strand
GGCGATACTTGCCGGGTGCTCGACCGGAGGCCCGCTTGCGCCTAGCCCTCGCCCAGATCGACCCCACCGTGGGCGACATCGACGGCAACGCCGCCAAGGTCGCGGAGTGGATCGACCGCGCCACCGCCGAGGGGGCGGAGCTGACGATCTTCCCCGAGCTGTGCGTTCCCGGATACCCGGCCGAGGACCTCTATCTGAAGCGGCATTTCCTCGAGGCCAACCGCCGGGCGGTCGAGGAGCTGGCCGAGCGGGTCGGCCAGACCACCGTGCTGGTCGGCTTCGCCGAGCCGGCAGCCGGCGAGGGGGATTCGCGCCACGCCCACAACTCGCTCGCGGTGCTCTCCGAGGGCGCGGTGCGCGGGGTCTATCGGAAGATGCGCCTGCCCAACTACGCCGTCTTCGACGAGCAGCGCTACTTCGTTCCCGGCGGAGAGCCGATGACCGTCGAGGTCGCCGGCCGGCGCGTCGGACTGACGATCTGCGAGGACTGCTGGGCGCCCGGACCGCCCGCCCAGACCGAGGCCGAGCAGGGGGCGACGCTGATCGCCAACCCCTCGGGCTCGCCCTACCACCGCGGCAAGGGGCGCGAGCGGGTCGAGATGTTCGCCGAGCGCTCGCGCGCCTACGGCGCCTCCTTCGCTTTCTGCAACCTCGTCGGCGGACAGGACGAGATCGTCTTCGACGGGCAGAGCCTCGTCACCGGCCCCGACGGCGAGCTGATCGCCCGCGCCGCCCAGTTCGAAGAGGAGCTCCTGGTCTGCGACGTCCCCGGCGGGCCCGCTCGACTCGCCGAGCCGCTGGCGGACCTCGACGAGGTCCACGCGGCGCTGACCCTGGGGCTGCGCGACTACGTCGCCAAGAACGGGTTCGGCCACGTCGGCGTCGCCCTCTCCGGGGGGATCGATTCGGCGCTGGTGGCGATGCTGGCCGCCGACGCGGTCGGTCCGGAGCGCCTCACCTGCGTGGTGATGCCCTCGCCCCACTCGAGCCCCGACACCCAGGAGGACGCCCGCAACATCGCAGCCAACCTCGGCTGCGAGCTGATCGAGGTCCCTATCGCATCGCTGATGCAGGGCTACGAGCAGGCCCTGGCCGGCCACCTGCGGACGGGAGACCCCGCCGCCGAGGGAGAGGAGCCCCCGCCCCACGATCCGGCGAAACCGTCCGAGCCCGATCTGGCGGCCGAGAACATCCAGGCCCGGATCCGCGGCAACCTGATGATGGCGCTGTCCAACCGCCATGGCTGGCTCGTCCTCACCACCGGCAACAAGAGCGAGATGTCGGTCGGCTACGCGACGCTCTACGGCGACATGGCGGGCGGCTTCGCCGCGATCAAGGACGTGCCCAAGACGCTCGTCTACGAGCTGACGCGCCGGCGCAACGAGCGGGCCGACCGCGAGCTGGTGCCCGCCTCGGTGATCGAGAGGGCTCCCTCGGCGGAGCTGCGACCCGACCAGCGCGACAGCGATTCGCTGCCCCCCTACGAGCTGCTCGACCGCATCCTCGAGGCCTACGTCGAGCGCGACCAGGGACGCGAGGAGATGATCGCCGCCGGGATGCCGGCCGCGACCGTCGACGAGGTGATCCGCCTCGTCGACCGCTCCGAGTACAAGCGCCGTCAGGCCGCGCCGGGGATCAGGATCACGCCCCGAGCGTTCGGCAAGGACCGCCGGCTGCCGATCACGAACAGGTTCGGCGGCTAGCGCTGCGGCAGGGGCCTGACGGCGATCGTCATCTGGGCCAGGGCACAGAGCTTTCCCTCGTCGTTCAGGACCTCGGCGTCCCAGACCCAGGTGGTGCGGCCGCGGTGGCGGGCGCGGGCGGTGACTTCGACGCCGCCCGCGGTGACGGGGCGGATGAAGTTGACGGCGATCGACTGACCCATCGCCGCCATGCCGTCGTCGAGCACCGCCAGCGCGGTGGCGCGCGAGCAGACGCTCTCGACCAGCGTCGACATCACCCCACCGTGCAGGAGGCCGACCGGCTGCCTCAGCTCGTCGCGCAGCTCGATCCGCACCCGGGCGTGGTCGGGATCGTCGTCGAGCCACTCGGTGCCGAGGAGCTCGTCGAAGTGGGAGCGCAGCCCGCGGGGGTCCTCGGCCATCGCGGCCAACCCTAATAGGGTTCCTCGCCGATGGCGCTCAGCGAGGATCAGAAGGCGATGCTGCGGCTGCTCGCCCAGCGCGGCGAGCAGGGCTACGAGGATCTCGCGGCCCTGCTGGGCATAGGCGTGGAGGAGGTGCACGCCAGGGCGACCGAGGCCGCGGCGCAGCTCGAGGCCGAAGGGATCCCGGCGCCGCCGATCCCCGGGCCTCCCGGGGCGCCGGCCGCGCGGGCCGAGGCGACCCCGGCCCGCCCCGAGCCAGCCGCGACTGCGCGGCCGTCCGCGCGGCCGCTGGCGCCGAAGAAGGCGCGCGACCGCCCCAGGCGACCGTCGCCCGAGCTACCGAGGTTTTCGCTGCCCAGCGACGGCAGGACGCGCATCGCAATCGGGGCGGGGATCCTCGCCCTGCTCGGCCTGATCGCCATCCTCCTCATCAGCGGCGGGGACCCCGACGAGGCGGGCCCGGCTTCCTCCCGCGAGGCCACGACCGCCTCCGATGCGGCCGGCGCCAACTCGCAGCTGACCCAGGCGATCCTCGATCCCGCCGACGGCGGCGAAGGCAAAGGCGTCGCGGTCTTCGGCCGGCTCAGGAACAACGTCGTGCTGCAGGTTCAGGCGGAAGGCCTGGAGCCGTCCCCGCAGGGATCGTCCTACACCGTCTGGCTCTACAAGTCCCCGCGGCTGGCGCTGAGGGTCGGATCGGTGCGGGTGACCGAGTCGGGCGGGATCGCCTCGCAGTTCCCGATCCCCAGGGAACTGCTCACCTACATCGCCACCGAAACCTTCGACCAGATCGACATCTCGCTCACCTCCGACGCCGCCTACAAGCGCGAGCTGGCCACGGCGAGAAAGGCGGAACGCCTGCCCGCCTACACCGGCGAAAGCGTTCTGCGCGGCCCGATCACCGGTCCCGCCATCGAAGCGGTCCGCGACGCGGGCGGCGAGTAGCGCTCAGTCGGGAAACAGCTTTCCCGGGTTCATGATCCCGGCCGGATCGAGCTGCTGCTTGACCGCCCGCAGGACCTCAAGACCGGTCCTCCCCACCTCCGCCTCCATGTAGGGCGCGTGATCGCGCCCCACCGCGTGGTGGTGGCTGATCGTGCCGCCGCAGGCGACGATCGCCTCCGAGGCGGCCCGCTTGACCTGCCGCCACTGCTCGAGCTCGGCGCCGCCGCGGCGGCGGGCGATGAAGGTGAAGTAGAGCGAGGCCCCGTCGGCGTAGGCGTGCGAGAGGTGACACCAGACAAGCCCGGGCGTGCCCTGGTCCGCGAGGGAGGTCCGGATCGCGCTTGCGACCGCGCCGTGCAGCTCATCCAGGCGGCTCCAGGAGTGCGAGGTCTCCAGGGTCTCGACCATCGCCCCCATGCCCATCAGGGTGTCGCGCAGATAGGGCCCCCGGTAGCGGCCGTGCTCCCAGGAGCGGCCCGCCGCCTGACCGAGGTAGGCGGCGCCGCCGGAGCGAAGCGCCCTGACCGCCAGCGCCCGCCGGCGCGCCACCGACTCGTCCTCCCCCTCGAAACCGGCGATCACGAGGCAGCCTCCCTGTCGTCTGCGCAGGTTGAGGTAGCCGCCGAAGAGCCTGCCGGCAGCCCCGCGCGGACCCGAGAGCGCCAGCGACCCCTGCGTCTCCTCCTCGTCGGAGACCCGGGTGACGTCCGGGAGGCCCGGCCCCTGCGCGAGAGCCCGCACGATCTCGGCCCCGGACTCGAAGCTCTCCGCCATCCAGGCCTCGTAGCGGCGGACGGAGGGCCGCGGGCGCACCCTCACCGTAACCTCGGGGATGACGCCGAGCACCCCTTCGGAGCCGACGATGAGCTCGCGCAGGGACGGGCCCGCGGCCGTGTGCGGCGTCTCCAGCGTCCGCATGTCTCCCACCGGAGCGAGCAGGCGGATCGAGCTGACGAGCGCGTCGAAGCGCCCGTAGCCGCTCGAGGCCTGGCCGGCCGAGCGGGTCGCCGCGAAGCCGCCGATCGTCGCGTACTCGAAGGACTGGGGGAAGTGGCCGAGGGTGAGACCCCGGTCCGCCAGGGCGGCCTCGGCCTCCGGCCCGCGCAGCCCGGCGCCGAGGCGCGCGGTGAGCGAGCGGCGGTCGACCTCGACCCCGCGCAGGGCGCCGAGGTCGAGGCTGACCAGGCGCTGGTGCGCTCCGCGCAGCGGCTCGACCCCGCCGACCACGCTGGTGCCGCCGCCGTAGGGCACCACCGCGACGCCCTCGGCGGCGCAGATCTCCAGCACGCGCCGCACGCCGTCGGCGTCGGCCGGCATCACCACCGCGTCCGGAGCGCCATCGAGCCGGGCGCAGCGCAGGCGCGCCAGGTCGGCGTAGCCGCACCCGGCCGCGTGCCGCAGCCGGTCCTCCGCCGCGGTGAAGATCGCATCCGGCCCCAGGGCCTCGGTCAAGGCTGCCGGCAGCGGTTGCGCCGCCGGTAGCGGAAACTCCTCCAGGCTCGCCGCCAGGGGCCAAGGCTCCAGCTCGCCGATCCGCTCTCGCAGCACGGCGAGCGCCTCGGCGTCCAGCTCCGGCTCGATCCCCGGGTCGCCCCACCCCCACCACTTCGCGTCCCGTCTCGGGCTCACGCCAGAGCCCTCTCGATCCCGTCCAGGGCCTCGTCGAGGGTCTCGCGCTGGCCGCGGCGCATCATCGGCGAGCCGAGGCGCGACATCCCCTTCAACGACTGCACGGAGCTGATGTCCACCTGCGTGCCGCTGCCGTCGGGGCGCAGGGCGATCTCGATGCGCGAGCTGCGCAGGTGCCGGGCGAACGGCGTGCCCTCCAGCTGCTGCTCCCAGACATAGCGCTCGTTCTCCGCCGAGCTGAGGCAGCGATAGTCGGCGCGTACGCCCCTCCCCTCGGCCGTCTCCAGGACCTTGGTCCACTGGCTTCGGCGCCCGCCGCTCTTGCCCTCGACGTTCTCGACCCGGCTCGTGCGCGGCCACCAGCGCGGCAGGCTGTGCGGATCGGAGATCAGCCGCCAGACCTCGGGCACCGGCGCCGGAATCGTTCGTCTGCGGTTGATCCTCGGCACGGATGGCGGCCGTCAGTCGCCGGCCAGGCGCCGCAGGTCCCGCACTAGCAACAGGTGCTTGAGGTGGCTGACCGTCGCCGCCAGGCTCTCCAGGCTCTGCAGGGCCTCTTTGCGCCGCTCCGGGTTGCGCGAGCGCAGCGACGGCCCCAGCAGCGCTTCCAGCAGGTTCGCCTCGCGGTCGGCCGAGGAGCGGAAGACGCGCAGGTTGCGGGCGCCGACGCCGACCCGCGAGAGCTCGTTGGCGGCGCGGACGATCTCGCGATCGGTCTCGTCGTAGACGGTCTTGCCTTCGCGCTGCTCGGGCTGGACGATGCCGTAGTTCTCGAGCTCGGCGATCAGCTCCTCGCGGGCGCCGGTCTCCTCGATCACCTCGTCGAGGGTGAGGTAGGTGCGGGAGGTGTCGACGAGGATCGCCCGCCGCACGGCCGCGCCGCCGGCCCGTTTGTCGCCGTCGCCGATCGTGATGTCGCCGCCGGTCGCGAGCTCCTGTCGGATCACCCGGAGCGGCAGGAACTCGTCGCGCTGCAGCCGCAGGATCGTCCGCAGCCGCTCGACGTCGGCCTGGCTGTAGAGCCGGTAGCCGCCAGAAGTGCGGCGCGGACTCAGCAGCTTCTGGTCCTCGAGGTAGCGGATCTTCGAGATCGAGACGTCGTCGAACTCGCCCTGGAGAATCTTGCAGACGGCGCCGATCGTCAGCGCCTTGCGGGGGCGGCTTGCGGATTGGGGCGGACGGGTGGGCTGTTCGGAGACGGGCATCGTCAGCGCTCCAGGTAGCTGAGCTTGTACTTGCCGACCTGGATCTCGTCCCCGTCCTCGAGCCGGTGCGACTCGATCCGGCGCCGGTTCACGTAGGTGCCGTTGAGCGAGCCCAGGTCGTCGATGTAGAGGCCGTCGCGACGGCGGACGAGCAGGGCGTGGTTGCGGGAGACGGTGACGTCGTCGAGGAAGACGCCGGCGTCGGGGCTGCGGCCGATGCTGACCCGGTCGGCGTCGATGCTGAAGCTCTCCCCAGCGCGGCCGCCGCCGGCGCGGATCACCAGCGCCGCCCCCGACTCCTCGATCACCGCGTCGATGTCCACCGGCTGCATGTCGCCGGTGTCGTCGACCCGGTAGGTCATCGTCGTCGGGTCGTCGCCGGACTCCGCGGGACCACCCAGGTAGGCGCCGCACTTCTGGCAGTAGTTGGCGCCCTCGGGGTTGGCGAACCCGCACTCGGGACAGTGGACGGCCATGCTCGGCTCCCGGCGCTCAGGCCCCGGGCTCTTCCTCCGGCGCGTGCGCCTTGCCCGCGAGGATCTCCGTCAGTCGGCTGACGTCGTCGCCGGAGATCATCGATTCGCCGGCGTCGTGCTTGTCGCGCAGCCGGTTGACGAGCTCGGCACGAAGGATGTCGATCTTCCCGTGCAGGACACGCCGCTTATAGGAGATCTCGTTCTCCTCCTCCGTGAGCTTGTCGATCAGCTCCTTCAGCTCTTTATCGCTGAGGGAACCCAAGTCGGGAAAGGTGTCCTCCATCTCGCTCCTTGGATCGAGGAGGCGCCGAGGGCCTCCGTTTGCGCGGGAGACGATTATAGGTCGAGCGTCGCTGAAGGTTCAACCGCAGGTTGAAGGTTCTGCGGTTCTGGCCCTCAGCTTGCAGGGCCGGCGCCGGCACGGACCGCGCGTATTCCCGCCCGCGCGTAGAGAACCGTGGCCCAGATCGCCAGCACCAGGCCGACGATCAAGGCGGCCGACGGGCCCCAGCCGGCGAAGACCATCGCGAAGAAGATGCCGCCCATGATCGGGAAGACGGAGAGCCGGCCGGGCCAGTTGACTTCGACGTCCACCCCGTGGCGGAGGCCGTACTCGGCGAGGCCGAGCATCGCCAGCTCGCGCAGCGCCAGCAGCGCCAGCGCCCAGCGCGGCAGCAGCTCGAAGTGCCAGCAGACGACGGCGCCGGCAAGGATCGTCAGGCGGTCCACCAGCGGATCGAGCAGCGCCCCCATGCGGCTGTACTGGCCGGTCACCCGGGCCAGGAGGCCGTCGAGGTAGTCACCGGCGGCGATCAGCCAGTAGAGCGCGGCTGCGGCGGCGTCGCGCCCGTCGCCCGATTGGAAGGCGAGGACGAGGAACACGGGCAGGGCGGCGAGGCGAAGGTAGCCGACGAGGTTGGGGAGCGTCCACGGGTTGAGCGGCTCCCCCCTGCGGGTCGGCCGTGGTTTCTTGCCGGTCCGGTCGAGGCCCACCAGGCGGCGCAGTCGGCCGCGGCCGAAGGGGGCGCTCTCAGACATCGAGCCCCTGGAGAAGCGACAGCGCCCGCGCGGCGGCCTCCTCCACGGGCAGCTCGTGCTCGGTCCCGGAGGCGCGCTCGCTGGCCTCGACGACGCCGTTGGCGAGGCCGCGGCGGCCGGCGACGATCCGCAGCGGGCAGCCGAGCAGCTCGGCGTCGGTCAGCTTCTCCCCCGGCCCCGCGTCGCGATCGTCGTAGAGGACCTCGGCGCCGGCGCCCCGCAGCTCCTCGTAGAGGCGATCGGCCGCCTCGCGCTCGGGCTCGCCCGCCTTCGCGAGGGAGACGAGGTGGACGTCCCAGGGCGCGAGCGCCCGCGGCCAGACGATCCCGCGCTCGTCGGCGCGCTGCTCGATCGCCGCGGCGACGATGCGCGCCGGCCCGATCCCGTAGGAGCCCATCACGACCGGACGTTCGGTGCCGCCCTCGTCGAGGTAGGTGGCGCCGAGCGGCTCCGAGTAGCGGGTCCCGAGCTTGAAGATGTTGCCGACCTCGATCGCAGGCTCGATCTCGATCTTGCCGCCGCCAGGGGCGGTGTCGCCGGCCTCGACCGTGCGCACGTCCATCTCGTAGGCCTCGAAGTCGCGCTTCGGATCGACGCCGCGCAGGTGGGCGTTCGGCTCGTTGGCGCCGCAGACGTAGGAGTCGCCGGTGAGAGCCGCGTCGACGATCATCGGCAGCTTGGCGCCGACCGGGCCGATGTAGCCGACCGGACCCAACTCCGCCTCGATCTCCTCCGGTCGCGCCTGGCGGAAGTCGGTGCCCATCCCGTTTCGCAGCTTGATCTCGTTGAGGCGGTGGTCGCCGCGCAGCAGCACCAGCACCAGGCCGCGGCCCTCGACCACGATCGGCATCGCCTTGATCAGCGCGCCGGCGGGCAGGCCGAGGGAGCCGGAGACCTCCTCGACCGTGGTCAGGCGTGGCGTCTCGACCCGCTCGGGCTCGGGCAGCGGCGCAGGCAGCTCGACCGGCTGGGCCGCGGCGGAGGCGACCTCGACGTTGGCCGCGTAGCCCGGCGCCAGCGCCACCTCGTTCTCGCCGGCGGCACACGGCGCCATGTACTCGTCGGCGCCGGACCCCCCCATCATCCCGACGTCGGACTCGACCCGGTGCCAGCGCAGGCCGCAGCGGTCGAGGATCCGCTCGTACGCCCCGGCCTGCAGCTCGTAGGAGCGTGCCAGCCCCTCCTCGTCGCGGTCGAAGGAGTAGGCGTCCTTCATCGTGAACTCGCGCGTGCGCAGGACCCCGGCCCGCGGCCGCGGCTCGTCGCGCTCCTTCGTCTGGATGTGGAACAGCATCAGCGGCAGGTCGCGGTAGGAGCGCACCTCCCGCGCCACGTGGTGGGTCACCGCCTCCTCGTGGGTCATCGCCAGCACCATCGGCGATCCCTTGCGGTCCTCGAGCTTGAACAGCTCGTCGATCCCGTACCGCCCCGTCTTCTCCCAGCTCTCGGCGGGCTGCAGCACCGGCATCAGCATCTCCTGACACCCGATCCCCTCCATCTCCTCCCGAATGACCGCCTCCACCCTCCGCTCCACCCGCCATCCAGCGGGGAGATAGGTCCACAACCCGGCGCCGAGCTGGCGAATCAAACCTGCTCTGACCATGAGCTTGTGGGAGATCGCCTCCGCATCCGCGGGGGCATCCTTCAAGGTCGGAACGAACGCCTGAGACAGTCGAGTCACGCGTGAAACCTATCCCCCTCCTCCGGCGGGTGGCACGAGGGGACAGGCCGAGAACGAAAACCTCGCCCGCAGGCCTGTCCCCTCGTGACAGGACCCGCCGGCCGGAGAGGCCCAGGTCCGCCGAGCCGCTACGCCCGCGTAAACCGCCGTCCCGCCGTCGGCGAAGCCTCCTCGTCCAACAGCACCTTGTCCGACTCCCCCCGCTCGACCGCTTCCTTCTCCATCGCCGCGATCTTCTCCGGCGTCAGATCCCCCGCGTTTTCGCGCTCGATGTTGGCGACCCACTCCGCCCCCTCGCGCGACTCCGCCTCGTCGAACTCGACCGCGCCGCGGTCGAGCGACTTGTCGATCTCCTCGAAGAGCGTGTCGACCAGCTGCGCCTGCGGGACCTTCCGCAGCGGCTTGCCGCCGGCGAAGATCAGGCCCTCGTTCTTGGCGCCGGCGATCCCGAAATCGGCGTGGCTGGCCTCGCCGATGCCATTGACGGCGCAGCCGAGCACCGCCACCTCCACCGGCTCGGCGTACCCTTCCAGGCGCTGCTCGATCTCGGCCACGACCGAGTCCATGTCGAACTGCAGGCGCCCGCAGGTCGGGCAGGCGATCAGGACCGGCCCGCGCTCGCGCAGCTGCAGCGCCTTGAGGATCTCCCAGGCGACTTTGACCTCCTCCTCGGCGTGGAAGGTCGAGAGGCTGATCCGGATCGTGTCGCCGATCCCGTCGGCGAGCAGGGTTCCCAGGCCCACCGCCGATTTCAGCGATCCGCCCCATTTCGTACCCGCCTCGGTGACGCCGAGGTGCAGCGGATACGGGATCTTCTCGGCCAGCAGGCGGTTGGCGGCGATCGTGTTCGGCACGTTCGTCGACTTGATCGAGACCTTGAAGTTCTCGAAGTCGAGGCCCTCCATCAGCTCGACGAACTCGACGGCGGCGGCGACCAGCGCCTCGACCGGCGCCTCGCGCTCGAGCTCATGCAGGTGCTTGGGCAGCGACCCCGAGTTGACGCCGATCCGCATCGGCACGCCGGCCTCGGTCGCCTTCACCGCCACCTCGGCGACTTTGTCGCGGCCGCCGATGTTCCCGGGGTTGAGGCGGATGCAGTGGGCGCCCGCGTCGATCGCTTTCAGCGCCAGGGTGTGGTTGAAGTGGATGTCGGCGATGATCGGGATCGGCGATTCGCGCACGATCGTCTTCAGCGCCTCGGCGTCCTGCTCGCGCGGGACCGCGCAGCGGACGATGTCGGCGCCGGCGTCGGCGACCTTGCGGATCTGCTCCATCGTCGCCGCCAGGTTGGCGGTCTCGGTCTTCGTCATCGTCTGCACCGCGACCGGTGCCCCGCCCCCGATCGGGACGCTGCCGACGAAGATCTGGCGCTTGGAAGCCATGACTACAGCGTATTAGGGCGGCCCGGCGGGCTAACGGACGTCGTAGGCGTCGGTGCCGAGCCGGCCGATGTCGTTGCTGAGACCGATCACCATCAGCACCATCACCAGGGCGAAGCCGAGCACCGTCGCCCGCTCCATCACCTGCAGCGAAACCGGCCTGCCGCGCAGTTTCTCGACCACCGCCCAGAAGATGTGGCCGCCGTCGAGGGGCAGGATCGGCAGCAGGTTGATCAGGCCCAGGGAGAGGCTGACCAGGGCCAGCAGCAGCAGCGAGGGCCAGATGCCGACCTCGAGCGTCTGGTTGGCGACGTCGCTGACGCCGACGATGCCCGAGATCTGCTTGCGCTGTTCCTCTTCGAAGATGCGGGAGAAGATCGACGCGGTCTTGTGGGTCACGAGCCAAATCGAGTCGACGGCGCGGCTGGCCGCGGTCCCGGCGCCGATCTCAGCGTCTTCGCTGCCGTAGGCGAAGCCGATCAGCGCCCGTCCGTTGGCCGCGTCGTACTCGGGACGGACCGAGATCGTCCGCACCCGGCCGTCCCGCCTGATCCTCAGCACCGCCGGCGTCGCCGCGAGGCAGCCGTCGACCTGCCGGCCGGCGCACTCGTGCGAGGCAACCTGCCGGCCGAACCCTTCCAGCCGCGCCTCGCGATCGAGCCGCGGGAACGACTTGCCGTCGACCGCGACGATCTCGTCGCCGGGCCGCAGGACCTTCGCGGCGGGCGTCCCGGGCCTTATCTCCCCCACCCTCTGGTCGACCTGCTGGGCGTTGACGAAGTAGACGAAGAAGAGGATCGCGAAGGCCAGGACGACGTTCACCAGCGGCCCCGCAGCGATCACGACGATCCGCTTCCACACCTTCTGCCGGTAGTAGGCCCGGTGCTCGACGGCCGGCGCAATCTCCTCCTCCGGGTTCATCCCGGTGATCTTCACGTAGCCCCCGAGCGGGATCGCTTTCACCCCGTACTCGGTCTCGCCGCGCCGGAACGACCACACGGTCGGTCCGAAGAAGAGGAAGAAGCGCTCCACCCGCATCCCGGTCGCCTTGGCGGCGACGTAGTGCCCGCCCTCGTGGAGGACGATCAGCAGCGAGAAGCCGAGGAAGATGTAGAGCCAGTTCATGCTGGAGTCAACCCGCGAACCCGGTCTTCGGTGCGCCGCCGGGCCTCGGCGTCGGCGGCGAAGAGATCGTCGAAATGGGTGACCGGCTGCGCCGGCATCTCCTCCAGCACCCGCTCGATCACGGCGGCGATGCCGGTGAAGGGGATCGTGCCGTCGAGGAAGGCGGCGACGGCGACCTCGTCGGCGGCGTTGAGGACGCATGGCGCGGTCCCGCCCGCCTCTCCCGCCTCGAGGGCCAGCCGCAGGCAGGCGAAGGTGTCGAGGTCGGGGGCCTCGAAGGTCAGCGCGCCGGCGTCGGCGAGGTCGAGCCCTGGAACGTCGACGTCGGCCCGATCCGGGAAGTGCAGCGCGTAGGAGATCGGGACCCGCATGTCGGGATGGCCGAGGTGCGCCAGCAAGGAGCCGTCGTTGAGCTGGATCAGCGAGTGGACGAGCGACTGGGGGTGGACGACGACGTCGATGCGGGCATAGGGGACGGCGAAGAGGTGGTGCGCCTCGATCGCCTCGAAGCCCTTGTTCATCAGCGTCGCCGAATCGATCGTGATCCGTCCCCCCATCTTCCAGGTGGGGTGCGCGAGCGCGTCCTCGACGCTCACGCCGTCGAGATCGTCGCGTCCGCGAAAGGGACCGCCGGAGGCGGTCAGAACCAGCTTCTCCACGGTGCCCGGCGCCTCGGCGGCGATCAGCTGGTGCAGCGCCGAGTGCTCGGAGTCGACCGGCAACAGGCGGGCGCCGGTGGCCTCGGCCAGCGCCATCACCAGCTCGCCCCCGACCACCAGGCTCTCCTTGTTGGCGAGGGCGACGTCGATGCCCTCGGTCAACGCCACCACGGTCGAGGCGAGACCGGCGGCGCCGACGATGCCGTTGAGGACG